>Ga0209131_1002506_pt1 | contig 12455 bp, 6 predicted proteins | sample GraSoi_2013_40cm_FD_185826 | JGI IMG/M metagenome (GOLD analysis project Ga0209131, IMG submission 185826) | Grasslands soil microbial communities from the Angelo Coastal Reserve, California, USA - Sample 9_17_2013_40cm (SPAdes) (version 2) | ecosystem: Environmental > Terrestrial > Soil >...
TGCCAGCGTAAAGGATATTGGGGTTGGTTGGGTTTACGGCGAACGCGCTGACGTACTTTTGGCAGCAGAGGGGTGGCAAGGACGGCAACGGCGTCCAGTTTGCGCCGCCATCGGTAGACTTGTAGATGGCCCCGTTAGCGGACGTTTCCGAGAAATAGGTCACCGCGGTCTGGTAGTACAGGACCTGGGAATTGACGGGGTCCAGGTACACCTTTGGGGTTAGGATCACGAGGGCCGGCGGGATGACATTTCCACCGGTGTTGCCGATGTGCGTCCAGGTCGCGCCGCTGTCGTTCGACCGGTATAGCCCGTCAGTACCGTCGTTCCACTGCAGGTATTCCTGCGTATAGTAGGCTACGCCCGCATGGTGGGGATCGAAAAGCACTGATCCGGATTGCGCCGTCGTCTGATGCGTCCATGTAAGACCCGCATCGGTCGAACGCCACAGACCGTAATCGGTTGCAGCCAGTACGATCTGGCTGTTATTCGGATCAATACCAAACTGCAGAAACTGGGGCGAGCCTGAGGCGAGAAAAGGCGCGGCAATGTTTATCCAGGTCGCGCCGCCGTCGGTCGACTTGATGACGCCAGCCTCCAGATAGAAACCAAAGTCCCCGCCGGTTCCGGCGTAGATCACGTTCGGATCCGAAGGATCAAGCGCGAGCGCGCCGATCCCCAGCAGCGCAGTGTTGTCGGTCAGCGGCCGCCAGTTCGTGCCGCCGTCCACGGACTTCCAGACGCCGCCGCTGTCGGTGCCCACGTATACGACGTTGGAATCTCGCGGATCCACGACAATCGCGTCGACCTTGCCGCTGTAGTCGCCCGGCAGCGCCGATCCCGCGAAGTGGGCAGGACTTGGCCCCAGCGAGATCCACGGGGACTGCGTCGCTGTTGTAACTTCGGCGAGCGCGCCAATCCGGTTCCGACCCTGACTGACTGCCGCCTGCTGCAGACTTGCGCGCTGCTTAAGTGCCCTGAGGTGCGCCGCGCTAGGGACGCTTCCGTTGACCATCCGGGCTCGGGCGAAGGCGTGGATTCGGGCCATTGGATCTGCATGCGGCGGCCGCTGCGCCGCGTACGTGGGCAGTGTTGCAATCGCCAGGCATACCAGTACTCCGCACAGCAAAACCTGATTAGGCGTTCGCATCCCCTTTCTCCCCCAACGGAGTCGCTGTCGAGACTCCGACAGCCCACCTGCAATGCAACGTCGCAGTAGGCAAATTCACCATCCAAATGTCAATCATTGAGTGAACCTGTCCAATCGTGGCCGTGAAATCCGAAATTCAGCCCGCGTCTGCTGCTGACCCGGTGATTGCAGTCGAGGTGGTCCGCCTTGTGGCGGAGTTGCAGTACCAGCACTTCTCGGATTTCACAGGGTTGCGCAGTAATAAAGAAAATTTACAGCGGTCTCCCGACGACGAAGCAGAAATCCTCAGTGGCCGTTGTGAGTTTGAGCAGCCTGTTCAGCCCGGGCCGACTCGACCACAGATTTGACAGCGTTTACAACGGCTTCAGGGTGATAGAACTGAACGTAGTGTTCAGGGCTATCCACCCACTCAAGTTGCCCGCGTGAGGACCACGACGCCATCTCGTGATCCATGTCCTCCCGTGCCTGATCAAGCTGCTTGCCCATCTCAGCTGTTAACAGGTGCGATGGGTGCATCTTCCTCGTGGCAGCCAATACATACACAGGGCGAGCCCCAGGGTCTCGAAGTGTACCTGCTTCGGCGAAAGTGTCCGGCATAGCGTCGGTCTCTTGGATGAACGCCCTAAGAGAGGTTGGGAAATAGTCCACATCGGCGTCGAAGTCGGAAGCCAACTGATGCGGCATCAGGTCCGAAGGAGAACTGGTCTGATGGGCGTAGATTCGCGTGGCGCCGGTCCAAGACAACGCCGAGAGAAGCGGGAGCTGCCAATGTGGCTCTGGTGGCAGGTTCGCCGGCACAATGACGGCCGCACGTTTGTCCTGATCGGGATGGGCAGATTCGACAAACACCAGGCCGGCAACCCCGGCACCAAAGTATTTCGTGAAGATCATGTTGTAGGGGCCGCCGAGCGAGTGCCCTACCAACACAAAAGGCCCCTTCTCGCCCGCTCGACTCAAAAGCGCGTGCAAGTCCTCCGCCGCCTGCTTACCACTAAAAGGGCCCGGGCGCGGATCGCTCCACATGATGCCCGCCCGGCTGTAAGAGCATGCCCGGGTCACGGCTGCGATCGGGGTCTGGACAGCGGTCCAGCTCAAAGATCCTTCGGAAACGAGTCCGGACTCGAAGACGACTGTAGGCGAGCCGGCCCCCCGGCAATCGAGCTGCAGACGGCGAGAGCCGATATCGACCATTCGACCGGGCGGCGGATATCGGCGCACAGTCTGGTAGCGCCCAGTTTGTTCATAGGCCACCCCAATAAAAAGGGTAGCCACCACCACGGCTCCCAGTCCCCTGCCCAATCGTTGCACCCATTTTTTCCTTCGGATTGGCTACTGCGCGATGAAGATCGATCCTCTCGTTGCGATTGCCGAGTCGGGCTGGAGTCTATGACGACGCCGCGAACAAGTTGCGCGCGCTTGGCCTAACGATTGAGTTGGTTACCGATAGTCGGCTCACGCGCGCGCTTCAACGCTTCTTCAAGCGCGTCGGCAGCGGCGACCTTCACATCCGGCTCCACTCCTGTGCCCTCCCAATCGGTCCCGGTAATCGGACTGATGTACCTGCCGAAGGGAATGCCTATGACAAAGTGATCACTGAGGCGGTGCGGCGCCACGATGTGAGCGCCACCACCGGTGGTCTCGCCGATCAAGGTCGCCCGCTTGAGATTCTTCAGATCGTAGCTAAATTCCTCTGCGCCGGAGAACGTCTGAGGGGATGTAAGCACGAACACTGGCTTGCTCACGAACTTTTTACCCGGCAGATACGGGAACGTCCACGATTGCTCGGTGGTGTCTTTCTGGCGATCGTAGAAGTCGCCGAGATGTGTGGGAGTCTCGAGCAGATAGCTGCAAAGCAGCGCAACCATGCGCGGGGAGCCACCGTGGTTCTCGCGCAGATCGAATATGACTGCGTCGCTGTCGGCGAGGAGAGCCATAGCGGCAATGGCAGTGTCCGAGCACACTCTCGGTTCTGCGAATTCGTTTAGTTTGAGATAGCCGATATTGGGAGCCAAGTGTTCGACCTTCTCGAACCCGCAGTTCCTGGCTTTGAGCCTTTGCTGGAGCCCGGGGGCTATGTCAGGCCTTCGGTCCGGCAAGTCAGTCGGGTCGGGTGGCACAATCTCTTGACTGAAACCAACCTTGATATGCTTGTCGTGGCTGATCGCAAGCAATTCGTCGGTTAGCCGGTGGGCAAGAATCAGGCTGTCCGTGATGTCGCGATAGTCGCCGCGCTTCTGCTCTGTCTTGAGCGTGCTCGCCATACTTTGACCGACATCCGGAGACACGTATAGCCTGGTCAGCAGTCTCTCGACGTCGTCGATCAGCTGGTCGCGCGCTGCTGCCGACACCGTGGACGCGTCCGTCTCGGCATCAGCAGGGCCCAGAGAGAGAACCGAGATTGACGCAAGGTCGTCCGGCAGGACGATAAGCTTGCCGCTGATTAGCACCGAGGTGGTTTTCTCCTTGGCGCTGAATGTGATCCACAGCCTGCCGCCCTTCCCGACATTCAGCAGCTCGTAGCCCCCGGTGCCGGAGCGAATATCCATTGCTCGGTCGAGAGTCAGCCATGACATGTGCGCATCGTCGAACGCCCTGACGCGCTCGCGGTCGCCGCTGTTGAAGGCTGCGAGCCACGCGGCAAGCAACGTGCCAGCAGGAGTATCCGGAATGGACGGCGCATCCCCAGCGGCGAGAGCCAGGAAAGGCAACACACACAGCACAGCCCCAAGTAACGAGCGGGTCGCCATAACGCCTCCCCCACAATTGCGCGCACCAAACTCCATTCGTTGCCAGAATTGTGGGCGCTTCAAGCATACCTCTCGAGTACTGGTAGATTCAGTCTACCGGGACGCGCGAACGTCAGCTGTGTGGCGATCTAGCCGGAGGACTCAGGGACCACATCGGATCGGTTGTGGTCTGTCGACTCCACAGGAACAAAGCTCAGTGGCATACGTGCCGAATTCAAACTGCGTGTGCCGTGAACCTGCCTTAGACAGGCTGTATATGCGACTGGCAAGCGTTGCAAGTGGTTGATTAATTTATACCAATACTTGTAAAAAGGCGCCTACGAACCAGACGGTAGAGAGTTCGAATCTCCCCAGGCGCTCCAACAAATCAATCAGTTAAATGATTTATGGTGTGCACGCGTCAGACGAGTCAAGACTGGGTCACCAATAATTCTTAAACCGGTGATTCCGCAAGAATCTCGGCCCGCGAGCTCCATCGCACGCTTGATGTGGCTTATAGGACAGCATGGTTTGTCGTGCATCGCATCCCCCAGGATGTGAGCGATCACGGCGGCGGTCAGATGGGCGATGGCGTCGGTGTGGTCGAAGCAAGCCAAATATGGTCTCAGTACCAGTGGGAGCGAGCCCTGGCGTAACAGCCCAGAACGCGAGGCACCGAATTTGGCCGGATCTGAATCCGCAGATGCACCAGACCCGTTGGCAGCGCGACAACGGCGGCGCCAGAAGGGCAGTGGCGACCGCTGCGCCTAGCCAGGGTCGCGACACCACTACAGATGGCATCTTGGATCGATATTCCAATTTCTGGTCTCGAGGTCCAAGATGCGGCGGGAACAGGTTCCGCGGACATCGAATCGAGCTTTTTTGCGAAAGCCGTAACGGGGGGAACATGCGAATTGGCCGCGCAATTGATCCGCGACTGGAACTGATCGTGCTGCTCGCATGTGCGGCAATTGTGGGCAGCAGTTCCGTTCGCGTGCCGCAGGCGACTGGCGACCCGACGCAGCGCTCCTTTCCCGACAGTGCATCCATTGGTCGGGTACTGTGGCCCGGGGCATTCGTCGAATTTTCCCAGAGCAGTTCGACACGCATCCTGTTTGAGGCTTCGGGCCGGCGCTACGTTGCGGAAGCGCGGTCAGACGGATTCCTGGTCCGCCATGGCACGCGCAACGATAGCGCGATTGACGTGCGCTTTCGCACCGCACGGGATGGCATCGGCGCGGAATCCATCGGGCCGGTGGCTGGTGCCTTGAGCGTGTTCCGCCGCGCAACTGGCGGCGCGCTCGCGCAGCACTGGACCCGCTATTCGACCGTCACGTTTCGCGGCGTGTACCCAGGCATCGCCGCGCGTTACCGCGACAACCAAGGCGACCTTGAGCTCGACTTTCTCGTCGAACCCGGGGCCGACCCCCGGGCAATCGAGCTCGCCGGCGCGGGTAATACGCGCTTCAGCGTCGACACGGCAACGGGAGACATCGTCGTCCGTCGCGATGCCGAAACGTTTCGGTTGCATCGCCCGCGCGCCTTTCAACCTGGCCCAGGGGGGCAGGTCGAAGTGCCGGTCCGGGCCATCGCAGGTCCCAATACGCTGCACTTTGAGCTTCCCGACTACGATCCTGCACGACCGCTAGTCATTGATCCGCTCGTCGCTTCTTGGTCCACGTTCGTCGGCACGACGAATGACGCAATGTACGACGATGCCACGGTCATTTCGACGGACGCAGCCGGAAACCTTTACGTGGCGGGCCTCACGCAGTTCAGCGCGGCGTTGAACGCCGCCGACACATTCCCGTCGACGTCACAAAGTGTCGACCCGGCTAATCCCCGCTCGCCCGGCGACAATTGCGCCTACCAGTGCGGCTACGTCCTGAAGCTTACGCCAGGGCACCAGGTCGTGTACGGGGCGCTGATCTTCGGCCTGACCATTAAGGCGCTGGCCCTGGGCGGCGACGGCAGTGCGTACATCACCGGCACCACACTCGACAGCTCCGAGTTCCCGGCCACCGCGGGCGTGTTCGACAACGATCCCTCCGGACAGGCATTTGTTACCCGGATTTCGGCGGACGGCAGTAGCCTAATATATAGCGCGCTCTTTACGGCGGATTCCGGCAATGGTGTCGCTGTAGATTCGCAGGGAGACGCCTATGTCGTTGGCCTAATCTCCTATCCCAATCTGCCAACCACGCCGGGCGTGATCAAGCCGGCGCATCCGATAGTAAATTCGACGATCGATGAGGATGGATTCCTGCTGAAAGTGAATCCGAGTGGTTCGACGCTGCTCTACGGCACGTACCTGGGCGGCAGCAGTGCGGATGTTGCCAACGCGGTGCAGGTCGATGGCCAGGGCGAGGCGATCGTCGTCGGCCAGACCGCATCCAGCGATTTCGTCGGTATGAACTCCCCGGTTTCCGGGCCAAGTGATGCCTTCTTGATCAAGGTCGCCGCCGACGCCAGCAGCATCGTGGCCGGCCAGACATTCGGCGGAACGAGCAATGATGCGGCGAGCGCCATCGCTGCGGACGGAAACGGTGGCTGGATCGTCTGCGGTGACACGGCATCCATGGACCTGAGTACCACCGCCGGCGCGCTGCAGCCCCAGCTGCTCGGCACGCGCAATGGCTGGCTGCGGCGCGTCGATGCCGGTTTTGGTACGCTGTATTCGACCTACTTCGGCGGCTCCACGATCGACGGCTGCCTGAACGTCGCGAGCGACGCACTGGGCAATGCCTACCTCGTCGGCGTTACCTTTTCCACGGACATGCCGGTCACGGCGGGGGCCTTCCAGGACACGTCGTCTTCGATCGTGACTGATTTCTACGCCGGCGTCAGCGATGCGTTCTACGTCTGGGGCGCGCTGGCCGACCGCGAGTCGTATTTCGCGAAAGTGTCGGGCGCCGGCACGCTGCTCTACGGAACCTACCTCGGTGGTTACGATACCTGGCCCCGGTTCTACAACCCGCTGACCTTTGGCACCGGCATCACCGTGGCCCCTTCGGGCAGCGTCACCGTCAGCGGCGCGACGACCGCCGCGAGCTTTCCGGTGACCGACCAAGGCCTGCGCACCGGCATGGGAGGCACTGCGGATGGATTCATTGTTACGCTGGCTGACTCGCCCGTAAGCATCACGACACCTTCACTGCTGCCCGTGGCGGCGCTGCAAATGCCTTACCAGGTCACGCTGCAGGCGACGGGCGGTACGCCACCCTACACCTGGGCCCAGGTGGGCTTCGAGTTGCCCAACGGCATCACGCTTTCCAGCGCCGGCGTGCTCTCTGGTTCGGCCAGCAACCCGCAGACGGAGGCCGAAGGCTACCAGTTCACAGTCAAGGTGAGCGATGCGGCGGGCCAGAGCGCCTACAAGAGCCTGTTCATCAACATCGGCTGGCCCGCCAATTTTGTGTGCAGCGGAGACACCTGCACTGCCGAGCTGCTGCTGAACAACCAGATCGCCTACCAGGTTCCGCCGCTGGCCCGCGGCGTCAGTCCCCAATACTTCGGGACCACTGGCCAGATTCCACCCGGCATTTCGGTAAGCAATGGCGGTGCGATCACTGGCGCGCCGACGCAGGCCGGCGAATTCCAGTTCGGATTTGTCGTCACAGATGCTCTGGGCCAAAAGAGCGCTACGCTATACTTCCACGTGCTGGTGTACTCGGGGCCGGGCGTCTCCTCGGCTACGCTCACTGCGTCGCCATCATCGGTGAACTCTGGCCAGTCATTTACACTGTCCTGGAATTCCTTCTATACGACCGGATGCATCGCGAGTGGCGGCGGCGCGGACGGCACGCCTTGGTCGGGAAACCTACCGGTGTTCGGCAGCATCTCGCAAACGGCAAGTGTTGCTGGAAATTTCGAATATACCGTGAGCTGCCCCTCTGGCAGCGATACACCGAAAGTAGCTAAGGCCAACGTCAGCGTGGCCGGCAGTATCGGTGGTGGGGGTGGCGGCGGGGGTGGCGGCGGCGGGGGTGGCGCAATGGACGGGTGCTCGCTCGCACTAATCGCGATCCTAATCCTAGCGCGGCGCCGCAGCTCTCAATCGGAAGACTTGGGCGCGACGCCTACGCAAGACCGTCGCGCTTAGCCGTTCCGACCACGAGGATCACATCGAGGCCACTTCGAATCACTCTGCGCTACTTGCGCCTCGATGTCCGTTATAGCCGCGGCCGCGTTGGGTAGAGGTCTTGCGCTTAACTGGGCTGCGCGGTCCCTGTGCTGCCCCAGATAATAGGAAATGTCTGCGGCATAGCAACTCTCTGCCATCAATCCCATCGTGTCGGTTGTCAGGCGTAACCCCACAGTCGCCATGTAGAAATCCGGCCAGCGGAAGCGCCGATACTTGATCGCGTCGAAGTACCGCATTTCAGCTGGCCCGGGTGCCTTTGGCACGCCAGCCCCCGCACCGGAAGTCGCAGCTGCGCGCTGCACCCTTTATCTTCTTCTCTCGTTGTGCGGCCCGCAAATCCAAGGCTCGCCGCTCGTTCTCAAGCTGCGCGGCACGGATCTGTTTCTGTCGGACTTGCTGCAGGAGCTGCTGATTGATGGCTTCCTGCCTGGCCCGATTGAAAAATCCCAAGATGTCAGTGGGTGGTTCGATCTTCGGTGCGTAAGACTGCGTGCGCTGGCATCGGCGCCCGGGCGGTACGAACCCATTACCACTGCATCACCAATCTAGGAGTCAAGTGGGAGGGGGACCTCGCGGCTCACAATCCTCCTGAGCAGTAGCCGATCCCGTTGAGGCTCGAATTGCTCCACAGTGTCTGAACCGGGTAGGCAGCTCCGTCGTTCCCGACCATGTTAAAGGGGGCACCGGGGACCTGCAGCCCATCTCCCACCCACGCGCACTTGTCGCCGATTTCCCAACCCTGGTAGTCGTACCAGGCGCCGTACTGGACCAGCCCTGCCGACGACTCCGCACCCGGATCAGTGAACGTCTCCGCGATTTCATGACCGAGCACGATTGTGACGCCGTCAAGATCGCCCGTCGGCGCGGGATTGACGAAGTCCTTTCCGCATCCGCCGCCGGCGTTGAGCACATAAGGCATGTTCACGAACGCCATGCCCGCCGTCACCCCAGGGTAGGACAGTGGCGTCGTGAAATCGTGCCAGGCGCAGTAGGAGTTCTGGTTGAAGCCCGCCTCGTTGAACTTCTGCGGCGTCGCAACCACCACCTGCGCATTGCTCAGATCTCCGATACCGAACTGCAGCGCACCACGGGCCGCTTCCTGGGCGAGCTCGAGCGGGCTCAGATTGTCGTGTATGGGATTGGTGTTGTCGTACCAGACGCCCACTAGTTCGTGCCCGGGATTGCCGACGTTGGAATAGGTCCCGTTGTAATTGCTCTGGTAGTACTGGGCGGAGACCTTGCCCCACGACGTTCCGCCGATCGCCGCCGCAAAACGCCTCATCAGTGCGCCCACACCGTCCGGATCGCTCGCGGAGTGGGTGGCTGAGGTGTGATCGAACGCGCCAGGCTCGCCCCAGCCCCAGAGGATGAGGTAGACCTTTGGTCTCGTCTGCACGTTACCCCCGAAATAGGCCATATTGACCGGCATCGGCTGTCCGGCGGCAACCCCGGGCGGGCAGATCCCTGTCGTCATGCAGACATCCTCGGTCGGCGGCATGAGTCCGACCGCCGGCATGGCATGAGGGTTGGTAGCCGCAGAACGCACGCAGCCCTGGCCGGCGCCATCGAAGGCTCTGTTGCTCCACAACGGTTGCACGGCGAACTTCGTGTGATTGTTCATGGAGACGTTGGCCAGAGCGGTCCAGGCGCACTTGTCGCCGTTCTCGCTCCCCTGGACATCGTTCCATCCGTCCTGACTGCTCGCGACGTTATCGGGATCGGTAACCGCCTCTGCATACTCGTGGCCGACGCTGTCGCTGATTACGTTGACCGAATTCATTCCGCAACCCCCGGTGCCAAGCAACGGCCAGTTCGCGTTGAGGAACGGTATGAACGCGTATTGCACACGATGGGGATTGCCGTAACCGTCAACGCTGGTGGTCTGCGTGTGATAGCCGCAGTAGACAGGCTGCCCGGTGCCGATCGTCGTGGGCGGCGTCAGGATGATGTAGGTTGCCTGCGGGTCGTAGCCGAAGTGCGCTGCGGCGCGTATCGCTTCCGCAGCGAGTGGATCGTCCGCCAGGTTCTCCGCCAGGCCCAAGGTCACGATGTCGCTCGGCACGGGCGCCGGATCGGTCCACACCCCCTTGAGCTGCTTGCGCGGATTGGTTACATAGCTGCCGCCGCCCACCAGGGCACAGCTGGTCGTCCCCGCCGGTACGTTGTTGCAGTACTCATCCTGGATGGCGGCCCAGGACGTGCCGCCGACATTGCCGAGGAACGAAGTCACATAGTTCTGCAGTTGCTGGCTCGTATAGGTGCTCCCGTTGGCGTCGGTCGTGGTGAAGCCATTCGCCCAATCGGGTCCCCAGAAGATCAGGTAGGTCGCCGGCACAGTCTCCACGCCGATCGCGCCGGAACCCACATTGCCGCCGTGATAAATGAGGTCATTGGCCAGCGCCGATGCGCTCGGCGTGTTGGGCTGGCCGGGCGCCCAGAAGAAGTGCTTCGGGTTGCTCAGTGATTGCGCCGCGGGAGCCGGGGTCGCCAACACAAGCAGCAATGCAATGACGACGGGCCAACCAGAAATCCATCCATCGGAATGGGCGCGCATTTGTGATCTCCCACGTTGTGCCGAAAACTCCGGGCTGCCTGCCCCCACCGCGCGCCACCCGTACAAACCCGCCCGAGCTGGCGTTGTGCAGTGGAGGTTCATCCCAACAAAATGCCGCATACTCGGGCGATCTTTTTACGCTGCAGCGCACTGATTCTGCCTCCGGCAAACGCTTGAACATGGGTGCATGGAAACACGGTAAGCATCGATCCGGTGAATACCCGATGCCGTGCGGGCGCAGCGGCGGTCTCGATCGATGTCAGTGACTGACGAACGTTCAGACTGGAGAGGTTCGACGCCAAAGGACTGCGGCACAAGGCAACAGTACAATGGGCGACCTGGAGCTGACTGTTCGCGATTGCGAGATTCGACGGATGCGTTCAAACGTCCGCTTTGCAGCGGTTGCGATCATCCGATTAATCGACATCCCAGTTCGACGGCGCACGTGCCGAATCCACACCGCGCGTGCCGTAACCGTGCTTTAAATAGCAAGCGGGTCGAATGCTCGCCTTATTTGCCTTCCATTCACGACAATCTTCGGTGTCCGATCCGCAACGTGCTCGTGGCGATGAACACTTCGCGCAGGAAGCACAGGATCGCTCCGATGAAGCTCAGCATCGCGGCGATGAACAGGCCGTCGATCGCGTAAGTGACGCGGATGTTGAACGATTCCCCGGCAAACAGCACCACCACCACGACCGCCACCAGCAGCGCGCAGATGGTGCACAGCGCGATCGCGATGCCCAGCAGCCGCCCGCGCTGGGCCAGCGAGGCAAGGGACTGGTGCAGCTCCAGCGCGCGTGCTTCCGCGGGCTCGGCCGCCGCTTCGCGCTCCAGGGTACGCGCCCGGTCGACCGCACGCGCCAGGCGGTTGGTGAACACCGTCAGCATGATGCCGACGCCGGAGAGCAGGAAGACCGGCGCCACGGCGAGGCGGATGACCTCGCCCACGCCCTGCACCTGCGATTCGCCGACGTCGATCACGGCCGGCGGACCAGCTGAAAATACGATTCCGGCGGCACTTCCGCACCAGCCCGCTCGCTGAAGGCGATGGTGTCGGCTTCGAGCCGCCAGTGCTGCGGGCAGCGCGCGCTGGCGCTCGTGGCACTGAACCCATGCGCGCTGCTCGTCCACAGCAGCTCGCACCCCGGAAGCGCCCGCAGGTCGCGCATCAGGAGCGAGCGAAACAGTTCGGGGCTCTCCGTACCGATGTGCCAGCGGTCGGGTTCCTCGAGCGCGTACACGCCGCCGACGATGCCCCCATCGGCACTGACCTGCAGGCTCCAGATGCGCTCGCTGACAATCCGGCGCGCGTCGTTGGCCGCCGTCTCGCGCAGGTAGAAAATCTGATCGCCGACCAGCGGCGCCGCCACCCGCATGATGGTCAGCGCCTGCTGCGGATTGCCGTAGTTGCCCGGCAGCTGTTCGGCGAGCGTGGCCAGCTGCGTCTTGCGCAGGTCCGCCTGGCTCGAGCAGCCCGCCAGCGCGACCACGCCGCTGGCCGCCAGCATCAGGGCGATTCCCCGCTTGAGCGCTCGGCGCTGCATGTCCATGGCCACTCTCACGCGTAGTCGGTGCGCCAGGCGGCGCGGTAAGCCTGCCCCAGCCGCATGATGCGGTCGAGGAGCTTGGGATAGCCTACACCCGCGGCCCGGGCCGCGGCGGCGAAGTCCTCTTCGCGCTCGATGTTGGGGTTCGGATTGGCTTCCAGCGCATACAGGTTGCCGTCCTCGCGCATGCGGAAGTCGATGCGCGCATAGCCCGAGAGGTGCAGGGCACGGTAGATGCGCCGTGCCAGCCGATCGATGCGCGCCAGCACCAGCGGCGGCAGATCGCTCGCCTCGCTGGTGGTGATCTCGTATTTCTTCTGGTAGGCGCGGTCCC
>Ga0209131_1002507_pt1 | contig 12453 bp, 9 predicted proteins | sample GraSoi_2013_40cm_FD_185826 | JGI IMG/M metagenome (GOLD analysis project Ga0209131, IMG submission 185826) | Grasslands soil microbial communities from the Angelo Coastal Reserve, California, USA - Sample 9_17_2013_40cm (SPAdes) (version 2) | ecosystem: Environmental > Terrestrial > Soil >...
CGAACGTGGTGTCGTCCGGGGCGATGAGCCCGCTGCGCGCGCCCGCCTCGATCGCCATGTTGCATACGGTCATGCGCGCTTCCATCGAGAGCGCTCGAATGGTTCCGCCCGCAAATTCGATGGTATGGCCGCTGCCGCCGAACGCGCCGATCTTGGCGATCACCGCCAGGATGATGTCCTTGGCGTAGACGCCCGCGGGAAGCGCGCCCTCCACCCCGATGCGTAGCGTCTTCGATCGCGTTTGCCAGATGGCCTGCGTCGCGAGCACGTGCGCGACTTCGGAGGCGCCGATGCCGAACGCGAGCGCCCCCAGCGCTCCGTGCGTCGACGTGTGCGAATCGCCGCACACCAGCGTGATGCCGGGCTGCGTGATGCCGAGCTCCGGCCCGATGATGTGCACGATGCCCTGGCGCTCGTCGCCGAGCGGAAAGAGCGTGATGCGTGCGGCTGTCGCGTTCGCGGTGAGCGTCTCGACCTTGTCGCGAAGCTCCGGATTCGCGATGCTCTCGCGGCCGCGCGTCGGCGCGTAGTGATCCGGGGTGGCAATCGCCGTGCCGGGACGGCGCACGGAGCGCCCCGCTCGGCGCAGCGCCTCGAAGGCGTGAAAGCTTCCGTCGTGCAGCAGGTGGCGGTCCACGTAGAGCAGCGTGCGTCCGCCCGGACCGGTGGCGACGTAGTGCGCGTCCCAGAGCTTCTGGTAGAGCGTGCGGCCCATGGCTAGTCGGCGGTCGGCACGTGCCCCACGGAATTCGCATACTTCGTCATCGCTTCTTCGCCGAGATACTCCTTCTCCCAGGCGCGAATCTGGTCGAAGCCCGCGAAGGTATGCAGGTCGCCGAGCGGATGCTGTCGGAAGGCTTCCATGAAGCGCGTTTCTGCGACCGGGCCCTCCGCGCGCAGCTGCGCGGCGAGATCGTGCATTGCCGCGAGTGCGCTGCGCAGCATGGCATTGGGAGAGATGCAGACCGCGATCCCGAGCGCGCGCAGCTCGTCGAGCGTGAATCGAGGAGAGACTCCCGTCATGTTGTAGAAGATCGGTCCCTTCACCTCGCGGCAGATGCGGCGCACCTCGTCGGCGGAAGTCGGCCCTTCGATGAAAGCGAGGTCGGCGCCCGCCTCGAGGTAGGCGTTGGCGCGGCGAATGGCCTCGTCGAGCGATCCGCCCGAGGCGCCGCGGGCATCGGTGCGCGCGACGATGACGAAGTCGGGGTCGAGGGCGTTGCGCGTATCGACGGCCGCGCGAATCTTGCCGACGGCTTCCTCGGCCGGAATGACGAGGCGTCCGGCGACGTGGCCGCAGCGCTTGGGACTCACCTGGTCTTCCATGTGCAGGCCGGCGACGCCGGCGCCGATGTATTCGCGAATCGTGCGGATCACGTTGATCGCGTTGCCGAAGCCGGTGTCGGCATCGGCGATGAGCGGCGCGCGCACGCTCGCCGCGATGTAACGCGCGTTCGACACCATTTCGGTGAGGGTCGTGAGTCCCACGTCCGGCAAGCCCGTCAACGATAGCGACGTGCCATAGCCGCTCATGTAGATCGCCTCGAAGCCGGCGCCTTCGAGAACGCGCGCGCTGAGCGCGCTGTAGCAGCCCGGCATGTAGAGGGTCGGTCCTCGCGCGATGAGGCTGCGCAGCCGCGTCGTGGGGCGCTGCATCACTCGGCCTTCGCGCCGGAGTCCTTGACCACCTTGGTCCAGGTCTTCTGCTCCTGGACGAGGAGACGGCTGAATTCCTCCGGCGTGTTGCCCACGGCCTCGGCGCCGAGCCTGGCCAGGCGATCGCGCACCTCGGGCGAGCGCAACGCTTTTACCGCCGCCTGCTGAAGTTTCATCACGATCTCCCGGGGCGTCTTGGCCGGCGCGAGCAGGCCATACCATGTATCGGATTGGTAGCCTGGAACGCCTGCCTCGGCGATCGTGGGAATCTCGGGGTTGCTCTGCGAACGCCGGCTGCTGGTGATTGCCAGCGCCTTCAGGCGCCCATCCTTGATGAGCGGCTGCACCGGTAGCAGCCCGTCCATGGCGAGGTGCACCTGGCCGGACAGCACGTCCTGGCGCGCCTGCGTGCTGCCCTTGTACGGGACGTGGAGGATGTCGACGCCCGCCATCGACTTGAATAGCTCCATGTTGAGGTGCGTGGCCGAGCCCAGGCCGGCGGAGCCGTACGTGAGCTTCCCTGGATTCTTCTTCGCGTAGTCGATGAGCTCCTTCAGGTTTGAGGCGGGCGTCGACGGATGCGCGACGATCACCTGGTGCGTATTCGCCATGACGGTGATGGTCTCGAAGTCCTTGAGCGGGTCGTAAGTCTTCTTCGCGTGCAGCGCCGGATTGATGACGTGCGAGGGGCTCACGGCGAGAAGCGTGTAGCCGTCCGGCGCCGAGGCGGCGACCATCTCGGTACCCACGAGCCCGCCCGCGCCCGGCTTGTTCTCGATCACCACGGGCTGGCCGAGTTCCTTGGCCATCGCCTCGCCCACGGTGCGCGCGAGCGTATCGCCGGTGCCGGCGGCAGCGAGCGGCACGATGAGCTTGATGGGCTTGCCGGGATAGCCTTGCGCGAGCGCCGCGGTTGCCGCGAATGCAACGAGCATCGGGGCGATGAAGCGTTTCACTTGTCCTCCGATTGGATGCGGCGCACGCCGCCCTCGATCGCGCGCAGCTCGACGATGTCCGCGTCCTGCGATGTGGCGCCCAGTTCCTTGAACTTGCGGGCCGAGACCATCACGCGCGTTTCGAAGGAGGCGATCGCCGAGTTGTAGCTGTCGGTGGCCGTGCTGAGCCCCTTCCCCAGCCGCGTCAGATGATCGGCCATCACCGAGAGACGGGCGTGCAGCTCCTGGCCGAGCTGGCTGATCTCGCGCGCGTTCTCGGCGATGCTCTCCTGCCGCCAGCCGTACGAGGCCGCCTTGAGCAGCGCCATGAGGGACGCGGGCGAAGCGATGATCACGTTCTGCCCGAAGCCGCTGTCGAGGAGATCCGGGTCCGATTCCAGCGCCGCGCTGTAGAACGCCTCGCCCGGGATGAACATCACCACGACTTCCGGCGTGGGCTGGAACTGGTCCCAGTAGCTCTTCTTGGCGAGCGCGTCGAGGTGGCGGCGCATGAGCTGCGCATGCAGCTGGATCTTCACCTTGCGCATCTCGTCGGTCGTGGCCTCGTGCGCCTCCATGTAGGCGGTGATTGGCGCCTTCGAGTCGACGACGATCTGGCGGTTGCCGGGGAGCTTCACGATGAGGTCGGGCCTGAGCTTCCCGTCCTCTCCATCCGCGGACTGCTGCTCGACGAAGTCGCAGTGCATCATCATGCCCGCCATCTCGACGACGCGGCGCAGCTGGATCTCGCCCCAGCGCCCGCGCACGTGGGGCTGGCGCAGCGCCTTTACGAGATTGGTGGTCTCGCTGCGCAAAAGATTCTGCACTTCGGCCATCTGTACGAATTGCTGGCGAATCTCGCCGTAGGCGTTCTCGCGCGCCTTCTCCAGCGCGGAAATCTTCTCGTCCACCTTCTCGAGCGAGGCCCTGACCGGTGTGACCAGCGCATCGATCGCGAGTTGGCGCTTCTCGAGGTCGCCCTTCGCCGATTGCTGGAACTCGGCGAGCGAGGCGCGCGCGAGGTCCAGGAACTGCTGGTTGTTGCTCTTGAGGGCTTCCGCCGACAAGGACCGGAACGCGTTCTCGAGGGCCTGCTTCGAATCGCCCATGACGCGAACGCGCTCCTCGTTGGCGGTCGCGCGCTGCTGGGCGTCGGCGAGCTGGTCTCGCAGCACGTCGATGTCGTGCTCGAGCTCTCCCGACTGCCTTCCCAGGCGGCGGCCGTTTTCCTGGGCGGCTTCGAGCTGTGCCTCGAGGCTCGAGATTCGCACCATGGCATCGGGGTCGCGCCGGGCGAAAAGGCGTCCGAGCAGGTACCCGGTAATGCCGAAAATGACGGCGACGACGACGATGAGGATCACGTTTTCCATGAAAGCATTCTGGCACGTCTCGAGCCCACTGGATGAGCTACACAGGGCTTAAGATGACCCGATGCCGGAGCTCCCCGACGTCTGCGTCTACCTCGAAGCGCTGGAGCGCAAGGTCGTCGGCCAGCGGCTCGAGCGCGTGCGCATCGTGAATCCTTTCGTGCTGCGTTCCTACAATCCGCCGCTGGACGCGGTGTTCGGCCGCGTCTTCTCGGGCACGCGCCGCATCGGCAAGCGCATCGTCCTCGAGCTTGGCGATGAGCTCTTCGTGGTGATTCATCTCATGATCGCCGGGCGGCTACGCTGGCGCGCCGCGGGCCAGAAGAGCACGACGGGGACGCTCGCCGCGTTCGATTTTCCGAACGGCACGCTCTTCTTCACCGAAGCGGGCTCGAAGCGGCGCGCCTCGCTCACCGTCGTTCGGGGCGACGCTGCGTTGGCGGCGCTCGATCCCGGCGGCATCGAGACCCTTTCGGCATCCTTCGACGAGTTCCGCGAAGCCCTGGCGCGCGAGAACCACACGCTCAAACGCGTGCTCACCGATCCCCGCCTCTTCAGCGGCATCGGCAACGCGTACTCCGACGAGATCCTGCATGCGGCCAGGCTCTCGCCCCTGAAGCTCTCGCGCTCGCTCTCGGAGGACGAGGCGCGCCGCCTGTACGAGGCCACGCGCACGACGCTCGCGAGCTGGACCGACATCCTGCGCGCCGAGGCTGGAGAGGGATTTCCGGAGAAGGTGACCGCGTTCAGGGAGGGCATGGCGGTTCACGGACGCTTCGGCAAGCCCTGCTCGGTGTGCGAGGCGCCGGTTCAGCGCATCGTCTACGCCGAGAATGAGTGCAACTACTGTGCGCGCTGCCAGACCGGCGGAAAGGTCCTCGCGGACCGCTCCCTCTCGAGGCTCCTCAAGGACGACTGGCCGAAGTCGATCGACGACGTCTGAAATGCGCCGGCCGTCACAAACGAGCGCGTAGCGCCTATCATCTTGCCTGCATGATTCATCGACGCTTCTTTCCCCTTTACGCCTACGCCGCAGTCCTCGTGCTGTTGTCGACGGCGACCCGCATCGTGCTTTTGGCGCGGCCCGACACCGTGCTTTCCGGCTCGACCTGGGAGGTCGTGAAGATCTTCGCCATCGGCCTGGGATTCGACGTGGTGAGCGCGGCTTATTTCTGCATTCCGCTCGCCATCTATCTTGCGTTCCTTCCCCACGGCATCGGCCGCTCGCGCTGGCACAAGGTCCCTTTCCTCGCCCTGTTCGTTGCCTTCGTCTACGGCCTCCTCGTGCTCGCCGTCGCCGAGTGGGTCTTCTGGGACGAATTCGCGTCGCGCTTCAATTTCATCGCGGTCGACTACCTGGTCTACACCCACGAGGTCCTCGGCAACATCTGGGAGAGCTACTCGGTGGGCATCTGGCTCGCCCTGCTCGTGGCGCCGGCGATCGCGATCGGCTATGCGCTGGCCCGGCCCGTCAGCGCTGCGCTCGACCACCCCATGCGACTCTCCCAGAGATTGTCGGCGGTGCTGCCGTGGCTCCTCGCGCCGGTCGCCGCCGCGTTCTTCGTGAGCGCCGACATGAAGCAGCACTCCACCGCGGATGCCGCCAACGAGCTGGCGGGCAACGGGCCTTATGAATTCTTCGCCGCGTTCCGCAACAACGAGCTCTCCTACCCGCGCTTTTACGCGACGCTGGACGGCGCGCGCGCTCTCGCCGTCGCGCGAGAGCTGGTGGGCGGATTCGACCCGCATTGGATAGATGCCCGGCGCGGCGGCATGCACCGCGCGGTCTTCAATCCGGTTCCGGACAAGCGGCTGAACGTCGTGCTGGTGAGCGTGGAGAGCCTGGGCGCGGAATTCCTGGGTACGTTCGGCAACCCCGAGGGCCTCACCCCGAATCTCGACGCGCTGGCCGCGAAGAGCCTTTCATTTACCCAGGTCTACGCCACCGGCAACCGCACGGTGCGCGGCATGGAGGCATTGGCGCTCTCGCTGCCACCCACGCCGGGACAGTCGATCGTCAAGCGCCCCAATAACGAGCATCTCTTCACGCTGGGCAGCATCTTCGAGGACCGCGGCTTCGACACCGCTTTCATCTACGGCGGCTACGGATACTTCGACAACCTCAACCACTTCTTCTCGAACAACGACTATCGCGTGGTCGACCGCACGGCGCTCGCCAGCTCGGAGATCCACTACGAAAACATCTGGGGCGTCGCCGACGAAGACCTGTTCACGCTGGCGCTGCGCGAGATGGACCAGTCGAAGAAGGTGGGCGGGTCGCGTCCCTTTTTCATGCACATCATGACCACGAGCAACCATCGCCCGTACACCTATCCGCCGGGGCGCATCGATATTCCTTCGGGCACGGGCCGCTCGGGCGCGGTCAAGTACTCGGACCATACGATCGGAGATTTTCTTCGCCGTGCGGAGAAACACGCCTGGTTCAAGGACACGATCTTCGTCATTACCGCCGACCACGGCGCATCCGCCCGCGGTACGACGCAGATTCCGCTGATCAAGTACCGCATCCCGCTTTTCATTTACTCGCCGGCGCACATCGCTCCCGCGAGATTCGATCGCCTCATGTCGCAGATCGACATCGCGCCGACGCTGCTCGGGCTCCTCGAGATGGGGTACTCGAGCAAGTTCTACGGCCATGACGTCTTCCGCGTGCCCGAGAGCGCCGATCGCGCGCTCGTCGGCAACTACCAGACGCTCGGCTACATGAAGGACGGCCGCATCGTGACCCTGATGCCGGGAAGGAAGGTGGAGGTCCAGGCATTGCCCGCGGAGCTTGGCCTTCGCGCCGCGGGCGCGGTTTCCGTCGAGAGGCTGAAGGATGAGGCGATCAGCCTCTATCAGAGCGCCTCGGCGCTCTACAGCGATGGATTGCAGCGGGACGAAGAGTTGAACGCGACGGCGCCGTTGCGGCCGATCAAGGCCGCATTCGAACCAGGGAAGTGACCTAGGCGGCCTTCTCGTCCCGCGAGGCGCGCTTGCGGCCGCTTTCGGAAAGGTGGCGCTTGCGCAGCCGGATCGTCTTCGGCGTCACTTCGACGAGCTCGTCGTCGTCGATGAACTCCACCGCGCCTTCCAGCGTGAGCTGGATGGGCGGCGTGAGCAGCACGTTCTCGTCCTTCATCGCGGCGCGCACGTTGGTGAGCTTCTTGCCCTTGATGGGATTCACCACCAGATCGTTGTCGCGGCTGTGGATGCCGACGATCATGCCTTCGTACACGCGCTCGCCCGGGGAGACGAACATGCGTCCGCGCTCCTCGAGGTTCCAGAGCGCGAACGCGACCGCCTCGCCCTGCTCCATCGAGACGAGCACGCCGTTCTGTCGCGAGGGAATCTCGCCCTTCACCGGCGCGTAATCCTCGAACACGTGGCTCTTGATGCCGGTGCCGCGCGTCAGCGTCATGAATTCCATGTGGAAGCCGATGAGGCCGCGCGAGGGAATGCGGTAGTCGAGCCGCACGCGCCCCTTGCCGTCCGGCACCATGTCCTGCAGCGCCCCGCCCCTGCGTCCCAGTTCTTCCATCAACCTGCCCTGGTTTTCCTGCTCGACGTCGATGGTAAGGAGCTCCCACGGCTCGTGCTTCACGCCGTCGACGTCCTTGGTCACCACTCGCGGCTTGCCGACGGCGACTTCGTAGCCTTCGCGGCGCATGTTCTCGATGAGGATGGTGAGGTGCAGCTCGCCGCGCCCGGAAACGAGGAAGACGTCGGCATCCGGCGTTTCCTCCACGCGCAGCGCGACGTTCGAGAGGAGCTCGCGGTCGAGCCGCTCGCGCAGCTGGCGGCTGGTCACGTACTTGCCCTCCTGGCCGGCGAAAGGCGACTTGTTCACCTGGAAATTCATCGTGAGGGTCGGCTCGTCCACGCCGAGCATCGGGAGCGCGTCGCGGCTCTCCACATCGGCGATGGTGCACCCGATTGAAAGGTCCTCGATGCCGTTGATCGAAACGATCTCGCCAACCGCGGCGAGCTCCGTCTCCACGCGGTCGAGCCCCTGGAAGGTATGGATCTGGTTGATGCGCGCGCGCTTGGGCGTTTCGAGTCCGGAGAGAATGACCACGTCCTGCGCGCGTTTGAGCGTTCCGCGGCGGATACGCCCGATGCCGATGCGCCCGACGAAGCTCGAATAGTCGAGCGCACTGATCTGCAGCTGCAGCGCGGCCTCGGGATCCCCCGTGGGCGCGGGCACGTGCTCGAGAATCGCGTCGAAGAGCGGTTTCATGTTCTCGCCCTTCACTTTTGGATCGACCGACGCCCATCCCAGCAGCGCCGAGGCGTAGATGATGGGGAAATCGAGCTGGTGCTCGGTGGCGCCGAGCTTGTCCATCAATTCGAATGTGTGGTTCACGACCCAGTCGGGGCGCGCGCCATCGCGGTCGACCTTGTTGACGACGACGATCGGTTTCAGTCCCTGCGCGAGCGCCTTGCGCGTCACGAAGCGCGTCTGCGGCATCGGCCCTTCGACCGCATCGACGAGCAGCAGCACGCCATCGACCATCGAGAGGACGCGCTCCACCTCGCCGCCAAAATCCGCGTGGCCAGGCGTGTCGACAATGTTGATATGCACGCCCTGGTAATCGACCGCCGTGTTCTTGGCGAGGATGGTGATCCCGCGCTCGCGCTCGAGATCATTGGAGTCCATGACCCGTTCGACGAGGTGCTGGTGCGCGGCGAAGGTCCCCGCTTGCCGCAGGAGCTTGTCCACGAGGGTGGTTTTCCCGTGGTCGACGTGGGCGATGATGGCGATGTTCCGGAGCTGGCGCGGCATGGCGAAAACCTGAAAAATTTCAACATTTTAGCATGCCGATGCTGCACTGCGCCATTTCGGGGAAAGGGCCTGCTTGAAAACGGCTGCGTGCTACGATTTTCCCTTCTTTGAAGCTCGCCCTCAAGATCGATGTCGATACTTTTCGCGGAACCCGCGAGGGCGTGCCGCGCCTGGTCGAGATCCTCCAGCGAAACGAGGCCGGTGCGACGTTCCTCTTCAGCCTCGGCCCCGACCACACCGGCCGCGCGATCACGCGCGCCTTTCGGCCGGGCTTCATGCAGAAGGTAGGCCGCACGTCGGTGGTCGAGCACTACGGCATGCGCACGCTGCTTTACGGAACGCTCCTGCCCGGTCCCGACATCGGGCGGCGTTGCGCGCAGGTGCTGCGGCGCGTGCGCGACGCCGGCTTCGAGGTCGGCATCCACACGTGGGATCACGTGAAGTGGCAGGACGGCGTGGCCGGCGCGGACCATGACTGGACGATCTGGCAGATGGCCCTCGCCGCGCAGCGATTTCGCGAGGTGTTCGACGAGGAAGCCATGGTCCACGGCGCGGCGGGATGGCAGATGAATCGCGAAGCTTTCCGCCTCACGCAGCGCATGGGCTTCGTCTATGCCTCGGATACGCGCGGCACGCACCCCTTCCTGCCGGTGATCGACGCGGAGATCATCGGCTGCCCCCAATATCCGACCACGCTGCCGACGCTCGACGAGCTGATCGGGCTCGAAGGTGTCACGGAAGCGAACGTCGCCGACGCGCTGCTCGAGCGAACCCGCGATCGGCGCGAGCACGTTTACACCCTGCACGCCGAGCTCGAAGGCATGAAGCTCGCCGGCGCCTTCGAGAAGCTGCTCGCCGGCTGGAAGGGCCAGGGTTACGAGCTCGTGTCGATGCGCGACCTCGTCCTCGGGCGCGAACCCTTCACCTTGCCCATGCACGAGGTGATCGCCGCGCCGATCCCCGGGCGCTCGGGCACCCTCGCGAGCCAGGGGCCGGCCTTTCTGTCCGCCAAATCGACGCCGTAGCGATCATCGCGATAGCTTGCGTTTTTGAGGCTTCTGTTTCACTATATGTTGTAGGGATGCATACGAGCCTCAACGGATGAGCGAACGCGCGGTCCTGCCGGACTTCGAGCTCCAAGCCACCGGCAACCAGCGCTTCCAGCTTTCGGCCTTCAGGGGCCATCCCGTCGTCCTTTACTTCTATCCCAGGGACGACACCCCCGGCTGCACCGACGAAGGCGTGCAGTTCCGCGACCTCCACGATGCGTTCAGCAAGGCCGGCGTCGCGGTGTTCGGCGTCTCGCGCGATCCGATCCCTTCGCACGAAAAATTCAAGGCGAAGATGGCCTTCCCTTTCGAATTGCTCTCGGATCCCGATGAGGTCGCGGTGTCGATCTTCGGGGTCATGAAGATGAAGAACATGTACGGCCGCAAGGTGCGCGGCATCCAACGCAGCACCTTCGTGATCGACCGCAAGGCGCGCATCGCGAAGGAATGGCGCGGGGTCAAGGTCCCCGGCCATGCGCGGGAAGTCCTCGACTTCGTGCGCTCCACCGAGTTGTAGCCCCCTCAACCACCCCACCCCAACTGATGCCCAACGATCCCCTGAGAGACTCCTCGCGCTATACCAGCGAGGAGGCGGACAGTCACGCTCCGGAGCGCAACCGCTCCGCCAAGCTGGAGCCCCCCATGCAACAGCGCAGACGCGACGTTTCATCGCGCGCGGCGAAGGCCGCGGCGGCGACGAAGCTCTTCGTGCTCGACACGAACGTGCTGATGCACGATCCGACGAGCCTCTTCCGCTTCGAGGAGCACGACGTGTTCCTCCCCATGGTCACGCTCGAGGAGCTCGACGACAACAAGAAGGGGATGAGCGAGGTCGCGCGCAACGCCCGCCAGGCGAGCCGCTTCCTGGACGAGATCGTCTCCCAGGAAGGCGCCATCGAGAAGGGCTATTCGCTCAAGGCGAAGAGCGGCGGGGACGCCACTGGTTCACTCTTCCTGCAGACCCATTCGGTGCAGGTCGAGATCCCCGACTCGGTCGCCTCGCAGAAGGCCGACAACGTGATCCTCGGGGTCGCGCTGCATCTCAAGCAGCGATTCCCGAAGCGCGACGTCGTGCTGGTGTCCAAGGACATCAACATGCGCATCAAGGCGCATGCGATCGGGCTGCCCGCCGAGGACTACTTCAACGACAAGGTCCTCGAGGACACCGACCTCCTCTATACCGGCGTCTTGGCGCTGCCCGAGGACTTCTGGGACAAGCACGGTAAGGACGTCGAGAGCTGGCAGGAGCATGGCCGCACGCTCTATCGCGTGCGCGGCCCGCTCGTGCCGTCGATGCTCGTGAACCAGTTCGTCTTCCACGAGGGCGACCGCCCGTTCCTCGCGATCGTGAAGGAAATCCGCGGCAAGGTCGCGGTGCTGCAGACGCTCAAGGATTTCAGCCATCACAAGAACAACGTCTGGGGGATCACCGCGCGCAACCGCGAGCAGAACTTCGCGTTGAACCTGCTGATGGATCCCGAGATCGACTTCGTGACGCTGCTCGGCCAGGCCGGCACCGGCAAGACGCTGCTCACGCTCGCCGCAGGCCTCATGCAGACCCTCGAATACAAGGTCTACTCGGAAATCATCATGACCCGGGTCACCGTACCGGTGGGCGAAGACATCGGGTTCCTCCCAGGCACCGAGGAGGAAAAGATGACGCCGTGGATGGGCGCGCTCGAGGACAACCTCGACGTCCTCATGAAAACCGACGACGAGGGCGGCGACTGGGGGCGCGCGGCGACCGCCGATCTCATTCGATCACGGATAAAAGTCAAAAGCCTGAACTTCATGCGCGGCCGCACCTTCATCAACAAGTACCTCATCATCGACGAGGCGCAGAACCTCACGCCCAAGCAGATGAAGACGCTCATCACGCGGGCGGGCCCCGGCACCAAGGTGGTCTGCCTCGGCAACATCGCGCAGATCGATACGCCCTACCTGACGGAGGGCTCTTCGGGACTCACCTACGTGGTTGATCGCTTCAAGGGGTGGAACCACAGCGGGCACGTGACGCTCATGCGCGGCGAGCGCTCGCGGCTCGCGGACCACGCGGCCGAGATCCTCTAGCCGAGCGTCCGGCTACTTCGCGGAAACGACCTTCCCCCACTGGTCGGCCTGGACGCGCGCCACGACGTGGTATTTGCCGTCGGCGTCGACCTTGAAGACCGTGGCCTCGCCCTCCTTCACCTCGAACCAGTCCTTGCCGAAGGCATCGATGATGTTCGGCTTGTGGCTGACGATCACCGTATTCGTGCCGCTCGCCGGCATCGTCCCCGCGAGTTTCCGCAACGCCGAGGCTCGGCGATTGTTCTCGTTAGGGCTGACCACCTGGCCGCCCTCCGTGACGTCGACTGATTTCGAGGCCTTCCCGAAGGCAAGCATGCCGGTCTCGTAAGCGCGGTGGAAGTTGCTGGTGCGAACTTCGCCCACCGGGATCTGCCCCTTGCGAAAGGCCTCGCCGATCTCGCGCGCGAGCTGGCGGCCGCGATCGTTGAGCTGCCTTTGCTTCGCGACGTTCTCGGGATTCAACGGATCGGTGTCCGCCTGGTCGCTGTGCGTCGCGCCGTGACGGAAGACGATGACATGGCCACCGGCGCGCAATGCCTCGGCGAGCCCCGCCGTCGGGTCCGCGGGAGCGGCCGCGGCCTTCGGCTCGG
>Ga0209131_1002508_pt1 | contig 12452 bp, 16 predicted proteins | sample GraSoi_2013_40cm_FD_185826 | JGI IMG/M metagenome (GOLD analysis project Ga0209131, IMG submission 185826) | Grasslands soil microbial communities from the Angelo Coastal Reserve, California, USA - Sample 9_17_2013_40cm (SPAdes) (version 2) | ecosystem: Environmental > Terrestrial > Soil >...
GCTGGAAGCGCACAAATATCCCCCGAGTATTGGTCCAAGGATTGAGGAATTGCACGACGCTGTAAACTGTTCTTAGGAGCGGAATTAGAACGGGCGTGATGGTACTGGACTACCCGTTCGTTTGGCCGCTATGGAACGCCGCGGAGAATTCGCAGCGGCAAGTCTGCAAACAGAGTCTTACCTTGAGCGAGAGCACAACGTGCGACGGGCTGTGCTTGGCGTCGCACTTGTTTCCACGAAAAGGCGGGGCCCTCGGTCTAGTTCAAGAATTCATTTCTGGTGAAGCCCTCGATGAGTACGCTCTTAAAGATTCAATTTCGATAGAAGAATATACAAAGATCCTGAATCGCCTCGGGCCTCGTCGACATTCACGGTTACGGCAACGTACACCGTGACATCAAACCGCACAATCTCAAATTTGATTCAGAGAACGTCGTCAAGAATCTCGATTTTGTCGCGCCGATTGCATCTACTTGGACGCTCGTTTATAGAAACGCCAGAGGAGCGTGATTTTGATCCGATACTCAACCAATTCCTTGCTCACTCCATATCGCTTGGCGATCTTCAGAACAGGTGTACCCTTCATCAAACCCCAAAAGAGCGCAGCGTATGCAAGCGGATCGGCGTCGCACTTGTGGTTGTCGATACGCTTTCTCAATTTGCCGGATTGACGGGTGACCGCGAAAACAACTCGGGGGATGCCTTAGAGGCGATTGGACCGTTGCAAGCCGCTGCCGCTGAGGGAATTGGTGTCCTGGTCGTGCGACATGAGCGGAAGAGCGGTGGAGAAGTTGGGGATTCGGGGCAAGGAAGCTCAGCTTTTGCTGGCGCCGTCGATATTGTGCTGTCTCTTCGCAAACCTGAGGGCAAAGCCCCTAAGACACGACGGCTCCTTCAGTCCGTTTCCCGCTTCTCGGAAACCTTAAATGACCTCCTAGTCGATTTGACGGAGGGCGGCTATGTCGCCCTCGGCGAACGTCACGAAACGGCCATCAAGGACGCGAAGGATTTGATCTTCGCAGCCGCACCCAAACTAGAAGCAGAGGCAATCGACCTCAGGGAGTTAGCCAAAACGATATCGGTTCCCCGGGTGACAGCGCAGAGGGCGGTTGATGAGCTGGTCCGGGATGGGTTGTTGAACAGAAATGGGAGAAGGCAAGAAAGGGAATCCGTTCCGTTATTTTCTAACGGAAAAGCGTTTCTGAGATACGGAGTTTGAGCAGAAAGCCGGGGAAGGTCATGTGGTACGGACGCTACCGGAAGATGTGATTGAAGGTGGCAGAGTCCGGCGCGTTTTTCAAGCACTTACACGAATTTGGAACTCATTCAACGCACCGCAGTGTGAGCACTTGATTTCAATCTTCTCGCCAAGCTTTTGGTCCTTGCTGGGGAACACGGTTGAGGGTTTCCCGCACTTCTTACAGTTCGCGGTCCATACCAGTTTCATCTAGCAAGTCTACTACTGCCAAAAACACCGTAGGGCACGGTAGATGCCTACCAAGTCGAAGATGTGCATGAGTCAGCCGCGCTTATGCAAGACAGCGAATAATCATTCGCCGTAACATTCTTTTTTTCCGTCCAGAGCCGTGCATCCAGACCACCCCAAAGATCGTGGGCACAATTTGGGCACACTGCTTTTCATAATCGAGACCTGAACTAAAGCCCGGTACCGAATCGGACACATCCGTCCGTTTGGAAAATCGATGCTGCAAATGTCTATATGCAAAGATTAAGGCGCCGATTTTACTTAGGGGGAGACCATGAAATCGGGCTATCTTGAACAGCTAAAATCTGATATCGCAGCACGCTTCGAAAGGGATCTTCGCAAACCAAGGGCTAAACCCGCAGTGACGCCAACCATGGAAGAGGACACGGCGTTGGAACAGCAGAAACAGGATCATTTCGCTAGGCTCCTGATGGCGGAGGCAGTACGTCAGCTTAAGTAGGTTTACCGGAAACTGCCGGGCGAGTGGCCGCCACTCGATCCCCCAAGAACTCCTCTTGGTGGCCCACACTTGATTTAGGAGGGTATCACTGCCTCCCGCGCGCTCCGACCTTGTCGGAGGGCGGCATTTCGCTAGCCTCTTATTCTTTTTCCCTCGACCCGTGCCGAAACCATTTCTGACTTGTCCCGGCCCGCCACATCAGCGTGACGTTTACTTCGTCATCTCGATCTTCTGGTATGTGAGTGACACCGACTCCATCGGCTGTCTCCGCCGCTGCTGGCCTTGCTGACCGAGCTGATAATCACATCCGACACTTGTAGTGCACGGTTCTGCCGTTTTCCACGACGTCGACTTCGGCTGCACTAAAAAGCTCGCCGGATGCGCAAGCGTTCATCAATAGGGTGACGCTTTGTCGATTTCCCTCTTGATGACAAGTGGCTTGTGCATGCGCTTGCCGGATGCCTGGCCGGATGCTACATCACGTCCGGCCGCTGTTTTGCCCGCACCTGCCCGGGAACCGGCCATCGTTGCTTTGCCAGAACCCGCACCCGATGTGGCGGAGCCGATCTCGCGATCGGACATGGAATCACCGTCCTTCGCCAAAACTCCGAGAGCAAACTGAATTTCACTTTTTAACAATGTTACAGGCCTGTTCGCAAGTGTTGATTTGAAAGTTGATCGTCATTTTGGCGAGGGACAGGTGTCACTTCTACTCGGCGATCTAGGTTTGCGGGTAGCTCAGGAGAGGACGGACAGAAACTATTCGTCCCTCGTAAATATATATCCGAAGCTGGTAACTTTGCGCTCTCACCGTGCCGCGATTTAGATTCGGTTCGTGTTGCTCTTGAATCTTTGGTCTGACATAATTCAACTCATGCGCACAAGAATGTCGCGCGTGGTAGTGATGATTGTTTTGCTGACCTGCGTCGTCTGCCCTGTGTTGGAGACGTTTGACCATTGGGATCACACGATTCAAACCGGGCAGGATACCGAGTACGCTTTGGTCGTTCTGGCGTTGTGCGTGGGTGCGGTTTATACCCTTGCGCGATTGGTCGTCAGACTCAGTCCAGGATTGTCATCCATCAGTGTTGGTCCTAACTCGCCATTCATTCAGGGCTCGCTACTTTTCTTGATTCAACCCATCGCATTGGATTCCGCCTCAGGAAGTCCCCCGCTTAACCTCCGCATCTAGCACTGCGCTCAAAATCTGTCCGACCCGAGCCTACCCTTCTTCGGCTGTCGTTTCCATTGCAGGACGCACAAAACCTTAGGGTAGACCTCAGGCGCGAATCTTCTCTGGTGTTTGCACGTTGTTCTTGCTGAAGCCGCCGAGCACCATGCTGTTTAACACGAACCCCGTAGGCCAAGACGCAGGCGACCGAAGCGACCGTTCCGGACTGCAACCTGCAGACGCGCTTCGTTCAAAGCATTCGCTCTTCCAAAAGAGCCGAGGGACAAGCAATGGAGTATGCGATCGATGCGGCAGGCCCGAACGAAGAGTTTGCGGTCCATTGCCGCGGCGTGACGAAAACATACGGAATAGGCGATGCAAGAGTGATGGCATTGCGTGGTATTGACCTTGACGTGCGGCGCGGGGAAGTACTCATGCTGGTCGGCCCATCAGGGTGCGGGAAGACCACCTTAATCTCGGTCATTGCCGCAATTCTGAGCCAGGATTCCGGCAATTGCCAGGTGCTGGGCCGGGACTTGATGGGCATGGACCAGAACGAGCGTACTCGCTTTCGAGGTGTGTCGATCGGCTTTGTCTTTCAGCTTTTCAATCTGCTGCCGGCGCTCAACGCGGTCGAGAATGTTTCCGTACCTCTCCTGATCAACGGCATATCTCGGAAGAACGCGGAAACTCAAGCAAGCGAAATTCTTGTGGAAGTAGATCTAGGCGCGCGCCTGAGTGCACTACCAGCACAGCTCAGCGGCGGCCAGCAGCAACGGGTGGCCATTGCGCGTGCGTTAGTGCACGACCCGAAACTAATTGTATGCGACGAACCGACTAGCAGCCTGGATCATGAGACCGGGCGGAGCGTAATGAATATTCTGCGAGGCATAGCGAAAAGTCCCGATCGTGCACTGATTGTGGTCACTCACGATCCGCGCATTTTTGAGTTTGCCGATCGTATCGCACACATGGATGACGGCAAAATCATCGAGATCGTCGATCAGACAAATAAGGAGCGGCTGCAATGATTCGCAAATACATTCTTCCCGTCCTGGCCATTATTGGTGTCGGCGTCGCAGTGTTCATGGTCCTGCGCGGTAACCGAACACCCCCCGTTCCCCAGCCAGTGGTCCAGTCAGCGAGGGCGCCCTTCGCCTCGTACATCTTTGGTCCAGGCATCGTGGAGGCCAGCACCGAGAACATTGCCATTGGCACGCCAGTCTCAGGAATCGTGACCGCGGTCTATGTGAAATGGGGAGATCGCGTGAGCACGGGAGATCCGTTATTTAAAATGGATAGTAGTGATCTTCAAGCTCAGGTCCAGCCTGCGCTCGCCAAGGTCAAAGAGGCCCAAACCAACCTGGCAAAAGTAAAGAACCGACTCAGGGTCGGCGAAAGCATGAGCCCAGGGGTTTCGATCAGCGTCGAGGAAGTGGACAACAGGCGTTTTGATGTGGCGGTGGATGAGGCAGTTCTGGCATCCGCTGAGGCCCAAGTCGAACAGATCAAAACCGAGATCGAGCGGCGCACGGTCCGTGCTCGGTTGCCTGGGCGCATTCTGCAGATGAAGACACGCTTAGGCGAGTACGCACAAACCGGCCCACTGAGCATGCCGTTGATGCTACTGGGCAATGACGACCGGTTGCACGTACGGGTGGACGTTGATGAGAACGATGCTTGGAGGTTCCACCCCTGTGCGTCAGCGATAGCGTCGATCCGCGGCAATCCAGAACTGAAAACGCCAGTGACGTTCGAGCACACCGACCCGGATGTGGTCCCGAGAGTGTCGCTGACCGGAGATAGCACCCAACGGGTTGATTCCCGCGTACTGCAGGTCATCTACAGCTTCGATCGGGGCTCCATACCAATCTATGTTGGGCAACAGATGGATGTGTTCATCGAAGTGTCTCCCGACAGCGGCAAGAAACCGGAGACGCAAAGTCCCTCGGAAACATGCGGCGATGACGCCACTGGGAACCGCAGACCAACCCAGCCCGGGCGGAGAAAATCCTGAATGTTCCGCCTGGCCTTGAAGATGCTCATCGGCGACCGCACCAAGTACGCTGGACTGCTCTTCGGTATTACGTTTACATCCTTCCTCGTGACGTTCGCCGCTTCGTATTTTTGCGGCTTCATGACACGGGGATTTGCCCTCATCGCCGAGAACCCGTCGGCGGACGTGTGGGTCATGGACCCTGCGGTTGAGTCGGCTGAACAGACGACGAACCTGCCTGATTCGGCACTGAACCGCGTCCGTAGTATTGAGGGTGTGCTGACGGCTGTGCCACTCGGCTTGGGCACGGCGGAAGCACGCTTTCCGAACGGGAGCTTTCAGCCGTTCCAAGTAATATCCGTAGAGGACGCCACGCTGGCCGGCTTGCCTGCGTTGAAGGATGGCGTGTCACCTGCTGTCCTACGCGGTGCTGATGCGGTAATCGTCGATCCAGGCGGCACCGTTGGCAAGCTCGAAACACCCTTGCTGAAGGCTGATCAATGGCCGTATGGAGAGCCACACCTGGCCGCGCCAACGCGTGAACTGGCCGCGGGCGACGAACTAATGGTCAATGATCACCGCGTTGTGGTTCAGGGAAGGTCGAGAGCTCTGCCGCGATATCCACCGCGACCGTTGCTATACACCACGTTTTCCAACGCTGCGCGCATTCTTCTACCGGAAAGGCACCGGCTGACGTTCGTGCTTGCAACCGCCGCACCAGGTGTGTCTCCGCGTGAACTAGCCTCCCGAATCCATGCACGCACGAACCTGAAGTCGCGTTCCTCGGAGGATTTCAAGGCCGATACGGTTCGATGGTTCCTGATCAACTCGGAAGATGTAGGTGATATCGCCGCGATGCTTTCGATGGCCATGTCCGTGGGTTTCGGGGTAACGGGCGTGATGCTCTACATGTTTACAACCGAGAGCCTGAAACAGTACGCCGTGCTTAAGACCATGGGCGCGACCTCTAAACTCCTACTGTCCATGATCTTTGTGCAGGCAGGATTGTGCGCGCTCATCGGTACGGGCTTAGGTCTCGGCTTGTGCGGAATCATAGGCCAGATTGCGGCGACGCAAGCGGACTATCCGTTCCGCATGATGTGGTTCACCCCGGTGATAGCGGTTGTCATGGTCATGCTGGTGAGCATCGTAGCCGCTGCGATCAGCGCGCGTCCGGTGCTGAAGCTGGAGCCTGGCGTGGTCTTCGCCGGACGCTAGATCTCCGGCATGACTGATTTTCTGACGGTCGGATTTCTGCTTTTTTTTGCGAGGAGAAACGCCCTATGAATGCGATACGAAAAGGAATCGCTCCTCTCTTCGGTGTTTTCTTGTTGGCAGGCTGTGCCGTACAACGATACCGCCCGGCGCCTATCGTCGCTAGGGCTACCGCCTCGGCATTTGCATCGCGGCATCTTGCCGATTCCGGGCTCGAGTCCTTCGAGGAACAGAACCTGGGTCACCCACTGTCCTCGTGGCCGCCCAAGACTTGGGATTTACAAACGCTGTCGCTTGCCGCTTTGTATTTCAGTCCCGCACTCGAGTCGGCTCGCGCGCGCATTGCGGGAACGGAAGCATCTCTCGTTACTGCGGGCGCTCGCCCCAATCCGTCTTTGAGTATTGCACCAGGCATTCCAAGTCCCTATTTGTTAACTTTAGATTTTTCCTTTCCGATAGAGACCGCGGGCAAGCGTGGGCATCGCATCCAAGTCGCGCAGAGTCTCGATCAAGCCGCTCGATTCGATCTTGCGGATTCAGCCTGGACGATCCACAGCGGAGTTCGCACCGCACTGCTGAACTACCTTCTCGCCTCTCGAATTCTGGAATCGGTTCGTTCCGAAGAAAAGGTTCGCGAGGACCAGGTAAATATTCTGGAGCAAATATTTTCCGCCGGGGAGATACCGAGACAAAGCGTCGACTTGGCGCGAATCGAGCTCTTCAAAACACACTTGGCTATCATTACGGCTGAGGGCCAAGTTTCCGAGACCAAAGCAGCTCTGTCGGCCGCTGTTGGCCTTCCTGTGGCAGCGCTGCAGTCCGCGGATTTCTCCTGGCCTGACATAGACACGCCACCAAGCACCGAGTCCCTTTCGGCAGAACAGGTTCAGCGCGACGCCGTCCTAAATCGCCTGGATGTTCGACGTTCTCTTGCGCAGTACGCAGCTGCCGAAGCCGCCTTGCAGCTGGAGATCGCCAAACAATATCCCGATATCAATATAGGACCGGGTTATACATATGAGGAACGACACAGCTTCTTTACCCTCTTCTTCTCGACCACGGTCCCTCTCTTCAATCGAAACCAGGGACCCATCGCTGAGGCTGAGGCTCGTCGCAAGGAAGCCGCAGCCGCGTTCCTCGAACGACAGGCGCAGGTCATCGCAAAAAGTGAGCGGGCGCTCGCCGTTTACACGGCAGCGCTCAAGGAACTGGCTGAGGCCGAATCCCTCCGCAAGCTTCAAGAGACGCAACTGCAAATCATGCAGCAGACAATCCGCGCCGGCGCCGACAACCGACTGAGTCTCGACAACGTGGAAATCCAAAGTTGGGTTTTAGCCCGAGCGCAGATTGACGCATTGCTCCGCGCTCACAGGGCGCTTGGCGAACTGCAAGATGCCGTCCAGCGCCCTCTTGCTCCCGACGAGATGTTTACCATCACCCCCCAGTCACCGGTTCTACTCGGTCCACCCAAGGATGTGAATCGATGAACGCTAACGCAGAGTCAACACGAGCAGGTCCGATAGTCAGGGAGGTGAAACGTCTCCCCGCGGAGTCCTTCACCCTATTCCACAGCCCGAACGTCTCAAGATCAATCCGGTGTTGGGCTCAGGAGAGGTGTCCATGCCGGATTCAGGCAACCTGAGCGGGGCTCCGCATAATCCAGCTCTCTTTGGACTTCGAGTTTTGACAAACACCTAGCAAGAACATTGCGGTTGAGAACGCATATCTTAAAGGAGCTGCAAGACCATGCCGATTGCTCGAATTAGAAACGCTTTTCAGTACTTTGCGCCCTTGCTGCTCATCTGCGCCGCCCTCATTTACGGTCCGGGGTTAGCGTCCGCCCAGACGACGGATTCATCCTGGGAAAAAATGCAGGAGGCGCAACCGGTTTCCGGTACCTCGCCTTCCGACGCGACAACGGAAAACCCGCAGTTACCATCCACACAAACGGTAGTCTGCGGTCCGGCGCACCTTGGACGATGCCTCAACGACATAGCTCGCGACCAAGCGGGCATTTGGACCAGTCCTCTTCGTCTACAACCGAGAGACGCACTTTGGTTAGTGCCCTTCGCGGGCGCCACGGCGGTCGCAATCCACTACGATGCGAGAGCGCAGCAGGAGCTGGGCATCGATCAGACCAGAATTGATGCGAGCAACAACATCTCCTTGTTTGGTTCTACCTACGCAACGCTTGCGGAAGGCGGAGCTCTCTACGTTATTGGCCGATGGAAACATAATGAGCATCTCGCGGAAACGGGGCGATTGGGAGCAGAAGCCGTCATTGATGCCACTCTCGTCGCAGAAGCGCTGAAACTGGCGACGAACCGAGAGCGTCCCGACGAAGGAAACGGTACCGGCGGATTCTGGCCCCACGGTACACGCACATTCTCGGACAGCTTCCCATCGGGCCACGCGATCGGAACCTGGGCGCTCGCAAGAGTAATAGCTTCCGAATATCCCAATAAGCTGACCCAATTCGGCGTCTACGCTTTTGCTACGGCGATCAGCGTGTCTCGAGTGACCGCTAGGAAACATTTCCCCTCGGATGCCCTTGTGGGTAGCGTCTTCGGATACCTGATCGGCGGTTACGTCGTCCGACATCACGCGGCAGATTACGTTGATTCAGGCTTTTCCTTTATTCCTGTAGTGGACGTCCGAACCCACACGTACGGGGCCACAGTTGAGCTGCATCCTGACAACTTCAACGTGGCGAACCTTCGTCAATTAGCCCTGCGGTTACGTCCGAACTGACAAAAGATCGGGAATGCATCTAAATTTAAAAGGGGCATCAAAGATCATGTCGATGGCCCGAACTACAACGGTCTTGCGGTGCTATGCGCAGGTGCTGCTAATTTGCTTCAGTCTAATTTGCGGCCCGTGGCTAGCGTCTGCTCAGACCACCGACTCATTCGGCGAACTAACTCCAGAGATGGAACCGGGCTTCCGCACGCTCCCATCATCAGAGGAGCCGCGGGAAAATCCACAACAAGCACACCCGCAGGAGGTGGTCACAGATACCGGATGCAGTGTCCGAGGGTTTTTTCATGACACGTGGAGCGAAACGTCACAATTTGGCCATGGACTCAAGGCTGTTCCTCGAAGTGCCGTTCGTCCCAGCAATTTGAAATGGGAGCTGCCAATCTTGGCAGCCACTGGCGTGCTGATCGCGAAGGTGGACCGGCCTGCCGACAATCGCATTCAATCCAAATCCTTGCAGCAAACCGCAGGGCAGTGGTCAAACGTCGGCCTCGGCCTGGAGATCGGATCCGCGGCACTCGCGTATGGCATAAGATGTGGCAAACACCATTCCTATTTGCGCGATACCGGATTCAAAGCACTCGCTGCGATGGGAGCGGCTGGCACGGTAGACTTGGCTCTCAAGCTCGCGTTCGACCGTCAATTTCCCGGACCAGGCAGTACAGGCAAGTTCTGGGGCGGCGGAAGGGCTTTTCCGTCCGGACACTCAGCCACAAGCTTTGCATTTGCGGCGGTGGTCGCTCATCGATATCCCAAAAATAAATGGGTCAAGTGGGGAGCGTATGCGCTTGCAGCGGGAGTCAGTCTCTCGCGCTATCCAGCGAAAAAGCATTACCCCTCGGACATACTCATAGGCGCAACGTTGGGATATGTAACCGGAACCTATTTGGCTGACCACTAGCTGGACACTATTTGAGCAGATTCTTTGAGAGACTTTCCACGATGAAAACGAGGAAAACCCGTGCCGTCATTTACGTGCGCGTGGTAAAGGGCGTCTGTTTCCGCCGTTGCATTCCCGCGAGCGTATTCTTCCTCCTTCTGCACTTCCTTGCGATCTGTTGCGCCGCCGCGGAGCTGAAACAAGAAACCGTCAAAGCCTTCGACCGGTACATTCGCGCCACCGATGCTCGTATGGATGGCGAGCTTCGCCCCGGCGGTCCTTTCCTGTGGGTGGACTCGTTGCCCCAACCTCGCCGACAACACCTTTATGATCTACTCCAGCGCGGGCAGCTCGAAATACGCCAAGAGAAGACAGAAGAGGAAGGCAAACCGATTGAGGTTCCCGATGGTCTGATCCATCACTGGACCGGTGTCGCGTTCGTGCCTGGCGTTTCCCTGGAACGCGCCCTGTCACTGTTGCAGAATTACGACAACCACTGGCGCACCTATAAACCCGACGTGCGCCGCTCGAAGCTCCTCGAACACACGGACAACACCTTCAAAATCTATCTGCAGTTTTACAAGGACTCCCCGCGCCGCGTTTCCTTCAATACCGAATTCCAAGTTCACTACGCCAAGATCGACGCTACACATGCGATCAGCCGCGCAGCCTCTGCGCGAATCGCTGAGCTGGAGCATCCCGAGCAACCTGATAGTCCGGAGTTTCCTGTTGGCCAGGGGCACGGCTATCTTTGGCGTCTCAGCAACTATTGGCGGCTGGAAGAAAAGGACGGCGGAGTCTATATGCAGGTCGAGTCCATTGCGCTTAGCCGAGACGTGCCCGCGATCTTTGTCTGGTTCGTCAACCCTCTCATCCGGCGCACTTCGCGACAGACCCTTGCCCATCTTCTTGAGGCCACGCGGCGGGGACTGCTGAGCCTAGGCACGGAGGGCAGCGCGATGCGCTCCTTTATGTCGCACACAAAACCCCGGGAGAGTAGGCCCGGGGATCTCACCTCGAGCCTCTCGCAGAACCGGACGTGAACCTCTCGGCGCATCCGGCTCCCATCAAGCAAACACTCCGGTCATACCGATATCCCAGTGTACGAAGAGAGCCCAGTGTTCCGTGGCAAACCGTTGTAGAAACTGGCTCGCCCGGACCTTATGGTCTTTAAAGCGCTTGAACTTTCGCATCGCCCAGGCTACGAGCGTCCGATTGACGTGCCGCAGCAAGGGATACAGCGCCGATGGGGCGTATCGCCCGTAGTACTCGATCCAACCCCGCAGGAGTGGATTGAGCTGCCGGGCAATTTCCTGCAAAGACAGCTGTGTTTGATGCCGAAGTTTCAATTTCCGAATCGTCGACCGCATGGCTTTCATCGCCGAGGAGCTAACTGCGGGATTAAATCCGCAGAATAGCGTGTTGTCCCGGAAACGTTTCACCAGACGAGGCCGAAAGCAGTACCCAAGGAAGTCAAATTTGACATTTGGATACAGGCCTTTGCGCTTCTTGTCTTTGCAGTAGACGATCTTGGTTTTGGTCGGATGCATCTCCAGGCGGCACTCCGCCAGTCGGGTTTGAAGCTCAGCCTTGAGAGCTTGTGCTTCTTGCTCATTGTGGCAGTGCACCAACCCATCGTCCGCGTACCGACACCACGGGAGATCCGGGTGTGTCCGCACCATCCAGAGATCGAACGCGTAGTGAAGAAAGATGTTCGCCAAAATTGGGCTAACCACACCACCTTGCGGTGTGCCGCGGCTTCGCTCAATTTTGGTTCCATCCTCCTGTACCATCGACGCTGTAAGCCATCTTTCGATGTACAGCAGCGCCCACTTACACGTCACATGTTTCCGAACGGCTCGTAGCAAGAGCTCATGGTCGATGTTGTGGTGGGTAGGGACGGGTCTTGCGACTAAGTCGCTTGTGCCCGTCCCCCCTCGCAGAACCCGCCGAGCAGATTTCCCGCAACGGGCTCCCCAGGTTGCTCTCGTTGGATGGCAGTCAGACCGTCGTATGGCGTGTCGACACCGCATAAGGTAATTCGAACCAGGATTGACTCTGGAGATAGGACCAGAAGAGTCGGTGTCGCTGACTCCGTCGTCTCAACGTACGGGCCCATTGTCTGCGTACCTCGCGCCGGACCCCGTCAAGCTTCGGCTTGCAGTGATGCAATCCGAAATACTGGTAGAAGCCGCGCAGCATCATCACGAGTTGCTTTTGCTGATCCCGCCGCTTCCAATGCCTATGCTTGCTGAGCCATTCCTTGGTCTTGGCCAGGAACTTTCGGCGGCTTTTGTCGCATGGGACCCGCACCAAGGCAAACTTGCCGCCTCGATCGGTGCCGCAGACATGCTTGAATCCTAGGAAGTCAAACGTATCCGGTTTCTCTCCGGTCTTCTCTAGGTCCGCCCGGACAAAGCGTCCGAAGCGCATCACCCGCGTCTTTTCCTCCGCCAACTCCAGTCCGAATTTCCCGAATCGATCCGT
>Ga0209131_1002512_pt1 | contig 12438 bp, 14 predicted proteins | sample GraSoi_2013_40cm_FD_185826 | JGI IMG/M metagenome (GOLD analysis project Ga0209131, IMG submission 185826) | Grasslands soil microbial communities from the Angelo Coastal Reserve, California, USA - Sample 9_17_2013_40cm (SPAdes) (version 2) | ecosystem: Environmental > Terrestrial > Soil >...
TACATTGAGAGTAATCCAGGTAATAAGAATAATACTTTGCGTAATGATAAAGGGCCACGAACCGATCGTATCGGCCACCTTGTCAGCCACACGCTGCCCCACCGTCATCTGTTCTTCTTCCATTTCATTGACGTTGCGGCTCGCCATACTGCGCAGGATGCGGTCGTTGTCGCGCAAGCGTCCGCCTAGCTCCACCAAAACGTCGATCGCCGCATGCGTATGTGTACGCAGGAAGTTGAAGAACTCATCGCGTTCTAAAACCAGAGTAGTCACATCTTCCATGGCACGGATGCGTGCCGAACGTGGCTCGTTCGTAAGCATCGAAAGCTCGCCGAAGAAATCGCCAGGTCCGGCTTCGTGCAAAACCACATCCGAGCCATCTGCATCCCGGATAATGACCTGCACGTGCCCTTCGGTGATTACATAGAACAGATCGCCGGTCTCACCTTCGCGGATGATCACCTGCCCTTCTTTGAACTTCATCACCTCCATAATGTCGCGGATGCCTGCCACCTCACTTTCATCCATTTCACTAAAGAGCGGTACTTCGCGCAATTCGATTTCAGCCATGAGAGTCTCCTTTGTTATTCCAACACGATTAAGATTTGTTCGCGTTCAACGGTTTGACCAACTTTCACTGTCAACGATTCTACTACCCCATCCCTCGGCGCTTGAATACGGATTTCCATCTTCATCGCCTCCACTGTTAAAAGAGTTTGACCTTTCTTAACCGCCTCACCCTCGACGACATTCACGCTTCTGACCAAGCCGGGCATTGGAGCAATCAACTCCGAAGCTTGATCTTGCCCTGAACTTTTTCGTTTCGCCGCCGATGCCTTTTTCAACACTACCGTTTGACCATTCACCGTCACCCATCTCTTCGCCCCATCCGAAGAGACATACGCCGTTACCCGCTGACCATCAATCAGCAATTCCAACTGTCCGTCACTCGCACGGATGATTTCAACCTCAACAGCCTTATCCCCAATCGTAGCGCGATAAGTTTTGCCTGTTGGGGTTATATCGATAGTAGTGTTGTCAAATGAAAACTTCATTTGATTGCTTCTCCAAACGCTTCATCAGGGATACGACCGCCAGTCATCACACAAATTACTTGGAGATGGTTTTCTATTAATCCACAACGGACACCATAATGTTGTTTAGCGCAATTGAATGTAACGTTGTAGATTCGACCGGTTGAATGTTCTTCCATAAAATCAACCAAATGTTTTGTGGCATCAAGGTTTAACTCAATGCCTTTTGAAATCATGTAATTCATTCGGCGTTTGAAGCCTGTTTTTATTTGTTTTGCCGGGGCATAACTTGTAGGGTAATGAATATCGGGGTGGTTTGGAGTCTTTAGTAATTTCCTCAGATTAGAATCTTGTTGCAAATATGGAGCTAAGACATTACTAGAAATAATAGTGGCGAAAAATTCCTTGTTTAAAATCTTATCCATTGTTGCCTCCCATCCTAAACCCGCTTGGATTTTTCCACGGGCTATATGGATCAGGCTCTTTTGAGTTCATAGCTTTTGATTTTGGATTTGCCAATAATAAATCTGCAAACGCAGCGGCAATGATATGGAATGCAGAAGCTTGTGTGCCCGTTAGGGTATGCTCCTGCGCAGACGGGAGCAAGCTCCCTGACACCAGAGTTTTTTCAACCCATCTGGTTGTGACTTGTCCATTTGCAAAATCTTCATGCGCCAAAACGGATTGCATGAAATCAATATTCGTCACTACGCCATGCACGACAAATTCTTTCAGTGCGGCTTGCATCTTTTGAACGGCAATATTCCGATTCTCGGCATATACAATTAACTTTGCCAGCAAAGGATCGTAGAAATGCGTCACTTCGTTGCCAGCGGTGAAACCCGAATCCACACGGATGCCGGGTCCGCGCGGCTCCATGTATTGCAAGAGTTTTCCGGTGCTGGGTAAAAATCCATTGGTGGGGTCTTCAGCGTAAACGCGGCATTCGATGGCGTGTCCGCGTTGCGTGAGTTGTTCTTGTTGATAAGGAAAATGTTCTCCCGCCGCAATACGAATCTGCCAGTGGACGAGGTCGAGTCCCGTAGTAAGTTCGGTGACGGGGTGTTCCACTTGCAAGCGGGTATTCATTTCGAGAAAGTAGAAAGTAGATAGTATTGGGTCAAAGATGAATTCAACAGTCCCGGCGTTGTAGTAGTTGACGGCTTTTGCTGCCTTCACTGCAGCTTCGCCCATTTGTTTGCGTAGTTCAGATGTGAGCAATGGCGAAGGCGTCTCTTCGATGATCTTTTGATGGCGGCGCTGCACGGAACATTCACGCTCAAACAGATGGACAAGATATCCATGTTGGTCACCAAAGACTTGAAATTCGATGTGATGTGCGTTCGGGAGATATTTTTCGATCAACAGGCGGTCATCGCCAAAGGAATTGAGCGCTTCGCGTCGTGCAGATTCTATCCCTTCGCTCAATTCACCTTCGCTATTAACGACGCGCATCCCTTTGCCACCGCCGCCTGCTGAGGCTTTGATGAGCACAGGATATCCGATCTCTTGTGCAGCTCTTGTAAAATCCGCTTCTGATTCGAGTCCCTCATAGCCTGGCACGGTTGGCACACCGGCTTGCTTCATGCGAATCTTTGACTCGGCTTTATCGCCCATCGCGTGGATCGAATCCGCTGAGGGACCGATAAAGATCAATTGAGCAGAAGCAACTGCGGCGGCGAAAGAGGCGTTCTCTGAGAGGAAGCCATAGCCAGGATGAATGGCATCTGCTTTGGAGGCCAGAGCAGCTTGCACAAGTTTATCCGCATTCAAATAGGATTCTTTAGGCGCAGCCGCGCCAATATGAATAGCTTCATCGGCATGTTGAACGTGCAAGGAGTTTTTATCGGCATCGGAATAAACAGCAACAGTTTTAATACCCAGCTCTTTGCAGGCGCGCATGATGCGAATGGCGATCTCGCCACGATTGGCAATGAGAATCTTGTTGAACATGGTCACAGGATATTTTGAACGAAGTAGATAACGATCGTTAAGATCAGGCCCGCAAAGAAATATAAATAAGCTAGGCGAATATATTTGTATTTTGTTTGCAGGAGATATTTGCCTGCGTAGTAAATGTCTTTCACCATGATCTCATAGGATTTGTCTGGGTCGTTCATGACTTCTTCGAAATTTTTTGCGTATTCATCATAAGGCACATCGCCATAATTTCCAAAGAAGAGTGGGCTGTAATCAAGGTCGTGGATGGAATGCTTTTTGTGATTAACAATTTTTACTTTGCCGATAACGGTCAATAATGCGAGAAAAATGGTGATGAGTAAAAAGATCATCAAAGCTGTGATGGATAGTGTAAATTTCTTATCGGAAACTTTTGCAAGGGAAAGCGATAACAACACGGATGAAATACTTAGCAACACCTGCGCTTTTGTATCTGCCATTTGGCTGAAGCTGACCAGGTTGTTGCGAGTTTGGCGCAGCAGGTGATCAAGTTGTTGACGAGGTTCTTTGATTTGCATTAGGAAACTCCTCAAGCGCAGACTTGGCAGGCTATGGCTTCATTAACTGCAAAGCCTGCGATTCTTCAATTGAAACTCCGTATCTGTGATGAAGAAATCAAAGCGACTGCAATTGCCATTGATCCAGCCATCGGCGGCTTGCGTGCCGCCATCTGCCAGCCAGCTTGCATCGCTGCTCTTCACGTTGTACTTGATCTCAGCCAGCAAGCTCTCCTCTCCCAGGAGGATCTTTAGACTCGTCACTTGATATTCATTCACAGAACCGTTGGCAATGAAACCATCCATCGTCTTTTTGAAGATGGCGTTCGCAACTGATTCGAGCGCCGAGGCTTGCATACCTTGAAGTTCGCTTGCACCAATCGTACCGAAGACGGTTGGGTCAGTATTGGCTGAGGCAGTGGGGGCGACAAGCGTTATGGAAGAAGAGAGCGTTGCCACTGATGTTGGAAGATCAGTTGGCACAAGGGGCTGTGCTAGTGGCGTGCCACAACTTGATAGTAGAAACAGAACAACCAATAATGGAGATAGACTTCTTTTCATGTTGTGCGATGGTCGCCTTTCATGCTTTCAATAACTCTTGTTCTCTTTCGGGTTTCAAGCCTGCGCGCCATTCGTAATCGGCGGGGCGCGTGTTTGCCCATGCGAGGGTATCTCGAACTGTATCTGCCAGCGCACGAAATTTCAAACCCGCTTTGAGCGCTTTGGACACATCCACACGTGAGAAGCCTTGATTCTCTGCGTTATCTGGAACCCATACCGGCATATCGCTCCACTCAACAACATTGTTCTGTTTCAAAAATTCAGCGGATGCCCATTTGAAAATCGCATCACTACCGCTCACCTGTTTGCATGCGTCGAGTATCGCGCCTAATGTTAGTTCATAATCGGGTCCGGTTGCATTGTAAGTGCCTGATGATTTTGCTTCGATCATGCGGATGATGAAATCAGCAAGGTCGCGCACATCAATGATCTGCACAGGCACACTGGGTTTCTCAGGTGCGAGCACCTCTCCGCCGCGCGCCACACGCACGGGCCAATACGTGAAGCGGTCGGTTAGGTCATTGGGTCCCACGATCAAACCGGGACGAATGACCAAGCCACGATCACCATACAGATCTAACACAGCCTTCTCACACAACGCCTTCAGCGGGCCATACGATTCGCCGGTAATCTCCTCGATGGTTTCATCTTCAATCTTGCCAACAGGATGGGATTCATTAATGCCGATCTTGGATACATCTGCATACAGCGAAATGGATGAGATGAAGACATAACGCCCGACGCTTCGCTCCAAGCTGGCAGTTGCGAGGCGGACGATGCGCGGGAAGTACCCGCAAGTGTCGATCACTGCGTCCCATGTACGACCCGATAGCTTATCAAGATCATGTTCACGGTCGCCAATGAGGGTTTCGATTTGGGGAAATAAATCAGGGTTTGATTTGCCGCGGTTGAATAGAGTCACAGCATGGCCACGCACTAGGGCCGAGTCTACAAGATGTCTACCGAGAAAGCGCGTGCCGCCGATGATGAGAACCTTCACGGTTTAATTCCTAACACGGAGAATATGCGATCTTCAGGTTTGACTGGCTCAAAAGTAAACTTGCTAAAGATTTGAATATCTTCGAAACCTGCCTGCTTGAACAGTGCGATAACTTCTGGTTGCGTAAATGAACGTGTGGCTGGCGACTGTTCATGGACTTCGGATTCGATCACCTGTCCGTCCTTGATCACTTCCCATGTGTCGCGTGTATCTGCCAGGTTTGTCTCAGGGTTGAAGCGATACCATCCACTTCTACGAACCGTTGCTCCATCATCTGGTCGCGTCGCTTCCTGCGTGAATTCACCTTCAAGCGGAGCACCTTCGCCCCAGAGAGCCATAAACGGTACAGCCAATACACCACCCGGTTCGAGAGAAGCATAGATTGATTTCATCGCTTGCAAAGGCGCTTCTGGTTCAAGGAGTAATTGAATCGAACTGGATGGCAAGATAATGGTCTTGTATTTGCGAGGCAGCTGTAACTCGGTCATGCTTTGGATATAAAGATTTGGCTTAAGACCTTTTCTCTCGGCGTTCTGTTTGCAAAGCGAGATCATCTCGGGCGAAATATCAACGCCATCAATATCCATGCCTTGGGAAAGAAAATCAAGAATTAAACGTCCTGCGCTACAACCTATATCCAATACGGGTTGCCCATATTTCTTAATCACATCGAGATAGAAGAAACGATCCTCCCAGGTAGATGTGTCGCCGCGCAGTAGATCCCAGTATTTAACCATCAAGCCGTAATATTCGTATTCCGGTATCGTCATCCTTGTTGCTCCTTATGATTTGATGTGAGTTGGAGTTGGTTTTGCTGCTTCACCTTTGGGATTGATTTTGTATGCGCCAATAAGAATATCTATTGAGTATGCGATCCTCTGATCCTGATTAACCAATATTCAAATATGCTATATAAACCATGACTAGGGAACCCTGTCAATTTTCGAGAGTTTCATTCAAAATTAATCTCGTCACGATACCATGTTCCATATATACCTCATATCATAGAAAAGGAATAGATGACTATGGCTCAACCAGCGCAAAACATTCAGGAACCGCTTGAACGCTTGAAATGTAATTGGTGTCAGGGTATGAATCTGAAGACCGACCTCTCCTGTCAATTCTGCGGCGCGCCGCTTGATCTGGCGGATGTGGTGAGCGAGTCAGGTTGGCGTGAAGCGCCGCGCCTCAAGGATATGACGGAGTTCCATTTTTTTGGAAGTACTTGTCAAGTGGAAGGCGAGATCGTCCCGGTGGCTGAGATCAATTTGGGCCAGGGTGACGGCATCTATTTTGAGCATCATGTCATGTTATGGAAAGAGCCGAATGTGCCGATGTCCGTACTGCAATTGCCAGGGGGCATGAAGCGCGTCTTGGCGGGTATGCCGTTCATCATCAGCGTTGCGCGTGGGCCGGGCCGGGTCGCTTTCTCACGAGATGCCACTGGCGAATTGGTGGTTTTGCCGCTCCACCCGGGCATGGAATTGGATGTGCGTGAACATGCTTTTCTGCTGGCATCAATTAATGTGGGTTATTCCTTTGTGCGCATCAAAGGCTTGCGGAATATACTGTTTGGCGGGCAAGGCATGTATATGGATCAATTCAAGACGACCAATCAATCGGGTCTGTTGTTGCTGCACGGCTATGGCAATGTGTTTGAACGCACATTGAAAGCTGGAGAGTCCATTTTGATCGAGCCGGGGGCTTTTCTATATAAAGACTCAACCGTTAAGATGGATGTGCAAATGCAACAGTTGACCACTGGCATCTTTGGCGGGACAGCCATGAGCCTGGCACTGATGACAGGTCCGGGGCGCGTTGGTATTCAATCCATGTATGTACATCACACCACGGACTAGAGGCGAAGATGAGCGCAATGCCTTCTGCCCCTGTTGTTGGACGAAGTTATACCTGTAATTGGTGTGGAAATGTTTCGGACGGCACAGCCCTAAGTTGTCCCGCTTGCGGCGCGACGGTTAATGTCAAAGATATCGTCACGCCTACAGGCTGGATTGAATTGCCCGGTCGCAAGGATATGGCGAAGCTGCAGATTGGCAGTTCATCCTGCCAGATCGAAGGGTTGTATGTGCCGGTCGCAGATTTTAATTTAGCCAAGGGTGATGGTGTTTATTTTGCGCACCATGTTCTATTGTGGAAAGAGCTATCCGTTAATATCACGATGATGTCGATGAAGAACGCCTGGAAACGCGCGTTTGCCGGAATGCCAATTTTCATGACGCAGGCTGCAGGACCCGGACATATCGCTTTTTCACGTGATCTGCCCGGTGAGTTGTTAGCTTTGCCGTTGCAACCGGGTCACGCAGTGGATGTGCGTGAACACTTCATGCTGGTCGCGACCAGTCACGTTGATTACACCTGGGTGAATTCAAATGTCTGGTTCACCACCAAGAATGGCGATGAGACGGAAACGCATTATCCGATCGGCATGACTCTGGATCGTTTTATGGCTCCCAAAATGCCGGGCTTGTTATTGCTCCACGCTTCGGGCAATGTCTTCGTTCGACAACTCGCGCCAGGACAATCGATCCTGATCAAACCGACTGCGTTGATCTTCAAAGACCCCAACGTGAATATCCAATTGCATTTTGAACATCCGAACAGCAACTGGAATCCATGGTCCTCCTATAACCAACGTTATCTTTGGTTGCGGATCACAGGCCCCGGGCGGGTTGCCATTCAATCAGCCTTTGAACCGGTCGAAGATAACGGACGGAATATTACGAATCATTCTCCAGCTACAAGACATAACTGGTAACTTGTTTTTAGAATCAAAAGCGGATAGGCACAAACCTGTCCGCTTTTTGTTTACTTATTCTGCACAACAAATTTTTATTTTTTCACTCGCGTCAATTTTGCTTCTGTGGCTTTGGCTTCTTCTCCCTCTGGGTCGATATTGTAGGCGGTGATCGTCAGGTGATCTTTATCAACCAATTCAATCTCGGTGCGCCAGCCCCAGTCTGGTCCACCTGCTGGATCGGGGTAACTGCCGAGGACCTGGAAGCCGTTTTCGATGGCATAGCCTGTGCAGGCCATAATGCCGGTGTTGTTGTGGAACGAGTCCACCCAACTGGCTTCGTATTGTTCGAGCGTTGTGTTATAGCCAAAGGTGAACATGCCATGTTGAGCTTCGCCCTCGATGGAGCCTTGATAAAGATAAATAGCAAAGCGTCCTTCTAATACCAGGGTAATGGTTCCCAGAACAGGTGATTCGTCAGTGAGTGTGTCTGGTTCTAGCCAAAGTTTGGATATGCCTGTCCAGCCACCTGCGAGACTGGCGAGGAAATGGTGGGGGCTGCCCGATGATTGGGGAAAGGTCATGCGAACTCCTAAACTAAAGGATATTCTCAATAATGTAGACAATCGTACTGGAGATGAGTCCGATAAAGAAGAAAATATATCCAAGCTTGACATAGTTATATTTGGTGTATTGCAGGTATCGCCCGGCGAAATAAAGTTCATTTAACTGAATCTCATAGGTACGATTGGGATCATTCAGGACCTCTTCCATGTGTGTCATATAATCCTGGTGCTTGACGCTGGCATAATCTCCGAAGAACAAGGGATTGAAATCAGGATCGGTCACCGAACGCTTTTGTTTTCCAAACGTGCGGATATTCGGGATGAGCGTGAGCAGCGCCATGAGCACGGTCGGCAGTAAAAAACCTAACAGCACGAATGCAGCAGACATCACCTTTGGGTCGGTGACTCGGGTTAGGACCAGGGTGGCAATAACAGATGAGATGCTGAGCAGAATATTCGCTTTTGTATCTGCCATGATGCTATAGTCTATCAGTTGGCGGCGCGTTTGCAGCAGCATGTGATCCAACTGGAGGCGGGGTTCTAAATGCATTTTCTCCTCACTTTCTACATTCTAAATACGCCAAAGTTATTCTCTTCCACTGGCGCATTCAACACAACGGATAAGGCAAGACCAAGCACTTGTCTTGTATCAACAGGATCAATCACACCATCATCCCATAATCTTGCTGTGGAATGATAAGGATTGCCTTCATTTTCGTATTTCTCCAAGATGGGACGTTTGAACTCGTCTGCTTCTGCTTGGGACATGGCGGGTTTGCCTTCGCGGGCGAGTTGCTCCTGTTTGACGTTTGCGGCTTGTTCGCCGCCCATGACGGAGATGCGGGCGTTGGGCCACATCCACAAAAATCTTGAACCATACGCGCGACCGGACATTGCATAGTTGCCCGCGCCAAATGAGCCGCCGATGACGACAGTTAACTTTGGCACACGCGTTGTTGCCACAGCATGGACCATCTTCGCGCCGTCCTTGGCGATGCCGCCGACTTCCGCTTCACGTCCGACCATGAAGCCGGTGATGTTTTGCAGGAACACGAGCGGAATGCCGCGCTGGTCGCAGAGTTCAATAAAGTGAGTCGCTTTGAGTGCGGACTCGCTGAATAACACTCCGTTGTTGGCGATGATGCCAACGGGGTATCCATGAATGCGCGCGAACCCGCAAACAAGAGTTGTGCCGTAGCGCGCTTTGAATTCGCGGAACTTGCTGCCATCCACTAAACGCGCAATGATTTCATGGACATCATAGGTCGCGCGGAAAGTTGTTGGGAGGATGCCGTACAAATCGTCAGCGGGGAATAAAGGTTCTTCGGGCGGAGCAACTTCCAGCTTGGAGAGAACCGTTTGAAAGTCCCCAGGTTGTAACGTTTCCACGATATCCCGCAGGAGTAGAATCGCATGGTCGTCGTCCTCTGCAAAATGATCGGCGACTCCGCTGAGTCGCGTGTGGACATCCGCGCCACCGAGATTCTCCGCCGTGACATCTTCACCCGTCGCGGCTTTGACGAGCGGAGGTCCACCGAGGAAGATCGTGCCGGTGCCTTTGACGATGATGGCTTCGTCGCTCATCGCAGGAACGTACGCGCCGCCCGCCGTGCAGCTGCCCATCACCGCCGCAATCTGCGGAATCTTTTTCGCAGACATGCGCGCCTGATTGTAGAAGATGCGACCGAAATGATTGACGTCGGGAAAGACTTCGTCCTGCAGGGGCAAAAACGCCCCGCCCGAATCGACGAGATACAGGCAGGGCAGATGATTCTCTTCGGCGATCTGCTGGGCGCGCAGATGTTTCTTGACCGTCATCGGGAAATACGATCCGCCTTTGACGGTGGCGTCGTTGGCAACTATAAGCACTTCGCGATTAGAAACGCGCCCGATGCCGGTGATGATGCCCGCACCGGGACCTTCGTTGTCGTAAAGATCAGTCGCGGCGAGGGCAGAGAGTTCGAGAAATGGCGAGCCAGGGTCGAGCAGACGTTCGATGCGTTCACGGACAAAGAGTTTGCCCTGTTCTTCCTGTCGCTTGCGATATTTTTCGCCGCCACCTTCACGGACGCGCGCGAGACGCTCTTTGAGTTCGCTCGCGAGGGCGCGATGGTGTTCGGCGTTTTGTTTGAATTCGGGAGAGGTTGAGTCGATGGAGGAGGTAAGGGTTTCCATGGGCTGAGTCTAGCATAAAACTTAGCCACAGAGACACGGAGACGCAGAGAATTTTTAACTGCGACCCCCTCTGTCCTTCGGACATCTCCCCCATTTGACGATCATAAATGGGGGAGAACATGAAATTTAGATTTTCATAAAGACAGAATATTCTCCCTCTCCAAATCCGACAGCATAGTTTTTATCCGCATTCCAAATTCTCATATCGGATTTGGGGAGGGACGGGGAGGGGTCATAACCCTGCCAACATCCTCTCCGCTTCCTCATACGCCACCTTGTAATAATACGGCGGACCGTCGCACGTGGCGAGTTTCTTGGCTTCCTCGGCATATTGTTTCGCCTTGACTTTGTCCTGCTCCTGCTCCAGCGCGTATTGGGCGAGGAATAGATTCACATCCGCACCTTGCAAGAAGTAGTTCAGTTACATTGCTGGTTTACACTTTTACCCAATCAAAAGCAATACTGTCTAGTGATGAAGTTAGATGAGCAATTTCACTATGTGTTCTGTCTTTTTCAGGAATACAGTTATATAGTTCAAGTAATATTGTCGCCAAAGTGATTTGCATAGTCGTATATTGCTTGAGTACATCTTTTGGGTGAAATCTATCAACAAAATAGCAAGAAAGTCTGTCGCTTCTTTTAGATTGAATTTTCATATTACTTTTTGTGTTGTGAACATATTCCCCGCTAAGGTGTTTATACAGTTCAGAAAACGCTCCCGCGTAATGACAATGGACAAACCGATATTTGACGTCTCTTCTCTTTAAATCTGCCATGATTTGTTTGTCTTGAGTACGGCGAAATGATTTAGTATGCTCATCAGAGTCCGAGTCCCATACATACTTAATCTTTTGTGGTTCTTTCCAAATGTGAGTATAGATACCAATTAGCTCAACACATACCCGTAGAACACTTAAGGCTTGTGGAAAAATTCCTTTCAGAGCTAAATAAACCGATAGGTTAGCATTTCTAGTTATTTCTTCGAGTAAATCGCTAAGGACAATCATTGTTTTGCCAGGTTGGTAATGAAAGAGTTTTCTATTGTTCTCTTTCAGGTAAAGCAAAATCCTTAATGAGAATTCTGGAAAGAATCCTGTCAGCACCAAAACTTTATTTGCTGCTATAAAACTCGCTTTTGTATGGCTTAATTCTTCTAAAAACAATTTTTCTTTTTCTAGTGACTTCGAGGTTTCTTCTAAGCTGTCAAAGTAAGATTTGGCGTTAGCTTTACTCATATCTTATCCTCTATATGTTTAATTTCTTTGTCTCAAGTTCTATTTTCTCTCTAAGGTAAACTGTTGGGATTCTTTCTTGATTTAACCTGCTGAACAATATCTGGTCCTTCAAAATTTGCTTTTACTTCCAGCCACTCGATATTTTTTGCGATAACAGCATCACGTACCATTCGTTCTCTCGTTGATAATGTTGATGCGCCTGTCTTTATTTCCACAAAAACAATTTTCTTTACTTCATCGTTTCCAAGTCCGTCAAAGACAATCAAATCAATAGGACTTCCGATGAATCGAGCATCTGCAGGATTAAATCCGAAACCTGGCAAATAAGGAACCATGTGCTCTGTCATTTTGCCCATTGTTACAGACGAGCTTTTATCAATCGCGTCTTTTCTAATTTCTTTTTCTACTTCCACTTTCCATTGCTCAAGGCTTACAACTGCTTCCTTGGTAATCACTTCTGTGATTTGAAATTTGACATTTTCCAATTCGTCAGTTCGCCATTTTACCAGCTGTCCTTGTGCTTCTTTTATTGCCGCCTTATCTGTGTAAGTTCAGTCTCTTGCCATTTCTGCATTTGCCCCTGCATCTCTTGAATAACTTGACCTTTTGCTGCGTCATGTATTTGCTGACGAATTGAATTTAACTCCTGCTCTTTC
>Ga0209131_1002513_pt1 | contig 12433 bp, 10 predicted proteins | sample GraSoi_2013_40cm_FD_185826 | JGI IMG/M metagenome (GOLD analysis project Ga0209131, IMG submission 185826) | Grasslands soil microbial communities from the Angelo Coastal Reserve, California, USA - Sample 9_17_2013_40cm (SPAdes) (version 2) | ecosystem: Environmental > Terrestrial > Soil >...
GATGGATCGGCGGTCGCGCAATTCCGGCATGACACGGAAAGCGCCGAGGTATTCGCGGGATGGTCCGACGGCAACATCGCGGGCTTCACGCGGCGCTACTCGCTCGGCGTGACCTGGCAATCCGACGCCTACCGCCCCGACCCGACGTTGGCCGCGCCCGCGCTACTGCCGGCGGGCCAGAAACTCTCGGCGCCATTCGTGCGTTACGAGGTGATCGAGGACAAGTTCCGCAAGGTCAAGAACCGTGACCTGATCGAGCGCCCCGAATATTTCGCGATGGGCTTTCACCTGAACGCGCAGGTCGGCCGCGCCATGACCGGGCTCGGCGGCAACCGCAACGCGTGGCTCTACGCGGCCGACGCGAGCGACGGATTCACGTTTCTTTCGGGCCACCAGCTGCTGGCGTCGGCCTCGCTCAGGGGCCAATACGGAAGCGCCGGCATCGAGCGCCAGCTGTTGAGCGCCTCGGCGCGATACTACGTGCCGCAGACGAGCCGCTCGACGTTCTTCGCCTCGCTCGCGGGCGATGCGGCGAAGAAGCCCGACCTCGGCGACCAGCTGCTGCTGGGAGGCGACACCGGCTTGCGCGGCTATCCGCTGCGCTACCAGAGCGGCGAGCGGCGGGCATTGCTCACGGTGGAGCAGCGCGTGTACGGCGATTGGTATCCGTTTCGACTCTTTCGCGTCGGCGGCGCCGCCTTCTACGACATCGGCCGTGCCTGGGGCGGGCCGTTTGCGAACACCGTGAACACGGGCTGGCTCGGTGACTACGGCTTCGGGCTGCGCATCCTTAGCGCCCGCTCGGCGTTCAACAACGTCATGCACGCCGACGTTGCATTTCCCGCGCATCGCGATCCCAATATCAAGTCAGTGCAGTTCCTGGTCAAGATTTCGAGCACCTTTTGAGCGCTTGCTGTGAGGAACGTCCATGGAAAATGAAGAAGAGTCCACGCATCGCAAGATCAACACGGGAACGGGGCTGGCCCTCGTGGGGGTAGGCGTTGTCGGCGTTCTCTGGATCGCGGAGCGCCTCTTTTCCCTGGGCGATGGCCCGCAAGCCATCCCGCTGGTCGGAAAATTCCTCGCCTTCGATGCGGCGGCCCGTACCATCGTCACGCCGAGCGGGAAATATGAAGTGCCCGAGGGCGCCTATTTCGCGGCGGGAATCTTCCTCTACATACTGATGCTCGGCGTCGGGGTGAGCCTGATTTCATGGATCTTCGCGGCATTCTTCAGCGCCGCGGCGCTTGCCCAGCCGGCGGATGCGTTGCGCAACGAAGCGGCGGCCCAATACCGGCGAATCCTTGCGGGATTCTCCGCGCGAGGAAAGCTCGACGATGACGCGGCCCTGCTCGGCCGGACACGCCGCATCTCCGCGGGCTTGATCATCGCCGCGGCGGACGTTCGCGCCGAGACTGCCGCGTGGAGCTGGGAAGTCCACATGACGAGCGACGCCTCGACGGGCGCATTCTGCATGGCCGGCGGCAAGGTTCTCGTTGGCGGCGAGCTGGTCAAGCGCCTTGGCCTCAGCGACGGGGAGTTGGCGATGCTGCTGGGACATGAGATCGCGCACGCCGTGGCGGGCCACCGCAGGGAAATCCCGCGCATGGAAATGGAGTCGGACCCCGCCGAGGACATCCGCCAGATCGAAATCGCCTTGATGCAGGAACGCGAAGCGGATGAGATCGGCATGCGGCTGGCGTATCGCGCAGGTTGGCCGGCGTCGAGCCTCGCGAGCTTCTACGAAAAGCTCGCCGCGCAGGAGATTCCCGGCACGTTCAACTCGAGTCATCCCTCGGCGGCATCACGAGTGACCTGGGCCAGAGCCATGGCGCGGGAGCTCGACCAGCAGGGGCGGTGACAAAAAGAAATCGCCCGGGGCGCCTTGCGGCATCCCCGGGCAAATGGCGGACAAGTCGGGAGAATTTGCCCGCTAGAAACGAACGCGCATTCCGACTCCGGCCTCGACCTGGCTGTTGTGGCCAAAGGTCGTGGAGACCCGGTAGTTGTCGGTGAGCTTCATGTAGTCGGTGACGAAATAGACTTCCGCGCGCCGGTCGAAGTGATACATGACGGCGCCGTAGAGGGTTTTCTTGTCGCCGTTCGCCGTCCTCGTGACGCCCGCGGCGTCCGCATACGGCGTCAATACGTTGCCCGCGGAGTTCACGCCCGCGTTGACCGCGGTGATCACCTGGTAGCCGAGGTCGAATTCGAGCGGGCCGCCCGGCACGATCTTGGTGGAGGCGGTCCAGGCGTGGTCCCTGCGCTTGCCGACTCCGCCTCCCTGCTCCGAGTCGTACTTGTAGTAGCCCGCGTTCAGTCTCACGACGGGGCCCAGCTCGACGTTGCCGCCGAACGACCACGCCTTGTGAACCAGGTCGTTCACGTTGAAGTGGTTGTAATACCCGGCGAGGTGGAAGATGTCGCGCGGCGCGTTGTATCCCAACGCCACCGTCTGCGTGCTGCCCTTCTGGAAGTCACCCACCGACTGCGAACCGCCGAACTGGTATCCCAATCCCGCGACCAGGCCGCCGAAGTCCTTCTTCCACACGATGCCGCGATCGTAGCGCGTGCCCGTGGCGCTGGCCGCGTAGAAGATCAGCTGCTTGAAGTTGTTGACGTTGGTGTAGCCGCCCTCTTCGAGAGTGACCCTGGAGCTGGTGAACGGATCGCCGTAGATTCCCGTGAAATCGCGCGCCAGCGCGTTCTGCCGGCCGAAAGTGAGCTTGCCCAGCGCGTCGTTCTGGAAGCCGACCCAGGCGTCGCGGTTGAAGAGCACGCCCGGCGTGTCTTCCTCTCCGGTCTGGTAGTCGAACTCGCTTTCCAGCTTGAAGATGACGTTGGTCGAATCGGAAATGGCGTGCTTGCCGGTGATGCCCCAGCGATTTCCGCTCAGCCATGCGGTCTGGAAGCTGCGCTTGTGGTCGCCCCTGGTGTTGGAGTTGCTGATATCGCTGATGGTCGCGTCGATGAGGCCGTACAAGGTGACCGTGTCCACCGGCGTCACCTGGAACGTGAACCCGGGCTCCCAATTGGGGCCCGCGACCAGTTTCGGCGTCCAGCTCGTGGCCTCGGCGGTGGGCTGCGCGGCGGGCGGGCTTGCGGTTTGCTGCGCCGACACCGCTTCGAGCTTCTTCTCCATCGCCTCGAGACGCAGGCGCTGCTGTTCGAGTTGGGCCCGCTGCGCGGCGATCTCGGCCTTCAGCTCGCTCGTCGCGTCGGCGAACGCCGGTCCCGCCGCAAAGCCCAGCGCGGCGATCACGCCTGCGACCGCGACGTGAAGCGCCTTGCGTTGCATGGCTCCGTTCTTCTTCATGGGTGATGCCTCCACTCCTGGGAACATGGGAATCTCATTTGGGCGCGGCATTCTTGCGCCCCGAACCTTTCAATAAGCTTTCAGCGAGGGGCAACTGTGGCTTTCGCGCAACGACGATTGATGTAGAGTCAGCGCGGGGAATTCGCGTGCGCATCCTTCTTGCGGAAGACAACCGGACGCTGGCCGACTGGCTCGAGAAGGCCTTGCGGCACGGCGGATTTGCGGTCGATTGCATGGGTGACGGCGTGGATGCCGACCACGTGCTGCTCACGCAGCGCTACGACCTCGTGATCCTCGACCTCGGCCTGCCGCGGATGGACGGCCTCGAGGTGCTCAAGCGGCTTCGCCGCCGCGGATCATCGGCGCCGGTCCTCATCCTCACCGCTCGCGGCGAGATCGAGGCCCGCGTCGAAGGGCTCAACCTTGGCGCCGACGACTATTTGACGAAGCCCTTCAGCCTGTCCGAGCTCGAGGCGCGCATCAACGCGCTCATCCGCCGCGCGCAGGGATCGGCGAGTCCCCTGCAAACGCTGGGGAATCTCGAATACGACAGCGTGGCGCGCATGTTCCGCCTGCGCGGTGAAGTGTTCGCGCTGCGCCCGAAGGAGCACGCGGTGCTCGAGGTGCTGATTGCGCGCGCGGGAAAGGCGGTCGCGAAGGCCTTCCTCCACGACTGCATCTTCACTCTCGGGGAGACCGCCGGCGCCGAGGCGGTCGAAGTGTACATCCACCGCTTGCGCAAGCGCCTGCAGGGCTCCGGTGTGGGCATCGTCACGCTGCGCGGGCTGGGATATGTCCTCGAACGCGACCCCGCCTAGAAGCCTGCGCAGGCAGCTGCTCATCTGGATCCTGGGGCCGCTCCTGCTGCTGTTCATCGTGAACTCGATCCTCGGGTACCGCGTGGCGATTGCGACCGCGAACCAGGCCTACGACCGGTTGCTCCTCGCCTCGGTGAAGGCGATCGCGGACCGCGTCACCATTGCCGGCGGCGAGATCTCCGTGGATATTCCGTACGTCGCCCTGGAGCTCTTCGAGTCGAACATCCGCGAAAGGATCTTCTACAAGGTCTCGAGCCCGGACGGCACGACGCTTACGGGATACGAGGATTTGCCGCCGCCTCCCGCCTCCGCCGCGCGCGACCGCGCGACCTTCTTTCGCAGCCAATACCACGGCGAGAGCCTCTACCAGGCGGCGCTCTACAAGCGGCTCTACGATCCCGCGGTGACGGGAATGGTGTTGATCCAGGTCGGAGAGACCGCCGAATCGCGCGAGGCATTGTCGCGTCAAATCCTCTACGACGGGCTGGTGCGCCAGGGCTTGCTCATCACGTTGGCGGCGCTGCTGCTGTTGCTGGGTGTGCGCTACGCGCTCAAGCCCTTGCTGCGCCTGCGAGACAGCATCGCCCAGCGCGCCTCGACCGACCTCACGCCGGTGGACGAAAGCGGCGTGCAAAGCGAGGTGCGGCCGCTCATCCAGGCGCTCAACCAGCACACCGACCGCATCGACCGCATGATCAGCTCACGGGTGAGCTTCATCGCGGATGCGGCGCACCAGATCCGGACGCGGCTCACCATCCTCAAGACGCAAGTCGAATACGGAATGCGCCTGGAGGACCCGGAGGCGCTGCGCGGCGTCCTCTCCGGGGCGCGCGGCATCATCGACGACACCAGCCGCTTCTTCAACCAGCTCCTCGTGCTCGCCCACGCGGAGGCGAAGGCCGTGCGAGGCCATGACGCCGAACCGGTCGACCTCGCCGCGCTTACCCATGCGATCGCGCATGAGTGGGTGACCGCGGCGCGCGCGAAGCAGATCAATCTCGGATTCGAAGGGCGCGAGTCCGGGGTCATGACGCGCGGCAATGCGGTCCTTCTGCGCGAGCTCGTCTCGAACCTCGTCGACAATGCGATCCGGTATTCGCACTCGGGCGGCACCGTCACATTGCGCATCCGCGAGGAGGCCGGATCGGTCGTGCTCGAGGTGGAGGACAACGGTCCCGGCATTGCGGAAGGCGAACGTGAGCGCGCGTTCGAGCGCTTCCATCGCGCGCCGGGTTCCGATGGGGAAGGCAGCGGGCTCGGCCTGGCGATCGCCCGCGAGATCTGCCGCTCGCACGATGCCACCATCGAGCTTGCGACCGCCGGGGGCGGTGACGGCTTGCTGGCGCGCGTGCGCTTCCCCGCCGCCGAGGGCCCGCCTACTTCATGAGGATCGCCTGGCGCCAGCGCCTGATGATCTCCCGGTGCTTGGCCTGGTCGAGGAACACGAGAAGGCCGGAGCCCACGCCGATCGGGCGCGAGCTTGCGCCCAGCGTGCGCGCGAGCGTGGCCGCCGTGAATTCTCCCGTCACGTCCGGCCGGATGGAAAACACCCGCGAGCGCTCGGCGAGCACCGTTTGCCCGCGGCGCGACAGGACGAAATCGAGCCATAGCCTGGCCGCGCTCGGATGGCGGGCGTTCTTCGCGATCAGGATCACGCGCGAGAGCACCAGGGTGTAGTCGCGCGGCAGAACTACGCCCAGCGCGGGGTCCCGCTTTGCGCGTCCCAGCGCGTAGGAACCGAGCAGGTTGTAACCGATCAGGTCCTTGCCCGAGGCGATGCGCTCGATCATGGTCGCGGTGTTCGCTTCGAGCTCGACATTGCGCGCGCCGAGGACGCTCAGCAGGTTCCAGAATCCCGGCATCGCAAGGCTGTCCTGGCTGAGGAAGAGGAAGCCGACCGCCGACTTTTCGATGTCGTAGGTGATGACATTGCCCGAATACTTTTCGGGCTTGGTCAAAATGAGCTGGAGGAACTCGCCGTGTGTCTGCGGCACCTCCGCCGGCGGCACGAGTTTCTTGTTGTAGACGAACACCGCCGGCTCGAACGTGGTGCCGTAGGCCTCGTTGTGCCACACCGCCCATTCGGGAAGGAAGCGCGTTTCGGGGGACTTGTAGATTTCCGCGTAGCCGTCGTTCGCGAGCTTGATCTGCAGGTCCATCGCCGAGCTCCACGTGACGTCGGCGGAGCTGCCATCCCGCTCGGTCTCCGCGAGGAAGCGCCCGTAGACCTCGGGGCTGTTCATCTCGTTGTACTGCACGTCGATCCCCGGGTAGAGCGACTCGAAATCCGAGATGAGCGGCGCGGCCTCGGCGAAGTCCATGGTCGAGTAGATCACGACGCGAGCTTCGCGCTGCGCGGATGTGATGAGCTTGCGATAGCCCGATGGGTAGTCCTGCGGCACCTGCGCGAGCGCCGCAGCCGCGCCGAGCGCCAGGGCGAACGCCGCCGCGATCCTCCGAAAGCCGATCCTCGTCATGCGACATTATATGAACTGCGCGCGCCCTTGATTTCCCGACATGCGGTAACCTCTCCGACGGCGGTCCAGGGACCTTGGAGGAGGGGAAGCACGATGACAATGCGCCTTGCGGTTTTCTGCGCTTGCGCCGCAATCTGCCTCGGTGCCGCCGCCGCGGAGCAGGCCGACCTCATCCTGCGCAACGGCAAGGTCGTCACCGTCGACGATCGCTTCACGATCGCGCGCGCGATCGCCATCAAGGGTGAGCGCGTATTGGCCACGGGCGGCGACCGCGACATCGCGAAGCTCGCCGGCCCGGCCACGCGAACGATCGACCTGAAGGGGAAGACCGTCATCCCCGGCCTCATCGACAACCACGCCCACTTCATGCGCGCGGCCGAGTACTGGCATCGCGAAGTGAGGCTCGACGGCGTCACCTCGCGCCAACGCTCCCTGGAGATGATCGCCGCGAAGGCGAAGCAGTCGGCGCCCGGAGAATGGGTGCTCGCCCTCGGAGGCTGGTCGCTCGAGCAATTCACCGACAGCCAGCAGGGCTTCACGCGCGCGGAGCTCGATCGCGCCGCGCCCGACAATCCCGTCGCGCTGCAGCTCATCTATTTCCGCATCTACACCAACAGCGCGGGGTTGAAGGCGCTCGGCATCGACGACAAGACGCCCGATCCGCGCGGCGGAAAGATCGAGAAGGACGCGGCGGGACAGCCGACTGGCGAGTTGAACGGCGCGGGTGCCGTGCGCGGCACGCTCTCGAAGCTGGGCGAGATCGCGATGGAGCGCATGACGCAGAACGCGCGCTCTCTCCTCGGCGAGCTGAACCGCATGGGTGTCACGAGCTACATCGACATGGGCGGCCGCGGCTTCACCGAGAAATACTTCGAGCCTTTCCGCGCCCTGGCGCGCGATCGAGCGCTCACCGCCCGCGTCTTCTACTACACGTGGTACGAGCCCGAGAATGTCGCGCAGGTCGACAACGTCGTGGCGAAGATCAAGGAGATGAAGCCGTTCCAGGGCGACGATTATTTCGACCACGTGGGATACGGCGAGACGGTGTTCTTTCCGCTGCACGACAACCTGCTCGCGGCCGCGGCGAATCCGTCGCGCGAGGCGATGGCGCAGTGGCGCCGCGTGGCCCAAGCCGTCGCCGAGCAGGGCATGGCCCTCTGCGTGCACGCGCAACTGCGCGGCTCGATCGACGCGTTCCTGACCGAGATCGAGGCGATCAACAAGGTGCGGCCGGTTAAGGGGCTGCGCTGGACGCTGGTGCACGCCGACCAGCTCGAGCCGGGAGACCTGGATCGCCTGCGCCGGCTGGGAATGTACGTCCAGATCCAGAGCCGGCCCACGATCCAGGGGCTGCTGATGATGAAAGTGCATGGAGATCGCACCTTCGTCATGCCGCCGATGCGCATGGTGCAGGACTCGGGCATTCCCTGGGGCCTGGGGTCCGACGCCACCGCGGTCACGCCGTCGAATCCTTTCTACACGCTGTGGTTCGCGGTGACGGGTAAGATGCTCGGCGGCGCGGTCGTCAATCGCCAGACCATCACGCGCGAGGAAGCGCTCATCGCCCACACGCGCAACAACGCATCTTTCATGTTCCAGGAGGGCAATCTCGGGTCGCTGCAGCCGGGCAAGTACGCCGACTTGCTGGTGCTCGATCGCGACTACCTCACGGTGGCCGTCGACCAAATCCTCGACATCAAGCCCACGATGACCATGGTCGGTGGCAGAATCGTCCACGAATGAAAAAAGCCGATCCGCCAATCCCCACCCGCAAGTCGCAGATCGACGATCTGCTCCTCAAGCTTCCCGGCGTGAGCGCGAGAAAGATCAACGGCCTCGACGCGTACTTCGTGGCCGACAAGATGTTCGCCTGCATCAGCGGCAACGGCATCGGGCTGCGCCTGCCCGTGGCCACCGCGACCGAGCTGCAGTTCTCGAGGGAAAACGTGGTTTCCTTCTCGCCCGGCGGCATGGCGAGCACCCGGGAATGGATCCAGATCGACCGCGCCGATGCGGCCGACTACGAGAAGGATCTCGAGTTGTTCCAGGCCTCGCTCGATTTCGTGAAGGCGGGCCGGCGATGAGCGATCTTTCCGCCTTCCCCATCACGAAGAAGTGGCCGGCGCGACATCCCGACCGGATCCAGCTCTATTCGCTGCCCACGCCCAATGGCGTCAAGGTCTCGATCATGCTCGAGGAGACGGGCCTGCCGTACGAGCCGCATCTCGTGAGCTTCGATCGCAACGACCAGATGTCGCCGGAGTTCCTGTCGTTGAGCCCCAACAACAAGATCCCGGCGATCCTCGATCCGAACGGTCCCGACGGCAAGCCCCTGGGCCTCTTCGAGTCCGGCGCGATCCTGATCTATCTCGCGGACAAGAGCGGCAAGCTCATGCCGCGCGATGCCCGCGGCCGCTACGAGACGATCGTGTGGCTGATGTTCCAGATGGGCGGGATCGGCCCGATGTTCGGCCAGCTCGGCTTCTTCCACAAATTCGCCGGCAAGGACTACGAAGACAAGCGCCCGCGTGATCGCTACGCAGCCGAATCAAAGCGCCTGCTCGGTGTTCTCGACCGGCGGCTCGCGGGCCGCGCGTGGGTAATGGGCGACGACTACACCATCGCCGACATCGCGATCTTCCCGTGGGTACGCAACCTGATCGGCTTCTACGGCGCGGGCGATCTCGTTGGGATCGCCGATTTCCCGAACGTCACGCGAGTGCTCGAGACGTTCGTCGCGCGTCCCGCGGTCGCACGCGGCCTCGAGATTCCCAAGCGGACTTGATCTATCGCTTCAGGAAGCTCTGCACCGCGAGCGCGCCGATCTTGCGGCCCATCGCTTCGCCGACCTGCGTCGAATTGCGATAGTGGATGCCGCCCCAGATGCGGGCGTTGTCGACCTCCTGCACATAGTCCGCGATTCGCGTCCAGCGGTGCGTCACGCCGGGAGCCGTCGGGCTCGTCATCGTGATCGGGGGGACTTCGCCCTTGCCGAATTGCGCCTCGAGCACCTCGCCGATCGCTCCTGCGGTGATGCAGTGCGCGCAGGGATACTCCGGGTGCAAGGGCGTGTCGACCAGCGGCAGCCATTCGGGATCGAGGCTCGTCGCGTCATTGCCGTCGAGGTCGCCATTTCGGATCGCCGTGATCGGCCGCCAGAGGTTGTACGCATATTTCCCGTCGAACACCGCGACGAAAGCGTCCGATGCGGCCATGTTGACGAGCGCGAAGAGGCGCGCGTTGTCGACGAGGTCGAGGGGTTTCGACAACGCGAGCGAGCGCACCACGGGGTTCCAGCTCGGCGCGCCGACAACGGTCCAGAAGCGCGCGGCTTCGGTCTGTTCCGCGCTGCGCGCGGCGCTTTGCCTGGCGCCGACGCTCTTGATCTCGTTGTAGTCGCGTGCCCAATCCGCGCTCGCGAGCGAAGGCGGGGGACCGGGACGAAATTGCGCGGCATCGCTCATGAACCAGGGCTTCACCTTCGGCCATTCGGTGGCCGCCGGAAGCACGGTCACCACGTAGACGCCCGGAGCCGTCCGCGGCCGATAGACGCCCGGCGCTCCGGTGCCGTCCTTCTCGCGCATGGAGAGGCAATCGGCACCCGCTTCCCTGCCCAGCGCGATTCCTGAACTCTTCCCGGGCCCATCGGGAATTTTCGCGAGGCTCGCCGCGTAGGCGGCCTCCACCGCCTGGGCCTGGTCGGGAAAGAGCTTCAGCAGCACCGAAGACGCCGCCGCGGCCGCCGCTGCTTCGGCCGATGCCCCGGCGGGAGCGCGACCCTTGAACGCGTACGGCGCATAGCGATGCTCGATGGCGTTGACCGCCTCGAACATGGCGAGGTGCGTCATCGCCATGGTGCGGGCGCCGTCGGGCGGCCCTTGCCTCGCGGCCACTATTCTCGCGAGCGCGACCTCGTTCCAATCGAGGACCGCATCAGCCGCGCAAACGCACGGAACCAACAGGATTGCAGCAGAAAGAAAGCGCTTGGTGAGATTCATGTGACCTCCCTGTCCAATGCGCACATTGCCAAGCACGGCAAGCGGGCGCTAGTTCAAAAAGTGAACTTGCATCCGCGATGGCCGCGGACTAGGCTTCCCACGATGAAATCCGGTTTCGGCCAAATCTGCCCCGTGGCGGTCGCCTGCGAGGTGTTCGCGGAGCGTTGGACGCCGATCATCCTGCGCGAGATGTTCTCCGGCTCGCGGCATTTCAACGAAATCCGCCGCGGCGTTCCCCTCATTTCGAGCGCGCTCCTCACCCAGAGGCTGCGCAGCCTGGAAGCCAACGGCGTGATCGTCCGCGAATCCCTCCCGGGAGGCCGAGGACGCAGTTACCACCTCACCGAAGCGGGACGCGAATTTCACTCGGTGATAGAAGGGTTGGGTACCTGGGGACAGCGCTGGACGGTGCGGGTCGAGCGCGACAACCTCGATCCGGGTTTCCTGATGTGGAACGTGCGCCGGCGCATTGCGCTCCACCTCCTGCCGCCGCGCCGCATCGTCGTGCGCTTCAAGTTCGACGGCGTGCCGGTGCGCAAGCGCGGGCCACGGCTATTCTGGCTCCTGATCGATCGCGCGCAATCCGATCTGTGCATCGAGGACCCCGGCTTCGAGGTCGATCTCCACGTCGATGCCGACCTCGCGACGATGGCCAAGGTCTGGCTGGGCGACATCACCTTCGAGCAAGGCGTGCGCTCGAAAAAGATACGGCTGACGGGATCGCGAGAGCTCGCCCAAGCATTCCCTTCGTGGCTGATGCTCAGCCACTTCGCCGAGGTGCCGCGACCAACGGGGAATCGCGACCTTTAGTCTGCCTGCAACCCGGCGTCGCGCACGACCTGGCCCCACTTCGCCGTCTCGCGCTTGATGAGCTCGCCGAATTCTTCCGGCGTGCCCGTCACGGGTTCGGTCGCGAGGTTCGCGAGCCGTTCCTGCAGATCCGGCGCGTGCATGGTGCGAGCGAGCGCCGCATTCAATCGCATGACGATCGGCCGCGGCGTTCCCGCCGGGGCGAGCAGGCCGTACCACGTGGTCACTTCGAAATTCTGCAGGCCCGCTTCGGCGGCGGTCGGCACGTCGGGCAGCGCGGGTGAGCGCCGCGGGGTGAGCACGGCAAGGGCGCGCAGCCGCCCGGCCTTGAGGAACGGCGCGGCAGCGGAAATCCCGATGACCACGAGCTGGACCTGGCCGGCGATCACGTCGTTCATCGCGAGGTTCACGCCCTTGTACGGCACGTGGACGAGCTTCACACCGGCGAGAAGATTGAACAGCTCGCCGGCGAGATGATTCGAGGTGCCGCTGCCGCCGGAGCCGAAGTTCATCCCCCCGGGTTTCGCCTTCGCAAGCGCGATGAATTCGGCGAGCGTCTGCGCCGGCACCGACGGATGCGTGACGAGCACATTCGGCACGGTCGCGACCAACCCGATCGGCGTGAGGTCCCGTTGCGGGTCGTAGTTGAGCTTCTTGTAAAGGCTGGGACTGATCGCGAGAGACGGTGCGACCAGCACGATCGTGTAGCCGTCCGGCGCGGATCGCGCAGCCGCCTCCGCGCCGACGTTTCCGCCCGCGCCGCCGCGGTTCTCCAGCACTACCGGCTGCCCGAGATCGGCGGACATGCGCTCCGAAAGAATGCGACCGATGATGTCGGTGCCGCCTCCGGGAGGAAACGGCAGGATGAGGTGGATCGGCTTCGCCGGATAGGCCTCGGTCGCGGGTTGTGCCCACGCGCCGCCACAGGCGAGCAACACCACCGCGGCGACGGCACGAAGGCTTTTCACGGCGTTCAATCCACCTTTGCGCCGGATGCCTTGACGATCCTGCCCC
>Ga0209131_1002514_pt1 | contig 12422 bp, 12 predicted proteins | sample GraSoi_2013_40cm_FD_185826 | JGI IMG/M metagenome (GOLD analysis project Ga0209131, IMG submission 185826) | Grasslands soil microbial communities from the Angelo Coastal Reserve, California, USA - Sample 9_17_2013_40cm (SPAdes) (version 2) | ecosystem: Environmental > Terrestrial > Soil >...
AAGCAGGGGTTGTCAGAGTAATTTCCATAATAAAGATTATATCGCCCCTTGAAAACCTTTATACTGTTTCGGCAGACTCAACACAATCTTTTGTGTTAAATAATCCTATACCCCAAAACTCACAACCATTGGATTCACCAACATCAGTGGCGCATGAAAGGCGGGAAACTGCGGCGCGAACAAGGTAGTCACTTCAGCGTCGTAGACCGAAAGCCATCCGGCATGGGCCACTTCAATGCTGGTAGCAAAATCGGCGTGAGTCGAGATGCGCACTTTTCCTTTTGCAGAAAAATTTCCTAGTGAAAGTTGAACGTCATGCATGGCGCGGTTCGGCTCGCTCTCGTCATAATCCAACGGTTCTTCGGCAGGCGGTAGCAAATGAAATCCAATGATCTGCGAAATCGGCACATACATTTCATCGTAGGAAAAAGACTTGGTCAGCGGTCCACCGAAATTCAAAACCTGCGCCTTTTGAACGTGGATGTAATGTACCTGTCCCTGCATGCGCAGCCAGATACTCACGCGCGCACTTTCTTTGGTGATCAATTCACCGCGCACCAGCAAGTTGCCCGTGTAGAGCATGATCGGAGTTATTTTCTCATCGGCAGCCAAAGTATACATAAAACCATCCTTTTGCAAAAAGCGACGTTACCATACATTATAATCATGAACCAATCCTCGGGAATCACACTTTCGTTCGATATTATGACACACACCAAACGCTGGATCATCTCTTCTCAAATCACTCCGCAGGCAGACACTAAGTTAAGTGCCTTTCCGCCCATCTTGCGCCAGATCCTCTTCAACCGCGGCATGGGCACAGACGCTGAAGCACGCGCCTTCTTAAGAGCCCAACCCAATTTCAACCCTGATCCATTTCAATTCACGGGCATGCAAGCTGTTGTGGACCGCATCCAATATGCGCTCGCACATGCGGAGCCGATTGCGATCTATGGTGACTACGATGTGGATGGTGTCACTGCGACCGCATTGCTGGTGGAGGCATTACAAAAACTTGGAGCGGATGTGCGCGGTTATATTCCCAATCGCTTCGATGAAGGCTACGGACTCAATACAGATGCATTGGACTCCTTGAAAGCGGACGGCGTCAAACTGGTCATCACTGTGGATTGCGGCATCCGCTCACCGAACGAAGCGCTTCACGCGCGGACCATTGGGCTGGATCTGATTATCAGCGACCATCACCACCCTGACGGTTTGAACCTGCCCCCTGCCCTCGCAGTTATCAATCCCAAACAACACGGCGACATTTATCCCGATAAAGATTTAGCAGGTGTAGGTATCGCGTACAAAATTATTGAAGCTTTGGTGAGCGTTCAGCTCTCAACAACCAATCTAAAACTTGATGGCTTATTGGATTTGGTTGCACTGGGAACCGTCGCTGATCTAGCTCCACTCGTCGGTGAAAATCGCGTGCTCGTCCGCAAGGGACTCAGGCAAATCCGCGAAACAAAACGACAAGGACTCTTCTCGTTGGCGGGCGTCGCCGGTATGAAAATAGACAAGGTCACTGCGGGCAATATTGGCTTTATGCTGGGACCACGCCTCAATGCTTCTGGCAGACTCGAATCTGCATTGGCGTCCTTTGAATTACTCACTACCATAGACTTCATGCGCGCCGGTCAACTCGCGCAACAGCTTGATGTGCAGAATCGCCAACGACAATCAATCACCAAGTCTATGCAGCAAAAAGCGGAAGAGATCGCAATACAGGATGATCCCGAAGCCTTCCTGCTCTTCGCCGCACATGAAGATTTTAATCCTGGGGTTGTTGGTTTAGCCGCATCACGTTTGACCGAAGTGTATTATCGTCCGGCGGTTGTTGCGGCAAAAAATTCAGAAGAGACGCGTGGCTCATGTCGTTCGATTCCAGAATTCCACATTACGGATGCACTAGATCAATGCAAGGACTTGCTTGTCCGTCATGGAGGTCATGCAGCTGCCGCAGGATTCACTGTGAAGAATGAGAACCTGCCCGAATTGGTCACACGGCTCAAGTCGATTGCCAAAGATCAACTCGAGGGCAAAGACCTGCGCCAGACATTATCCGCCGATATGGAAGTTCAGCTTTCCAATCTGAATTTCGAAGTGTTGAAGCACCTTGAGTATCTCGAACCAACTGGTTATGGAAATCCTGATGCGGTCTTCGTCTCGCGCAATGTTAAAGTCAAATCAGCACGCACCGTCGGCGCGGACGCTAAACATCTGAAACTCACACTCGAAGATGAACGCAGTGCGACATTTGATGCCATCGGCTTCCGCCTTGGGCATCTTCGTGACACTCTCCCCGCGCGCGTGGATGTACTATATCATTTCGAAGCCAATGAATGGAACGGCAAACGATCCCTGCAATTGAATCTGAAAGATGTGAAAGCCGCGGGAATCCCTGATTAATATTTTTGCCACAGAGAACTCAAAGAACTCTGTGCATTCTGTGGCAAATTATTTTTTGCAACTAATCTCCTACAGGGGCGTATATGAAAGTGAAATCATATCAGGAGATTATTATGAACCTTCAGCAAAAACCTACCCTCATCAACGTCATCGCTTGGACAACACTCACAAACGGTATTGTCAACTTATTTTGGGGGCTTGCCGCATCAGGCACAGCACTTTCAACAATTGTTGGCTTTATCTGTGTCCCTCTGACTATTCTGCCAACTATTTTGGGAGTCTTTGAACTCATCTATGCGGCAAAGCTTTTTAGCAATCCACCTCAAGTGATAAAACCATCCAATAACATCGCAATATTTGAAATTGCCTGCGTACTCATCGGCAACGTCTTCTCCATGGCAGTTGGTATTCTCTCACTGGTATTTTATAACGACACCGTGGTCAAGGATTACTTCGCCAAATTAAATGAGACGCTTGCGCCAGTAATCATAACTTCGGTCGAGCCCACCTCCATCTCTCAACAGGAAGTTGTCCCTGTGATCGAAGAACCCATCCTGAACGAAGTCGAAGAAGCTCCAATGACCGAGGAATCTACTGCTCCTCCCGCAGAAGAGAGTCCTGCAAAACCCAAGCGGACTCCCCGCAAAGTTGCCAAGAGTTGACGTAAGAGACCTCCGAGTTCTATAAGAACTCGGAGGTCTTCGTGAATCAGTGATATTCTGCCTCTTGACTCTCGTTCCTCTAAACCTTAGAATCAAAATATAAATCAACGGATAACAGGGAAGAGACCCCGCGTACTCGCGGAGCGCCGAAGGTGCAAATCTGGAACAGGCGAACCCAGATGAAACTCTCAGGCAAAAGGACCCTGCCCGAATATTGACTCTGGAAAGTTCCATTTGGAACACCGACGGTGTAAATCCCTTTATTGGGATAATCTCTCAGGTCCACTTACAGAGGCGCGCGAACTATTTCGTGCGCCTTTTTGATTCGTCAATTCCCTCTGGAGTCGAGGAGCTTGCTACTCGATATTCGATAGCAAGCTGTCAGACTCCAAATTCACAAAGGAGATACACATCATGAACACCCCAGCCAATTTGAAATACGCAAAATCCGACGAATGGTTCGACCCCGCGACAGGCAAAATAGGCATCACCGATTATGCCCAAAATCAACTCTCCGATATCGTCTTCATCGAAATATTTGTCGAAGAAGGCGACGCCGTTGAAGCGGGCAAGGCAATCGCTTCCGTTGAATCGGTGAAAGCCTCGTCGGAAATATACTCACCCGCTGGCGGAAAGGTCGCTGTCGTAAACAAGGACCTTATCAACAAACCTGAGAGCATCAACAGCGATGCCTTTGGTGAAGCCTGGATGATCCAACTCGAAGGCGGAAGCGCGGGTGATGTGATGGATGCCGTCGCATACGAGAAACATTGCGAAGAAAGAGCGCATTAATCAAATGTCGTTGCGAGCGGAGCGAAGCAATCTCCTCGTAAATGGGGGTTGCTTCGTCGCAACAAACGCTCCTCGCAATGACGTAAGGAAACTATTATGACTTACATTCCCACCAGTCCCAAAGAACGGGATATGATGCTTGCAACGATCGGTGTCAAATCACTCGATGATCTGTTTGATGCCATCCCTGCCAAACATCGCTTTCCTAAACTCGACCTGCCCAAAGCGCTGACCGAAATGGAAGCGATGCAGGAACTCAGTGACATTGCGCAAGCCAACGAAAACGTGCGCGGTGACTTGATCTCTTTCCTTGGTGCGGGCATGTACAATCACTACATCCCGTCGGTGATTGACCACATGCTGCGCCGCGGCGAATTCTATACGGCATACACACCGTACCAGCCTGAAATTTCACAAGGCACATTGCAAGCCATCTTCGAATATCAATCGTTGATGTCTGCATTAACCGGCATGGATGTGTCCAATGCTTCCCATTACGATGGCGCGACAGCTACGGCAGAAGCAGTCAATCTTGCGTATGCACAATTCCGCGGTAAACGTAGAAAAGTTTTGATGTCGCCGAGTCTGCATCCGCAATATCGCGAAGTCGTCCGCACGTACACACAAGGCATGGAATTAGAGTCAGCTGGGGATGATGAATCAGGAATCGGTTTGAGTCCTGAGGCGTTTGCGAATCAAGTCGATGAAAACACTTGCCTCGTTATCGTCCAATATCCTGATTTCTTCGGACGCATTTACGATTACACCAAACTCATCGACGCTGTTCATGCAAAGGGCGCGCTGGTTTGCGTCGTCGCAAATCCCACTGCGCTGGCGATGTTCAAGACTCCTGGCTCGATGGGTGCGGATATCGTCGTGGGCGATGGTCAGCCGCTGGGCATCCCAATGTGGTATGGCGGACCCAGCGTCGGCTTTTTCACGACGCGCAAGAATTTCGTCCACAAGATGGCAGGGCGTCTCGTTGGCGAAACGGTTGATAATCGCGGGCAACGTGCCTACGTCCTCACGCTCACAGCGCGCGAACAACATATCAAACGTGAACGCGCCACCAGCAATATTTGCACCAATCAAGGTTTGCTCGCGCTTGCCACTGCGATTTATTTGAGCGTGCTTGGCAAACATGGCCTGGGTCAGGTTGCCAAGCTCTGCTATCAAAAGGCGCATTATGCCGCGCGTGAATTGAACAAGGTCAAGGGTTATAAAGTTTCATCAGAAACTTTCTTCCATGAATTTGTTTTGGAATGTCCCGCGCCCGCCGCAGAGGTCAACGCGCATTTACTTGAGCACGGCATTCTCGGCGGATATGATTTGGGTCAGGATTATCCAACGCTTGCGAATCATCTATTGATCGCCGTCACTGAAATGAACAGCAAGGAAGATATTGATACGCTTGTCGAAGTGTTATCGGAGGTGGACCATGATTGACGCACCGGAAAAAATTTCTGCGAAGATTGTTGAACCAACCATCTTCGACTTATCCTCACCGGGACGCATCGGCGTGACGATGCCCGCGTCAGACGTCCCTGAAACTGCCCTGCCTCCCAAAGAGTTACTTCGCTCTGAACTGCCTCTACCTGAACTCGCCGAAGTGGATGTTGTGCGCCACTACATGCATCTCTCGACATTCAACTACAGCGTGGACAGTGGCTACTATCCGCTGGGTTCATGCACAATGAAGTACAACCCGAAGATCAATGAAGATACTTGCCGTCTGCCGGGCTTTTTATTCACGCATCCATTACAACCAATTGAAACGGTGCAAGGCAATCTCGCTTTGATGTATCGATTGCAAGAATGGTTGAAAGAGATCGCAGGTTTCGCGGCAGTGACGTTGCAACCCGCTGCGGGCGCACACGGAGAATTCACCGGCGTGCTCATCATGCGCGCATATCACAAATCGCGCGGTGACACAAAGCGCACGAAGATGCTCATCCCCGATGCTGCACATGGGACGAACCCCGCGTCGGTTGGTATGATGGGCATGACCGTTGTCACCATCCCATCGGATGAGCGCGGCAACGTTGATCTCAAAGCTCTTGAAGCCGCGTGTGACGATACCGTCGTTGGCATGATGCTCACCAACCCGAACACATTGGGTCTCTTCGATGAACACATTGAAAAGGTGATCGAGTTGGTGCATGGTTGTGGCGGCTTGATGTATGGCGATGGCGCGAACTTGAACGCCTTACTCGGCATTATTCGCCCCGGTGATTTGGGCTTTGACGTGATGCACTTCAACCTGCACAAGACTTTCTCCGTCCCTCACGGCGGCGGCGGACCAGGTGTCGGTCCGGTTGGAGTCGCTACACATTTAGCAGACTTCCTACCAGCACCCCTCGTTGGCATCATCGAAGAAGCCGAAGCCGATCTGCCTCCACTCTATGGTTACGTCAAACCCGCCAAATCGATCGGACGCATGAAAGCCTTCAATGGACATTTCGGCGGCGGCTTTGTGCGCTCCTTTACCTACATCGCCATGCACGGACCCGATGGACTCAAAGACATCGCGCAATATGCAGTGTTGAACGCGAATTATTTACAAGCCCGCTTGCGCAGTACCTATCACATTCCATTTGATCGCATCTGTATGCACGAGTTCGTTGCGGAGGGGCAATTCGCAGGCAGTGGCGTCCGCGCCCTCGATATTGCCAAGCGTCTGATGGACTACAACTTCCACCCACCCACAAACTACTTCCCGCTCATCGTCCACGAAGCGTTGATGATCGAGCCAACCGAGACCGAGAACAAAGACACCCTCGATGCCTTCGCCGACGCCCTCATCAAGATCGCGGAAGAAGCCAAGACTCAACCTGAGTTATTGCATAATGCTCCAAGCACGACACGATTCGGCAGAATGGATGAGGTCAAAGCAGCGCGAGAGTTAGTCCTGTGTTGTTGGTTGCCTGAGAATTACGATATGAACGCGTAAGATAAATATCTCGTTCAATCGAGAACCTCGGAGAATATAATCTCCGAGGCTTTTATTGTCGCTCCTCAAAGAAAGCCTTATAATCTTACAAATGATCAGGTTTCTTACAGATGAAGGGGCTTCCGTAGGTAACAAAACGATCTGCAAAAATTGTAGCAAAGGATTAATTTTCGTCCAATCATCCCGATATTCGGCAGATTAGATGAGATCAAAGCGTCAAATGAAAATGAAAATCATCTATCTGTTGCTTGCGGCGATCTTGCTTTTCCTTGGACTGAACTATCGCCAGTTGTATTCTGTTGTGGTCATTCAAAGTGAGTCAAGACGACTCGCCAGTCTGGCGTCGAGTTCCTCGGATGAATACCAAAACCCGGAACCCCTGACAGAGATTTTTGACGGCGGGTTATCCCCACAGTTCTGGAAGTTCTCCATCATCGATGGCGGTGGAGAGGTTTCAAATAAAAATGCTTGGCACTCGGCTTCAATGACATTTGATCATGGTTTGACGATCAACCATGTCCCTGACCCGCAATTCAAGAATGAAAGTCCAAGTCTGACTCCTCCGGCTGCAGAACAATACACCAACGTTGCGCTCATCGGCGGGAGCGGTTTTCAACCAACCGCTTCCAATGATGTAGTCCTGAGATTTTCCTCGCGAGTCAGTGAACCGTTCTATGGCACTGCCGGTGTGATCTTTCAACCAGCAGGGACATTGCGCAAAGACGGCTGGGTTGTTAAACCCTTCGATATGTTTGGGTTTTCGGTGGCCGGAGCAGAATCATCGATCCAGGGAGTCAACGGTCCATTTTGTTATCTCGCGCTGAATTGGATTCCGGTCAAGGCGAATGCACTGCCCGTGGATGCACACGTCTGGCATGATTACGAAATTCGTTTGCGCTGGGTCAGTAAAACCGAATGGTTGGGGATGGTAACGGTCGATCATTCTACAACGTGCGAGATATCCATGCCTTCCTTCGGACCGGTGGAGGTGCAGGTCTGGAGCGACAATTCACTGGTGATTTACAGACCGCGCCGCTGGTGGGAGATCGCACCATCGACGGATTTGAAATTCCAGGATGGAGGCGAAAAACAGTTTTATCTTCACACGATCCAAATTTCAGCAGAAGCACGCTGAGGTCAAAGCGGCGAGGGAGTTGGTGTTACCAAAGGTGCTGGCTGTCTGATAATTACAATAACGAGTACTAAGTGGTCAGTTTTCATTGAACCAGAAAGCCTCGGAGAGTAACTCTCCGAGGCTTTCATTGTCCATGTATAAAGGCAGGTGTATGCTTCGTCTGAAGGATATTATCCAGAACATCACTATATAAAACTCATAGTTAGGCGATCTGGGAGCTAGCCACTCCGGTCTGTATCAAGGAGACATGAAGCCAATGCGTTCTCTCACCCGTCGAATATCAATGGTGGCATGGTCTGTGATCTTAGCTTTGTTCCTCACCATATTCACTCAAGGGATTTGGTCAGTTCTACTCATCACTAATCTGGAGATCAACCCCGCCATTCCATGGGCTGTTATAGTGATGGCTTCGCTCCTCTGGCTGATATGGCAATATCTGAGCGGCAGGTGGTGGCCAGTGAGTACGTCAGAAGCGCGGCGTAGCTATCTACGAGCCAAACCCATCCCACGAGAAGTATTCACCTGGGCCTTCGTGGCTGGGATGCTCTCCATAATGGCTCTAACTGGATTCTGGATCGTGTTGTTCCAACTTGTGAAAGTGCCTGGGAACGCATTGCCTGATTTTTCCAGCTATCCGATGTTAACTGTGGTTTTTGTGTTGGTGATGGCCTCGATCGTGGGCGCCGTAACCGAGGAGGCTGGTTTCCGAGGTTATCTTCAGGTTGTTTTGGAACGCGAGGTTGGTGGTCCTGCCGCTATCGTGATTGCATCCCTGGTAATTGCCCCGGGACACGGCCTGACACAAGGTTTTGTATGGCCCACACTATTGTTTTACTTTTTCGTGGATGTCATGTTTGGGGTGACCGCATATCTCGCCAAATCAATTCTTCCAGGTATCGCAGTTCATGCAATTGGTTTGCTGACCTTTTTTACATTGGTATGGCCTCATGATGCGGCACGGCACTTGGTCAGTGAAAGTGGCGCGGACATCTGGCTCTGGATGCACGTTGTGCAAGTGTTCGTCTTTACCCCACTCGCGATCCTGGCATTCAGACGACTCGCGCGAGTTGTTGACAAACAGCCAGCAGGTTGAGGTCAAAGCAGCCAGAGAGTTGGTGTTATGTTGTTGGTTGCCTGAGAATTACGACGAAAACGCGTAATATTCTTTGTAGGGGCGGAGCAATGCTCCGCCCCTACGGTTTATAATGGGGCAATCATGTCAAATGGAAAACTTTCTTTTCTAAGGACAATTCTCAAACCATTGGGCTTATCAGATGATTCGATTGATAAAACAATCGACTTTATTTCTGATTTGCTCTTCGAAAAAGACGAATCGTCTTCATCAAATATCGAATATCCATATCATCTAGTTGATGAATTTGCCTCGCCCGCAGAGTTAAATTTCTTTTTCAATCTCAAATCTGTAGTCGGGGATTCAGCTCAGATATTTTCAAAAGTAAAACTAAGCGATTTGTTTTATGCCAAGACTGGTGATTATGGCAAAAATCGTTCCTACACAAATCGTATTGACGGTAAACATGTCGATTTTCTTTTATGCGACCCCAAAACTCTCAAACCAATTCTAGGAATTGAACTGGACGACAAAAGCCACCAACGCGCTGACAGACAGGAACGTGATGATTTCGTAAATCACGTTTTCGAAGCCACGAAATTACCACTAATGCATATCTCTGTTCAAAGAGGATATTCTCAAAGTGAACTGAAATCCAAATTATTGGTATATATTTCAAGTACACAAACCAAAAAGGAACAGTCTGAACAAGCACAAGATTCATCTCCGCATTGCCCGAAATGCGGAAGCGAAATGGTTTTGCGTACTGCAAAGCGCGGGGACAACCAAGGTGGAAAGTTTTGGGGATGTTCAAAATATCCTGAGTGTCGAGGGATAATAAATTTGGAGGAGAAATAAGATATGTCTCAGGTTTTCGCTATTAGCCCAAAGCACACAACCTTAGATTTTCCAAATGGATGGACTCTAGAAGACAAAATCGATGTATTTGCTGCAAGAATTGAAGGCTGGCAAATAGGAATTGCAAAAGAAATCATCCAAAAAGGGATAAATCATAGCGGATTTGCTATTTTGCATATCGTCTTTAGTTACTTTGAGATGCTTGGGAAATATCTAGATGGCTATACAGGTAGGGAATCAAAAAAATATTTTCGAAGGGGTGTAAAAGCTACATTCCCCGAAATCGGAAACGATACGGATGTTTTTCTGGACTTACTCTACTCAAGTGTTAGAAATGGTCTTTACCACACAGGCATGACAAAAATAAATGTAGCTCTTCTGAGCAGTATTCAAGGATCAATTGGATTTAATGCTGAAAGAAAATTGCTGGCAATAAATCCTGATCGCTTGGTTGAAGATTTGGACATTCGTTTTCACCAATATATTAGCGAGTTGCTTAATCCCCAAAATACTAAATTAAGAGAAAATTTTGAAAGAAGATTCGATTACGACAATTCAGAAATCAGCCTCTAAATTAGGATGACAAAAACTCTATGACCACCCATCACCTCTTCACCCTCCTAGAAGGGATCTGGTCAGGAGAAGGACGCGGAGAATTCCCCACTGTTACTTCATTTGATTATCGTGAAACGCTCACCTTCACACACCGTGACGAGAAAATTTTAGCGTATGAACAGCGCACACAAAAGCGTTACGACGGTCAAACCGAATGGCTTGAATCCCATTGGGAGAATGGTTTCATCCGCATCCTTGAAAACAGTGAGTTGGAGTTGACCAGTGCGCAAATTGGTCGCACCGAAGTGCTGATCGGTTCCATCGAATCAATAGATGCCATGTTCCGAATCAATTTTGTGAGCAAAACGATAACCAATGACTCGCGCATGGTATCGTCCGCGCGCACGTTTGAACTGGAAGGCGATACGCTGCGGTACGAAATGGAAATGCAAACGACCAAAGTCAATCAATCCACACCACATGTGAAGATCGACCTGAAACGCAACAGGCAATAATGTGTTTGTTTTTCAAATTGATAGTTGTATCTAACTCTGAAAACCTCTATAATGCCTTTCATGGTGCCACCTTCCATTGGCACCGCATTTTATTAATGACAGGAGACTTAATAGTTATATGTCAACACAAATGATGCGAGCTATCCGTTTTCACAGTTTTGGTCCCCCGGAAGTATTGATCGTAGATTCCATTCCACGCCCGTCGAGCCCTGGAGAGGGTCAGGTTCTGGTGCGCGTCCGCGCTGCGGGAGTCAATCCCTTTGATGCTGCGATGCGTGCCGGTCTCCTTCAGCAGCGCTTGGCCATCACACTGCCCGCCATCCCTGGCGTGGAATTATCCGGAACGGTCGAAGAGGTTGGTCCGGGTGTAACCTTTGCAAGGGGCAGGGCTGTTTACGCCAACACCCTTGCGAATATTGGAAATGGTTCAAACGCTGAATATGTGCTCCTGCCAGTCCGTACCGTCGCGCCGATGCCACGCAATATCGACTTCGATCAGGCTGCCTCGACGACACACGGCGCACGTACAGCATGGACAGGCTTGTTTGAACTTGGCGACCTGCAGCCCGGGCAGCGCGTTCTGGTGCAAGGTGGCGCGGGAGGCGTTGGTATGTATGTAACCCAGTTAGCTCACTTAAAAGGAGCGCATGTGATTACCACAACCTCCGGCAAGAATGCCAAATTTGTCCGTTCCATAGGTGCGGATGAGGTGATTGACTATCACCAGACAAACTTCGAGGATGTCGTAAAGGATGTAGACATGGTCTACGATACGGTCGGCGGAGATGTCATGGAACGATCGTGGCAAACTCTCAAACCCGGCGGCATTCTCATAAGCTCGGTTGGATTCCCAGCTGAGGAAACAGCCAAGCAGCTGGGTGTACGCTGCGCCCGCGTAATGTTCCCGAAGGACCTTGAGCATATTCTCAACGAAGTGACTACCCTGGTCGAGACCGGGGAACTCAAACCGCAGGTTCGAGAAGTATTCCCCATGGATAAGGTCGCAGAAGCTCATGCACTGTGTGAAACCCGGCATGGCCGCGGCCGTATCGTGCTCCATATTGCGGACTGACCGATAAACAAAAGACATTTTATTTTCATCACACATTGCAGGTTAAGACCTCCGAGTTCTGGCAGAACTCGGAGGTCTTTTTCTTTTTGCTGTACAATCAAATCATGAGCAATCCATCAACAACCAGCATCGAGATCCTTGACTTCCTCGAAGGAATCTGGACAGGCAAAGGTCGCGGATATTTTCCCACCGTCACTTCATTTGATTATCGTGAAACGCTCACCTTCACGCGCCGCGATGAAAAAATTTTGGCATACGAACAGCGGACTCAAAAACTCTATGATGGACAGACCGAATGGCTCGAATCGCATTGGGAGAATGGTTTCATCCGTATTCTGGATAACAGCGAACTGGAGTTGACCAGCGCCCAAATTGGTCGCGTTGAAGTACTGGCGG
>Ga0209131_1002515_pt1 | contig 12420 bp, 10 predicted proteins | sample GraSoi_2013_40cm_FD_185826 | JGI IMG/M metagenome (GOLD analysis project Ga0209131, IMG submission 185826) | Grasslands soil microbial communities from the Angelo Coastal Reserve, California, USA - Sample 9_17_2013_40cm (SPAdes) (version 2) | ecosystem: Environmental > Terrestrial > Soil >...
GGTGTCACACGACCTGCGCGCGCCGCTGCGCGCCATCGATGGCTACGCGCGCATGCTGGAAGAGGATTACGCCGGCCGCCTGGATGACGAGGCGCGGCGCCTGCTCGGCGTGGTGCGCGGTAACGCGATCCGCATGGGACAGCTGATCGACGATCTGCTCACTTTCTCGCGCCTGGGCCGGCAGGAGGCGGTGAGCGCGCTGGTCGACATGACACAGCTCGCGCGGCAGGCCGCCGATGAGCTGCGCGGCCATGGGAAGGTTTACAGCGGGCAGGTCCAGGCCGTGCCGCTGCCCGCGGTAAAAGGCGACCCGGCGCTGCTCAAGCAGGTGTGGCTCAACCTGATCGGCAACGCGCTCAAGTACAGCGCGAAGACGCCGCAGGCGCGGGTCGAAATTGGCGCGCGCGAGGAAGCGCGCGACAACGTCTACTGGGTACGCGACAACGGCGTCGGCTTCGACATGCGCTATGCCGGCAAGCTTTTCGGCGTCTTCCAACGCCTGCACCGCAGCGAGGAGTTCGAAGGCACCGGCGTCGGCCTTGCGATCGTGCAGCGCATCGTGGCGCGCCACGGCGGCCGGGTCTGGGCCGAAGCGAAGCCCGGCGAAGGCGCGTGCTTCTGGTTTTCCTTGCCGCGGGCTCCCTGACCATGGCCCCTGGGGAAATCGAGATCCTGCTTGCCGAGGACAACGCCGAGGACGCGGAGATGACGCTACGCGCTCTGCGGCGCAACAACCTCGCCAACCACCTCCACTGGGTCAAGGACGGGGCGGAGGCGCTCGACTACCTGTTCTGCACCGGGGAATACGCCGGCCGCAGCCCGGCACGCCCGCCGAAGCTGGTGCTGCTCGACATCAAGATGCCCAAGGTCGACGGCATCGAGGTGCTGCGCCGGCTCAAGCAGGACGAAGGCATGCGCAGCATTCCGGTGGTCGTTATGACCTCGTCGAACGAGGAGCGCGACGTGATGGAGAGTTATCGCCTCGGCGTCAACAGCTACATCGTGAAGCCGGTGCAGTTCGACGCCTTCGTGAAAACGGTGGCGCAGATCGGCCTGTATTGGCTGCTGACCAACCGAGTGCCGCAATGATCGGCATGGCGACGCCGACGATCCGCGTGCTGCTCACGGAGGACGTGCCGGCGGACGCGGAACTCGAGGTGCGCGAGCTCAAGCGCGCCGGGCTGCGCGTCGCCCACCGCATCGTCGATGGCGAGGCGGGGTTCGTGCAGGCGGTGCGCGAGTTCGCACCCGACATCATCCTGTCGGATTTCTCGATGCCGAGCTTCGACGGCATGGCGGCGCTCAGCCTCGCGCGCGAGCTGTGCCCCGAGGTGCCGTTCATCTTCGTCTCAGGCACCATCGGCGAGGAATACGCGATCCGCGCGCTGAAGAACGGCGCTACCGACTACGTGCTGAAGACCAACCTCGTGCGGCTGCCCGCGGCGGTCGAGCGCGCGCTCGACGAGGCCAAGGAGCGCCGCAAGCGCCGCATGGTCGAGGTCGAGCTCGAGCTGGTGCGCGGCCGGCTCGCCGGGATCATCGATTCCCTGCCCGATGTGCTGTGGTCGGTGCAACTTCCGGGCGAGGACATCATCGGCCGCGAGGCCCGGGATTTCCTGGTCGACCACGACCTTTGGATCAACGTGGTTCATCCCGAGGACCGGCCCGCCATGCTCGCCGCGTGGCGCGCGATGCTCGCCGAAGGCCGGGCGTTCGACGTCGAATACCGCGTGCTGCGGCCCGACGGCGGCGAGCGCTGGGTCAACGACCGCGGCCACGTGGTGCGCAACGCCGCGGGCGTGGCCGAGCGCGTCGATGGCGTGACGCGCGACATCACCGAGCAGATCGGCCACCGCCGTCGCATCGAGCGCCTGAGCCGCATCCGCGAGCTCCTCGGAGCGCTCAATGCCGCGATCGTGCGCATCCGCGAGCGCGCTGCGCTGTTCGAGGAGTTCTGCCGCATCGCGGTAGCTCGCGGCGGCTTCGTGCTCGCCCGGATCATCGAGGTCGACCGGGAAGGTCGCGTGAGTCTCGCCGCAACCACCGAAAGTGACGCGGCCCAGTTCCGGGCATTGCTCGATGCCTACAACCGCGAGCCGGAAAAGTCCGACGCCCTGTTCGCGCGCGCACTGCGCTCGGGCGAGACCGTGGTGTCGAACGATGTGGCGAATGACCCGCGCACGCCGCACCGCGCCGGCCTGACGCGCGAAGGCAACTACTCGCTCGCGCTTCTGCCGATGGTGGTCGACGGGCGGATTGCCGCTGTTGTTGCCCTGCGGGCGCGCGAGCCGGAGTTCTTCGATCAGGAAGAGCTCGGCCTGCTCGCCGAGATGGTGTCGAACATCTCGTTCGCGCTCGAGCTGATGACCAAGCAGGAACACATCAGCTACCTCGCGCTGCACGACCCGCTGACCGACCTGCCGAACCGCACGCTGTTCCAGGAGCACCTTACGGAGGCAATCGAGGTCGCGCGCCGCGACCGCGGGCAGCTCGCGCTCATCATCACGGATCTGGAGCGCTTCAAGGCGATCAACGATACGCTCGGCCACCAGGTCGGCGATCGCCTGCTCAAGATGGTCGCCGCGCGCTTGCGCGACACCGCCGGTGAGCTCGGGCGCGTCGCGCGCCTGGGCAGCAACGTCTTCGGCCTCATGTTCCCGAAGATCCGCGGCGCGGAAAATGTCGCCCGCGGGCTGGAGGCGGCCAACGTGTTCGGCGCGCCCTTCGAGATCGACGGCCACGAGATCCGCATCACCGCCAAGTCCGGCATTGCGGTATTTCCCGACGATGGTGCCGACGCCGGCGCGCTGTTTCGCAATGCCGAGGCGGCGCTCAAGCGCGCGAAGGAAACCGGCGAGCGCTACCTGTTCTACGCGCCGAGCATCAATGCGCGCGTCTCGGAGCAGGTCGAGCTCGAGCACCGGCTGCGCAAGGCGGTGGAGAACGGCGAGCTGTTCCTGCATTTCCAGCCCAAGGTGGATCTCGCCGGCGGCGAAATCGTCGGCCTCGAAGCGCTGATGCGCTGGCACGGGCCCGACGGCCAGCTGGTCTCGCCGGTCAAGTTCGTCCCGGTGCTCGAGCAGACCGGGCTCATCTTCGAGGCCGGCCAGCAGGTGATCGCCGCCGCCAGCCGCCAATACGCGGCGTGGCGCGCCAGGGGACTCGCCGCGCCGCGCATTGCGGTGAACGTCTCGGCGGTGCAGCTGCGCCGGCGCAGCTTCGTGCAGGACGTGCAGCAGGCGCTCGCCGGCGCCGGCGCCGATGGCGGCGGCGTCGATCTCGAGATCACCGAAAGCCTGCTGATGTCGGAGGTCGACGAGAGCATCCGCAAGCTGCGCGAGCTGCGCGAAATGGGCCTGCGCATGGCGCTCGACGATTTCGGCACCGGCTACTCGTCGCTCGCCTATCTCTCGAGGCTGCCGCTCGACACGCTGAAGATCGACCGCAGCTTCGTGCATGGCATGACCGAGCACGCCGACCACACCAGCATCATCTCCGCGATCATCTCGCTCGCCCAGGCGCTGCGCCTCAAGGTGGTGGCCGAAGGCGTCGAGACCGAGCAGCAGGCGCAGCTGCTGCGGCTGTTGCGCTGCGAGCAGGCGCAGGGCTTTCTCTTCAGTCGTCCGCTGCCGCTGGAGCGGGTCGAGGCGCTGCTTAAAGCCTTATAATCTGCGGCCTTAGCTCGCATGGCCGCATCTCTCTACGCACTCGGACTGAACCACCAGACGGCGCCGCTCGCGATCCGCGAGCGCGTGGTGTTTCACGTCGAGCGCCTGCGCGACGCGCTCGGCGAGATCAAGCGCGACCTCGCGCCCGAGGCGGCGATTCTTTCCACCTGCAACCGCACCGAGCTCTATGTGGCGGGCGATGAGCCCGCTGCGCTTGCCCAGTGGCTCGCGCGCTACCATCGTTTCGAGCCCGACGGCCTGCGGCCGTACCTCTACACGCTGCCGCGGGAGCAGGCGGTGCGCCACGTGTTTCGCGTCGCTTCCGGCCTCGACTCGATGGTGCTCGGCGAGCCGCAGATCCTCGGGCAGCTGAAGGAGGCGGCGCGCGCCGCGGAATCCGCCGGCACGCTCGGCACGCTGCTGCACAAGCTTTTCCAGCGTTCGTTTGCCGTCGCCAAGGAAGTGCGCTCAACCACTCAGGTCGGCGCCGCCAGCGTATCAATGGCCGCCGCGGCGGTGCGTCTTGCGGCGCGCATCTTTCCGAGCCTGAAGGACCAGAACGTGCTCTTCATCGGCGCCGGCGAGATGATCGAGCTGTGCGCGACCCATTTCGCCGCGCAGGGGCCGGCGCGCATGACCGTCGCGAGCCGCACGCTCGAGCGCGCCGAACGCCTGGCGCACCGCTTCAATGCCCGCGCCATCGAGCTGAAGTCGCTGGCCGAGCATCTGCACGAGCACGACATCGTGGTGTCGTGCACCGCGTCCTCGCTGCCGATTCTGGGCAAGGGACTGGTCGAGCGCGCTTTGCGCGCCAGGCGCCGGCGGCCGATCTTCATGGTCGATCTCGCCGTGCCGCGCGACATCGAGCCCGAGGCCGCCGAGCTGGACGATGTCTTTCTCTACACCGTCGACGACCTCGCCCAGATCGTAGCCGCCAACGTCGATTCGCGCCGCTCGGCGGTCGCCCAGGCCGAGGCCATCATCGACTCCCAGGTCGGCCAGTTCATGCACTGGATGCAGGTGCGCGAGAGCGTGCCGCTGATCCGTGCGCTGCGCGGCCGCGCCGACGAGGCGCGCCGCGAGGAGCTCGAGCGCGCGCTGCGCCTGCTCGCGCGCGGCGAGCATCCGGCGAAGGTGCTCGACACGCTGTCGCAGGGACTGGTCAACAAGCTGATGCACGCGCCGACGCAGGCGCTGAACGAGAGCACCGGCGATGAGCGCCGCGCGCTCGCCGAGACGCTGGCGCGCCTGTTCCGCCTGCAGTGAAACCGACGCTGCGCACCAAGCTCGACAGCCTGGTCGCGCGCCGCGCCGACCTCGACCGGCTGCTGGCCGCGGAAGATGCGACGCATGATCTCGAGCGCTTCCGCAACCAGTCGCGCGAGCACTCCGAGCTCTCGGCCATCGTCTCGCTCTACGAGCAGTTCCGCCAAGCGGAGCGCGATGCCGAGGCGGCCCGCGGGCTGGTCGGCGATGCGCAGATGAAAGCCTTTGCCGACGACGAGCTGAAGAGCGCGCGCGCCGCCATGGAGCGGCTCGAAGCCGAGCTGCAGAAGGCGCTGCTGCCGAAGGACCCGAACGACGAGCGCAACATCTTCCTTGAAGTGCGCGCCGGCGCGGGCGGCGACGAGGCGGGCATCTTCGCGGGCGAGCTGTTCCGCATGTACACCCGCTTCGCCGAGCGCCAGCGCTGGCAGACCGAGATCATTTCCGAGAGCCCGTCGGAAAAGGGCGGCTACAAGGAAGTGATCGCGCGTATCGTCGGGCAGGGGGCCTACTCGAGGCTCAAGTTCGAATCGGGCGGGCACCGTGTGCAGCGGGTGCCGGAAACCGAGGCGCAGGGCCGGATCCACACTTCGGCCTGCACGGTGGCGGTGCTGCCGGAGGCGGACGCCATCGACGACGTGGTGCTCAATCCCGCCGAGCTGCGCATCGACACCTTCCGCGCTTCCGGCGCCGGCGGCCAGCACGTCAACAAGACCGACTCGGCGATCCGCGTCACGCACCTGCCCACCGGGATCGTGGTCGAGTGCCAGGACTCGCGCTCGCAGCACAAGAACCGCGAGAAGGCGCTCGGCGTGCTGGCCGCGCGCATCCGCGACAAGCAGCTGCGCGAGCAGCAGGCGAAGACCGCGTCGACCCGCAAGTCGCTGATCGGCTCGGGCGATCGCTCCGAGCGCATCCGCACCTACAATTTCCCGCAGGGCCGCGTCACCGACCACCGCATCAACCTCACGCTCTACAAGATCGACCGCATCATGGACGGCGAGCTCGACGAGCTGCTCGACGCGCTCGCCAACGAGCACCAGACCGAGCAGCTGACGCAGCTCGCCGAAGAAGCCGCTTGACTGTCATGGAGGCCCTGCGCGCGCCCGGCATCGAGCCGCGCGAGGCCCGGCTGCTGCTCGCCGCCGCGAGCGGCTTCAGCGAGGCCGCCGTGCTCGCATATCCCGAGCGTTCGCTCGGCGCCGAGGATGAGGCCCGATTCGTCGATTTCCTCAGCCGCCGGCGGCGCGGCGAGCCGGTCGCGTACATCCTCGGCCACAAGGAGTTCTACGGCCTGCGGCTCGCGGTCAATCGCGCCGTCCTCATCCCGCGTCCGGAGACCGAGCTCCTGGTGGATCTCGCTCTGGCGCGCGATTTCCAGAGCGTCGCGGACCTCGGCACCGGCTGCGGCGCGCTGGCACTCGCCCTCAAGCATCAGCGCCCGCGGGCACGCGTCGTCGCAGTGGAAGCGAGCGCTGCCGCCCTGGTGGTCGGGAAGCGCAACGGCGCAGCGCTCGGCCTGGACATCGAGTGGTGCCACGGCCGCTGGTTCGAGCCGCTGGGCGCGCAGAGCTTCGATCTCATTGTCGCCAATCCGCCGTATGTCGCGGCTGGCGACCCGCACCTCACCGCGCTCGCATTCGAGCCGCAGGAGGCGCTGGTGTCGGGCGCTGACGGTCTCGATGCCATTCGCGACATCGCGGCAACGGCGCCCGAACACCTGGCGGCGGGCGCATGGCTGCTGCTCGAGCATGGCAAGGGGCAGGATCCTGCGGTGCGCGGATTGCTGGAGCGCGCGGGGCTTGAAGAAGTGCAGAGCTGGCCCGATCTGGCAGGAATCGCCCGGGTTAGCGGTGGAAGGCGGTAAAATCCCTCTATGGACATCAAACAGCGCATCCAACAGCAGGTGACCGGCGCGCCGGTCGTGCTCTACATGAAAGGCACGCCGCAGGCGCCGCAGTGCGGCTTCTCGGCGCTCGCCGTGCAGATGCTCAACGCGTGCGGCGTGAACGAGTTCGCGAGCTTCAATGTGCTCGCCGACGCCGAGATCCGCCAGGGCGTCAAGGAATACGCCAACTGGCCCACCGTGCCGCAGCTCTATATCAACGGCGAGTTCGTCGGCGGCTCGGACATCATGCGCGAGATGTACCAGTCGGGCGAGCTGCAGAAACTTCTAGAGGGCGTTCGCCAGAAGGCGTAGCGCCGAGCGCACCTGCCCGAGGTAGCCGCCGCCGAACAGGTTGAGGTGGTTGAGCAGGTGGTAGAGGTTGTACAAGTGCTTGCGCCGCGCATATCCCGCTGGCAGCGGCCACGCCGCTTCGTAGGCTGAATAGAACGCGCGCGGAAAGCCGCCGAAGAGCTCGGTCATCGCGAGGTCGGTTTCCCGGTCGCCGTAGTACACCGCCGGATCGAACAGCACCGGCGCCCCGCCGGCCACAAAGCCGGCATTGCCGCGCCACAGGTCGCCATGCACGAGCGACGCCTGCGGTCGATGGCCTGCCAGCAATTTCTCGACATCCGGCGCGGCGAGCGCAAAGCCATTCTTGCGCGCGAGCGCGAGCTGCGGCTCGAGGCGGCGCTCGACCCAGAACTGCGCCCAGCCCTCGCACCCGCCGTTCGCCTGCGGCGTCGCGCCGATGAAATTGTCACGGGTCCAGCCGAAGCGATCGGCCGCTTTGCGATGCAGCGCAGCGAGCATGGTCCCGAGCGCGGCGAAATCGCCGCTGCCGCTGAGCTCGAGAAACTCCATCAGCAGGAAAGCGCCTGCATCGGCCCGGCCGTGCGAAATCGGCTCGGGCGCCGTGCAGCCCGCGGCACGCAGCGCCGCGAGGCCATCGGCTTCGGCGGCGAAGGCGTCGGCGAAGCGTGCTTCGTTCAGCTTGAGGAACACCGGCTGGCCGCCGCGCAGGGCGCGGTAGCAGCGATGGATGCAGCCCCCGCTTACCGGCTCGGCGGCGGTGATGCCCAACGGCTCGAAATTCATCCCGAGGTGAGGCGGGTGTTCGCGAGGTTGAGGCGCTCGACCAGGATGCCGATGAAGGCGCGGTCGAACTTGCTGCGGCAGGAGATGCTCGCCTGCTCAAGGTCGGCCACACGCATGCGCAGGATGCGCGACTCGGCGCCGGCGGCGACGGTGGCGCCGCGCTGCTGGCCGGTGAGCGAGAGATAGGCCATCTCACCGAAGCATTCGCCCGCGCCGAGCACGCTCAGCAGCTTCTTGTTCTTGCTCACGCGCATTTCGCCTTCCATCACCACGCAGAAAAAGTCGCCAACGTCGCCCTCGCGCAGCACCACGCTGCCGGCGTGCACGCGCTCCCACAGCCCGAGCTTCACCACTTCCCAGAGCTCCGGGTCGGCAAAGGCGGTGAAGAAGCGCATCGAGCGCAGCGCCGCGAACTTGTCGGCGTCGCCGAAGGTTTCGCGGCTAGCTTCGCCGAGTCCCGCGCGCAGCGCCTCGATCAGGTCCTCGGCGAACTCGTCGCCGCTGTGGTAGCGCTTGTCGGCTTCCTTGTGCATGGCGCGGCGCACGATGCGGTCGAGCGAGGCGGGCACCTCGCGGCGCAGCGCCGAAGGCGGCGGCGGATCGAACTGCGTGATCTGGTAGATCATGCTGAACTTGTTGTTGGCGCGAAACGGCAGCTGGCCGGTCAGCATCTGGTACATCACCACCCCCAGCGAGTAGAGGTCGGTGCGGTGATCGACCAGCTCCTCGCGGATCTGCTCGGGCGACATGTAGGCAGGCGAGCCCACGCCGGTAATTTGCGTGGTCTCGGCGCCGACGTTGAGCGCGAGCCCGAAGTCGCCGATACGCACGTCGGTCGGCGAGGCGGCGTAGAGCAGGTTGCCGGGCTTGATGTCGCGATGCGTCACGCCCTGCATGTGCGCGTACGCCAGGGCGCGCGTGCACTTGAAGACGATGTCGACCACCTGCTCGAGCGGCAGCAGGTTCTCGGGCGCGCAGTAGCGCTCCATCGTGCCGCCGGGCACGTACTCCATGACGATGTAGCCCGAATCCTCGCCGATGCCGGCGTCGTAGATCTGCGCGATGTGCGGATGCTCGAGCTTGCCGGCGAGCGACGCCTCGGTGAAGAACAGCTTGCGGAACAGGCGCCCGCGCGTCGGGTCGCGCAGCGCCTCGGGAAAGATGCGCTTCACCGCCACCTCGCGGTTGCGGAACGGGTCCTGGCACAGGAACACCTCGGAGGTCGCGCCCTCGCCGAGCTTGCGCAGGATGGGATAGTTGGCGACGTGGTCCAAAGCCGACGCTCTACCCTAGACGCCGGAAAGGCGCACGTTCGCCATCGACAGCCGCTCGACCAGGATCGCCATGAAGGCGCGGTCGAACTTGTGGCGGCAACCCTCCGACACCTGCGCGAGCTTGGCGGTCGGCACCGCGATGATGTCGGCCTCGTCGGTGACCGTGACGTCGGCCACGCGGCGGTGCTCGTTCCTCGAGAGATAGGCCATCTCGCCGAAACACTCGCCAGGATTGAGGACGTTGAGCAGGCGGCCGCGCCTGGTGACCTTGACCTGGCCGTCGGCGAGGATGCAGAAGTGCTCGCCGGGGTCGCCTTCCTTCATCAGCGACTGGCCGGCGTCGGCATGGCTCCAGCTCGAGATGTGCGCCACCTCCCAGAGCTCGGCATCCGAGAACTCCTGGAAAAAGGCGAGATTGCGCAGCGTCTCGAAGCGATCGGAGTCGGGGAATTCCTGCGCCTTGTGCGCGACGCTGCGCTCGGCGCGGAACACTTGCGCCAGCTCGCGGGAAAACTCTGCCCATTGCGGATACCTTTGGTCGCGCTCGCGCGCCATCGCGCGCATCACGATGGCATCGACCTCGGCAGGCAGCTCCGTGCGGAACGCCGAAGGCGGCTGCACCTCGGAGTTCGTGATCTGGTAGATCAGACTGAAGTTATTCGCCGCCTGGAACGGCAGCCGTCCGGTGAGCAGGTGATACATCACCACGCCGATCGAATAGATATCGGTGCGGTGGTCCAGGCTACTCTCCTTGACCTGCTCGGGTGACATGTAGGCCGGCGAGCCGATGGCGGTGATCTGCGTGGTCTCGCCGGTCGCGATCAGCGCGGCGCCGAAGTCCGTGATCTTCACGTGGCTCTCGCCGGTATGCAGCAGGTTCGCTGGCTTGAGGTCGCGGTGCGTGACGCCCAGGCGGTGCGCGAACTCGAGCGCCCGCGTGCACTTGAAGATGATCTCGATCGCGCGCCCGATCGGCAGCAGCGCATCGCCGCGGCAGTATTTCTCGAGCGTACCGCCATCGACGTATTCCATCACGATGTAGTGCAGCTTCTCTTCGGCCACCGCGTCGTAGATCTGGCAGATATGCGGGTGCTGCAGTCTTCCGGCGAGCGAGGCTTCGGTGAGGAACAGTTTCCGGTACAGGCGCCCGCGCTCGGGATCCTGGAAGCTTTCCGGGAACGCCACCTTCACCGCGACATCGCGGTCATTGAAGGGATCGTGGCACTGGTAGACCTCGGAAGTGGCGCCTTCGCCGAGCTTGCGCAGCACCGGATACTTGCCGATCCGGCTGAGCTGGCCGCGTTCAGTCATTACTGCAGGCGCTTGCGCGCGCGGGCAGCCGCCTTGCGCACCTGCGCCGGCGCGGTGCCGCCGAGGTGATCGCGCGACGCTACCGAGCCCTCGGGCGTCAGCACGCGCTTCACATCGGCGCCGATCTTGGGTGAAAAGCGGCGCAGCGTTGCCAGGGGAAGCCGGGCGAGATCCGTCCCGCGGCGCTCGGCTTCGCGCACGGCGCGCGCCACCACTTCATGCGCGTCGCGAAACGCCACGCCCTGGCGCACCAGGTAATCGGCGAGATCCGTAGCGGTAGCATGGCCTTCGGCGAGCGCGGCGCGCATCGCGCGCGGCACGGGACGCAAGCCCGCGATCAGGCCGGCGAACACCGCCAGACAGTCTTTCAGCGTATCGACCGTGTCGAACAAGGGCTCCTTGTCTTCCTGGTTGTCCTTGTTGTAGGCGAGCGGCTGCGCCTTCATCAGCGCGAGTAGCGTGACCAGGCTGCCGAAGACGCGCGCGCTCTTGCCGCGCACCAGCTCGGCGACGTCCGGGTTCTTCTTCTGCGGCATGATCGACGAGCCGGTGCAATAGCCTTCGGGCAGGCGCACGAAGCCGAAACGCGGGCTCGACCAGAGCACGATCTCCTCCGCGAGGCGCGACAGATGCATCATCGCGAGCGCCGCGCAGGCTGCGAACTCGATCGCGAAATCGCGATCCGAGACCGCGTCGATGGAGTTCTCGGCCAGCCCCTCGAAGCCCAGCTCCTTGGCGACGCGCTCGCGCTGGATCGGAAAGCTGGTTCCGGCAAGCGCAGCGGCGCCGAGCGGCAGCTGGTTGACGCGCGCGCGGCACTGCGCGAGGCGCGCGCGATCGCGCTCGAGCATCGCGACATACGCCAGCAGGTGATGCCCGAAGGTCACCGGCTGCGCCACCTGTAGATGCGTGAAGCCCGGCATCACCAGCGCCGCGTGGCGCTCGGCCTGCCCGATGAGCGCGCGCATCAGGCGTACCGCCGCAGCGTCGATCGCGTCGATTTCCTCGCGCAGCCAGAGGCGCAGGTCGGTTGCGACCTGGTCGTTACGCGAGCGCGCGGTATGCAGCCGCTTGCCCGCCTCGCCGGCGATCGCGGTCAGGCGCCGCTCGATGTTGAGATGCACGTCCTCGGCGTCGAGCGACCAGGCAAAGCGGCCGCTTTCGATCTCGCGGCGCACTTGGGCGAGGCCGCGCTCGATGGCCGTAAGATCGCGCTTCGTGATGATGCCGGCCGCCGCGAGCATGCGTGCATGGGCAAGCGATCCGGCGATGTCCTGCTTGGCGAGACGCTGGTCGAAGCCGACCGAGGCGCCAAAGCGCTTCACGCGCTCGTCGACGGGCTCCCTGAAGCGGCCGGACCAAGGTTGCCTCTTAGTGGCCATGCTCGCACAATCAGCTTTGAATGCAGTTTAAGAATTGTTTGTAACCATGCCGAGTATAAGGCAAAACACCTATCCGGACCTGCTGCCGGATTTCCGCAACCTGGCGGTGATGGCGCGCGTGCTGGTCGGCGTCAACGCGCTGGCACTCGCCGGCACGTTCTACGCCGCGCCCGCGGTCGCGCCGGCGGTCGATCGCTTCATCCACGTCGCGGCGTTCCTCGAGCCGCTGCTGCTGATTGAGCTGATGGTGCTGTTCGCGGCTTCGGGGTTGATCGCGCGGCTGCCCTATTGGATCGGTTGCGCCATCGTGATCGTGCTCGCGGGCGTGCTCGCGGGTGCGTATAACGCCATGGTGCGCACGGTCGCGGCGGAGGCGGTGCCGAGCCTGTCGCGCACAGTGGTCATTACCCTATTGGTGGCGACGGCGCTATTGGCCTACTTCCGGCTGCATACCAAGGCGTTCTCGCCGGCGCTCGCCGAGGCGCGCCTGCAGGCGCTGCAGGCGCGCATCCGGCCGCACTTCCTGTTCAACAGCC
>Ga0209131_1002517_pt1 | contig 12417 bp, 9 predicted proteins | sample GraSoi_2013_40cm_FD_185826 | JGI IMG/M metagenome (GOLD analysis project Ga0209131, IMG submission 185826) | Grasslands soil microbial communities from the Angelo Coastal Reserve, California, USA - Sample 9_17_2013_40cm (SPAdes) (version 2) | ecosystem: Environmental > Terrestrial > Soil >...
GCAAAAATTCTAAAAGACCTCACGATCAAACTGACCAACGATGAGAGCCAAAGGGCCTTCAGCGCCTATGGCGTCAAGGGGCTTCCACACCTCGTCGTGATCGGAAAAGACAAGCGCATCATCAGCGTCCGCGAAGGCTACGGATCCGCTGAGCTGGATGACGTCGCTGCAGAACTCAACGCGGCGCTTAGAGCGGGGCTCGCGGAAGGTACCGCGTCAACAGCTGCGACACCCTAGGGACTCCTACAGCCCATTGATCCAGAAGATTAAGTTGGCGGAGAGAGAGGGATTCGAACCCTCGAAGGGCTTTTGACCCTTACACCCTTAGCAGGGGTGCGCCTTCGACCACTCGGCCATCTCTCCGTTCACGCCTGAAAGCCAAAGGGAATCAACAAGTTAAGTTGATCGAAGCCCCCCGGTGCCGGCAGGGGCGCCATGATACTGAGGGGTCGCAGTCAGGTAAAGGCGCGGGCTCCCCTAGGGTCCGGCGGTTTCGCTCCTGGCTGCGCTGGCTTCCCGCTCCAGGCGCTCCGCGAGTTCCTCGCGATGCACTGTGACGCTCTTCGGCGCCTCGATGCCGAGGCGCACCTGATCGCCCTTCACGCGCAGCACCGTGACGGAGACTTCATCTCCGATCTTCAGGGCTTCGCCGACTCGTCGGGTGAGGATCAGCATGGGTGTTACCTCTTAAGGCAAAGCTACTCGCTGCCCGCTACACAATTGTCACGGTTGTAGCCGTGCGCGCACCTGGGGCAGGACGCTGGCCAGCGCTGCATCGAGCGCGGCCGGATTGTTGCCGCCCGCCTGCGCGAAATCGGGCCGACCGCCCCCCTTGCCACCGACCTGCGCCGCCACGGCGCCGACCAGCTCACCGGCCTTGATGGTCCCGACGCGATCGGGCGTGACCCCGGCGACCAGCACCACCTTGGTGGGGGATTCCACCGCCGCCAGCACGATGATCGCCGAGCCCAGGCGGCTCTTGAGCTGGTCCACCGCGCTGCGGAGCGAGCCGCTGTCGGCTCCATCGACGCGTGCGGCGATGACCTTGGTGCCGAGCACGTCGATCGCGCCGGAGGCGAGATCACCGCCTTGACCGGAGGCGAGCTTGTCTTTGAGCGCGCGGATCTCGCGCTCCTGCGTGCGCAGGCGCTCGAGCGTCTCACGGAGCTTGTCGCCGAGCTCATCGCGCGAGCCGCGCAGGAGAGTGCCGAGCTCGCGCAACACCGCCTCATTCCTGGCAATCGCATCGAGCGCGCCCTGGCCGGTGAGCGCCTCGATGCGCCGGATCCCTGCGGCGACGCCCGCTTCGCTGACGATGTGGAACAACCCGATGTCGCCGGCGCGGCTGACGTGCGTGCCTCCGCACAGTTCGGTGGAGAAATCACCGAAGGCCAGCACCCGCACCTCGCGTTCATACTTCTCACCGAACAGCGCCATCGCGCCCGCGGCGACGGCCTTCTCGTAGTCCATCACCTTGGTGCGCGCCTCGAGATTGGCGCGGATCTGGTCATTCACCAGCCGCTCAATGCGGCCGAGCTCCTCGGCGCTCACCGGCTGGAAGTGCGAGAAGTCAAAGCGCAGCCGGTCGGGCGCCACCAGCGACCCCTTCTGGGTGACGTGCGTGCCGAGCACCTGGCGGAGCGCCGCGTGCAGCAGGTGCGTCGCGGAATGATTGAGCCGGATCGCGGCGCGCCGCTCGGCATCGACGCGCGTGATCACGGCATCGCCCACTTTCAGCGCTGCGCCCTTCAGGGAACCGATGTGGACAATGGCGCTGCCCACTTTCTGGGTGTCAGTGACCGCAAATGAGGCGCCACCGCTGCCCGTTCCGTTCTTTTCGGTGACGATCAGACCGGTGTCGCCCACCTGCCCGCCGGCCTCGGCGTAGAAGGGCGTGCGCGCCAGCACTACCTCACCGCTCTCGCCGGGCTGCAGGGTCTCGACCCGCGCCCCATCGCGCCGCAAGGCGGCGATGGTGCTGTCGTCCTGAAGCGTGTCGTAGCCGATGAACTCGCTGCGCGCGTCGATCCCCTCGCCGCCGCGCAAATCGACCCCAAACTTGCTCGCGGCGCGTGCCCGTTCGCGCTGCAGCTCCATCTCGCGCTCGTAGCCTGGCAGGTCGACCGTGAGGCCGCGCTCGCGGGCGATGTCGGCCGTGAGGTCGGTGGGGAAGCCATAGGTGTCGTGCAGCAGGAACAGGAGCGATCCGGGGACGATGGTCCCGCCCTGCTCGGCCATGCGCGTCTCGAACTGCGCCATGCCCGACACCAGCGTCTCGGCAAAGCGTTCCTCCTCGGCCTTCAGCACCCGCGCGATCTGCTCGGCGCGCTGCGGCAGTTCCGGATAGGCCTCGCCCATCACGCGCGCCAGCACCGGCACCAGCTTGTAGAAGAAGACCTTGGACTGGCCCAGCTTATAGCCGTGGCGGACCGCGCGGCGCAGGATCCGGCGCAGTACATAGCCGCGACCCTCGTTGGAAGGCACCACCCCGTCGCTGACCAGAAACCCACAGGCGCGGATGTGATCGGCGATCACCCGCAGTGAGGGCGAGGACCGATCGCTCGTGCCGGTGGCCTGGGCGGCGGCCTGGATCAGGTCGCGGAACAGGTCAATGTCGTAGTTCGAATGCACGCCCTGCAGCACTGCGGACAGCCGCTCGAGCCCCGCGCCGGTGTCGACCGAGGGTTTGGGCAGCGGCGTGAGCGTGCCATCCGCTGCGCGATCGTACTGCGTAAAAACGAGATTCCAGATCTCGACGTAGCGATCGCCCTCTTCCTCGGCCGAGCCAGGCGGACCGCCAGCGATGCCAGGACCATGGTCGTAGAAGATCTCCGAGCACGGCCCGCAGGGCCCGGTATCGCCCATGGCCCAGAAGTTCGAGGCCTCGCCCATGCGCGTGACGCGCTTGGGGTCCACTCCCGCCGCCTTGACCCACAGTTCGGCGGCCTCATCGTCGTCACGGAACACTGTGATGTACAGGCGCTTGGGGTCAAGCTTGAACTGCTTCGTCATCAGCTCCCAGGCAAACACGATCGCCTCGCGCTTGAAGTAATCGCCGAAGGAGAAATTGCCGAGCATCTCGAAGAAGGTGTGGTGGCGTGCGGTATAGCCGACGTTTTCCAGATCGTTGTGCTTGCCGCCGGCGCGCACGCAGCGCTGGCTGCTCACCGCGCGTTGGTAGTCGCGCTTTTCCTTGCCAAGGAACACATCCTTGAAGGGCACCATGCCGGCGTTGGTGAACAGCAGCGTCGGATCGTTCCCGGGCACCAGCGAAGCGGAAGGAACGATGGTGTGCCCGCGCTCACGGAAGAACTCGAGGAACGCGCGCCGTACGTCGGCCGCGCTCATGAAGGGCGGTTTCTGGGCTGTCATGAATCCGGATCGAAATCGGGCCCGAGGGCAGAACGGATATGATCGTTGGTAAAGCCACGGTATTGCAAAAATCTCGCCTGGCGCCCCTTCTCGGGCCAGCTGGCCGGGGGCTTCGCTCCAAAGCGCCGGCGGCGCACCTGGCAGGCGATCTCGGCCCAGTCGCTCACGCTCGCGAGCGCGGCATCGATCAGGGTCTGTGCAACACCGGCCTGAGCGAGTTCGCGCCGGATGCGCGCCGGGCCCTGGCCGCGCGTCGCGCGATACTGCACGAAATGGCCGGCGTAGCGCTCGTCATCCAGGAGACGGCGCGCGCGCAGCGCCTCGATCAGCGGTTGAATCACCGGCGCTGCAAAACCGCGCTGGCCCAGTTTGCCGGCCAGCTCACCGCTCCCGTAGTCGCGGCGCGCCAGCAGGCCCACGGCCACCCGTTCGGCGGCGGCGGCGTCCGGCAATTCGGCGGCAGGCAGGCGCTTAGGCGCTCTTTTCCTCAGGCTCGACACGCAGCTTGACCGGCATGAGTTTGGCGCGGATCTGCGCTTCGATGTCGTTGGCGATGTCTTTGTGGGACTGCAGGAACAGGCGGGCGTTGTCCTTACCCTGGCCGATGCGCTCGCCCTTGTAGCTGTACCAGGAGCCGGACTTCTCGACGATGCCGTGCATCGAGCCCAGCTCGATGATCTCGCCCTCGCGCGAGATGCCCAGCCCGTACATGATCTCGAACTCGGTCTCGCGGAACGGCGGTGCGACCTTGTTCTTGACCACCTTGACGCGGGTCTGGTTGCCGACGACCTCTTCACCGTTCTTGATCGCACCGATGCGGCGGATATCCAGGCGCACCGAGGCGTAGAACTTGAGCGCATTGCCGCCGGTGGTGGTCTCGGGGCTCCCGAACATGACGCCGATCTTCATGCGGATCTGGTTGATGAAGATGACGATGGCATTGGAGCGCTTGATGTTGCCGGTGAGCTTGCGCAGCGCCTGGCTCATGAGCCGCGCATGCAATCCCACCTGCAGATCGCCCATCTCCCCCTCGATCTCGGCGCGCGGCGTAAGGGCCGCGACGGAATCGATCACCACCAGGTCGACGCCGCCGGAGCGCACCAGCATGTCGGTGATCTCGAGCGCCTGCTCGCCGGTGTCGGGCTGGGAAACCAGCAATTCCTGGATGTTGACGCCGAGCTTCTCGGCGTAGGCCGGATCGAGCGCATGCTCGGCATCGACGAAGGCGGCGGTGCCGCCGCGCTTCTGCACCTCGGCCACGAAGGCGAGCGTGAGGGTGGTCTTGCCCGAGGACTCAGGCCCGTAGATCTCGACCACGCGGCCGCGCGGCAAGCCGCCGCAGCCGAGCGCGATATCGAGGCCGAGCGAGCCGGAGGGCACGGCATCGATGTCCCAGATCGCCGGGGCGTCGCCCAGGCGCATCACCGAACCCTTGCCAAACTGCTTCTCGATCTGGCCCAGTGCGGCGGCAAGCGCCTTCCTGCGATTGTCTTCCATGCCGTGGCATTCCCTCTGTTGGAGTGAGCGGAATTATCCCATATCGAGCGCGCAGCGCGCGCGCTAAATCTTGCCGCTAGTCGCTGATTCGCGCTCACCAGGACCCGTTAGCGCGGCGGCGGTGATCAATTGCAAGGCCCTGTTGACGGCCGCGCTGCGCACCGCGGCGCGATCGCCCGGGAAGTGTCCCTGCGAGATCTCGGCCGGGCCGCCGCGGCGCTGCACGGCGAAGTACACCAGACCCACGGGCTTCTCGGGCGTGCCGCCGTCGGGACCGGCGATGCCGCTGACGGCCAGGGCCAGATCCGCGCCGCTGGCGCGCAGCGCGCCAGCGGCCATCTGCTCGACGACCGCGGCGCTGACGGCGCCGTGCCGCAGCAGCGCCTGGGCGTCGACCCCCAGGTCCTGGACCTTGGCCTCATTGGAGTACGTGACGTAGCCGCGCTCAAACCAGTTCGAGCTGCCCGGTACGTCGGTGAGCGCGGCGGCGATGCCGCCGCCGGTGCAGGACTCGGCCGTGGCGACGCGCAGCTGCGCGGCCTGCAGCGCGCGGCCTGCCTGCTCGGCCAGCCTGGTCATGAGGTGCCTCCGATCCGGGCCCTCGCCCGAGGGCGAAACTATACGCCAGGGCGGCCGTTGCACTGCAACATGAGCCGGTTCTGACGACGCCCTGTGTATGATTCGCGGCCCATGGCCAGCAGCCCCACCCCCGTGTTCGCCGCGCACACACCCGTGATGCAGCAGTACCTGCGCATCAAGGGCCAGCACCCGGACACCCTGCTGTTCTACCGCATGGGCGACTTCTACGAGCTGTTCTACGAGGACGCCCGCCGCGCCGCCGCCCTGCTCGATATTGCGCTGACCACCCGAGGGCAATCGGCGGGCGAGCCCATCCCGATGGCCGGCGTCCCGGTGCACAGCGCCGAGTCCTACCTGGCGCGCCTGGTGCGGCGCGGGGAGTCGGTGGCCATCTGCGAGCAGATGGGCGATCCGGCCAAGGCCAAGGGCCCGGTCGAACGCCAGGTGGTGCGGGTCATCACCCCCGGCACGGTGACCGAAGAGGCCCTGCTCGAGCGGGGGCGCGCCACGCTGCTCGCCGCCCTGCTGCGCGAGGGCGAGCGCTTTGGACTGGCGTGGCTGGAGCTGAGCTCCGGCCGCTTCACGATCCTCGAATCGCGCGGCCCGGCCACGCTGGCCGCCGAGCTGGAGCGCTTGCGCCCCGCCGAACTGCTGCTGCGCGAGGACCAGGCCGGCGCGGCGCCGGCCGTCCCGGACACGACCGTGCGGCGGGAGCGCGCCGCCTGGCATTTCGAGCTCGCGGCCGCCTCGCGCCTCCTCACCGACCAGCTCGGCACCATCGACCTGCGCGGCTTCGGGGCCGATGAGATGCCACTGGCGATCGGCGCCGCCGGCGCCCTGCTCCAGTACGTGCGCGACACCCAGCGCACGGCCCTGCCGCACATCCGCGCCCTGCAGGTCGAGGAGCAAGACGAAGCCCTTAGCCTGGACGCGGCCACGCGCCGCAACCTGGAGCTCGATTCCAGCCTCAGCGGCAATCCGGGCGCAACGCTCCTGGCCGTGCTCGACACGACCGTCACCGGCATGGGCGCGCGGGCGCTGCGCCGGTGGCTCGGCCGCCCCATCACCAATCGTTCAGGCTTGCGCCAGCGCTATCACGCCGTAGGGGCGCTCGGCGCCCCGCACGCCCACGCCCCGCTCCATGCCCGCTTGCGCGCGGTGGGCGATCTGGAGCGGATCCTCGCGCGCATCGCCCTGCGCAGCGCCCGGCCGCGCGATCTGACCCAGTTGCGCGGCGCGCTGGCTGAACTCCCCGCGCTCCGCGCCGCGCTGGCGCTCATCGACTCGCCACTCCTCGCCAGCCTCCACGGCGTCAGTGCCGATCATGCCGCCGAGCGCGAGCTGCTCGTGGCCGCCGTCGCGGCCGAGCCGTCGGTATTCCTGCGCGACGGCGATGTGATCGCGCCGGGCTACGACACTGAGCTCGATGAGCTGCGCCGCATCGCCACCCACACCGACGATTTCCTGCTGGAGCTCGAGCAGCGCGAGAAGGCGCGCACCGGACTTGCGGGCCTGAAGCTCGGTTTCAATCGCGTGCAGGGATTTTTCATCGAAATCCCCCGCGCCCAGGCCGAGCGGGTCCCGGCTGACTACCTGCGGCGCCAGACGGTGAAGTCCGCCGAGCGCTTCATCACGCCGGAACTCAAGGGGTTCGAGGACAAGGTGCTCGGTGCGCGCGAGCGCGCCCTGGCCCGCGAGAAGGAGCTGTACGAGGCGCTGCTGGCCCGCCTGATCGAGAGTCTGGGGCCGCTCCAGGCGACCGCCATGGCGCTCGCCGAGCTCGACGCGCTCGCGGCGCTGGCCGAGCGCGCCGTGACGCTCAATTGGTGCGCACCGGAGCTGGTCGACCAGCCGCTCCTGCATCTGGAGGGGGCGCGCCATCCGGTGGTCGAACAGTTCAGTGCCGCACCCTTCGTGCCCAACGACCTGGAGCTGCACGCGCGCCGGCGCATGCTGGTGATCACCGGTCCCAACATGGGCGGCAAGTCGACCTACATGCGGCAGGTGGCGCTGATCGCGATCCTGGCGCACATGGGCAGTTTCGTCCCGGCACGGCGCGCTCAGCTAGGGCCGCTCGATCGCATCTACACCCGCATCGGTGCCGGCGATGACCTGGCGGGCGGCCGCTCGACCTTCATGGTGGAGATGACCGAGACCGCCAACATCCTGCACAACGCCACGGCACGGAGCCTGGTGCTCATGGACGAGATCGGGCGCGGCACCAGCACCTTCGATGGACTGTCGCTCGCCTGGGCCGTAGCCCGGCAGCTGGCCACCGAGGTGCGCGCCTTCACGCTCTTCGCCACGCATTACTTCGAGCTCACGGCCCTCGGCCTCGAGCTCGACAGCTGCGCGAACGTGCACCTGGATGCGACCGAGCACGGCGACTCGCTCGTATTTCTGCACGCGGTGCGCGAAGGACCGGCGAACCGCAGCTTTGGCCTCGCGGTGGCGCAGCTCGCCGGGGTGCCGCGTGAGGTCATCGCGCAGGCGCGCGCCTATCTGGCGCAACTGGAGAGCACCCGCGACGGCGGTGCGCAGCACGCCCCGCACGCCGGCGCGAACGGCCAGGGACAACTGCCGCTCCACCCCACGCCCGCGCTCCCACCCGCCGTACCGCCGCCCACCGCGGTGGAACGGCGCCTGGAGGAGATCAATCCGGATGAACTGAGTCCGCGCGGCGCGCTGGAACTGCTCTACGAGCTCAAGCGATTGCGCAAAAGCGAATGACGCCTGTCGCGCGTGACACCCGCGGTCAACTAGGGCTCGTTCGAACCGACATAGCGGCCGAACAGCCGTTCCGGAACATAGACCAGCAACGCCCCGCCCACGACCAGGGCCACCGACAGGACCGACCAGCCGCGCGCGCCCAGATGAAGAACCCCCAGGCCGTACAGAAAAGCCATCAGGGCGAGCAATAAGAAGTACGGCCCGGTGAGATAGCAATGCAGTCGCCGGCAACGCCAGGCGTTCAGCAGACACGCGGTCCCCATCCACGTGAGCGTTGCCGGCCACGCAATAATCTGAAATCGCCCGCCGATCCGTGCGCTGAGCAACAGCATCGCGATGGGCAGGCACCAAATCCACACTAATGGGGTGCCGCGCGCCCAGTCCCTGGAGTTCACCGTTGCCACGTGCGTCTGCGCAGCGGGTGCGGTACGGCCCTTTCAGTCCGCCGGCGCCCGACAACAGGGCTGCGCCGTTTGCATCGGCGGACACACGACCGTGCCGTACGAGCAAAAGACACAGCAGTGTCCCGCCAAAGGCCGCAGCAAGGCGTGGCAACCGGTGCATTCATAGTAGTACTGGCAGGCATCGGTCGGCATGCTCTCGCGCTGCGCGTGCCCACACTCGGGGCAGGTGATGGTGGATTCAAGCTCCATGGCCTTCAGGGGCCGAACCGGCCGTTGTCGAAGAATTGCCCGACTTCGTGCGCCACGCGGGCCGAGAGCAGCATGCCGGTGTGGCTCACCGGCAGGACGATATGCGCCGTGGCGCCGGGTAGCAAGGTCTCAGAGACGGCCACCGTGCCGTCGTTCGGCTCGTTGAAATCGACCATCAATCGCCCGAGGCTCAGGGGCTGGTTGCCGGCGATGATGCCCAGCTCGCGCGGCTGCGACCACTGGCGCGGGTGCGCGTACAGCAGTTCCTCTCCGGCGGCCGGACCGAGCAGCGTGCGGCCAAAGCGAAAACGCGTCAGCGAATTGGCAGCGCGGCTCGCCTGGCAGGGCGTGCCCATGAGCACCACCCGACCGGACGGTTCCTGCGGGTGGCGCTCGAAGCAGCGCAGGATGGCGATGCCGCCCAGACTGTGGCCCAGCAGGTGGACCTGGGTCGCGCCGAGCGTGGCGATGTACTCGTGCAGCGCGTCGGCGATCTCGCCCATGGTCAGGAGCGTGGAGGCGTAGCCGAAGGCGTGCCACTCGTAGCCACGCTCTTTCTCCATCCGCCGGCGCAGCAGGAAGGCCTCGTGTCCCGAGAGCCACAGGCCGTGCACGTAGACGACGGCCGCGCTCATCAGGTTCCGGACACGCTTTTCACCGGGTTTGCGCGTCAGGCCGGCGGCGGTTGGCGCAGCCGGATGTGCAGTTCGCGCAGCTGCTGCTCGCTGACTTCTGTCGGCGCCTCGGTGAGCGGGCAGGCCGCGGTCTGCGTCTTCGGAAAGGCGATGACCTCGCGGATGCTGTCTGCGCCGGCCATCAGCATGGCCAGGCGATCGAGCCCAAAGGCGATGCCGCCATGGGGCGGCGCACCGAAGCGCAGCGCATCGAGCAGGAATCCGAACTTGAGCCGCGCCTCCTCGGCGCCGATCCCGAGCAGCTCGAACACGGCGGACTGCAGTTCCTGGCGGAAGATACGCACCGAGCCGCCACCGACCTCCGAGCCGTTGAGCACCAGGTCGTAGGCCTGCGCGAGCGCTGCGCCGGGATTCGCCTTGAGCGCCGCGGCATCGGTGTTTTTCGGCGCGGTGAACGGGTGGTGCATGGCGACCCAGCGCTTGGCCGCCTCGTCGTAGTCGAGCATCGGGAAATCGACGACCCACAGCGGGCGCCAGCCCGGGGCCTGCAACTTGAGGTCCTGGCCGATCTTGAGGCGCAGCGCGCCGAGGGCATCGTTGACCACCTTGGCGCGATCGGCACCGAAGAACACCAGATCGCCGTCGACGGCACCGGTCCGATCGAGGATCCCGCTCACGGCCCGCTCATCGAGGAACTTCACGATGGGGGACTGCAGACCCTCGCGCCCCCTGGCGCGCTCGTTGACCTTGATATAGGCGAGGCCGCGCGCACCGTAACGGGCCACATAGGCGGTGTACTCATCGATCTGCGAGCGCGGCAGGGCGCCCCCGGCCGGCACGCGCAGCGCCGCGACGCGGCCCTGCGGGTCGCTCGCGGGCCCTGCGAACACCTTGAAATCGCAGCCCGCGACCAGGTCTGCCACATCGACAAGCTCGAGCGGGATGCGCAGGTCCGGCTTGTCGGAGCCGTAGCGGCGCATCGCGTCCGCGTAGCTCATGCGCGGGAAGGGATCGGGAAGCTCGACCTTGAGCACCCCGCGGAACACCGCTCGCACCAGCTGCGTCATCAGCGTGATGATCTCCTCCTGGGAGAGGAAGCTGGTCTCGATATCCAGCTGCGTGAATTCGGGCTGGCGATCGGCGCGCAGGTCCTCATCGCGAAAGCAGCGCACGATCTGGTAGTAGCGATCGAAGCCGCTGATCATCAGCAGCTGCTTGAAAATCTGCGGGGACTGCGGCAGGGCGAAGAACTTGCCCGGATGGGTGCGGCTGGGCACGAGGTAGTCACGCGCGCCCTCGGGCGTGGCCTTGGTGAGCATCGGCGTCTCGATGTCCACGAAGCCCTGGCCGTCGAGAAAGGCGCGCATGGCGCGCGTGATCGCGTGGCGCTGGCGCAGCCGCTGGCTCATCACATCGCGCCGCAGGTCGATGTAGCGGTAACGGAGCCGTACTTCCTCGCTCACCTGCTCGTCGAGCTGGAACGGCAGCGGGTCGGAACGGTTGAGGATCTCCACCGCGGTGGCGACGATCTCGACGCGTCCGCTGGCGAGCTGCGCGTTCACGGTGCCCGCCGGACGCTCGCGCACCGCGCCGGTGACGCGCACCACGAATTCATTGCGCAACTTCTCGGCGTCGGCAAACACGCTCGGCGCGTCCGGATGGCAGACCACCTGCACCAGACCCTCGCAGTCGCGCAGGTCGACGAAGATCACGCCGCCGTGATCGCGCCGCCGGTGCACCCAGCCGGCCACCGAGACGGTCTGGCCGATCAGCGTCTCGTTCACTTTTCCGCAGTAATGTGTGCGCATCGTCAGGATTTCGCAGCAAAGGCGCGCGATGTTAGGGCACGACCTTTAGGCACGCAACCACGCCCCGGGCGGTCCGCGGCCGCCTCAGGCCGCCAGTTCCTCAAGCGCGCCATCGAGGGCCGCCAGGAGCCGGCCGACCGCCGCGTCACCGGTGTCCGGCGACAGCAGCATCATGTTGTGAAACGGGGTGAGCAGCACGCCCCGATTGAGCAGATAGAGGTGCAGGGCCCGCTCGAGTTCCGGGCGCATCGCGGCCGCCGATTCGCGCCCGTTGCGCGCGGGCCGCGCCCCGAAGCCCAGTTCGACGCGGGCGCCGACCCGCTGCACTTGCCAGGGCAGCGCACGTCGCTCGAGCAGGGCCAGCAGGCCCTGTTCGAGGCGCGACGCCTGCGCTTCCATGTGCGCGTAGGCGGCATCGGTCATGACTTCGGTCAGGCAGGCCTGCAGCGCCGCCACGGCGAGCAGGTTGGCCGACAGCGTGGTGCCGAGCCCGCTGTGGGCGTCCGCACCGCCCCCGGGGAGCGCCTCGATGCGCGCGCGCACCTGATCGGTGTAGCCGTAGAGGCCGCAGGGCATGCCGCCCGCGATGGCCTTGCCGCAGACCAGGACATCAGGGGTAAGGCTATCCCGCCGCGTGCAGCCACCGGGCCCGGCCGACAGGGTATGCGTCTCATCGATGATCAGCAGGCTCCCCTGCTGGTGCGTCAACCGGCGCAGCTCGGCGTGGAATCCGGGCTCGGGCAGCACGATGCCCATGTTGGTCAGCGCCGGCTCACACAGCACCGCAGCGACTCCAGCGTCGCCCAGCGCGCCCGCCAGCGCCGCCAGGTCGTTGAATTCCACCACCCGGGTGTGGGCCGCCACATCGAAGGGCATGCCCCGCAGGCCCGCCCGTGGCTGGGCGCCGCGCTCCCCTAAGCGCACGTGGGTCTCGTCCACCGCGCCGTGGTAGCAGCCGTTGAACACCAGCACGTCGCGGCGGCCCGTGATGGCGCGCGCCCAGCGCAGCGCCTCGCGATTCGCATCGCTGGCGCTCTGCGTGAGCTGCCAGCAGGGCAGCCCGAAGCGCGCGGCCAGCGCGGCGCCTATCTCGGCGACCTGCTCTCCCGGGAGCATCGCCGTGAGCCCCCGGGCGGACTGCGC
>Ga0209131_1002520_pt1 | contig 12413 bp, 13 predicted proteins | sample GraSoi_2013_40cm_FD_185826 | JGI IMG/M metagenome (GOLD analysis project Ga0209131, IMG submission 185826) | Grasslands soil microbial communities from the Angelo Coastal Reserve, California, USA - Sample 9_17_2013_40cm (SPAdes) (version 2) | ecosystem: Environmental > Terrestrial > Soil >...
GGAAGGATTCAAAAGTTTGAATTCAGGAGACGCTGCGATCTTGAACATCTGGCGAAGCAGCGCCCCGGAGTTGCGAATGGTCGCGTCCGAAACACCTTCCTTGCGGCGCTCCTCAACGAAGCCAGAGACCCACATCTGGTTGTTGATGTCTTTTACCTTCGTGCCTTTGTTGGATTCGCTGTAAGCGAAGAATTCATCCAGTTTTGTCAGTCCACGGATGCTCTGTTCGCCCGTGCTCAGAACATCCAGGGACTTCAGCTTGTTCGTTCCGTAGTGGGTGAGAAGAGCCTGGCGCAGATCGCCGTACTGCAAAGCTTTGCTATTGACGGTGGACACGGTCCCTTGATTGACTTCCCAAAATCCTTATACCGTATCAAGACGCGGGAAATCTCCTCCCGCACCAACCGTCGCCCGGATATGCAGGGAAAGCGGTGGTAAAGGCTCCAAGCCAGATACGCCGAACAGGAAAAGAACGATGAAAAAGCGCGGAAAATATGGGCAGGGAAGAGTCTACCAGCCGAAGTACAAGGCCGCTGACGGCACCGAGAAGGTCGTCCAGAAGTGGTACGTCCAATACTACGATAAGGCTGGCATTCAGCGCCGTGAGCCTACTGAGGCTACAACTGAGAAGGAAGCACGGACCATCCTGAACTCTGGCTTCGTTGAGGAGCGCCGCAAGGAAGGTGTTTCGGACGCGACCATTCGCAACTCCGGGGCGCTGCTTCGCCAGATGTTCAAGATCGCAGCGTCTCCTGAATTCAAACTTTTGAATCCTTCCCAGGTGCCAGCGTTCGCAATGCCGAAGGCACCAAAATCCAAACAAGACTTTGCAACGAAAGAAGAATTTGACAAGCTGCTGAAATTCCTCGATACGAAATTTCATCCGTATGCGACTTTCCTGTTTTACCAGGCGACTCGGAAAACTGAAGCGGCGAATATCACCTGGAAGGAAATCAATCTTGCGGACGCCATGTACTACCCGGATTCAGAAAAGAACAAGACAGGCGACGATACCCCGAGACCGCTGGCGAATGAAGTTGTGAAGATTCTGAAGACCGTACCTTGAGTGCCGTCGTCGTTTTTTGCTGCCAAAGAGCCCAGCCGAACATCCTTTAAACTCCATTTTAAGAGAACGTTGTTCCGGGCCACATCCGTTGGCCGCTTTTTGATCTAACCCCTGAGGCAGCTAGTTCAAAAGGGTACATTGCGGTTAGCCCAAAGTACTGGCGCGGCGGTACCGTGGGACCATTCGCTGTCGCAGGTTCGCGCAATATCCTTTCCCCTTCGAGTGTCTTAGGAAACGGCGGAAGAAATGAAGCACCTGTCACTTGTGAACGTGCCATTTAGAGTGCTCGCATTTCTCCTTATCGCCATAGGGGGAATCGTCGTCGCGTCCCGATTGGTAGCGCCCAAGAAAGTGGTTGCCTGCTGCAGCGCGGACGCCTGTGCTCGGAACCACCACCATGAATGAAGCCAGCAAAAGCAGCATTATTGCGATATTGCCTTGGATTGGGCACTCAGCGACGTAGTAGCATTTGTCGCAGTTCGGGCAGGACTATTCCTGCCTTGCAGAGAACGAATTCAGAATCGCAGGCCATCGCGCATCGATCCGTTCGAGGATGAAAGCAGCATCTTCGATGGCACGATCCACGAAAAACTGCTTCGCCATACTCGGTTTGTCCGGGTCCATATCGATGAGCCTCCGCGCAGCAAGAATCGTTGCAGCGAACAGAATGGCGAACTTCCGCTCTTCGACCATTTCACTGGCCCGTAAGTCGCCCGGTATCTTGCCTCCCGGCATGACCAGACCATGTGCCAGTAATTACTTCGTGCATTTGGGCCGGGGTTCAGATCACGGGGAGAAATAGGCAGCACCTCAACGGTTGGAATACTCGGGTCCGGAGCGCACATGTCTGTCTATAAGGAAATCGTAGACGTCGGTCACTTCCTGACAATCGGGGCACTTTATTTTGATCTTGCCGCAAAGATGGTAGTGACCCGGAAGACATTCGGGCCAGATCACGCGGAAATAATCTTCGCAATTCGGACACATAAACGAGTCGTAGCTTGGCATTGGAGAACTCCGGCATCGTGGATTGAAGTGCAGGTAGGAGAAGCGGGACCAGAAGTTTACTTTTTATGGTTCCACAAGTCCATGAAGAGCTTTACCGCCGCCGAGCCACGATTCGGAACTTGATGTCCGGTAAGCGTTAATCAGGCACCAATCGAATACCCCCTTTACGAAATGTGCATCAGCCGGTCGCGAACGGTTGACTCGCTCCTGTACCTTTCACTTATCATTCGGAGATGAAATTCCAGCTCACTTTCCCTCACATCCTTTACGCTAAGAGGAGTATTTCCGGATGCCAACTGACGCCCAGAGAATCCAGAAGCGGACCCCTGCTACCGTGGCTCTACAGGTCTCCAGTGCGAAGCAGCCGTTCATCACGGAATTGGCGTTTACTGAAAACGTCAGCTTACACGGCGTCCGGGTTGTAACAGAGCGTGCGTGGAAACCAGGAGAGCGCGTGACTGTGAAGTCCTACCACGGCACCATCCAATCGCGGGCAACGGTAATTTATTGTCATCATCTGGCAAAGAAACGATACGCCGTTGGTTTGGAGCTACATTCCGCGGTTGGGACGTGGGCGGACACTTCGCAACCCCCAAGACTGGAAGCGTAGCCCAAGGGCCATCCTGCGCAATTCAATAGACCAAATTCCCGTTGCGACCTTGGCGACAAATTTCTTTCAATTGTAGATTGGGCAGACCGGATTGAAGCTTCATCCGATGCGTTGGTGCAATGAAATTATTTTCTTGGAAGCCCAAATAAAGATTCTCATCCAAGCGATTCGTGTAACCAAAGACGTGGATTCAATCCGATCACTCAGAGCGGTAACGCGGGGAGACGATTGAGAGATGGAAGAGCGTAAGCGGGGAGAGGAACTGAAACGATTGCAGGAGGAAGCGTCCTCAGTCAACGGACAGGTTTCTTCATAAGATGTTCTAAGCGTTCGAACGTGCTTAGGTGACCGCAAATTTTGGCAGCCTCTCGAAGCTCATCCCGTGCGATACCTATCTGTGAAATATCTCTGGCGAGTTGGGTATATATCCTGCTGTACGTGGGGTCTCCTTTGGGCGTGCCTTTCTTCTCTTGCTCATTCAGCGCGAGTTCTAGGCTCCTGAAATACTCGGCAACTTCACGCTGAGTTTCCATCGCCACCTTTACTCCTGTTTTTCGAGTGTGGCATCCACAGTGGCTGTTGCTCCTGCACTCACGGTCATGGTTCTTTCCCAAGTTTTGAAGCCTGACTTTCCCAGCTTAATCTTGTGGTCGCCGACTGCAAGTCGCAGTGACGAGGGAGTGCTTCCCATGAACTTCTCGTCTACGGTTATCTCTGCTCCACCAGGCGTGGACTTTATCTCGACTGTGGAGAACACTGCGCCCAAGCCATTCCCATTCTGCGCCGGGGCTACATCAGTGGATGACTGAACCGTCGTCGCACCTGCTTCCGGGTTGATAGCCGTCTGCGTCACAAACTTCTTCGGGTCTAGCGGAATATCCCCGTTGATGTAAGCAGTGATCTCAGTGCCTTTCGGAATGGTGATGTCTTTCCCATGTACAAGAAGAAAAAGAGGAGCTGCCGGAAAAAATACAATGCTTGTCGCTACAATCGCCCCTGTTATAGCACCCTGATGGCCGCCGCCCTTCACATCTTTGACTGCCCGCAAAGCCACTTTCTCGCCAGAAGTGAGACGCACATTGTCAATGTTGATGTTGAGCTTGCCTGCTCTTCCCATCCTTCTCTTAGCTTGGGCCTCAGTTAGCGTTGCCCAAGCCGTACCTCCACGGGGAATCACAACAACATCGTGGACCTTAACTTCCTCAAGAACTTCGAAATCAACGGTTTCATTGACCTGTGCATCTGCGGACGAAATGTTCCTATTTATGCGTAGCTTGACCGGAGTAGCATCCTCTAAACCAAATGCGAGAGGTTGCTTGACTACCGGAGCCACAGGTTGAGGCTCCTGAGCAGCCAGTTTGGCATTCTTGTCTTGCGTCGTTTGCGCGCTTGGGAAGAGAAGTGACGCCGAAAGAATCAATGAACAAGCTACTCTCATGCGCTGAGCCTCCGTGGAATCGTCTGTTGCGGGGATTTACTGCCCCAACAATCTACCCAAGGTAGAAGGGTGTCAAGGGATACTGAAGCTGTCGTTGCCAAGCAAATAAGCCTTACATGCACAGCACGATTCATCGATTGAGGCATTCATACGCTGGCTTCTGAAATGACGGATGCGGTGTAAGGGATTCTACGCCTGTATTCAGGCAAACGAGACAGTGACTAGCGACTGGCCATTTTCTGGACCGTGTGCAGAAGCAGTTTCCGGTCGTCGGGGTTCATCTTAGCGAGAAGCCTTTCCAACTTCCGCAAGTAGCGTCCCTCTTTGCCCCGAAGCCCCATTTGTGGCCCATCGCCATTCGAAGTGATTGCAGTAGGAGCATCCGGCGGTTTGTCACCATCGTACATGAGTTGGTAGAGCGGAAGCTCCAGTGCCCGGGCCATTTTTTCCAGCGTTTCGATAGCCGGGACGGTATGACCATTCTCTACGCGGGAAATGTAGCAACGAAGCAGGCCGGTACGCTTTTCGATGTCGCCCTGGGAGAGTTGCTTTTCTTCGCGGAGTGCGCGAAGGCGGTCGCCTATAATCATGAGTTCTCCTTACTCCGAGTTATTTTCCCCGTTAACTACGATAGACCTATCCCATATAGATATATTTGTCAAGTGATTGGAAGCGGTGATAGTGGGTCAGTTTGACTTCGAAACGGTCGCCCGCAGATCAAACGTCAGGCCGCAATCGCATCAAAGGAAATCCAATCCTCATCGGTGTCATTCGATAAAGTGATGGTTTTCAGACTGTGGCATTGAGGGCAGTGGTTCGCGGCGAATTCGGCCAGGGAATGGCAGCAGCTACAAAGTGAGAAAAGGTCTAATTTCAATTCCAACATACACGCCTATAGTGTTCCAATTTGAACAGTTTTTCCACATGTCTTATCGTATTCTGTCTCCCATGCCACTTGATTTTCAAAACTTGGTCCTGTGCTTCGAAGAGATAAAAGAAGGCTATGCGCGAGCGAAAACTCTCGAAGAAAAACGGGAACTACTGGCTCGCCTTTCGGAGGTTCTCCGGCAATCGGAGGAGCAGATCGCCCCACTTCGGTCTGAAATTGACCGGCTCAATTCAAACTGACCCACTACCGAAACACGACGGAATTACCCGAGTGTGCTGAAGTGAACAGATTTCGGACATGTATTACCGCAACCTGTCGCAATGAGAATGAATGATATGACCCCCGAGTTGTTTCACTCCGTAGCCTGTCCGACGTGCAAGGTAGGTTCTGGGGAGCGCTGTTTGCTGCACTCGGGTGGCCTGCGCAACGAACCACACATCGACAGAAAACTGGCTGCAATTGAGGTAGTTGAAACGAAGCGAATCCACCGTCTTAAAGGACCGAAAACCGGCGAATAACCGCCTGGCTAGAGTGGTACACTCTGCGAATGGCGGACGTGCCCCTAGTGAAGGCGTTCAAAATCAGAATCATATCCGGCCCGTACGCGGGAAGATACGTTGGAATGAGATTTGGCGGCGGTATGCTTTCAAACCGGGAAGTACTGAAAAATCCACCAGTCAATCTGCCCGGTAGGGATTACGCCGCATGGGTACAGGAGCGGACCGCGACCCGATTTTTAGCGAGGAACGCTGAACCCGTGCTAACTGCTTTGAATGAACTAGAATGCAAAGCAGAATTGATTAAGGTGCGAGGATAGTGGTAGTGTTCAATTCGATTCCTTGAGCGGATATTTGCGCCCCTCTTCAAACCCGGCAAACCACGATTCCTTGATCGCGTATCCGAATATCCGGTAAACCGGATGCAGCGTGATCTGCTCGATTCCGATCATCTGGATTCCAGTCACCGTGGAACCACAATACCTGCATCGTGCCTCCTGCCGAACATACTCAAAGGAAATCTTTTGAGCCTCTTCAGGAGAACTTGCTCGAATACGATGGTCGTAGAGGTTGATGTGTCCCTGAACGCACCTGAAAGAGAGGACAGTCTTAAATCGCTTGGGCTGGTCCGGCATGGTCTACGGCTCCAACCCTATGATATCTTCGCCGTGCCCGAGTGGCGGAACTGGCAGACGCCGCCCGTCTAAAAGATTTTAAAGAGGCCAGTCTCCCGCCCCGGCAAAGCCAGTCTCCCACCCCATTAGGAAAATGAAAACAGGAAATTAGGGCAAAATTTGCCCTAATTTGCCTAAATAGGCCAGGAAAGCACATCAGATGCCATCACTTAAGTTGTTGTAAACACAGTAGAAGAGATTAGGGGTAGGTGGCTGACGGTCGGTTGCCCTGTGGTGGTTAGCCCCCTACCCCGCGAGTGGTCTTGCTTGTATAGACGAGGTGAGCCCCCAAATAGTTTCCTGACCCAATCAAAATAGTTTGTGGCCCTTCCAGTCCCTATTCACCCACCGGCACCGTATCCAGATACCGCGCGACGGCCGCCTTCCACTGAAGCTTTTCCGAGATTGCTGCCTGCAACGCCTGGGCCGCGGCCGGTTCACCGTGGGTCAAGTAGGTCCGCCTCGGGGGCGAGGGCAGCGCCGCCAGCCATCGCAAAAGTTCGCTCTTTCCCGCGTGTGCGGAGAATTGCCCCATCTCCACGATCTCCGCGCTCACCGGCACGTCCTGGCCGTAGAGCTTCAACGACTTCGCGCCCTCCTTCAGCGCTCTCCCGCGCGTGCCCTCCGCCTGGAATCCCGCCAGGATCACAGCATTGCGCGCATCCGGCAGCCGCTGCACGAGGTGATGCAACACGCGGCCGCCGCTCACCATCCCGCTTGCCGAGATGATGATGCAAGGCGTCTTCACGTTATTGATAGCCTTCGATTCTTCGACCGAACGCGTCAGGTGGAACTCATGCACATTCAGCGGATCGCCTTTTCCATCGCTTCCTTCTTCCCGGGTGAACTCCAGGTCGTGGTCTTCTTTGTGCTTCACATACAAATCCGTTGCGCTCAGTCCCATCGGGCTGTCCACGTAGACGGGCAAGCGCGGAATCCGCTGCTGGTCCTCCAGTTGGCGCAGGTAGTACATGAACGTCTGCGTCCGCCCGATCGCAAACGCCGGGATCACGATGGAGCCGCCGCGTTTCACCACGCGGTTCACGATCTGTGCAAGCAATTCCGCGGGATTACCGTCTGGATGCTCGCGATCGCCATAGGTCGATTCGCAGATCAGCACATCCGCCTTTGAGGGCGGCGTCGTCGGATCCTTCAGAATCGGTTGGTTGTACCGCCCGATATCTCCAGAGAATACCAAGACGGTCTTCTTGTCGCCCTCGGTGATGGCCAGTTCCAGGCTGGAAGATCCAAGGATGTGTCCAGCGTCATGAGACGTCACGCGAAACTCCGGACTGATATCGAAGCTGCCGCTGCGTGGCATGCTCTTGATCAGCTTCAACGTTGGATCAACATCTTCCGGAGTGTATAGCGGCTCGGGATTTGCGTGGTGGCTGTCCTTATGAATCTGCGCGTGCAGCGTGTCTTCCTGCTGCAGATGCGCCGAGTCCTTCAGCAGGATAGTCGTGAGTTCAATCGTCGCCGGATTGGCAAAGATCGCTCCGCGATAGCCCGATTTCGCCAGCACCGGCAGCCATCCAGTGTGGTCGAGGTGCGCGTGTGTGAGCACCAGATAGTCGATCGTCTTTGGATCGATCGGAAGCGGCTTGTAATTGCGGTCCTGCAATTCCTGCGAGCCTTGGAAAATTCCACAGTCCACCAGCAGCCGTTTGCCCGCTGCTTCAACCAGATACCTCGAACCCGTAACGCATCCTGCCGCGCCCAGAAAAGTAAGTTTTGCCATAGGCTCGTATTCTAAACGAACATTCTTGCCTGACAACTGCTTCACAGGAGTTAGAATCTCAAGAGCAACGATGCTATCCAAAACAAAGTCCCGTCGCGATGGATAGTGTTAGCTCTGTGTGTGCTCTCTTCGTTCGCGATCCCCAGTGTCGCGAAATCTTCCCCTAGAATCGTTCACGTCTTTGTCGCATTGGCCGACAATCAGCATCAGGGAATCATTCCTGTTGCCCAGGCTCTTGGGGATGGGAAGGACCCTCAGCGCAACCTCTATTGGGGCGCTGCCTATGGTGTGAAGACGTACTTCAAGGCAAGTCAAGATTGGGAACTCGTTTGGTCCCGTCGCGGCGCAAAGGACGCGATTTTGGAACGCTGCGTTTTCAAGAGCCGCATGAATGATGTGTACGTGGTCGCTGATGCCTATGAAGGCAGTCAAATCAAGTTGGCCGTATCAGATTTTCTTTGGGCCGCAGCCGGTATCGCCAAAGAAAAAGTAACATTCAAGATGCGCTCAGAGGAAGTTTCCCTGGCCATCGCGGGTGATGCGAATCTGGTTGTTTATGTCGGGCATGACGGTTTCATGGATTTTCAAATTGCGCCGATTGCCGGGACCAGGGGAGACAAGCCCCGGCAAACGATCATCCTGGCGTGTGCCAGCAAGGTCTATTTCGCTCCCTACATTAGACAAACCGGCGCTGAACCTTTGTTATGGACCACAGGGCTCATGGCCCCGGAGGCCTATACCTTGAAGGCTGCTCTGGATGGCTGGATCGCTCACGAAGAAGACGAATCGATTCGGCGGCGCGCCGCACAGGCTTACGACCGCTACGAGAAGTGTGGCGCTCATGCAGCGCTGAAGCTATTCGCCACAAATCAGTGAATTGGGAAGGGGCGCCCACCGCCGCGGTGGGCACCCCTCACACCTGCATCAATCCGCCGCGACGGCCTGCTTCGCTTTCGCAATGATCGATTCGATGTTCAGCCCCAACCCCTTGGCCACGCCGGTTCCATACGCCGGATCAGCTTTGTAGAAGTGCTGGATTTGCAGCTCTTTAATACGCTGCGGCACGCCATTGCCTAAGCTGGAGACGATGTTGTCGATTAGCCGCTGCTTCGCATCCGCGGGCAGCAAGCGGAACAGATTCCCCGGCTGCGTGTAGTAGTCACCGTCGCTGCGGTGATCGTGCCGTGCGACGGTTCCGCTGACGGCATGCGGCCGTTCGACGTACGAACGATCCTGCGTCGGTCCGCCGAAGCTGTTCGGCTCATAGTTCACCTTCGCCCCGCCGTTTCCATCGAAGCGCATCGCGCCGTCCTTGTTGTAGGTGTGATACGGGCACTGCGGTTTGTTCACCGGCAGGGAGTCGTAGTTGACGCCCAGGCGGTAGCGGTGCGCATCGGGATAGGAGATCAATCTCCCCTGCAACATTTTGTCAGGCGAAAACCCCATGCCCGGCACGACGTTGCGCGGTTCGAACGCCGCCTGCTCCACTTCCGCAAAATAATTTTCAGGATTGCGGTTCAATTCCAGCTCGCCGACTTCGACGAGAGGATAGTCCTTGTGAGGCCAGACCTTCGTCAAGTCGAAGGGGTTGATGTGATACGTCTCCGCATCTTTCTCCGGCATGATCTGCGCGCACACCCGCCACTTCGGGAAGTTGCCTTCTTTGATGGCGTGGAAAAGGTCGCGCTGCGAGTAGTCCGGGTCTGTGCCTTCCAAGGCGCCCGCTTGCTCGCGGAAGAAATTCTTGATCGCTTGCTTGGTCTTGAAGTGCCACTTCACGTAGAAAAGCTCGTTCTTCGCATTGATCAGGCTGAACGTGTGGCTGCTGTATCCGTTCATGTGCCGGTAGCCGTCCGGAGTCCCGCGGTCGGAGAAGAGAATGGTCACCTGATGCAGCGATTCCGGCGAGAGCGACCAGAAATCCCACATCATCGTTGGCGATTTCAGGTTCGTTTCCGGGTCGCGCTTCTGTGTGTGAATGAAATCGCCGAATTTCAACGGATCGCGAATGAAGAAGACGGGCGTGTTATTTCCCACCATATCCCAATTGCCTTCTTCTGTGTAAAACTTCAGGGCAAACCCGCGTGGGTCGCGCGCCGTATCCGCAGAACCCTTTTCACCACCCACGGTCGAAAACCGAATGAACGTAGGCGTCTTCTTGCCAACAGTACTGAACAGCTTCGCGGTCGTGTACTTGGTGATCTCGGCCTTGGTGCACACGAAATGACCGTACGCGCCCGAGCCTTTGGCGTGCACCACACGTTCGGGAATTCTTTCCCGGTTGAAGTGCGCCATCTTTTCGAAGAGCAGAAAGTCTTCGAAGACCACCGGCCCGCGCGGGCCCACGGTCAGCGAATTCTGGTTGTCGCCAACGGGACGGCCCGCGTCCGTGGTCATGATTTTCTTTTTTTCTTCCGGCATGGATCCTCCTCAGTTCGATCGCAGTGGCCCCGCCAAGCAAGATTCCTGCCATCGCATCTCCAAGACTAGAAGGTTGCGACCTATACTTCCAATATATAGTTCGGATACGATAGATAGGCATAGCCTATGGAACTTCACCAGCTTCGTTACTTCTGCGCCGTGGCCGAAACCGGCTCGTTCAGCCGCGCCGCGGAACAAACTCATGTTTCCCAGCCTTCGCTTTCCCAGCAGATCCTCAAACTAGAAGATGAGCTCGGCGCGCGCCTCTTTGACCGCCTCGGACGCTCCGTTCGGCTTACCGAGCTTGGCAAAACGTTTCTCCCGCGCGCCCGCGCCGTCCTTCGCGAACTGGAAGCCGCCAAAGGCGACGTCGTCGAAGGCAAAGAGTTCATCGGCGGTCCCATCGCCGTCGGTGTTATTCCAACCGTCGCCCCCTACTTCCTCCCTCCGCGCCTTACTTCCTTCTCGCGCAAATTCCCCCAGGTTCGGCTCACCATCGTCGAGGAAATTACACCCGTCCTTCTCGACCGTCTGCGAGCAGGCACCATTGACGTCGCCATCCTGGCGCTTCCCATCCGTGGCCACGAATTCGATGTTTTTCCTCTGTTGACCGAACGGCTCTTCGCTGTGCTCCCCAAGAAACACAAACTCGCCTCGCGTCAGTCTCTCGCCCTCAAAGATCTCCGCGCCGAACCCTTCCTGCTCCTGCGCGACGGTCACTGTTTCCGCGATACCGCCGTTGCCGCCTGCGACCGCGCGCGTCTCCATCCGCAGATCGTTTTCGAAAGCGGCCAATTCAGCAGTCTTCTCAGTATGGTCGGCGCGGGCATGGGCGTTTCCATCGTTCCGGAAATGGCCATCGAGAAACAAACTCAGTGCCGCTACATCCGCATCGCCGATGAACAAGCCGTTCGCACAATCGGCACTGTCGTCCTTCGCGGCCGTTCTCTCACCCGTGCACACAGCGCCTTCCTCGCCCATCTTCGCGGTGCCTGACCCGCATACTCGCCCGCTGATGCTAAACTTTTAGCCCGCTCAATCGGTAAGGAGTCACCCTCGTGGCCGGGCACTCTCTGATATTTCGTGACATCGCCATGGTGTTCACTGCGGCGCTCGTCTGCGGCCTCGTGGCCTGGCGGCTGCGCCAGCCGTTGATTCTGGGCTACGTTTTCGCAGGCCTCATTCTCAGCCCATTCACTCCCGGCCTGCGCGTACACGACGTTCCCATCTTTGAAGTCATGGCTGAAATCGGTGTCATCCTGCTCATGTTTTCTGTCGGCATTGAATTTTCCATTCCCGACCTTCTCCGCGTGAAATGGGTAGCTCTTGCCGGCGCACCTTTGGGAATCCTCGTGTCCATCGGTCTAGGCGCGGGCGCAGGAATGCTCATGGGCTGGCCCTTCCTGCAGGGCATTGCCGTAGGCAGCATCCTTTGCGTGGCCAGCACGATGGTGCTGATGCGGCTACTCATGGACCGCGGCGAACTCTCGAGCGAGGCCCCGGCCGCATCATGATCACACTCACGCTCGTCGAGGATCTGGCCGTGATCATCCTGACGGTACTTCTACCCGGTCTCGCTGCTTCGGATGACGCGAACTATGCTCGGGTAGTTTGGAAGATCACCAAGGCTTTGCTCCTTCTCGTGCCCGTAGTGCTCGCCGGGTGGAAACTTGTGCCTCGTTTGCTCGCCCGCATAGAGAAAACCTGCAACGACGAAATCTCGCTGCTTCTCGCCCTTACGATTTGTTTGGCGATCGCTGCATTAACGGAGGCGATCGGCCTGTCGCTGGCCCTCGGCGCTTTTCTCGCGGGCCTCTTGCTGGGCAGCTCGGACTTTGCTCACAAGCTGGCGAAGCAAACGCTCCCTATCCGCGACGCCTTCGTCGCCCTTTTCTTTGTCACTGTTGGCATGCTCATTGATCCGCGGACCTGGCTCACTAGTCTAGCTGGCGAGTGCTCGCTTTGCTTGTTGGATTGATCATGGTGGGAAAATTTCTTATCTGGACAGGAGTTGTGCGTGTGTTCGCTTACTCGTGGCAGACTGCCCTCAAGGTGGGAATGGGCCTGAC
>Ga0209131_1002521_pt1 | contig 12409 bp, 11 predicted proteins | sample GraSoi_2013_40cm_FD_185826 | JGI IMG/M metagenome (GOLD analysis project Ga0209131, IMG submission 185826) | Grasslands soil microbial communities from the Angelo Coastal Reserve, California, USA - Sample 9_17_2013_40cm (SPAdes) (version 2) | ecosystem: Environmental > Terrestrial > Soil >...
CGTCTGGAATAATCGCGAATCCATGTTCCTCGACGGATCGCTGCCACATGGACGCTCACCGAGCCTTTATGACGTTCACATGAACGCTGGTGTTTAGCTTTACGTTCACCGGGGCTCCGTCTTTTACGTAGGGTTCGAATATCCACTGCTGGGTTTGCTGTTCCACGCGAGACTTGATCTCCGGTGTCGGAGCACCTTGAGCTTCGACGCTTGTCACGGTTCCGTTCTTGGCGATTCCGAGAATCAATTTTATCGTGTAAGCGCCCTGCGCTTTCTTGTCGATGAAAATCGGGTCGAGCCCACAAACAATGCACATGGGGCCCTGTGGAATGGGAGCGCCGAGAGGTCCAGGACCAACAACCGTCGGCGCCGGAGAACCAGAATTACTGGGAGCTTGCGATAGCTCTTTCAAAGCTGCGCACTGCAGGCGACTACCCACAAAACAGACTGTGGAATCGGTCGATGCCCACTTTGAGGTCAGCTCCTTGTTGGGAGGGAATGCTCTGTAAGCCGTCTTTTCCAAAAAGACCCGGGAAATTGCACCATTCGAAGAAAAGCAGCCTTGCGTATTGCACACCGTACACATTTCGAGTTTGCATGCGGAAAGATCACCGATGGAATGGTTCCACTTCTCTCCATCAGACGAGTACAAAGCGACGGGTACAGCATATCCTCCCCCCGGTTGATCCTTGTGGATCACCTCAGTCCCGACGGCCCAATAACGGCCTTCGACACGGAGGAAGCTGTAGAGAGTCACGTTCGGTATATCCAGAAAATTCCAAGACTTTCCTGAATCTTGTGTGGACAGAAGAGCCTGGGACTCATATTGTGCGGCGCCCTGCTTCAGCATCACTGCCATGTGCGAGCCATCGAGGGCTACTAACGAGAAGGTATAGGGAAACGTCTTGTTGTCCTCCAAATTCCGCCCCGCAGACACCGCTGCCCAGTGCAATCCTCCATCGACCGTGAATAGCAGCGATGTAGGCGTCCTCACGAGACCATGCTGTAGGTTGGCAAAGGAAACCTGCAAGATCTTTTCATTGATCCCATAGTGTGGCACCCATGTATCACCGCCGTCCACGGTGGTTAGGATGAGACCCCCGGTCCCTGCTGCATAACCGAATCTCAAGTCTGCAAAATCAATACTCAATAACAGACCGCCGTCCGCCGTCCGGTGCTTCACTTGCCAGTGAGCCCCGTTGTCGGATGAAACCGCGATAGTTTCATCAGTCCCGCAAATCCACAACAGTTGTCCGGTACTCGTTATGTTCAGGACACGAAAGGGAAGGTCATAGCTGTGCCAGTCCGGAGAGAACCGTGACAGTAAAAGAGATTCTTGCGGGCGTTGACATAGAACGAAGGGCGGGTTTCCGGATGCAGGGGACAGAGTCCGACGAACTCGGGGCCGTGAGCGGCGGGCCGGGCGGTCCAATGCTGCTGCCGCAGATAATCGAGCAGCGAAAGGCGCTGTTTCAGTTTTTCGACGTCCTCGCCCACGACGCAGTTTTGCCTCTGGAGGTAAACGTAGGAGAAGGCCGCCAGCATTCCCAGGCAAGGATGGTGGGCAAGGGGAAATTCTCAGATACGCAAGGGCCAGAGGATTTGCAGAACCGGACTCAGCCAAGACAACGGCCCAGCTTGGTGATCGGCCGGATCACCGCTCGCCCGCCATTGAGTCATGCGAGCGAGCGTTTGGCGGAGAAAGGAAAGGGCCGGTTGGTAGCGGTCCAGGCCGTGGGCCCAGCGGCGCGGTGTGGAAGGATCGGGCACACGGTTAGGGTCTTTGAGCGTAGGAGTCGCTTCTTCCCAGGAGCAGCGCTCCACAAAGCGCCGCCGCAACGCCTGACAGCGAGTCAGCAAACTGTACTGCGTGTACGGGAGTGAAAAACACGGCAGGAAGGTGAAAGTCTTACCGCAACCGGGGCAGCGACCGCGACGGATGCCAATCCAATCGTGATGTTCATCATGCGCTTGCTTGCGACGGCGTCCGTGGCCGATGATCGAATCACTTTCACAAGCCGGACATCGCCGCAGAATAACCTCGGCGCAACTCACGGCCCAATCCGTTTCGAGCTGTGCGGCGATGCGGAAAGTGGGATAAACAGAATCGTACTTCGTTGGAGCTCTGCCCCGGCTTGACCTGCCAAGATCTGAGCCGGAAGCGGAGCTCCTTCCTCCTGAAACAAAAATCCAACTGGAAGAGAATAACCCTTCTGGCCTGCAGCTTTTACGGGTGTGATTCAGAATATTGGCCGGTAATAATCGACTTACCGGGAGTTGACCACGGAGACTCTGAGATAGTTTCATCATGCCATCATCGCGAACCAAGATAGTGGGCTGATGAGCTATCGCAAGTGAGCCGACCCGCGCGTCCAAGCGGCAGCGGCTTAGAGGTTAAGGACTCTGTGGCCGTCGGCGACTTCGCGGCAGGCCTCCGTAAGGCAGCCGGAACGTAGCCGATCGATCTCCGCAGGGCTCAGTTTCCAATTTTTCGCATGTGCAAGTGCGGAGGCAAGCGCCTGCTCCAATTGGTTTGCCTGCTGAGCGGGATTTGCGCTCGCGCTGAAGTTCATTGTAGCAACTTGCAATTCCGAGGCACGATCGTGCCAGGCAGTCCACAAAGATTCGAGGCGTTGCCAAAGAAGGTCCTCGCTGGAAGGCAAACCGTGCTCGCCCAAAAACAGGGCCGCCTGTGTGACGGCGATTGGATTTGGTGACTTCAGCGCGTGGCTGATGAGCGGAAGAAGTTCGTCTGAATAGCGCACCGCATGTAGTGACCGAAGCAGTTGACCGCCACAATCGTCCTTCCTATCCCACAGCTCCGAGCTAAGGCGCTTTCCGGCAGTGGGGTCGCCTAATCGGAACAGATATCCCAACAAAGAGGCCTCGACATCGGCAGCGCAGCCCGGCTTACCAGTCAGTTCTGTCAGCCAAGCTTTGACTGGCACGGCCAGGTTGCGGCTGGCTGCGCGCACAATTACCGCGGCAAGGCGTTCGGACTGCGCCCAGTCCTGAGGCGCTTTCGGATCACTGAGCTGCTCCTTCAGTACACCATCAAGCTCGGTATGTTCCCCTTCTTCCATAAGCAGGATGACGTTTTTGTTAGTCCTAAACTGCGAGCGCTGAACATCAGCGAGAATCGCCGACCGGCATTCTTCAGGCGCATCTTCGCACCAGAGCTTGTACGGCTCGATGTCATTAAAAGAGGCCCCTGCTGTGCCGCTGTCGCTCGCCAGAGAGCGAATGATCGGTAGAAGCATTTGTTGCGGCATCGTTTGCCGCGCCATCACAACGAATTGAAGCCTCTGGGCGTGATTCAACTCACTTTGAACAGCGAGAACATTGAAGCGAAGTTCAGAAAGGCTGTCGGGCGATAAAGGCTGCGTATGATAAGAAACTTCTGCGTCATACCAGGCCTGGTAAATGGCTGCAGCGCGCTGGGGTCCCGATCGTTTCGTGATGCTAGCCCTCAGGAGAGCGTCAGCCTCTGCGAAATATTTCTGCTGAAGTTCCCGTCGGCGTTTTGCTTTTGCCTCCCACTCGGGCTTACTCGCGCCATCGTTCGGGTAACTCGTGACAACTCCGAGATCTTTCCTTGTGTGAAGGTCGGCCAAGAGTTGCGGCAGGCTAGAAGGAACGTTTGTGGATGGATCGGAAAGCGCGGCTTCGAGCGCAGGAAGGATGACGCCGAGCTGGGAGGATTCGCGCAGAGTGGAGGCTAGCGACCATTCCGGTCCAGCTGTGTCAGCCCGTCGCAGATAAAGCTGCAGAAGCTTTCGTACGGAAGCTGGGGTATCCAAACGGCCCAGGCGGCTAACGGCACGATCTGCGGCGCCAGCCTCTGCGCTGTTGAGTTCCAGCTCAATGCTGCTGAGTTCCGCTGCGGCCCAAGCGGGGTCGAGTGGCAAAATGTCGAAATCCACCCAGTTGGATTCGAGCGTGAGATTCTCGAGTCCGCCACCTTCTTCGGCGCTCTTGATGCGCGAGACTTCATTGCTGGTGATGCCGATGGAATAATGGCCTGGCTTTCTAAATCGATATAGGCTGGACAGATCGATCTGCCGGGTTGCCGGTTGAGAACTCAGCACTCCCAAGCCACCGATAATCGAGCCTGCGAACCCGTGCTCAAATCTCAGCGCATTGAGATCAAGCGCTCCATCGGAGGGCACAATGTGAATCGCGATACCTTGCAATGCCGAATTCGTGCTCGCCTGATATTTGTCCTTGGTTGATGTGGAATATGACACTTCTAGGAGAATCGACTCGCCTCGATAGTAGGCAGGAGTCTCCTTAACTAAACGCAATTGGAATGCGAGGTCCTGAGGATTGGAGGCCATCGCACGGGAGCTGAATAACAGACAAAGGTACACGAATGGAACAAGCAAGCGGCACAACTGGCGCCGCCCATCTCGAATGAAGATCCGCGAGGACGTCGTACCGATCCTGTGCACAACCCATCCAGTCTACGACTGACCAGGGATGCTAGGCGAAAATTTCTTGGTCAAGTCCTTATTAACGCGGAAATCGTCCATTTGAAGTTCTAGAACTTGACTTGTCCGGTTTCGCGACTTCCAGGCACTTGCGGGCTCATTTTTGGTCCTGTGCGGATTCGTTCAGTTTGGCAACTCTTTCCATCGCCTTGTCCACTTCCTGCCGGACGCCATCGATGTCGTATGCGTTGCCTCTGAGGTCTGTGTACATGGGCCCTTTCACGCTCGCGGCCAGGCGCTTAGCCACCTGATATTCCCGAAGAGAGTCTGCCCAATGCTTCTCCTCTTCGAGGATATAGGCAAATTCAAAACGGCCCACGGGATTATTGGGGTCTTTTTCAAGAGCATCAAGTAGCACCTGACGCTGTTCTGAGTGCATTGCTTTTCTCTTGGCATGCATGGGAATCAATACCCCATCGACAGGGTTGGCCCCATCGAAGGCTCCTTCATTCTTGGCTTACGTGAAGATGGTGCTTAAAACCGACTTGATATGTTGCAATGTCGTTTTTGTGAGATCGTTCTCTTTGGCGATCGCGCGCACCATTCGACTGGCATCCACGGTCCGAAATTCTCGCAAGTGCAGTTCTCCGACGTGATCGCGAATGTGATTGATCCAGATTTCGTGGTGGCCCTTCCTGGTGCTGGCTCGACGCTCCTCCTTGGTCCATGGTAAGTACGCTCCTTCGACAAAGGCGGTCAGCGTTATTCTCGAATTTGCGCTGAGCCGGTCGCGATTGACGGTTTGCATGAATGATGCCCGGCTCCGTTCGACATCAGAAATACTGCGAAAGTCTTTGGAGCGCCCCAAATATTTGGACACGCGGTTAAGGTTGCTGGAGCCATCCTGCTCTGAGATTCGCCGGCTGTAGCGGACAAACCACGCACCATGGTGTTCGTAAGATAAGAGCCATTTTGATATCGGAGATTCGTTTTCATGAGCACTCCATTTGGACCTGACAGCACCTGAGATTGCTTCAAATCACTTGAGAACTCGATTGGCAGTGCGGTTTGCGAAACCGCCTCAGGGCTGCCTTAGATAGGGTAGATGTGAAGTTTGAGTTCGCGGAAGGTTCGCCACAACGGTGTCGGAAACTGTTGCGGCAGCCCTTTTTGGGAAGCAAAACCAACGTCTAATGGACGAGCGCTCACCGGGGATTCCAGCGGATTGTCTGCGTGATTACCTCACGGGACTTATTATTCCGTACTCGCTCGAAACCTGGCTGCGAGTTCCGGAAACGCCCCCGAGGCACTTGTCCGAGTACGCCACTTATCGGGCACTTGGACTCAGCTTTCTACTTGTACCACGGTCTGGGACACAGAGACCGCTCACTCGTGGTCCAATCATCCCGAAGATTCGGGTGAATGTGGATGGTCGTTGGGCCAAGTGCCATGAAAACAATGCATCTGCCGCGCTTGTTTGTTACCGTGTATCTGCTGCCAAGACAGCGCTTGACATGGTAATGAGGAGGACGTTTCCCATGTGGACTGCGCGGTCGGTCGTTGTGGTTATTGTACTGCAGGCGGTCTCCGCTTTTGCGCAGACGCCGTCGCCAGCGCTGCTGGTGCTCAACAAAGACGCGAACGAGATGGCCATTGTTGATCCGTCGGCGATGAAAGTGGTGGGCCACGTCCTCGTGGGTGAAGGCCCGCACGAGGTCGCCACCGACGGCAACCTGGCCTTCGTTGCCAATTATGGCTCGCATACGCCGGGCAACACAATTTCAGTGATTGACCTGGCGACATGGAAAGAAATCAAGCGCGTGGACCTGAGCCCGATGCAGCGTCCTCACGGTATCGTGACCAGCGGTGGCAAGGTGTATTTCACCGTCGAAAATACAACAGCACGATGGACAAATCCCTCCGCGACCCGACCAACTGAACTCCGCCCACCTGACGGAGAGGTTAGCAGTTACGACCCTTCCGGCCAGGGAGGTCTTAGTTGGAGCACCGGCGAGTATGGGACCCACATGTTGGTAATTAGCGAAGACGGGAAGAAAATCTTCACTACAAACATCCAGTCGAACAGCGTCAGCGTCTGGGAGCGTGAGGGGCCGGCGGGCCCTCAGGGGACAACGATCCCCGTGGGTAAAGGGCCAGAGGGCATCGACATGTCGTCCGACGGGCGCGAAGTTTGGGTTGCGCATTCGCAGGACGGCGGCATCTCCATCATTGATGTGGGCGCCATGAAGGTGGTGCAGACGCTTTCCATATCGACCAAGTGTTCCAACCGCCTGAAGTTCACGCCTGATGACAAGCGCGTGCTGGTTTCCGACATGGATGGAGACGAGGTGGTGGTGCTGGACGCGCAGACACGCCAGCAGATCAAGCGTATCAAGACTGGCGGTCATCCCGAAGGGATCCAGATGACACCCGACGGCTCGCGCGCGTTTGTCGCGCTGGCGCAGGAGGGAGCGGTGGTGGCAATTGATCTGAAGACGCTTACAGTCAGCAGCAAATTGCAAACCGGGCCAGGCGCAGATGGGATGGCGTGGGTGAAGTAGGAGTGAAGCGAAAAGTGCAATCCTGTATTCGTGACCTGTGGAACGGTTACTTTCCCTTACCTGCAAACCAGATAACGGCTTATCCACCAGCTAATGGGCCCAAGGCCTGGTAAACAGCGTGCACGTCGATGTGGAATCAATCGCGAGGGCCTGACGGTCAAGTGGACGAGAACGCCACAAACCAGGACTGGCGATGACGGCTTAATGACTTCGGAGCAATTGAGTCGAATCACGGCCCTGGCCCAACGACGATTCGAGACTGCATTGATGATGGATAACCCGTCCAATCAGTGACGTATTGGCCTGTTGTTGCCGTTCCCTCTGAATGCTTCCCGAAGGCAAAAACGCTCGCGTGCGGACCGTAGCTGGCATGTACATTGAAATGAATTAAGGCAGTCAATGTTCCCGCGACTTGGCTCAGCAGTGAATACTCGGTTTTATGGGCAGGGAAGGTTGCATGGCCATTCGCATCAGTCTGACGGTCCATTTCATGTCCTGTGGCTTCGACAGAATAGTTTTGCCAAGTCTCTCTGACCGTCATGCCTTCGACGGGCTTGCCATGTTCATCAACTACAGTTACTTCCCACTCAGGCGCGGCGAGCGAGCTGACGGGAACAGCCAGTAAGCAAACAGCGAAGGTTAGTGCCAAAGCGACCCCAACAAAAAGCACGATTTTCTTGTGAGGAAGCATACGCGAGATTACGAACTCAAAAATATGGGTTCGCTACTGAACCACATGCTTGATAAACGCCGAAACCGTCCATCTGATTACTGTTATGGTCTAGCGTTGTTTCGAAGAGAATGGCCGAAACCGCGCGCGATGAGAGGTTATGGAGAGCGATTGTGTAGCCTTGGCGATCCTGGCCAAGGATTTTGGATTGGATGGAGGGAACCTCGTTGATGGTTGGCAGACCGATTGAAGTCGGAAGTTGCGCGTTGACAATCTTGATGGTCCACGGCTGCAAACCGAATTGTTCCATCTCTTGCAACACGACGGACTCGTTCGGATGTAGCGAGTAGGTACCGATGTCCTGCTTCGGATGGTCCGCCATCATTGGACCCGAACCGGAATTGTTGTCAAACGCTCCGAAAACTATAGAGGCGGTGATGGCCACTGCGTCGCCATCCACGTGGTAGGCAAGCATGAAGGCGGAGGCCAGGTTTTTCTTTGCGTCCGCGGTAGTGCGCCCAGACCGGAGATGAAGATACGGGCTGGGGGCGATCGATAGCGACTCACCCCTGACAAGTTCTCCTTGCGGGACGAGCTCATAATGAAGTGGAGGTCCATCCTCGCTTATTTCTAGGGCAAATTTGGGCTGCTGCGTTGGAGCTTGCGCATACAGCATTGTGGCGGGGCAAAAGAGGAGAATCAATCGGATGACAGTTCGCATCGGCCGATCCCTCCGAGGCGGCTCCGTCTCCCCCAGGCATTGCGGCAGAGGAGCGACGTTGCTGCGAGTGGAAAGTATATTGCTGGTTACCCTTGCCGACAAGCGTAAATGGTGGGGTGGCAGGCTCGGTCAACCTCAGGAGGAGAATACCATCGCTTCTCTGGTCCTGGTAAACAGCGATCCCGTCAATTTGAAAATTTGAAATGCCGGCAAATACTGCCCGCCGGGTCCGGTGTTGAAGTCGTGAGGTTGGTCAGCTCTACGAGTAGCCACTTACCAGGGGCGGGCGACGTTCCGACTGTCCTTGGTTTCTAGCGATCTGGTAGAATTTCCGGAATGAAGAGACGAACATTGCTGATAGCGGCGCCGTTGGCGGTGCTGGTGCCCGGCGAGATAGCAGAAGCGATGAAATCGACGTTCGCTTCAGTTGCGCATGAGAGTTTTGCAAGGGGGGAGAGAAAGCAAGGTAGCGCGATGAACTGCGGATTTATCACGTGGTCCCCGGAAAGATAGAGAACCTGGTAGCCCGCTTCCGGGACCACACGATGAGGCTTTTCGCGGACCATGGAATCAAGAGTGTTGCGTATTGGACTGCGCTGGACGAACCGGTGAAAAGCATCACCTTCTTTTACATTCTGGAACATCCGAGCCGGGAAGCGGCGGCAGCGAACTGGAAGGCCTTCCAGGACGATCCAGAGTGGAAGAGCGTGAAGGCGAAATCGGAAGAGAATGGGAAATTGGTGGAGAAGATTGACTCAACGTTTTTGACGTTGACAGATTTTTCGCCGCGGTTGGGGTAACTACGGTTCCACAGGCACTTCGGTCACTGGGTGTCGTCGCGCTGTTGGGCTGCTTCCAGATTTTCTATTGCCTTGCTCACTGAAATCTCCTTCACCAGCGTGGTGGCAGACGACTCCCCTGTCGCGAGTCTGCCTTTCAGCACATCCCGGAACTGAGCATTGTTCGCCGTTCGAACGGGCAAATTCTCGAACGCATACATAGTCGAGGGGAGAGAGCTTTGCCGTGCAGATGGATCCTCCACCGAGAGCAATGCAGGCAGCAGGGCAACGGGAAAGGCCGAACATAGTTCGCGCCGAGTTAGTGGCATTGTGTCTCCTCGGAATTAGCGGCTTTTTCAGTCATGCCATGTCGGCGGTAACGTGATGAACTTTCCTCGGTCGGCCGCCGAGATTACCGTTCGCGCGAACCGCAGCGGTTTTGGTGTGGGACTTAACACTGCCACCCACCTTACCAAGTCGCGCCGCCATCCAGCGGCGGGAACCAAGAAAATCCTCCAACAGGGCCGGCAAATAAATATCCGCGTCAATAACGGGAAAATGTAGTCCAAGTCCCGACGGAGAAATTTCTATCTTCCTTAATTGTTCCGGTTCAGCGTGCTCAAAGCCCTGAGCATCCTGCGGTTTGAATGCAATTGACAGGCCGCTACTAAGGTCAATGACCACACGCCCTGTGCGGCGGTCGTAATGCGCCGCCGCCACCGTGGCTGTCCTTCCCAAACGGGCAGCAGTCCGTTCATTAGCTGTCTCGATTTCTTCCTTACGGTAAACCATGAATCCTCCTCCATGCCGCGCATAAACTCATGCGAGAGCTGCCTTAATCTTTGAAAGCTTGCCTGCCGCAAAACCATAGTTCTCTCGCAACTCCGGCGGACCTGTTGGACAATTGAGCCTACAGCCTCACAGCCATCGCCGATGACATGCACATGGGCCGGTCGGTGGCCGTTGAAATAGATCACCACGCGCAGACCATCTATCGCGTCAACAGTAGGCATTATACCATTAACCTAAGCGCTTTGGTTATCTCTCCTTCGTCGTAGACTAACCTATTGATTTTAATGATTTATGCGACCTTATCGTATTGAGCAGTTATGTTTCCAAGATGCATGTGTCTCGGAGGGCGAAAAGCGCGCGAACACACCGTGCTCGTGCATGCGCCTTGCCTGTTCGCGCTTCCGATACAACCCTAAGACTTCTGGCCAGCGTCAAAGACCGGGATCAAGTGTCGCATCTGCTGCGCCGTGACTCAGGAAGACCATCAGCAATCGCAATCGCCACTTCTCTCCATCGGTAAACACTAGCCCAATCCGGCCAACGTCCTCGAAGCCCGTTAGATTCTGGGACCCTGACTGCCGACTGTAAGAACACTGCGCGATGTATTCCGCTCTATCACCCAAGTCTGCCGCGATCCATCGACGTGTGCTAGTATCCGCAGAAATCGGCTTGACCTGGTAGTCGGTATCGCGTGGGATTCCTTCTTGTCGGGATGGCGGCTGATCCGCTGGCGATGGCGAGGTTGCTGGGCGACACAAACTTTCTGAACCACCCGGAGCGGCCCTATGGTATCGATAACACGCCCGCAACGATTTAGGTTTGCTCGGCTCAAGCGCAGTCACATCGCGCTGACAACAATTGCGTTGTTGCTGGTGCTCGACCTTGGCCGTTCCATCAATGCGCGCGTTGGCTACGCCACCCCCGTATCGGAGTGGCAGCCTAGTCCGTCCGACTATGCGGATCTAACGTGGCCCCCCGGAGCGGACCTGCCGCCCAACATACCTCTGGGCGCACGTGTCTTTGCGCGGCGATGTGCCGTTTGCCACGGACCTGACGGACGCGGAAACGGACCCGCGGCGCCGTCGCTGATCCCCCGGCCGCGCGACTTCACGCTTGGGCTGTTCAAGTTCAAGTCAACACCACACGGGCAGCCGCCGACCGACGATGACCTGAAGCAGATCGTCGCGAGCGGACTTCCAGCGAGCGCAATGCCGTACTTCCGCGACCTGTTGAGCGATAGCGAGATCGATGCGGTCATCGCACAAGTCAAGCAATTCTCTAGTGCATTCAGCGGAGCACCGCCCCAAGGGATCGTCGTTCCGCCGCGTCCGGCGAAGACAGCAGCGAGCGTCGAGCGTGGCCGTGCACTCTACATCGCCCAGGACTGCGTCGGCTGCCACGGTCCTGACGGCCGGAAGGGCGGCTTCCTTGTGGATTCAAGTACGAATCACCCGACACCAATTCGCGATCTTTCTGCGCCGTGGACATTCCGGGGAGGCAGCGATCCGAATCAGATATGGCTCCGTCTAACCACCGGTGTTGGCAATTCCATGCCCACCTACGCATACGGGCTCACGCCCGGCCAACGCTGGGATCTCGTCAGCTATGTGCAATCGCTTGCGCGTGTGGCGCCGTGGCAACCGGGGGGGCGACTCGACGGGCCTGGGCAACGGGCCGATCTGCTTCGGCGCGGCGAGTATCTTGTGCACGCGGAGATGTGCGGGCTGTGCCACACGCAGATCAACCGCACCGGCATTTATCGTGGCGACGATTTCTATCTCGCCGGCGGAATGCGAGTCGGCGCTTATCCTCATGGCCTGTTCGTCTCGCGCAATTTGACCTCCGATGACGAAACCGGCGTGGGAAAGTGGACAGAAGCGCAAATCGTCAACGCCCTCCGCAATGGGCGGGCGCCCGACCGTCTGCTGAATCTTTGGTGTATGCCGTGGTTCTATCTCCATTACCTTACCGAAGATGACGCCACGGCTATCGCGCGATATCTCAAGGATCTACGGCCGGTCCACAATCGGATTCCTCCTCCACTTCACTACGGCCTTGTCGAAACGATCGCGTCGAAGCTGACTCGGCCGCTTCCCGCCGCTGTTGTCACGGTGCTGACGTACGCCGACGGTAACTTCGGCCGAACCGATTCCCCCGTTCCGCAGGGCCGGGCGCAGACAACGCTGATCGACTCGCAGTGGATAATGCTCATCGGCGCCGCACTCCTGTTCACCTTCGCAGGACCGCGAGAACGTCGATTTCCTCGAAGCGTGCGCGGATGGCTGACTCTTGTCATCAGTGTGGTGGTACTGCTTCTGCTGGGACTGGTTGGTTGGGTGATTTATGCCCTGCCGACACTTAGTTTCATCCCACCGGAGCAGATCGTCAGCGGGGCAACTGCAGGAATTCCTGAACCCGACCCGGCTGGTTTCAAGACGCTGGAACAGAAAGCACTG
>Ga0209131_1002522_pt1 | contig 12404 bp, 8 predicted proteins | sample GraSoi_2013_40cm_FD_185826 | JGI IMG/M metagenome (GOLD analysis project Ga0209131, IMG submission 185826) | Grasslands soil microbial communities from the Angelo Coastal Reserve, California, USA - Sample 9_17_2013_40cm (SPAdes) (version 2) | ecosystem: Environmental > Terrestrial > Soil >...
CGTGATCGGCCGCCCCTCTCCGGCGGGCTCGTCCTGGCACCATGCACCTCCGCAAAAACCCAAACAAATCACAAGAAAAACACCGGTTATGGCTCGCGATTTCATATGCCTGCTTCCCCGATCCTCGAAGGTTATTCTTTACTTAGTTTTCGGTGCCGCTGTAAATCTACATTCAACGGAGTTTAATGAAACATTGTTGCGCAAACTTTACAACACACACATACTTGACGCCCCCCTGGCAACACATTTGACCCAAAGCGCTTCTACTTCTAGGATGAATGTGGCGAGGCCTTCAGTCTTTGACAAGCCGCCAACGAGCCGCCAATGAAAACCAGTATCCTCTCCATAACTCTACTATTGTTCCTGCCGCTGGCCGCGGCCGCTCAGACCCCCGACGAAATCGTCAAGAAAGTGCTCGACGCCCGCGGGGGAGTCGACAAGCTCAAAGCCGTCCAATCCGAGCGCATCACCGGCCGCATTTCTTTCGCGCGTGACGTGGAAGGCGCGTTCGTGGTGGAGCTCAAGCGTCCCATGAAGATGCACGTGGAGATCTTGCTCGAGGGACAAAAAATCATCCGTGTTTATGACGGCAAGTCTTCCGGCTGGATGATCAATCCTCTCGCGGCAACCAAAGAAGTTCAGCCGCTGACTTCCGAAGAGCTCAAGAACATCGCCGATGAATCCGACTTTGACGGCCCGCTGGTGGACTACAAAACCAAGGGCAACCGGATCGAACTGGCCGGCAAAGAAAACCTGGACGATAAGCCCGTCTATCGCCTGAAACTCACGAAAGAAAACGGGGACGTCCGCTTTTACTTTTTTGATGCCTCCTCTTTTTTACTTTTGAAGTGGGAAGGCATTCGCAAGTCCGGAGAACAGGAGCTTCCCTGGGAGTCCTTCTTCTCCGACTTCCGCGAGGTCCAGGGCCTGAAATACCCTTTCAGGATCGACCAGGGCAGCCCGGGAACCGAAATCAAGCAGACCCTTACCACCGAAAAAATGGAAATCAATCCGCAGATCGATGATTCTCACTTCGCCAAACCCTCTGTTCAGGATGCCCCTTCCGCCCCAGCGTTACCGGCACGCCCGGCGCCAGCCAGTCCTCCACCCTCGAACTAGCTCTGGCACGCGGAACGATGCTTCCCGCTCCTCGCTGATCTGAGTCCTAATTCTTTGAGGGGCGGTGTGCCGGGTGCAAATGGTAAAGATCCGCAATGGAATAAGTGACGCCAGCAAAAACCGTAAACCGTGGCAATTGTCCGTATACAGTAATGTATGCTCCGCCGTCCAGCACCAATCGGGACGACATGCTGTACGTCGCGGCGTTAAGCAGCGTCATCGTTGCCGGTGTCGTCGTGTTCTGCCGGCTAAATCCCGCAATCTCCCCCGTGTACCCCCATTTCCCCCTCAGAGGATGGTAATAAGAGAGCGCAGTGAAATATCTGCGGTCAAATCCGCTCTGTTGGGCTCTCCCCACAAACTGCACCCCTTCGTTGACGTCAAAGTGATGCTTGCCAAAATCCTTGCTCACCAGGAATTGCACCAGGTGCGCCATCGCTCCGGCACCGAGCTCGGGCCTCGCTGTCGGCAGAGCTGCCACATAGAGAAGTGCCACCGTGGGGCGCATCTTCACCTGCGGAAACAATTTGTACTTAAAGCCTGCTCCGGAGTCCCCAAGCCCAGCGGCACGCGCGTCCCGTTCGATCGGATTGTGGAGAAACCATAGCTCGAGATTCTTGACCGCCCCCCACTTCAGGAGCCCGTTCATGTTCTGGTGCCCCTTCGCCGCCTCAAACCCAAATTCGATCTCGAATACTCCGAGCTGCACCATCTCCGCCGTCGACGCGAACGTCGGCCGGTTCGGCACGGCAGTGATCTCGTCCGGAGCTGGCGCAGTTTGCGGAGTTTGCGGAGTGTTTTGTTGGTTCGGTGAAGCGGTCTGTGGCGTATCCGGTGTTTGGCCGCGCACTTTCACTCCCGTAGCGAGCAGGCACAAACCCGCCAGCGCCATCCGCACGGCAATTCGCATCCGCTAATCCTTCCAAGAAACGCCCGAGCAACGTCTCATTCTAACAATCATCACGCCGACTCACTGCGTTATCCTTAATATCATGCCTGATGCACGGCAACAGACGCATCACTCCCCAGGGGCTGGCCTCTGTGCCGATTGCCTTCATTCCCGCCGCCTCGAATCCGCGCGGGGCTCCGTCTTCATCCTGTGCAATCTCTCACTCACCGATCCCCGCTTCCCCAAGTACCCACGCCTCCCCGTCCTCTCCTGCGACGGCTACAAAAAGAAGCCCTGACGCCAATCCGCAGATCAGCGATTCCCATTTTGTTTATGAAGTTATCTCAACTTGTGGTAATTTATAAACGGGTTCACCCTCCCGGCGAGGTCCTCGTATGGCTTCCCGCTCGGAACTCACTCTCTGCGCTGCCTTGTTTCTACTCTCCTGCCCAGCGCCGATCTTTGCCGACAAACTCCAAATCACCAGCAACCCGTCCGGCGCTACCGTTGAGCTCGATGGCGTTGCCGTCGGTGCCACGCCCTTCGAAAAGAAATTCCCGGCGGCTACTTCCACAAAACAAGAACGTCCATGGGCTCACGCCTCGAACCTCCCGTAGTCGCGCGCATCAGTCTCACAGGCTATGCCAGCAAGGAACTTGAAGCTCACGCCAGGCCCCATGAATTGGATTTCTCTCAACGGCCGCAACCGCGGCGAATACTGGCTCCTCAAGTCCGATCATTTTCACGTCGACCTGCACCCATCTCGGAAACCTTCACGGGCGGCATCACCGCCAAGGTTTCCGACGCCGCCGTCGGCCTTCAGCCACGCCGTCCTCTTAAAATTCCCGGGCCACGCCGACTGGCGCCGCACTCTCGAAGTTCTCAAGTCCAGCAAAGTCTCCCTCAAGGCCAGTCTCGAACCAGGCTCCTGAGGTCCTTTTTCCGTGCGAATCCTTGCGGTCACACAGACAAAGCTAAAATCTCTATGCGACGCCGTCGCTTACTTGTTGTGTGAATCGAAATGTCCTCTCGCAAAAGAGCACTCTTCACCTTGACGTATCCCAAAAACAAACGGCAGGGCGCCGCGATGGACGCCCTGCCGGATGCGTTGCTTTCTCTCTTTATTGTTCCGGTTGTTTGGGACTCTGTGGAACCTGGTCCGGCGGCTGTGGGTGTGCCGCCACCGGTGTGACGGTCGCTGCACCTGTGCTGCTCGCGGCCAATTCTGACGGCTTGTACTTCGGTGCGCTCACGTATCCATGCACGAGGTTCTTCTCCACGCGGTTCACCACCACCTGCACCGGCTGCGAATCATTCTCCGCATGGATCCAGATCGGCTCGTACAGGTTCACTTTCTTCTTGGTCAGTTTGTTGTCATCCACGACCATTTCCAGGTCGTAGCTCTTGTGCTTGGTATCTGCCTTCCGCAAAGACAACGTCAGCGGTCCCACCCGCTGGAACTGCTTTGATTTTGTCAGGTCGAACTCAAAATAGCTCCGCTCTCCGCGCTTCGCCAGGGCCACCAATTCCTCATGGGTCTTGGCGATGGAACCGTTCAGCTCATCCCGAGTTGAATTCAGATTTCCTTCCAGGTCGGCGCGGTTCTTGGCCACCTGGTCCTGCGTCTCTTTCAACTGTTTCTGCTGTTCGTCGATTCTCGCCTGGAGCTCTTTCAGCCGCTTGTTCTCTGTCGTGCTTTTCTTACCGGCCGCGAGCTTTGCTCCGGCAGCATTCGCGTGCACCGCTGGTGTTTTCTTTTGCGCTGCCTCCGCAGCTTGTTGTGCGGCCGACATCTCATTCAGCTTAGCCGTCAAGGTGTTCAGCTGCCCTTGCATTTCGTTGATCGTCGCGTTTGCCACGGACGCCTGCGCGGTCATATGGCCGACCGCAATTTGCTGCCGGTAGCCATAACCAAACGCCAACCCCGCGGCCGCAATCAGCGCCACGGCAGCAACCATGAGCCAGCGATTCACACCGAAGCTCGCAGGTTGTCTGTTATGTCCGTTTTCATTCGGTTCCAGGTTTTCTTCCATGATCCTTCTCCTTAAGCTGGTGCCCCTACAGTACAAATCGTCGCGGAATGACGACCTCTAGTCAAATCAGACCGCAAAAAACCCACGCCTCGCCGTCTGTGCGTAGGTTGGCCCAATCCCCCGTCTGGTCATAAGCAAGGGAAGCGCCAAGCAACGAGAATAGCATCTTCTGTTAAGTCCCCTGTTGTCAGGAAGCAAGGGCACGGTTACGAAAATTTTGTCGAGAGTTGGGGGTACTAGTCCCGGTATTTTTTCCTTGTCATCGGTGCGACTTTCTCTATTCCCGAGGCCCCCTTGTCCTGCCTGAAATCTCCCTGCAATGCGTTGCTCCATTGCGTTCCCTATGCTAGCATCCGCCTCGTCAGGAGATCGGACCAGGGATTGTTCGTCAGCCCTTCGCCCCCGCTCACGGGGACCCAGGTGCAGCGGCCACGTTCTCCTCCCTCATTTATAACTTGCCAGGCGCAGGCCCGCGCCCGATATCTTCCGCACGGACCTCGCCTTCTGGAGGTTTGCATGAAGACCTATCTCACCAAGGACATCCGAAATGTTGGCATTGTCGGCCACGGCGGCACCGGGAAGACGCAACTGGTGTCGTCGTTGCTCTTCACCGCGGGCATGACTCCGCGCTGGGGAAAAATTGCGGAAGGCAGCACCACCACCGACTGGGACGAAGAAGAAATCGCAAGAAAAATCTCCATTCAAACGGGTCTCGCCCATGCCGAATGGCCCGCCACACCGACGGGACCCTCCGGTTCTTCCGAGAAAGTCAAAATTAATTTCATCGACCTCCCCGGCTATTCCACTTTCATCACCGAAGCGAAAGCCTCTCTCATCGCCGCTGATGCCGCCCTCATTACCGTTGACGCCCACGTCGGCTCCCAGGTCACCACCGAAAAAGTTTGGGACTATTGCACCGAGTACGACATTCCCCGCGCCTTCGTTCTCACCTGGATGGACCGCGAGCTCTCCAGCTTTGAACGCTCCATGGAATCTCTCGAACAAGTTTTCGGCCGCAACGTCGTCGCTCTCCAGCTGCCGATCGGCGCGGAAAGGGGTTTCCGTGGCGTTATCGACCTGGTGGCCATGAAAGCACATCTCTACACTCCCGATGGCGACGGCAAACCCTCCATCGAAGAGATTCCCGCGGCTCTCGCGGGCGATGCCAAGGAAGCTCACGAAAAACTCGTCGAAATGATCGCCGAAGGCGACGACGAAATGATGGAAGAGTTTTTCCGCGAAGGCACCATTCCCATCCACGACCTTATTCCCGCCGTCCGCAAAGCCATCGTCGCCGAGAAAATCTTCCCCGTCCTGATGACATCCGCGCTCCGCAACATCGGCACCGCCAGCCTGCTCACTTTTCTGGCCGACGCTTTCCCGCACCCCGATGAGCACGCCCAGGTGGGCTTCAAAGATCCCGGCGGCAAGGGCGACCGCCTCGAGCGCAAATACGACGACACCCAGCCGCTCTCCCTCTTTGTCTTCAAGACGCTTGCCGATCCTTTCGCCGGCCGTATCAACTACTTCAAGGTAAAGAGCGGAATCCTGAAAAATGACGCCACACTCACTAATTACAATCGCAATATCACGGAACGCTTCCAGCATATCCAGGTCGTTCAGGGCAAGCAGTTCATTGAGGTCGGCGAGCTTCACGCCGGAGACATCGGCGCTATCGCCAAACTGAAGGAAACGACTACCGGCGAAACTCTTGGCGACAAAGCTTCGCCCATCTTTTATTCACCTGCGCAACTTCCCGAGCCGTCCATCACCTTTGCCATCGAGCCGAAAACCCGCGCCGATGAAGACAAGATCGGCGTCTCGATTCATAAAATCCTGGAGGAAGATCCCGCGCTCCGTTTTTCGCGCGATCCGCAAACCAAGGAATTTCTCTTGGCCGGTTCTGGCCAGCAGCACATTGAGGTCGTTGTCGCCAAGCTCCACAAGCGCTATCACGTCGATCTCACTTTGAAGCCGCCCAAAGTCCCATACCGCGAAACCATCCGCGGCAAAGCCGACGTCGAAGGCAAGCATAAAAAACAGTCCGGTGGCCACGGTCAATTCGGCGTATGCCGCATCAAAATGGAGCCGGTCGAGCGCGGCAAGGGCGTCGAGTTCGTCGACGATGTCTTTGGCGGGGCCATCCCGAAGAACTGGATTCCCTCCGTCGAGAAGGGCATCCGCGATGCCGCTGCCCGCGGCTTCCTGGCGGGATTTCCCGTAGTGGACTTTCGCGCCATCCTCTACGACGGCAAGTATCACGATGTCGATTCCTCGGACATGGCTTTCAAGATTGCAGGCTCGCTGGCCTTCAAGGAAGCCATGAAGCAAGCGCGTCCCGCGCTCCTCGAACCCGTCATGCACGTCGAAGTCTACGCTCCCGACCAATACTCCGGCGACTTGATGGGTGACCTCAGCGGCCGCCGCGGCCGCATTGCCGGCAGCGAAAGCCGCGGCCACAACGTCATCATCAAGGCGCAAGTGCCGCTCGCCGAAATGCTCACCTACGCTAACGACCTCATTTCAAAAACCCAAGGCCGTGCGACCTACTCGATGGAGTTCTCACACTACGACTACGTGCCCAACGAACTTGCGGAAAAGGTCATCGCCGCCCACAAGGCGGCCCACGGCGAACAACTCGTCGAGGAAGAAGCCTAGCCAGCCGCTGAAAGAATTGATTGTTTGTCGTAACTTCTCTGACTGACGAATCTAAGAGCTGTTCGACGGAACTGAAGATTTCCGTCAGCTGAGAAGTGCAGAGAAAGAGTTTGCTCACGGCCAAACTCCACGCCCAAGAGCAAAAACAGGTGAACATTTCACGCTAAGAAAGAAAAGCGCCCCAATTTTGTCGGGGCGCTTTCAGAGTTTCGGCAGCTACGTGCTAATTGTCGCACTCTCCAGTGCAGGGCGCGGCGGTGACCGTCAGCGAGACGGTAGTCGTATGACTGAGAGTGCCGCTGGTGCCGGTGACCGTGATGGTGAAGGTGTTCACCGGAGTGGTGCCGGAAGTGGCCACCGTGAGCGTCGAAGACGCGCCTGTCGCAGGGTTCGGGCTGAATGTAGCTGTCGCGCCTGCGGGCACGCCCGTGGCACTCAAGGTCACGCCTCCCGTAAACCCTCCTGTCCGGGTAACGTTAATCGTGTAAGTGGTGCTGGCTCCCGCCGGAATGGATTGTGAAGCGGGCGTGGCCGACAGTGAGAAGTTGCCCGCCCCTGCGGCGGTTACGACCAGCGTCACCGAAGCCGTATGAGACAGCGTACCGCTGACGCCGGTGATGGTCAGTGGATAACTGCCCGCCGGCGTGGTGGTGGCTGTGGTCACGGTCATGCTGGAAGTCGAGGTAGCCGGATTAGGAGCGAAGCTTGCCGTCGCTCCCGCAGGCAGTCCCGAGGCGCTAAACGTCACACTCCCAGTAAATCCACCGGAAGGTGTGATCGTAACGGTATAGGAAGTGCTCGCTCCTTGCGTCACCGTTTGGCTGGAAGGTGAAGCGGAAAGTGTGAAATTGGGGGTGGCCGCAGCGGTAACTATCAGCGTCACCGAAACCGTGTGAGACAGGGTTCCACTGGTACCGGTGATGGTCAAAGGATAGCTGCCTGTGGGCGTGGTGGAGCTGGTAGTCACGCTCATGGTGCTTGACGAGGTAGCCGGATTAGGAGCGAAGCTAGCCGCCGCTCCCGCAGGCAGTCCCGAGGCGCTCAACGTCACACTCCCAGTAAATCCACCGGAAGGCGTGATCGTGACAGTATAGGAAGTGCTTGCCCCCTGCACGACGCTCTGGCTGGCCGGCGATGCGGAGAGCGAGAAGTTGGGTGTAACCGGAGCGGTAACGACCAACGTCACCGAGGCGGTGTGGGTCTGGGTTCCGCTGGTGCCCGTAATGGTCAGAGGATAACTGCCTGTTGGCGTAGTGGAACTGGTAGTCACGCTCATGGTGCTCGTACCAGACCCAGGCACTGAGGTTGGGTTGAACGTGGCAGCCGCGCCAGCCGGCAGCCCGGATACGCTGAAGCTTACCGTGCCAGTAAATCCGCCCGAGGGCGTCACTGTCACTGTGTAGCTGGTGCTGGAGCCCTGCACGACGCTGTGGCTGGCAGGCGAAGCCGCCACCGTGTAGTCCGGCGTGCCGCAGGAGGCAAACTTGAAAGAGGCAATGCGCGTGCGCCAGTTGAACGATCCGTTCGCCGGAATGTATTCGTTGGTGTACCAGAACGTGCAATCGTCCACGGGATCGACGGTGATGCTGCTGTAGTCGCCCCAGCGGCTCAGCCCACCCGTTTGTGAGCCCGCACCATCGATGATGGAAGCTTCGGCCTGCAACGTGTTCAGTGCATCGGTGACCAACCGCCCTGTATAACGGATGCCGGGGTGCGTGGTGCTGCTGGAAATGCTGTAGCCCAGCCCAATATCACCCGCGCGGTCCATGGCAATGCTTCCCATCCACCGATAACTGGCGTCGGGTGCGTAGGTGCCCTGTTGAAAGACAGTGGGCGTTCCCCCGGGGCTGCGAATTTCATACCAGCGCACCCCCACGCTGCTTCCCGCGGTAACGGAGTGGTTGACCACCAACGCTTCATGGTCTCCGAAGTTGCGGTACGCCAGGCGATACATCACGCGGTCGGCCAGCGAGTCCAGTTGCTGCGTCGTTCCTCCCTGCGGGATGCACGTACCTCCTCCATTACAGGCCGCACTGAACGCCGCAACCGGTATGGAAGTCGGCCCCGTCAGCGTCGTGTTGGCCGGGGTGGTCCAATCAACGTGAAATTTCCAAAGGTTGAGTGCATTGGTACCGAACTCTAGAATGTAATCGGGAGAGCCTGCCGGCGGGAGGGTCTTGCCGTCAATGTCCGAGGGCAAATCCCCGCCGAACTGGCTGCCCAGCGTAAAGCACTGCTGTGTCGCCACAGCGCCGGTGAGCATCTTGGAGCGGTCATAGCTGCAGAACCGGGGCCCCGTAAAAATGACGCCGTTGTTGAAGAGGTTGTAGGTCGCATAATAGCCGTCCGGCCAGACGGCCAGCTTCGGATAATCCGGGAACTCTGTGCCGAACCCGCTGAATTCATAGCGATAGTAGCTGCCCGTGGGATCCGGCGTGGTGGACACGGCCATGCACACGGTATAAGGATACGGAGCGGTCACAGAAAACTGCATGAAAATCCAGCGGTCGGCGATCTTGTCGTACTGCACGATGGGGTCGCCGTCGTTGTTAGCTTGGCAGCCCCCACCGAACCCGGACCACAGGGTATTTCCGTTGAAGGGACCCCAAACTAGCCCTCCGGACTTATTGAACACCGCAAAGGACGTGTTGACCCACTGCACGTAGTGGTTGGGTCCGACCGCTCCGTTGGTATCCGGAGGCGCGGAATTGACCGTGTAACCATACACGCCATTCCCCACGCCGTCGAAGTTGATACCGGCAGTGGGTGCCGCGAACGTAGTAATGACGGTCTGGATGGCAGGGTCCGCTTGGCTGGGCCCGGCCTTAATTTGCCGCGGCTGATGCCGCCGCATTTCGTGATTCGGACCAGCTTGCGGCGGAATCCCGGGAATATCGGTCAGCCGAGGTGATTCATCATGTTTGACTTCGGAATTTTCCGTAGAACCCTGGCTTTGCTGCGCAGAGGAACTGACTGCGCACCAAAGCGGCGAGCAAAGAACTGCCAAGAGACCCGCGCGAACAAGAACCGTAGTTGAAGTGGTTTTCACAGACTTCCCTCCTTACGTCCACTTGACCTGGTCTGACTTCGCTGGCTGTCTGGGGCACCGAACCGGATTGACTTTGCCCTGGCTTACTCTTAGGGGAGGGAGATAAGCGACCCACAAAAGACGGGCTGAGACCGTTTCATGGACCCACCCTCCGTCAATAACCGGTTACATATACCAGAGGTAACTGCGGGGTGTCTATCGGAGGGGAGGTGGCACAACAATCCAGTCGATACCGGATATTCATATCAGGTGAATCCTGTAATGCCGTACTGGTGCTAAATGCGGATCCCCCGATCCGCTCGAGGCGCTTCGCGGGAACCATCCCCAACGACCTCACCTCAAAAAACAAGGCCGCCAACGGCGAACAACTCGAGGAAGAAACCTATAATAGTAGCGCTCTTTCTTTTCCTTTTTACAGGCTCGGCTCTTTCGTGAGCGCTAGCGAAGAACGCTGCACCGCCATCGCGGCGGAATTGCGACCGGGCACAATCATGATTACTAGTACGAGGAATTGTTCCTCGAATCAGCTGACCAGCGCATCGAGAGAGTGGTATGTTCAGGGGCGGTTTGTTGATTTCCCCTTTGGCCCCTCGACAACGAACGTTTAGATCGCGGCTTGTCCCGGCCCAGCGCCAAGGAAGCACCTTCTAAATGGAGATGAGCACATGCGCATTTTGCTGTACAACCCCGATAATGGGGTCACCCGCAATTTCATGCCCCACCTTTGGATGTTTCTGCTCCAGGCGCTGACTCCAGAAGGCCACGAAGTAGTGCTCATCGATGGCAACGCGCAACCTATGGATGAAGCCGGCATCGCCCGTTTTGTGCGCGAACAAAATATCGGACTGGTCGGGATCGGCGCGATGACCCGCATGATCGCCAAGGCCTACCGCATGGCCGATGCGATCCGCGCCGTTGGTGTTCCGGTCGTGATGGGCGGACCTCACGTCACGGAAGAGGCCGATGAAGCCCTCGGTCGAAACGGCGGTCCGCGCCATGCCGACGCTGTGGCCCTCGGTGAAGCCGATGAAACCTGGCCAAAGATCGTCGAAGATGCCGCACGCGGCCAGCTCAAGGATGTTTATTCACCGGTGGATGACTTCGGCCAGGAACGCAAACCCAGTCTCAAAGAATATCCGGCGATTCCGTGGGACAAAATAAATCTCGACCAGTTCAATCTCGTTCCAAAAATGGTCAAGCGCACGCTCCAGCGCATCAGTGACGGCTGGGGCACGTTTCGCATCATTCCCATGGAGTCCGGGCGCGGCTGTCCTTATGGTTGCGAGTTCTGCACGGTAACCGGCTTTTTTGGCGATTCCATCCGCTTTCGCACCAACGAAAGCGTGGTGAATGAGCTGCTCCTCTTGAAAGCTCGGGCCAAGAGCGAAGGCGGCCAGATTGCCGTCTTCTTCATCGACGATAATTTCGCCATCAACATCAAACGCACCAAATCCCTGCTGCGCGACATTATCGCCGCCGGTGCCCAAGTGCATTGGGTCGCGCAGATCAGCGCCAATCTGTTGCGCGATGAGGAACTCGTTGACCTCATTGCCGCCTCAGGAGGGAAGTGGGTGTTCATCGGCATGGAGTCCATCGATCCTACAAACCTTGCCGACGTAAACAAGGGCTTCAACAAACCGGGTGAGTATGCCGCCGTGCTCCAGAGGCTCGCCCAACGCAACGTTTACGCGATCACCTCTTTCATTTTCGGCATGGACAACGACACCGTAGGTGTTGCGGAGCGCACCCTTAAAGAGATTCGCACTTGGCCCGCGGGGCTGCCCATCTTTGGCTTGCTCACCCCTTTGCCCGCGACGCCACTTTACAAAAGGCTGGAGGCCGCCGGGCGATTGACGCGCCCGAAGCACTGGCAGGAGTTCATACCGTTTGAGATGGCTCACACGCCGCTGAAGATGACCATCGCGGAAGCCCACGCCGAGGTGAAAGCGGGGTGGGCTACTGCGTACAGCCCCGAAGCCATGGCTCAAGCTGTCGACTCACTCAAAGACAAGCCGCTGGGCTATCGCATAAACATTTTCATCGCCCGCATGTGTTTCCGGGGAATTTATTTCCCCCAAATGGGTCCTTTGTCGTGGCTGAAATTGATTTATCAAAATCGCCGTACGATTTCCAGCCTCGTCAAGGAGGGCTTCTCCACTTGGCGCGGCCGGCCCACGAACCCTGTTGCCAACGGAAACCTTCAAACCGGAGTCGGCGCCGCGTAACGGCTGAGTGCCACCTCAACCTTCGGTGAAATTCTTGTTGTAGGGGCGCAGCATGCTGCGCCCCAGCTTGGCGAGTTTGCCCCGTCGATTCAAAGCGCGCGCTCCGCTGCGCGCACAAGCCCTCATGGATAACGCCCGCGAACCGGTCACAACCGCGACGTGTGTCGCTACATCAACTCTTCAATGAACAAGCGGGCCACGTCGGGGGGCACCCTCGGGTCAAGATGGATCAGCGGGCCTTCGTTCAACACTGGCTCCGCACCGTGAAGGGTGGGAACGTCGGTACGCTCGAAGAATTTCCCGATGGGGATCTCATCGCCCCAAAGCAGCGATTTCTCCATCGCCGCCGTCCAGACAGCCGCGTCGTAAACAGCGTCATCTTCAAGCTTCTTCACGCGCGGACGGAACCACTGGTAGGTATTGTCGTGATT
>Ga0209131_1002524_pt1 | contig 12399 bp, 14 predicted proteins | sample GraSoi_2013_40cm_FD_185826 | JGI IMG/M metagenome (GOLD analysis project Ga0209131, IMG submission 185826) | Grasslands soil microbial communities from the Angelo Coastal Reserve, California, USA - Sample 9_17_2013_40cm (SPAdes) (version 2) | ecosystem: Environmental > Terrestrial > Soil >...
AAAGATTCACCGATGCGCCGTGGGTGAGGTGCCCGCCATGCGCCAGCGACATGCCGAGAATCGTGTCGCCCGGCTTGAGCATCGCCATGTACACCGCCTGGTTCGCCTGCGAGCCCGAGTGCGGCTGGACATTGGCGTATTCCGCGCCGAAGAGCTTCTTCGCGCGCTCGATGGCCAGCGTTTCGGCGACGTCGACGAACTCGCAGCCGCCGTAGTAGCGCTTGCCCGGGTAGCCTTCGGCGTACTTGTTGGTGAGGACGCTGCCCTGCGCCGCGAGCACGGCGGGGCTCGCGTAGTTCTCCGAGGCGATCAGCTCGATGCCTTCTTCCTGGCGGCGGAATTCCGACTGGATGGCGGTCCAGAGCGCGGGGTCGCGCTCGGCGATGGTGTCGTTGTCGTCGAACATTGAGACATGATACCGAACCCGTCGGCGACGGCCCCATCGTGCAGCACGCAGAAATGCGCGAGACCCAGCGACCGCAGCCATTCGAGCCCGTCCCGGGCGCCCTCGAGCATCGCGATGGTGGCCGCACTTCCCGCGACGAGGCAACTCGTCGCATGCACGGTCACCGACTGGAAGCCGCGCGCCGACGAACCGGTGCGGGGATCGAGCACGTGGCAATGGCGAACGCCGTCGACCTCGATGAAGCGCTCGTAGTCGCCGCTCGTCGCCATTGCGCCGGAGGAGACCGGGAGCGTCGCGATGAGGCCTTCGCGCCGCGGATGGCGGATGCCGACCCTCCACGGCGAGCCGTCGGGCTGCGCTCCGAGGATCGCGAGGTCGCCGGCGAGATTCACGCAGGCGCTCGCGATGCCGGCTTCGTGCAGCACGGCCGCGGCGCGATCGACCGCGTATTCCTTGCCGAAGCCGCCGAAATCGAGCTCCATTCCGCTTCGCGGAAGACGGATGTGGCCGGCATCGCGTTCGACGCGCGCCCAGCCGATGAGCGCGAGCAGCGGCTCGAGCGCCTGCGCGTCGGGCACCTGGAGGATGTCGAAGTGCCACGCGCGGCGCAGGACGCCCGAAGTGGGATCGAAGGCGCCGCCGCTTTGCCGGTGGCACGCATCGGCGAAATCGAGGAGTCGCGCAGTCTCGGCGTCGATCTCCACCGGATCGCCGCCCGCGTTCGTGTTGATGCGCGAGACGACGCTGTCTTCGCGGTAGCGCGAATACTTCGACTCGATCCGCGCGACCTCCGCAATCGCCAGATCCGCCGCGGCTCGCGCGACCGCGGGATCCTCGGCATGGAGCTGGATCTCGTTCTCGGCCGCCATGGCGCGAAACGTGAAGCGATTGAGCGCCATGCGCCGGCTCAGAACGCGCGGCTCACGCCGGCAATGCCGTAGTACGCCCGAAGCGTCTCGAAGGTGTCGCTCCCCGTGCCCCAGCGAAGGTTTCCTGCGTTGCGCACGTAACCGACGGAGCCTTCGACCCGCCAGCCGCCGTCGAGCTGCAGCGTCGCCCGAAGCGACGGCGAGACGCCGCCGAAGGCCGCGAGGCGCTGGTCGCTCGAGAGGATCGCGGGCGCGGGCCGTGGGATCACCGCCGAATAGAAATCCGCACGCGATTGCGAATAGAGCCGCAGCGCCGGGCGCAGCGACCAGCGCTCGCCGATCGACTGGCTCCATGCGACCTCGAGCGCGTGGGAGCGGATGCCCCAGTCGTCGCGATAGAAGCGGTAGTCGGCCTGGAAGGTTGCGCGCGCCGAGGGCACGTGCAGGCGGTAGCGCGTGAGCCAGGCGAGCGAATTACGGTGGGAGGGCCGCGTGTCGAGCGCGAAGGCGGGCGCGTCATCGGGATAGAAGGTCAGCGTGTGCTTGTAGGGATCGTCGTACCAGCCGTGCCCGCGGCTCCACTGCAAGGTGCTCTGGACGAGCGCGAGAGGCGAAAGCACCTGCGTCCAGCCGACGAGGTATTCGCGCGTGTCGCGCGGCTCGTCGAGCGTCGGATCGTCGGCGGAGCGCACGCGATCGGCGGATTGTCCGTAGGCGACGTTGATCGTGGTATTGCGCTCGTTCAAGTCGAGCTTCGCTTCGAGCCCGAAGGCGCGCGACCGGTAGTCCTCCTCGTTCGAGATGGCGCGCGAGACGCCGAGCGTCGCCTCGCCGATACGCCGCGAGACCTTCACGTCCCACGTGGTGCGCCGATCGCTCACCGACGCGCCGGTGACGGTCTGCACCGGCCGCCCCGTGACATTGCTGATGAGCTCCGGTGAAGCGCCCGTCACGATATCGACGGCGGCGCTCGCCCGAACCTCCCAGCTCTCCGCGATCTGTGCATGCCCCCAAGCGATCGGCTCACTGATCTTCATGAGGCCGCGTTCCTTGTAGCCGAGAAACGTGAGCCCCACTTCGCCCTGGTCGATCGGCCCGGCGCGAGCGGGCGCGGTGAAAATCGGCAGCGCCAGGGCCGCCTGCATCAACGCGGCGAGAGCGGACCTGGGGTCAGTTGCAGCCACAGCCGCCGCCGCCGACAGTCGCAGAACCGCTCGCCGCTTCCTTCGAGCCGTAGGTCTTCTCCAGCGCCTTCGCGGTGCCCGCCGATGCCTCGAGCGCCATGTCGGGGCGGGCGAGATAGCCGCGCTGGTACGGCGCGACCGGCGCGCACGCTCCGAGGAGCGCGACGATCGAGATCGCGGCGAGCGCGCGCGTCACCGCGATTCCTTCAGGAGCCGCTCGACTTCTTCTTCCAGCGACGCCGCGGTTTGCGCCGTGAACCCCCGATGCACCTGGCGCACGGTCCCGCCGCGGTCGATGAGATAGCCGCTCGGCATCGCCTTCACCTCGAACGCGCGCGCGACGCGATCGGCACTGTCGCCAAGAAGCGGGAAGCTCACGGGCACGCGCGTGAGAAACCGCTGTGCATCGGCCGCTTCCACGTCTTTGTTGACGCCGACCACGACGAAGCCCCGGTCGCGATGCTTGCGGTAGAGCGCGTCGAGCGCGGGCATCGAGATGCGGCACGGCACGCACCACGAGGCCCAGAAATCCACGTACACGACCTGCCCGCGCAGATCCGCGATCGCGACGAGCGGCTGCGCTTCGCCCAGGCGCGGCGCGGCGATCGAAGGCGCGGCCTGGCCGGCTTCGACTGCGAGGACCGGGTGCGAAATGAATACCGATGCGGCAAGGATTGCGGTCGGGAGTCTCAAATCGGGTTCCGTTTCATTTCACCTATAATCGGATCGCTTCACTCGACGCACCGAGAACAACGCCACTGCGCGGACTATTCCGGCGACCGACCTGAAGGGAGATGGGCGATGCAAGCGCTGCTCAAGCTGTCGCGGTTCATCGACCGCTTGAATGAATTCTTCGGGCGCTGGGTGGCGTGGCTCGTGCTCGCCGCGGTCGTATTGAGCGCGGGCAACGCCATTGTCCGCAAGGTCTTCAACATGAGCTCGAACTCGATGCTCGAGCTCCAATGGTACTTCTTCTCCGCCGTCTTCCTCCTCTGCGCCGGCTATACGCTGCTGCGCAACGAGCACGTGCGCATCGACATCATCCTCGGCCGGTTCTCCGCGCGCACCCAGACGTGGGTCGACGTGCTCGGCATCCTCTTCTTCCTCACCCCGATGGTGCTTCTCTTCATCTACATGTCGTGGCCGGTGTTCATCCGCACCTATACCCACGGCGAGATCTCGACCAATGCCGGCGGCCTCCTCATCTGGCCCGCTCGCGCGCTCGTGCCGTTCGGCTTCACGCTGCTCCTCCTGCAGGGGTTCTCCGAGCTGGTGAAGCGCATCGCCTTCCTCACCGGCGCCGGCCCCGATCCCGTCAAGCGCCACGACGCGCACGCCGCGGAGAAAGAGCTCGCGGACGAGATCCGCCGGCTCGCGGAGGCAAAGAAATGACCGCCTTCATCATCGCGAACATGGCGCCGATCATGTTCGTGTCGTTGATCGCGTTCCTGATGCTCGGGTACCCCGTCGCCTTCGCGCTCGCCGCCAACGGCATCTTCTTCGGCCTCGTCGGCATCGAGCTGGGTCTCCTCGACGCGTCGCTCTTCCAGGCGCTGCCCGAGCGTCTCTGGGGCGTCATGTCCAACGACACGCTCCTTGCCGTCCCGTTCTTCACGTTCATGGGACTGATCCTCGAGCGAAGCGGCATGGCCGAGGACCTGCTCGACACCATCGGGCAGCTTTTCGGGCCGCTGCGCGGCGGCCTCGCCTTCGCCGTGATTTTCGTCGGCGCGCTCCTGGCGGCAACCACGGGCGTCGTGGCCGCGTCCGTGATCTCCATGGGGCTCATCTCGCTGCCCATCATGCTGCGCTACGGCTACGACCGGCGCCTCGCTTCGGGCGTGATCGCGGCATCGGGTACGCTCGCGCAGATCATTCCGCCGTCGCTCGTGCTGATCATCATGGCGGACCAGCTCGGCAAGTCGGTGGGCGACATGTACGCGGGTGCCTTCATTCCGGGCATCACGCTCGCCGGCCTCTACGCCGTGTTCGTCATCGGCGTCGCGATGTTCAAGCCCGCCTGGGTCCCCGCGCTGCCGCTGGAAGCGCGGCGGCTGCGCGAGCCGAGCGGCAGCAGCGGCACGCCGTCGGTGGGCGTGCTTTTCGGGATCGCGACCGTCTTCGCGATCCTCTTCGACAAGTTCTACTACGTCCCGAAGTATCCGGAGGCGATGCTCGACGAGCGCCTCGTGCTCGCGGCCGGAGCGGGCGCCGCGTTCGCGCTTGCCGCTGCGGTCGTGAACAAGACCTTCAAGCTGGGACTCCTCTCACGGCTCGCGGAGCAGGTGATCTTCGTGCTGATCCCGCCGCTGGGGCTCATCTTCCTCGTGCTCGGCACGATCTTTCTCGGCTGGGCCACGCCGACCGAGGGCGGGGCCATGGGCGCGAGCGGCGCGCTCCTGATGGCGATCCTGCGGGGGCGACTCTCGTTCAAGCTCATGCGCCAGGCGATGGACACGACGGCGAAGCTCTCGACCTTCGTGGTCTTCATCCTCATCGGCGCGCGCGTCTTCAGCCTCACGTTCTACGGCGTCGACGGCCACAAGTGGGTCGAGCACCTGCTGCTCAACCTGCCCGGCGGCCAGATCGGTTTCCTCATCGTCGTGAACCTCCTCGTCTTCTTCCTCGCGTTCTTCCTCGACTTCTTCGAGCTCTCGTTCATCGTGGTGCCGCTTCTCGGGCCCGTGGCCGAGAAGCTCGGGATCGATCTCATCTGGTTCGGCGTGCTGCTGGGCGTGAACATGCAGACGTCCTTCATGCACCCGCCCTTCGGTTTCGCGCTTTTCTATTTGCGAAGCGTCGCGCCGACGGGCGACTACATCGACAAGGTGACGAGCAAGCGCATGGCGCCGGTGACGACCGCCCAGATCTACTGGGGCGCGATTCCGTTCGTCGTGATCCAGGTGATCATGGTCGGGCTCCTCATCATGTTTCCGCAGATGTCGATGGTCTACAAGACGCCGGAAGTCGATACGAGCAAGGTGAAGATCGAGATTCCGGGCGAGGAGTCGACCGAGAAGCCCGACGACATCCTGAAGGAGCTGCAGAAGGGCGGTCCCAGCGAGACGAAGCCCGAGGCCGCGGCTCCCGCCCCCGCCGCCGGCAGGCCGAAGACCGAGGAGGAGAAGGCGGCCGAGGAAATCGAGAAGGCTTTGAAGGGTGGGAAGTAGGCTCCTCGTCCTGCCGCTTTCACTGCTGCTCTTCCTGCAATGGCCCCTGCGCGAGCTCGTCCACGCATACTCGCGTGAGGCGAACGATCTCGCGCAGATCCTCTTCGCGCTCTATGTCGCGGTCGCGGTGACGGTGGCGACGCGCCATGGCGCGCACCTCGCCGCCGACGCCTTGGCGCATCGCTTCGCGCCCGCATGGCGCAGGCGGCTCGAGCGGATCGCGGCGGGCGTCGTGCTGGTGCCGTGGTCGCTCCTTGTTCTTTACCACGGCGCCGCGCCTGCCTGGCGCTCGGTCTCCGAGCTCGAACGCTTCCAGGAAACGCTCAACCCCGGTTATTTCCTGATTCGCTGCGCGGTGGTCCTGCTCGCCGCCGTGGTGCTGGGGCAAGCCGTCCGGGACCTGCTCCCCGCGCGACGGGGAACCTGATGGAGGCAAGCGGCCTGTGGATGCTCGCCACGGCCGCCGTGCTGATGCTCGCGACGGGCCTTCCCGCATGGGTCGTGCTCACGGGTGTGGCGCTTGCGTTCTCCGCCCTCGGTGTCGCCCTCGGCGCTTTCGAGCCGGGACTTCTCGCCGCGCTCTATTCGCGCCTCGTGGGGCTGCTCGAAAACGACCTGCTGCAGGCGCTTCCGCTGTACGTGCTGATGGGCGCGCTCATCAACCGATTGCCGCTGGCCGATGTGCTCTTTCGCGCCGGCGCGCGCGCTCTCGCCTGGACCGGCTGCGGCGGCGCACTGGCAGGCCTCGGACTCGGTGTCATCCTCGCGCCAATGAGCGGATCCGTCGGCGCGAGCGCCTCGATGCTCACGCGCACGGTGTATCCGCGGCTCCCGTCCGGCGGCGGCGGAGCGCCGCGCAACCTCGCGCTGGTGTGCATGGCGAGCACGCTCGGCGTAGTGATCCCTCCTTCGCTCGTCCTCATCCTGCTTGGCGATGCGATGCTGCGTGCGCATACGGAGGCGGCGAACGTTACCGGCCTCGTCGGGAGGATCATCAACACGCAGGACGTGTTCCATGCGGCCCTCGTTCCCGCGGCGATCCTTCTTGCACTTTGCATCGCGATCGTCGCCGCGACACGAAGGAGCGCGCCCGAGAATTCTCGCGCGGCCCCGCCGTTGCGGCCGGGGGAATGGGCCGTCGCGATCGGCACTTTCCTCCTCGTGGCCGGATTGCTCTCGGGCGTTGCGCTCGGGTACCTGTACGCGGTCGAGGCCGCGGCAACGGGCGGCGTCGCGCTCGTCGCGTACGGGCTCGCGAGCCGCACGCTCGGGCGGAAGGTGCTCGCGGAAACCCTGGAGGACACGATGGCGCTGACGGGCGCGCTTTTCGCGCTGCTCGCGGGAGCGACGTTCTTCACGCTCGTTCAGCGCGCCTTCGGGACGGATCGCTGGCTCGCGGCCGCCTTCGCCCAGTTCTCCGGCAGCGCGACGCTGCTCCTCGTCGTCGTGCTCGCGGGTCTCGCGCTGTGCGCGCTCGTGCTCGACGCCTTCGAGATGATCTTCGTCGTGATCCCGCTCGTGATCCCGCCGCTCCTCACGCGCGTGACCGATGCGACCTGGGTCGCGGTGCTCACGCTCCTCATCCTGCAGGCGAGCTTCCTCGTGCCGCCGTTCGGCTACGCAGTGCTCATGGCGAGAAGCCGGGTGGCCGAGCGCGTGCCAACCCTCGCGCTAGCGCGCGCTCTCGCGCCCTATGTCGTGGCGCAGGCGATCGTGCTCGCGATCGTGGTCGTGTTTCCGCGCGTGCTCTGGCGCGACATGGCTTCCGAATCGCTGCGCACCGCGCCGCTCTCGCCGGCCTCCGACGAGAAGGCGCGCGACCTCTTCGAGCAGCAGCTCCAGCAGAACGAGCGGAAATGAAACGGCCCGCCGAAGCGGGCCGCTTTGAGACTGGATCCCGGCCTGTCACCGGGATGACGACGCTACGGGTAGCGCCCTCGCGTCGTCACTTGATGGTCTGGATTGTGTGCATGAAGTCGTCGAAGCCCTTCTCCGCCACGCGGAACCACAGCAGCTGCTCGGTGCGGAAGGCGGCCATCGACTCGTAGAGTTTCTTGAAGTGCGGGCTCTTCTCGGAGGCCTCCTTGTACACCTCGAGGGAGGCCTTGTAGCACGCCACCATGATGTCCTTGGAGAAGGCGCGCAGCTGCGTGCCGCCGCCGATGAGTTTCTTGAGCGCCGCGGGGTTCTGCGCGTCGTACTTCGCGACCATCCAGGTGTTGGCCTCCCAGCACGCCGCTTCCAGGATGTTCTGGTATTCCTTCGGCAGCTTGGCCCACTCGGCGGTGTTCACGAAGAGGTCGAGCTCCGGACCCCCTTCCCACCAGCCGGGATAGTAGTAGAACTTGCAGACCTTGTTGAAGCCGAGCTTCTCGTCGTCGTACGGGCCGACCCACTCGGCCGCGTCGATGGTGCCCTTCTCGAGCGCGGGATAGATGTCGCCCGCGGCGAGCTGCTGCGGCACGGCGCCCAGCTTCGCGATCACGGTGCCCGCGAATCCGCCGATGCGCATCTTGAGGCCCTTCAGGTCGGCGACCGTCTTGATCTCCTTGCGGAACCAGCCGCCCATCTGCGCGCCGGTGTTGCCGCACGGGATGTTGTAGACGTTGTACGTCTTGTAGAACTCACGGAAGAGCTCCGCGCCGCCGCCGAAGAGTGTCCACGCGTTCATCTGGCGCGCGTTCAGGCCGAACGGCACGGCCGTGCCGAGCGCAAAGGCAGGATCCTTGCCCCAGTAGTAGTACGGCGCCGTATGGCCGCACTGGACGGTGCCGTTCTGCACCGCGTCGAGCACCTGCAGTCCGGGGACGAGCTCCCCGCCCGCGAACACCTGGATCTGGAATTTCCCGCCCGTGGCCGCCGCCACACGCTTGGTCATGTTTTCCGCGGCGCCGAAGATGGTGTCGAGGCTCTTCGGAAAGCTCGACGCGAGGCGCCACTTGATCTCGGGCAGGCCCGCGGCCTGCGCCTTCGACAGCGTCGGCATCATCGCCGCGCCCGCCGCGAGACCTGCGCCCGCGGATTTCAGGAACTTCCTGCGTTGCATGGTGGTGCTCCTCTCTGGAAAGTCTGGTCTGTTATGGGACGGGGGTAGCCTACATCAGTCGCCCGCGATCGTCATCCGCTCGAGAAGAATCGAGCCGTTGCGCTTCGAGCCGCGCACCAGGACGTCGCTGCCGATGGCGACAATGCCGCGATACATGTCGAGCAGGTTGCCCGCGATCGTGACCTCCTCGACGGGAAACTGGATCGTCCCGCCCTCCACCCAGAAGCCTACCGCGCCGCGCGAGTAGTCGCCGGTCACCGGATTCACGCCCTGCCCCATCATTTCGGTCACGAAGAAGCCGCGGTGCATCTTCCGAATGAGGCCGGCGAGGTCGAGCTCGCCGGGCTCGAGGATGAGATTGTGGTTTCCGCCCGCGTTGCCGGTGGTCTCGAGCCCGAGCTTGCGCGCCGAGTACGAAGACAGGAACCATCCCTGCAGCACGCCGTCGCGAACCACGTGGCGCGACGCGGTCGCGACCCCTTCGGCGTCGAAGAAGCCGCTCGCCATCTCCCCGGGAAGATGCGGATCCTCGAAAATGCGCACATGCGGCGCGAAGACCGCGCTACCGAGCTTGCCCTCGAGGAACGACGAATGCCGGTAAAGGCTCGAGCCGCTCGCGGCGGAGACGAAACTCCCCAGAAGGGTGCCGGCGATGTTGGCGTCGAGCAGCACGGGGACATCGCCCGTCGGCAACCGCCTGGCGCCGAGGCGCCCCACGGTGCGCTCGCCCGCCATCCGGCCCACCGATTCCGCGGTCTCGAGCGCCTGCGGGTCGCGGTGCGTCGAATACCAGTAGTCGCGCTGCATGCCGCCGGCGTCCTCGGCCACCACGCTGCACGAGATGCTCGACTTGGACGTGGGAAAACCGTCGCAGAAATCGCGCGTGTTGGCGAGCACGAAATCGGCGTCGTACGACGACACCGTCGCGCCCTCGGTGTTGGTGATGCGCCGGTCGACCGCGAGGGCCGCCGCCTCGGTACGCCGCGCGATCTCGATCGCCTCCTCCACGCTAAGGCCCCACGGATGATAGAGCCCCAGGTCGGGCGCCTCGCCTCGATACAGCCGTTCGGGATCGGGAAGGCCGGCGGCCACGTCCTCGGCGGTGTGGCGCGCGATCGCGCAGGCCGCCTCGACGGTGCGATCGATGGCTTCGGGCGCGAGATCGGAGGTGCTCGCGTTGCCGCGGCGCGCCCCGAAATAGACGGTGATGCCGAGCCCCTTGTCGCGGTTGTACTCGACGGTCTCGACCTCGCCGCGGCGCACGGTCACGCTCTGCCCGACGGCGGCGGAAACCTCGACATCGGCGTCGGCGGCGCCCAGCCGGCGCGCCGTCGCGAGGGCGCGCGCGGCGACGGCGCTCATCGCGTCGCGCGATAGCGGGAGCGTCGTGGAGGAAGCGGGGACGTCGGGCATGGGGGACGAGTTAAAATCGAGCGGTGGAAGACGACGAGCTTATCAGCAAGACGCGCCGAAAGCGGCAGATGCACGAGCTGCAGGCCGTCGGCGCGGCGCTCGTAAAGCTCTCCGCGGAAAAGCTCGCGCGTATCGACCTTCCCGAAAGCCTGCGCGAAGCGGTGGCCGATGCGCGGGGACTCACCAAGCACGAGGCGCGCCGCCGGCAGGTTCAATACATCGGCCGGCTGATGCGCGACGTCGACGCCGCGCCGATCATCGAGCAGTTGAACGAGCTCGAGAAGCCCTCGAAGCGCCAGACCGCGGTCTTCCACGTCGCCGAGCGTTGGCGCCAGGAGCTTATCGACGATCCCGCGAACGTCGAGCGCTTCGTGGAGGAGTTTCCTGCCGCCGACGCGTCACGCCTGCGCACGCTCGCGGAAGCCGCGAAGGACGAGAAGCGGAGCGCGCGTGCTCTCAAAAGCTTTCGCGAGCTTTTCCACGCGCTGAACGCCATCCTGCAGGAGCACGCGCGGGGGCACCCATGACCCACGATCCCGTCCGCATCGGTCTTATCGCCACGAGCGATCGCGCCTCCCAGGGCGTCTATCGCGACGAAGGCATTCCCGCGCTGGAGCTTTGGCTCGGCGAGGCGCTCCTCAATCCCATCGAGTTCGAAAGGCGCCTCATTCCCGACGAGCGCGCCGCCATCGAGGCGACGCTGAAGGAGCTCGTGGACGATCGCGCGTGCCACCTGGTCGTGACGACCGGCGGAACCGGTCCGGCTCCGCGCGACGTCACGCCCGATGCCACGCTCGCCATCGCCGATCGCGAGATGCCGGGATTCGGCGAGCAGATGCGTCGCATCAGCCTGGAATTCGTCCCCACTGCGATCCTCTCGCGCCAGGTGGCGGTGGTGCGCGGGTCGACGCTGATACTCAACCTCCCGGGGCAGCCGAAGTCGATCCGCGAGACGCTCGAGGGCCTCAAGTCGGCCGAAGGCAGGACGCTCGTGGCAGGCATCTTCGCGGCGGTCCCGTATTGCGTCGACCTCATCGGCGGCCCCTATCTCGAGACCCGCGAGGAAGTCGTGAAAGCGTTCCGTCCGAAATCCGCGCTTCGCTCGAAGAAAGATTGAAGATGGAATCCCTGCCGCATGTGGAGCTCGTCACCGGCGCCGATCCGGTCGCGACGGTGATCTGGCTGCACGGGCTCGGCGCCGACGGCTGGGACTTCGTGCCCATCGTGCGCGAGATGCCGCTCCCCGACGATCTTCCGATCCGGTTCATTTTTCCGCATGCGAGCGAGCGTCCCGTCACCCTCAACAACGGTCACGTGATGCGCGCCTGGTACGACATCGCGATGAACGACATCGCGAGGCTTCCCGATGAGCAGGGCATCCGGGAATCGCAGGGTGAAATCGAGCGGCTCATCGCGCGCGAGCGCGATCGTGGCGTGGCGAGCGAGCGGATCATCGTCGCCGGCTTCTCGCAGGGTGGCGCGATGGCGTTGCAGGTCGGCCTTCGCCACGCGGAGCGCCTCGCCGGCGTCGTCGCTCTTTCCTCCTACCTCGTCCTCGAGGACTCGCTCGAGAAGGAGGCGGCGGCCGCCAATCGCCTCACGCCGATACTGATGGCGCACGGCACCGAGGATCCGATCATTCCGCTCCGGCTCGCCGAAGCTTCGCGCGCGGCGCTCGAGGCACGCGGCTATCGCGTCCAATGGCATGCGTGGCCGATGCCTCACTCGGTGTGCGCCGAGGAAGTGGAGGTGATCGCGGATTTTCTCGCGGGCCTCCTCGGAGGCGCCGAGGGCGCTGGCGAGCCGCGGTCCTCGATCCTCCTGCCCTAAGGGGCCGGGGTCGCGAGCGGCTTGCCTTTCTCGACGACGTAGGTCGCGAGCACCTTCACGGGCTTGTCGCCGACCGTGCGCGCGTCGTGGATCTTGCCCGCGGGAATGGTGAAGCTGTCGCCCGCTTTGAGCTGGCGAACCGGCTCGCCGTCGATCTCGAGGGAGGCCGAGCCCTCGAGGATGTAACTGGTCTCGACGCCGAAGTGGGTGTGGCGCCCCGCGGCGGCGCCGGGTGCGATCTCGGCGATTCCGGTGATCACCTCGCGATTCTCCCCCGGTATGTCGATTTTCTGCAGCAAGGTGCGCTTGATCCCGGGCGCCTGCGCCGACGCGCAAAGGGTCGCGAGCGCGATTGCGAAAAGCAGCGCGGACTTGGGAATGACTTTGATCATGGAGCCTCCTCGGTGATTGGGTTGGTGCGAAGGGATTGCAGCGCGCGGACGAGCGCTTCAGGCAGCTCGACCGGCCGGCGGCTGTGGCG
>Ga0209131_1002525_pt1 | contig 12397 bp, 8 predicted proteins | sample GraSoi_2013_40cm_FD_185826 | JGI IMG/M metagenome (GOLD analysis project Ga0209131, IMG submission 185826) | Grasslands soil microbial communities from the Angelo Coastal Reserve, California, USA - Sample 9_17_2013_40cm (SPAdes) (version 2) | ecosystem: Environmental > Terrestrial > Soil >...
TGTGCGCAGACTCGCCGATAGGAGTACGACTCCCAGCCCAAGAATGATCACTTGAGTGATGAAAAAAAAAGGCGGTGAGGTGCCGCCAAACGCCAGCACCGCAATCCAGATGGCGATGCTGAGACCGGCTTCGGCAATTCGAAGCACAAAAAGCCTCACACGAGAGCCGCGGCTCACTTCTGCTGTTTTAGAGTACCCTGAGAATCCACTTCCAGGAAACCTCACTCGGCGGGAATGCCGCCAGGCGGTCCATCCGCAGTGTAGTTGTAATAACCAATGGTGTGGAGGTCCACACTGTTCAACGCTACTCCAACAACATTCGCACCCACGCTGCGGATGCCGGATAGCGTTTGCTTTACCTGTTCGCGGGGTATCGTCGCGTTCCTCACCACCAGTAGGACGCCACTAACCTGTGTGGCGAGAATGCGGCTGTCCGCCAGCGCCAGCATGGGCGCCGAATCGAGAATGATGAACTCGTATTGTTCCCGCGCGGATCGGATCAACGCTCCCATGCTTCGGGAAGAGAGAAGCTCCGATGGATTTGGAGGTACAGGCCCGCAAAACAGCAGATCGAGGCCAGGCGATCCCGAGGGGCGTACAACGGTGCGCCAGTCCTGACGACCTGCGAGGCAGCTGACGAGACCCAGATTCTCTTGCGTTCCGAATAGTCTGTGCAGCGAAGGGGATCGCAAATCCGCATCCACAAGCAAGACTCGGTTGCCGACTTGTGCGAGAGCAATGGCCAGATTGCTGGCGATGGTGGTCTTGCCCTCTCCGGGTTGCGTGCTGCTGACAAGCAAGGTATTAGGAGGGCGATCGGCGGTCGATAGCAAGATCGACGTTCGCAGACTGCGAAACGCTTCGACCAGCGGTGTATGCTGGGGTCCTTCCGCATCAATTCGATGCCACGCCGCAGCCGGCCTCCGGCCGTTCCCATTTTCTTTGCGGCTTAGAGCTTTGCTGTTTTCCAGCAACTTGTGCATGCCGTGGTGATTGCCATTTAGTTGTGAAACAGCGGGGATCAGACCTACGGCTGCCAGGCCAAGCACCCTCTCTACGTCATCGGTGCCTTTTAAGGTGTCGTCCAGTCTTTCCTGGAAGAAAGCAGCGCAAATACCCAGCCCCAATCCAAGGATTGCGGCTACGCCCAGATTCAGCGGGATATTCGGCTTCAGCGGCTTCGCGGGCGGTTCGGCAGAATCTACGATGCGGATGTTGCTGGCCTTCAAGCTGGCGGAAACACTTGCTTCTTTCAACCGTTGCAAGAGCCCTTCATACAACTGCTTATTTGTGTCTACTTCGCGCTTGAGAATGTTGTATTGCACGGCCCGCGCGGCCACCTGGTTCATATTTTTTTGCTCCCCGCGGAGTGCCTGCCGGACCAAGTCCTCCCGCCGGACCGCGGCGAGATAGTCGTTTGTGATCTGATTGGCAGCGCTTTTGCGCTGTTCTTGGATCGCGGCAGCGATTTCATCGGCCTGGCTCTGGATCTCCTTTACGCGGGGATAGTCCTCATTAAACGTTGTGGATAACCGGGCGTATTCTCGCTTGAGTTCCGCCAAACGCTCCGTTAGGTCCTGAATCACCTTGTTTTCAGATATCCTTGGTAAGGACTCGTAGTCACCTGCCTCCACCACGCGGTGGAGAGCTTCTTTCTCGAACCTCTGGGCTTCTGCTTTGGTCAGCTCTTCTTGCAATTGCTGGACCTGATCGTTCTCGACATTCCGGCTTGGACCCTTGTCGGTTTCCACAAAGATCAAGGCGTTACGCCTCGCATAATTCTGCAGTTGCTCTTCCGATCCCTCTAATTTCGCCTTGACGCCCAACAATTGCTGCGAAAGCCAGTCAGCAGCCTTTTGCGTTGCCATCCACCGGGCTTCCAGGTTTTGCTCCACGTAGTTCTCAGCCAGACTATTGGCGACGCGCGCGGCGAGTTCGGCATCGTGGGAATCGAACTGAATTGCCACCAGCCGGCTACGGTTGACCGGATTAATATTGAGCCGGTCTTCAAATCGCTCGAGGACCCGCTGATAGACTTCTCGACTGGCACGACTCGGCCCGGTGGCAAACACTTGCCCCGCGGGTGCTTTCTTTTCTTTGCGCCAGGACCACCACTTTGGAGAATTGAACTCCCCAAGCGCGTCCAATCCGAGATGGTCAATGACGCGGCGCGCCAGGCTCTCACTCCCAAGGATGGTGTACTGCGATCTCAGGTACGCATCGGAGACGCTGTCAAGCTCGTAGAGCTCCTGAATGGTCGGAATGTCCGGATTTTCTTTTTGAATCTCTAACAACACCTGAGCCCGGTACACAGGCTTCTGTTTGAGCGTGGCGATGAGAACCACGCTGAACAAAATGAAAAAGACAATTAGGACCGCCTGCAAACGCTTCCGTAGGATGCGCGCGTAAGCGCGGAAGTTAGGGGCTTCATGGGGTTCCAGGATCTCGTAAGAATCAGCAAATTCTACGAGCCGGCCTTCCAAGGCCCCCGCACCGCCTCCGTTCGACCGGGATCGGTTATACAGCTCGAGTTTATCCTGTTCAGTCATGCTACCAGTGGAACACCAGGAGTCCTGCGAGTGTTTGAGTCGCCGCTTCTACTCCCCGCGAAAACGTAGCTCTTGCCGCGCTGTCCGGAATGAACACGATATCTCTGGGCCCCAACAGGGGATCCGGGGACTTCCCGGACAGGATCTTGCCAAGGTCTATGGGCGTCTCCGTTCGTGTTCCGTTCTGTTCATTGGTGCGGATAATGCGTGCGCTGCCCTTGGCGGCCGTGCGCGTCAAGCCTTCACTCAGAGCGATCACTTGCAGCACCGAGATTTTCTCATTCGTTTTCATCGCGAAACCGCCCGGCCTTTGCACCGAACCCACCACATACACGATTCCCGCTCGAGAAACTTTGACGATGTCTCCTGGATATACCGCTGGATTGTGGCGCGGATCGGTCGAATCGAGGAGGTCCTTCAAATTTACCTGGACCACCTCCTGAGAAATTGCGCCCACCTTGTCGGGACCCATGTCCGTTGCGCCATGCTCGCCAGACTCTTGCAACCGCATCGCTGGCGCAGATTCCGCCAAATCCCTCGCTTTCGCAGAAAAGACCTCGGGCGCGTTTTTCTGACCCGCACGCCGCAAAATGATGACGTCCTCCCCGGCATCGTCGGCTAACCCTTCCGCGAGCGAAAGAATCTCCAGCAGCGTCTTGTTGCCGCGAATCTGGAAAATACCCGGCTTTCGCACCGCGCCCATCACGGAAACCGGATGGCTTTGCATGTCGCGCACAAACACGCTAACGTGCGGATCTTTCATGTACTTTTGATGAAGCAGTTTTTCAAGGGCCGTTTCCAGCTCTCGTGGCGTAAAGCCGCCTGCCGCAACCGCGCCTAGCAATGGCAAAGAGATTTCGCCGCTCGCTGAAACGCGCACATCGCGATTCATCTCCGGCGCCTCGAACACATTGATGCCCAGCACGTCTTCTGGGCCGATAACGTATTCCCGCGGGTCAAAGCTTGGCATTGGATTCGTCGAGGCAAATCGTTCCCGCAGACGCCGGTTCCAATCTTCAGTGGATTCGAGATTGGGCGGCGCCTCTGGCTGTTCCGTTGTTTGCGAAGTCTTGGCGATTTCTTCTTGGTTCGCAGCAACTCCTACGTTGGTTTTAGCATTGAGATCACTCTTGGCAGAACTCGACACTCCTACCGTGAAAACGAGCAGGATGCAAATGCGCAGACCCGATTGTTGTTGGAATGATTGTCTCAAAGTGGCACAGGCCGCGCTTCCCATCTCATTTATGAGATTAATGGCAAATTGAAAGTTCACCGGCACACCATGGAGGCCAGGCCCGAACGCAATGTAGCTCTCTTTGGGCGCTCAGAACTGCTGGCCCAAGCTGACTGGGTACTTTTAGCCTAGGGGCTCTGGAGGATTTCGTCTACAAGGTCTACCCCTGAATTGGAACTCAGGTAAAGCCTGCATGCAAGCACAGCCTGCAAGCCGCGCTTGACGAAACCCGTCTTTCTCCAAATATTTGCCGTACGAAGTTTTGAGTATGGAGTGCAACAACCATGCTGCCGCTTTTCTTGTCTGGCGGCCTTTCAATTTGAAACTCTCCGCACCTGTTTCCAGTAGAAATGCAAACCCCCAGATCGCTTCGTGGATGTGGGACTCCCGCCTCCGTAACCAATGGGAGGGCTTATGCCCCCCGAGCTCTTCATATAAATCTCAAACAAACGAGTTGCGGGAATGAGGGGACAGGCGCACTTCTCAGGGTAGGTTCGCACAGAGTGGAGAATTCGGCGAAGAACATCTCCCTAATCTCATTCGGCCCGCATCCCTTGCGAGCCCGCTCGTGGCATCGATTGGGTGGAGAGCTTGTCTGGCTCCCTGCCTGCATCGAAGGATTTCAGTCTCAAGCTGTAAAGTCCAAGGTAAACAACGAACCGCGTCCCATCAATCAGATAGCGCCGCCACAGCCGTCGCGGCTCCTGCAAGAGCCGGAATAGCCATTCCAAGCCGTGTTCGCGCATCCATCGTGGCGCCTGGTTTCGTCGTCCCGAGAGAAGGTCAAATGCCGCACCCACGCTCACCAGCACCGGAACATGCAATTTGTCCCGGTGTTCGTGCATCCATCGTTCTTGCTTCGGCGTCCCCAAACCAACCCACAGCACATCGGGAGCGGCGCGGGAAATCATGGTCACAATTTCTTGGTCTTCCTCTGGACCAAGCGAACGGAAGGGTGGCGAAAAGGTTCCGCAAACTTCCATTGTTGGGAACCGGCGCTTGAGCGAATCCGCCAAACGCTCGGGCACGTCCGGCTCGCCGCCATAAAAAAAATGCCGGTAGCCGCGTCCAGCGGTTTTCTCGCAGAACTCCAGCATCAAGTCGGGGCCGTAGACTCGTCGAGGCAAATGGTGCCCTCTGCGCCGACCCAGCCAAACCAGGGGCATGCCGTCTGGCACAACCAAGTCCGTCGAGTCCAGAGCCTCCTTGAATGAGGGATCATGCTGCGCTTCGACGGTTCCGTGCATGCCGGTCGCGGCGATCGAGTGGCATCCGCCGCGATCGCGAATCCATTCCTCCATCTGAGCGACCACATCCGAGATCTGCAAGGCATCTATCCGTACTCCCAGAACCTGGAAGCAAGCGTGGTCACTTACAATCTGCGTCGGGCGAATCTGGGCGGCCATGGCTAAGGCACCCCCTGTTTTTGTAACTGTTCATTCCAGTGTTGACTTGGAGCGATCATTTAACGAGCCAGGGCGGATTCATCTTCCACCCCTTCGTTGTGACCCGACGGGTTTCATCTCGCACAGTGCGCTTGCCTGTTGACAGGCGGGGCGCCCGAGCGCTTCTTCATATAACTCAGATATGCGCGCGGCACGCCTTTCCCACGTTTGAGTTCTCGCATAGGCGTGCGCAGCCTCACCCATTTTCAGCCGTTCCTCCGGGCACGACGCCAGACGTCGAATGCCCTTTGCGAGCTCTGCTACTGTCTGCCGCGGAGAAGTGACAGGAACCTTGATCCCTGCATCAGACAGAACAAAAGTTCCAACACCTTGGTGATCCAAAGCCAAGATCGGAAGGCTGTGAGCCATAGCTTCTAACACTTGCGAGCCGAAGGAATCTCGCAGGCTCGTGAAGAGGAAAGCGTCTGCGCTTTGATACAAGCGGGAAATTTCGTTCCAAGGGACTTGACCGAGAAACTCTACTTTACCCCCAAGGTTCAAGCGCTTCGCGTAGCTCTCCCAGTCCCTCCGCATTTCGCCGTCGCCGGCAATGAACAATCTCGCGTTCAGGTCCTTTGTTTCCGCCAGTGCCTCGAGCGCTAAAGGTAAGGCCTTTCTGGGTTGCATGCGTCCTACCCACAGCAAGGTGAAAGGCCCGCCTCTCGGTCTTGGAATCCGCGGGCTTGAGATGTAGCTGGACGGGATTCCGGAATCCAGGAAGAGTCTGACATCGGGGGCCCCTACTTTCACAAGTAATCCGTATGTCTCGCGGTTTGTGGCAAGAATGATTGCGCTTGACTTAGCAGTTCTACGCAGGGAAAGAGAAAGAGGCATCAGGGCGGCGCGGATATTACGAAGGATTTCGCGGCCCGCCATGGAACAAATGTAGTGACGGAATGCAGAAGGCACTCGCTGAGCTCCTCCAACCGGCCCCCAGACAAAAGGAACAGGCAACTTCCAAGACGGAGGGGGTACGTTGACCGTCCCAAAGCTGACGTGATGAACAACGTCAAAACCCACCTGCCTGTGAAGTTTGATTGCTTTTTTGTAAGCCACTCTCAGCCACATTTGGTAATGAATCGCGAGAACTAGGTTGCTCCGGCGCAGCCTGGGATCGTCCAGCATTTTGGGAAAGCCGACCCACTCAGTACTCAAGGTGGGGTTTGGGTGAGCAGTAAGAAACTCCTCGATCCCGTTGCGGTCGTGTGGGTGCGCCAAAACCCAAACCTGGTGGTAGCGCGAGAGCTCCCAAGCCCAGTTCCACGCATTGCTGGGCTCGCCACCCAGGCGCGGGCTACACGCGAAACCGATGATCAATACCTTCACTTGGTGGCTTCCCGTCCGCTTCTTGAAACAACCTCTCGATTAGGGAAGTGTCCGTTTGATGGAAACCTCAGAACACAATGACGCCCACGTCCGAGCGAGCATAAAAACTTCATCCTGACAACCTATGAATCGCCAAAACATTGGCAATTGTAGGAGGTGGAGACAACAACCTGGAGACAGTTCCGCGTTCATCGACAATAAAGAACTCGTAGCCGTGGCCCTCCAGGAATGTCCAGGCGCCGTTCGGTGACAGGCCCAGACTGGCCGCACCCGCTGGAAAAAACTCAAAGATGACGACAGGACGCGTGGAAGTGATGATTTCGTTTGCGCCCCGCAGAGCTACCTCTTCGGCTCCCTGCACATCCATTTTGATGACATCCACTCGTCTCACGGAGGTCTGCTTGAGCACACTGTCAAGCGATTCTGTGCCAATGTCCTCGGCGTGAGCATCCTCCTCGAAAGAGGCATCCTTGCCCAATGAATCGCAACCGACAGCAGAATGGTAATAAAGCCGCGCTCTTCCCGGTTTGTCGGTGAGCGCTACCGGGAAAGCCAATACATTCTTGAATCCATTCAAGGCAATGTTCCTCCGCAAGACAGGAAACACGCGAGAAGATGGCTCAAAGGAAATCACGCGACCCGCTTCGCCTACGATCTTGCTCGCCAAGAGCGTGTAGATTCCGAAGTTGGCTCCTGCATCGACGAAAACTTTTCCTGGCGACAGAACTTTTTCCAAATAGAGCAACTCAGGCTCGTAAAAGTCACGAAACGCATAAATGAGTTTTCCAACGCCTCGCCAATTCGGGGGTAAAATCATTCGCACACCCGATCTTCTCAAATGTACGGTGGCCGCCGTCCTCAATAGGCACCTAGTCCGCCAAGACGCCAGGCGGAGAGTGGTCTGCATCGGAGCCAGGCGAAAGGCTGGATGCATGCTGAGGAAATCCCATTTCCCCTTAAACCCGCGAACCAACTCATTTACTGTGCTCATCTCGCATGCCCTCTGCGCGCGGCAATCTCTCGGAGACCGACTGGGACACTGGTTCCTTAGAGATATCCGGCAGTTTCGTTCAGTCCAGCACTTCGCTTCGAATTCGATACTTGGGGCCTTGTACATTCAATCCGTTCGAAGAGCCGCTTGCGCGCGCGGAAGTTGCACCGGGAACTACTCAGAATTCTAGCTACAACTCTTTTCGTCCGAGTTTGTCCATAGACGAAGGCGAAGGATCTTCGGAAGAGCCAATTGGGCATCACACGCGATGCGCGCCAATACCATCGGAACAACCTCGGCAAGGCTCGGAAATAGTCCGGAGGGACCGCCTGGTAGACAGCCTTGGACCTTGGGTCAGATCGGAAGCGCGCGTATGCATAGGCCATGAGCGTGGGAGTTGTCTCCGACACCGGTGTATCCAAGGAGAGTGCGGAAGAAGACAAAATGTGTCGGCGCCAAGCGCACCATATTTCTCTCTCCCAGACCACCAGGTTTCGAAGGCGATCCTCTGTAAATGCGCTGACCGCCGCCACGTTAGCGCCATGAACTCGGTATTCGCTCGACGGAGTCTGGACGGCCACAATCGGAGTTATCCGAGGAGCAAGAACCTGTATTAGAGTGTCCGCATAGGCGCCGAGACCTGAGGGGAGCGGGAAGATGGACTCTGCAATAACTCGCCGCAACGATAGCCCGGAACTAGGAGGCAGACCAGGCAACACCCGTGGTCCGCAAATGTTTAATGAAGGTCCCTGCCAGCCCGTTGCAAGGTGAGATAGCAAGGGAATCTCCCCCAAGCATTTCCTATTCTTGTCAACAATCAACATTCTGTTAACCGCGAGTCCTGCCTCCGGGGCGGCACCAAAAGCTTCGACGACTCGCCGCACCTTGTCCGGCATGAATACATCGTCCGCATCCAGGAGACAGATGATGTCCCCAGTGCTTTTGTGAAAAGCTGCATTCAGAGCGAGTGACTGGCCGCCATTGGCTTGATAGACGACCCTGATTCGCCGGTCCAGGGAGCGATACTGTTCCAAGATGCGAGGGGAACCGTCGGTCGAACCGTCATCACAGATAACGATTTCTAATTTGTCGTACGTTTGCTGTAGTGCGCTTTCAATTGCCTCACCCAGGTATGCTCCGTAGTTGTAGTTTGATATGAGAATTGAAACCAGAGGCTGCTTTGGCAACAGGTCCAGCGCTGCCGGCTTCAGGGGATTAAGCTGTTTCTTGTCGTCAGATATTTTCGCTGTCCTGCTCATGCACAATCACCGTGCTCACAAAGTCTCACAGTTCTTTCCTTCTTGGAATTTGCGGTTGCCCAGGGAGTGAGTGAAACGAACGCGACAATTCTCCCGCCAATTGCTTGGGAATCGCGATGATGTTGAAGTACGTCGGTCGTTGTGCGGGGTTTTTGCAATTTGCACAATCGCCCAGCACGACGAATTCATAGCCCAGCCCTTGCAGGAAATCCCTTGCGCCGCCCGGTGAAAGGCCGAGACGGGCGGCGCAGCCCGGATTAAATTCAAAAATGACCACGGGGCTATTGGTAATAAGGGTTCTCGTCGCTCCGCGCAGAACCAGTTCTTCGGCGCCCTCGACGTCTACCTTAATAACGTCCACGCGGTCGATGCTGTTCTCCTCAAGCAAATTGTCGAGTGATTCTGTTTGGACCTCTTCGCCTTCGTCGCCGCGAAGCGGGTCCATTCCCAGCGAGTTGCCTACAGGATCCAAGCCGTGATAAAGCCACGCCTTGCCTCTTGTCTGCGTTAGCGCGACTTGAAAAGCACGCACATTCGCAAAATGGTTTAGCGCAATATTCTGCCGCAATACGGCAAATGACTGAGCTGTTGGTTCAATAGCGATAACCCTGCCCGCCGCGCCCGCGAGTTTGCTTGCTACGAGCGTGTAAACGCCAAAGTTGGCGCCCACGTCAATGAAAATCTTCCCTGGCGAAAGGACCTTTTCCAAATAGGCCAGTTCAGGTTCGTAGTACTCGCGAAAAGCAAATATAAACTTTCCGAAACCTTTTCGCTGGGCAGGAAAGAACATCCGCACATTCCATCTAGGCAATTCTAGAGCCGTTGCCATGCGCAACAAGCATCTCCAGTACCATGTAGCCGACCGAAAGAGCGTGAGCGCAGGGGCCCGTCGGAAAGCTTCCTGGGTCCTGAGAAAGTGCCACATTTCTCGCGCCTTCTCTAGACGACTCTTTCCCGGGGTGACGTTGCCATTCTTCATGCAGCCTTCCATGTGCTCGCGCTTCGTGCCCGACTATAGATCTCTATTAAGAGTTGGTAGTTTCGTTCCGCTGTGTACTTAGCCTTGTACTCCGCACGGGCGGCTCTACCCATCACTTCCATTTCCCTTACGTGGGTCCAGGCCCAAAGCGCTTTGGACGCTAAGTCGTTAGGATCGCCAGAAGCAAAGTATAAGCCGGTCTTCCCTTCCTCTAGGACTTCCGCCATGGACCCCAATCGAGAAGCAATAACAGGAAGAGCGGACCCAAAAGCCTCTATGATTGTCAAACCGAAAGTCTCGGACGATTCGCTGGGAAATATCAAAAATCGCGCACCCCTCATGATCTTGAGCGTCTGTTCTCGAGGCAACCATCCGTGGAAAGAAACACTCGAAAGGCAAGCCCGGCTTTTTTGCGCTTCCAACTCAGCGCGCAGCGGTCCATCTCCCACGATGTGGAGAGGAATCGCGTTTTGCAAGAGTTCGAAGGCCTCTAGAAGTGTACGCACGCCCTTTCCCGGTGCTAATCGACCCAGAAAGAGCGCGTAGTTGCCGATATTCTGTTTCATGCCAGGATCCCTGCCTAAAAAATGCGGTTTCACGAAAATCTTCTCGCGCGGCAAGCCGGCACGGATGAACTTTTGACGGAAAAACTCCGTGAAGACGATGTACGCATCCACCTGATCTCGCCATGTCCCGAGAATTCGATGTCCTGCCAACATCCCTGAGATCACGACCGTCTGAAGATGAGAATTGTTATAGCAAGCGTGAACTACGCCAGGCCAAGGCACGACCCGTCCCACGCACTCCTCGCATGCAGTTCCTTCCCGATGGAGAGTCGCTGCGGGGCATATCAAGCGCGCGTTATGCAGGGATTGCACGACGGGGACTCCTTCCTGCTGGCAAGCGTAGTAGGCAGCCGGAGAGATCAATGGAAACGTGTTGTGGAAATGAGCTACGTCGGGTTTCTCGCGCCTGAGCAACGAACGCAAGCGGGAAACGCTGTCCCAGGCCCAAAGCGTTCGCATTGCCATCTTGGCCTTGCTCAGAATTCCACCTTCGACGATTTCACTGTTATGTCGTATATATTCCTGGACTTCATGACCCGAGGACCGCAGCAGTTCGCTCTCCCGGAGAACAACTTCGTCCTCCCCCCCCGAGTGACGGTAGCGGTTGTGCACCAAGAGCACTTTCATGGGACCTCACCGTTCATGCAGTGCCACCGCCTTCATCGGCAAGGGCCTGCCAGACTCGTCAGGACGTGTCGCGCGCCTCGAGGACCGTTGGTACATCCAAGGGAGCACCGCGGCCGAATACCAAAAACAAATGGCCACCGGTCCCGAATCAATTTCGTCTCCCATGGACCCCAAGATGACGCTCGCCAAAAATAGCGTTGCAACCGCGAAAGTAAAACGGTCCCTGTTTCTGAAGAGAAGATAGGCAGCATACATAGAGAGCAAGGCACAAAGAGTGATGAATAGCGCAAAGCTGAGCACGCCCCCACCCAGCAGAATCTCGAAGAACATCGAGTGCGCGGTCCCAAGGCCGGGATTGTATTGTGGCCCGTGTACTCGGGAAGAAGAGTAATATCCCAACCCCCACCACGGAGATTGCGTCAGCGTTATGTTGCTGAGATAGCGCCACAACCCAATCCGGTCATCCAGACTTGAGACAGCTTCAGGGTTTCGATACTCGCTGAGATTGGGCAACCAGTGGTATGCATATAGGGCAAGTGCCACCACGCTGGCAAGATAAACAAGTTCCTTCAAGGATTTCGCATCCGGACGCTTGATCAGAACGAGAACAAGGAAGACGAGGATGACCACGTAGGCTGTGCGCGTGAGCGAAAGCACCAGTAGAGCGAGAAACAAACTTAACAGGGCGAGCGGAATGACTCTCCAAATCTTTCGAACGCCAGTCAATAAAAGAATGATCGCAAATGCGGACACTGCTCCCGTCGGGGCAAGGAGCCCTGTCAAGCGCGACGGATCAGGATTAAAGTCGGAGGCGATCCATGCCAGGTCGGGAGCAAGAAATGCGCAAACCGCGATAACGCCGCACAATAAAGCGGTCCCCCAAAATATCTTTTTCAAGCAATTCTTGGGGCCAAATCGCTCCACGACGAGCTGCATAAACAACAAAGAGACCACCATCTGATAAATCTTGAATGCACTAAGAACCGGAGCCCGAGATATCACAGCAGATACCGCCAGGCAGAAGGTCATCGCCAAGCCTAGCTTTTGCGGCAGCGAGAAATGAGGTATTAGACTCTTGGCTTGTAGATGCTTCCAAATTTGATACAGGACCCAGAGTCCGGCAAAAGCCCACACAACAACGTGAAGTATCACCACCCAGTCTACTTCCCCACGAAGGGAAGCCTCCGCATCGCGAATCCGCAGCCTAGGAGGACCGGAAAGAATCAAGAAGAAGAGCAACGTTGCAATAAGATTGGAGCTTCTGCGGGTGAAACGTTGCCGAACCATGACCGGCACGGGAGACGCGATACCCTGCCTCTGCCCGCGCGAATCAAACGGCGCCGTGTTCGCGAGGTTTTGCTGTACATTTCTCGGCAGCATGCAGGCTTCATTCCTTGTCATCGTGAACTGCACCGCACTAC
>Ga0209131_1002526_pt1 | contig 12395 bp, 14 predicted proteins | sample GraSoi_2013_40cm_FD_185826 | JGI IMG/M metagenome (GOLD analysis project Ga0209131, IMG submission 185826) | Grasslands soil microbial communities from the Angelo Coastal Reserve, California, USA - Sample 9_17_2013_40cm (SPAdes) (version 2) | ecosystem: Environmental > Terrestrial > Soil >...
GTCGAGCGGAAGCTTCCGCTATTCGCAGGGGGCGTTCCGCGTGCTGTGCCACGCCTTTCGCCACGAAACATTCAAAATGCATTCGGCCATTGGAAGATTGCCCGGCCTGGGGCTCACGGCGATTACCGCCGTGACCCTTCGTGACAGGCTCCAAGGCTCTGCCTTTGCGTCGGCTTTCGGGGCGTCGCAGACATGAAGCGATTCTCGGCGCCCAACGATCTGTAGCGAATGCCGAGTAGGCCCAGGGAATTTCACCCCGAGCCCCGCATTGAGGGCGTTCAACAGTGTTGCAGTTTCCATTGTCTTTGTCGCCATGAGGTGCGGAAGCTGTGACTCCAAGACATGGGAAACCAAGCGGATGGCGATCACGTTTGCCTCGATGCCTTTCTGAGAAGTTCGCGATCGCTCAAGCGTTCTAGTTCTTGTTGCCTACCGTCCTCATCCTCGTCGCTAAGGACTTTTAAGCCCGCGACGGCGTCGCTGGTCAACACGCCGGCAGCTACGTCAATTTCCTGCCTCGCTGCCTCAAAGCGGATGCGGGCTATGTGCCACCGGCCGCCAGTCCTGTGCACGCCAGCGGGCGATGGTCGAATGATGAACGAGCCGACCAGATTGGGTCAATGCCTTGGCGACGCGCCTCGCGTTCACCGAAGAGGAATACGAGTCCAATCCAGCGGATCAACTGGACGACCGAAACTGCTGAAATCCGGCGCACCTGGCGGGGGAATGAACGTTGGCGCTCAACGAGTATTGGTCATTTGTCCACACTCAAGAGCATCGATCCTGATGGCCAGGGGAAGTGAAGGGCCTAGATCGAACCCGAAAAAATCACAATTCGGTCAAATAACGCGCAATGTGCTTTGAGATAATTCAACCAGGGGTATAGTGAGGTTGCGGAGGCGGCTCCAAAAAGAATGCGCCTGGATGGCGCCGACAATCGGCCAGACACAAACCAGCATCTAGATGCCGGGGAGGGGATTATGAGTCCGCCGGTTCGAGATCTCGATGACGGGCCATCGAAAGATGGGCCATTGAATTATGCCCCGAAGAAGGTTCGACGTCCCGCACCAGACCTAACTCCTGCTGACGCGCATCGCGAAGGCGATGCCGCTCCGCAGAACGCGGTGCCGGAATCGGGACAACTGCCCTGGAAACGATCGAAGCGACGCGAGCCATTCGTCGGTGATGTTGCGGCTGTGGAACTGCGCAACAAGCTTGCACTGGCACCCCACCGGCTTCCGGAGCCACCGCCTTCGACCGGCGTGAAATACGGGTTGGCGAGCCGGCTCGCAGGTGTCGCCGTATTAACGGCCGTCGGTGTCATCGGATACCAACTGGGTTCCGCTCCGCCAGCCTCACCGCCGCAGCTCGCACTCCATTCTAGCCAATCTAAACAGGGATTGCCGTCGGAACGGTCGGCACCGACCGCGCGTCCGCTCCAATCCGCGGACCCCCCATTCGCTTCTCCCGTGGCAGCGGCCGCGCTCGTGCCACAGTCCGGCGAACGAAAGTCACGCGATGCCGCGTCGTCGCGAGCTGCATCTCCGCGGCTTAGGGTCGATACAGCGCGGCCGCAACAGGCGGACGAGACCGCCAGGTTGGCGGTTTCGGCTTCCGATGTCGGTGCCGACGCAGCCGTGGTGATCGGCGGTCTTGCGCCCGGATCGACTGTATCAACCGGCACGCCGGTCGGGCCGAATACGTGGCGACTCTCGGTCGGGGAGCTTACCGGTGCAGCAATCACTCCACCCCGCGGCTTTGTCGGCGTCATGGATCTAACGCTGGAACTGCGTCTTGCTGACAACACTGCGGCCGACCGCAGGAGCCTGCGACTAGAGTGGTCAGGCAACGCCGCTCTTGCTCCTGCCAAGTCTCAACCGCGGCAGCTTTCGGCAAGCGAAATTGCGCTGATGGTCAAGAACGGCACCGAGTACATGGCGAACGGAAGCATCGGCGCAGCCCGCATGATGTTCCAAGCCGCCGCGGAAGCCGGCGAGCCCGCGGCCGCCTTCGCGCTTGCCGAAACCTACGACCCCTTGGTGCTCAGGAAATTGGGCGCCAAAGGGGGAGTCACGTCTGACATCGCGCTGGCTCACAGTTGGTATGAAAGGGCAAAGAAGCTGGGCTCCACGTTGGCCCCGGAGCGCCTGGAGAGGCTTGCACGGATACCCGAGTGAACCGGCGGGCCCGCCGCCAGTATGGATCGTCTCTCAAAAGGCATCGGCCGAAAATCCGATGGGAGGGTGAAAAATGCTTAGGTCGGGATATGCGTCGCTCGGGTTAGTCGTCTCGTTGTTTCTTATCCTGGTCGTGGGAACGAGGCCGTCCGAGGCGCAGACCGGACCGGCGTCATGGGCGGTCGCCGAGGCCCGCGGCGCGCCGACCGCCGCCGCTGCCGGTGAGCAGTCGAAATCTGCCGAGGTCAACAACTGGACCGTGGGTATCGCGGGCGGCTTCTTCGAAGGTACCTTCATCCGTTTTGCCGTGGAATTGGGGAAGGGGCTGGATGATGGAGAGAACCTTCGAATTCTGCCAATCGTCAGCTACGGAGGCAACGAGAATATCAATGACCTCTTGTACCTCAAGGGGGTCGATATCGCTATCACCTATACCGACACTTTCGAACTTTACAAAAAATCAGGTCGGGTCAGAAACATTGAGCAGCGGATCAACTACATCTCCGAACTGCTGCTGGGTGAGCTTTATATTTTCGCCCGCCCAGAAATAACGACACTCAAGGACTTGGAGAGCAAGAAGGTCAGCTTGGGTACGAAGGGTGGGAGCGCCACGACCACTGGACCCATCGTGTTCGAACGCTTGGGCGTCCACCCCGAGTTGGTCTACGTCAATAACACCATTGCGCTCGAAAAGATGAAGGCGGGCGAGATCGCGGCCATCGTCTCCACCGGTGGCAAACCCAACGACCTGTTCGTCAAGCTCAAACCGGAACCCGGGTTCCACTTCCTTCCCATCGAGTTCGGCCCGAAGCTCGCGGACTATTACCTCCCCTGCCCGCTATCCCACGACGACTATCCCCAGCTTATCCCTGCAGGACAAATGGTCGATACCTTGTGCATGTCAGCCGTCCTCGCAGTCTACAACTTTCCCAAGGGCAGCGACCGGGCAAGGCGGTTGGAGCGCTTCATCCAATACTATTTCGAACGATTCGATAAGCTCTTACAACCTTCGTTTCATCCTAAGTGGAGAGACGTCAACTTGGCGGCAAAAGTGCCCGGCTGGAACCGCTACTGGCTAGCCGCGGACAAGCTTGCCGCGATGCAAAAAGAAGTCGCACCGACCGAGGCGACGCAAAATCGCGATCCGTCGGGTCAGCAACTCTTTCAACAATTTCTCAGGTGGCAAAAGCAGGGTGGAAAATAGCAATGCCCGGATCAACGATCCGGTTTGCGACTCCTGCTGCTCCAGTGTGCAGCTGGCCGAGCGCAATCCTTGAGCCGGAGCGGGTGCAGGGATTGTCCCCTCACTACGGTGCAGTGATCGACAAAGTGGAAAATGGCAACGTGGAGAGGGGACAACGGTCGTGACGGCATTAGGCACAGCGGAAATCCGCCTTGCAACATCCGGCGGATCGCGTTGGGGACAGCTGGCATTCGGAATCGTCTGTATGGTGATGGTGGCCAATCTGCAGCTCGGTTGGACGCCCTTCGTTGATCCCATCGATCAAAAATATCACTGGGGCCGCTATGCGATCCAATGGGCGTTTACGATTTTCGTTCTCACGCAAACCTGGCTGGTACCACTCCACGGATACCTGGTCGATCGATTCGGTCCGCGCGTGATGATCAGTGGCGCGGGCATTCTCGTTGGCGCGGCGTGGGTCCTCAATTCCTATGCCGACTCGCTATTCCTGCTTTATGTTGGGGCTGTAATCGGTGGTCTCGGCGTCGGCATCGTCTATGGCGGTGCGGTCGGTAACGCACTGAAATGGTTCCCGGACCGACGCGGCCTAGCGGCAGGCTTGACGGCTTCAGGTTACGGCGCGGGCTCAGCACTTACGGTCCTGCCCATCCAAAGCCTGATCCAGACGAATGGTTATGAAGCGACATTCTTTTGGTTCGGGCTCGGTCAAGGCCTTGTCGTCTTCTTGGTCGCACAGCTGCTGCGGGCTCCCGAACCGGGCGAAGTATCGGTGCCAGTCGTGGCAGCGGTGCAGCAGGGCCGGCGAGATTGTGCATTGCCCGAGGTGATCAAATCACCGCCATTCTGGGTCATGTACGCCATGTTCGTGCTGGTGGGTGTTGGCGGTCTGATGGCGCAGGCGCAACTCGGACCGATGGCAAAAGACTTTAAAATCGACAATATACCCGTCACGATTCTCGGGTTGACGTTGCCGGCGCTCACATTTGCACTTGCGCTCGACCGTGCGATGAACGGACTGACGCGACCGTTCTTCGGCTGGATCTCCGACCATATCGGCCGCGAGAACACGATGTTCATCGCCTTCCTTTTGGAAGCGCTCGCTGTTTATGGGTTGCTCTCCTTCGCGCATGATCCGGTGCTGTTTGTGATCCTATCGGGCTTGGTGTTTTTCGCCTGGGGAGAAATCTATGGACTGTTTCCGGCGATGTGCGCGGATCTCTACGGCGGAAAATTCGCCACGGCCAACTATGGGCTGCTTTACACCGCCAAAGGGACGGCCGCGTTTGTCGTTCCGCTCGCGAACTTGCTGCCGGCCGGAACAGGAAGCTGGAAGATCGTTTTCATGATCGCTGCCGCGCTCGACCTCGTGGCGGCCTTCCTGGCGCTGGTGGCGCTGAAGCCCCTGCGCAAGCGACTGATGGCGTCAGGTAAATAAATAGGTTCGCTCGCGTCTGAGCCGGAGGGGTGGGGTTTGTCATGAGTAAGCGGTCTCTTTACGGAGCTGCTTCTCGCCACTGAGAACATCATCCATGAACGCGCACTCGATCGCGTAATTCTTTGGCCGCACGCCGAGCAGCCCTTTGAGAGTAACATGACGGACTTCGGTAATATTCCAGAGTACGGACCGTACGTCGCTACTGATGAGTATCGTTCGGGCCTCCATTACCCCGCTGTCATCAGAGAACTGGGCGAGCTTCGCGGGAAGCGAATCTTAGATATCGGAACCGGCAACAGCTACCTTCCGCATCTATTGGCTAAGAAAGGTGCGGTCGTTGTGGGCTACGACAAATCCCCAACACAAATAGAGTTGGCGCGGGCGCACGAAAATGCACGAAGCCTTGGCATCGAATACGTCGTTGCGACACCGCAAACATTCTCTGATCGTCGCCAGTTCGATTCGGCAACGTCGGTTATGGTATTGCCATACGCAGAGAATGTGGCCGAGTTAGGAACTTTTTTCCAGTCTGCGAATCAACGCCTCGCCGCAGGCGGAAAGTTTGTGTCAGTCACCCTGAATCCTCGATTTACGAAATTTCAAACAAACTTTTTCATTCGACGCATGACGAAGCTCGAAGGCAACTCGGTAAAGATGGAGTTCATCACAAGAACCGGAGAGCCTGGGCTGCGAGAGCCGCTCTTTAAGCGCCAGTACATGGAAGCCGAATATGAGCAGGCTGCTGCCGTAGCTGGAATGAACGTCGCGTGGAAGTCGATGACCGCCACGCCGCAAGCAGTGGCCAAAGAAGGCGAAGAGTTTTGGCGACCAATCCACGAAACACAACCGTATATCCTCCTCATTGCTCAAGGAAGATAGTCGCCCGTGGGATCAAAGCTCGGTGAGCACTGTAGGCTCCCCCGATTGGCCAGCATTATCGAATGCCTGCTAATGGAATGGTCCGGCCGTGCTCCTGCCCACCGGCGAGTGATGCTGGGATGGGGCGAGTGTCAAACGGAGCACCGCCATGTCCAACAAATCAAATCTGACCGTTTGGCACCTACACTCAAGGAAATTGACGCGTGCCGTCGGCGATCTGTGTGATCATGGTAAGCAATCTCGCACATGAGAGAACTCGTGAGCCAAGATCGTTTGATTAAGGCCGTTGGGTGAGACCCTGATGAATGTGGTTCCGTAGGTATTGGCCCTGGCTCCTTTACCACCAAGCCTATGGTCGCATTCCTCGCTCGCGCACGCGAGAAGAGTCGGGGTATGATCAAACGAGCCATAGAAAGCAGTCACCTGGGCCGCTGCGCGAGAGATGGCCTCTTGTAGCTTTGTCCTGTCCTCGACCGACATTGCGGGATCGACAAACAAATTGGCCGTTACGCGCAGCAGTCCATAGCAAGCTGGACAAGCATAGGCCGCCATAGCGGGCGACAACAAAGGTATGCCCCGACGCCAACGATCACAAGGATCGTTGCGATGAGCGGGATTCGCATGGGCCAGCGCCAGCTTGAAAGCTTCAAAATTGCGTCCTTCAAATTGAAAGAACGAACCTCACGCGTGTGGCGACCGATAGTTCGGCATTGTGGCACTCGCACGACGGTGACTTCGCCTTTGGGTCATTAGCTACAGATCGTTGCGCGATGAAAATCGGTCCATGTCCGGAATGCCCCGAAAGCGACGGCTGGCAGTCAAAGCGTCGTCCGTCGCGATGGACCAGAAGCGGCCCTTCCGTAGCCCCCCAAGCTCACCTCGGGATTAGGCCACCGCCTGCCGCGCCTACTTTTCCACCACCTGGATTTGGCGCAGCGCGGCCAGCAGCTCGGCACGAAGCGTGGCAGGCGGCCTTGCTGAGGTAGTGGAGAGGTGCAGGTCGATCCAGGTTCCGGCCTGGACGCGCTCTGCACGCACGTGAACGCTGGTGCCTCCGCCTGGCACCGGCACGTCGAACGCAACCACCTCCCACGGACCATTCCGGAGCATCTCGACCCGCGTCGGCGCGAGGGCGCCGGCATAGGCCGGGGATCGGCTCTCTGCCTGCCAGAACTCCTTGAGCCCTTTGTAGCTCGAGGCCGGCTCGAGCCAGCCGCTAAGAATGAGCTGCGGGTCGCGTCTCGCCAGCTTGAAGTAGCTTCGCCCGGCGCTCGCCGCGTCGTCGGGGCGGAGCGAGGGGTCAGACACATTCACGACGACTCGGCTCTGCGGCACCGTGAATGTGAAAGGCCCGCCGGGTGTGGAGGGAGCTTGGCCGTCCGTGGTACCCCGCTCAAGGCGCAGAGAGGAGAGCAGCGACATCGCCCTTCCGACTTCGGGCAGCGAGGGATCGTCGAACAGGATCGTTGCGATGAGCATCACTCGGTCATCGAGGAGCGCCAGGGCGCTGCGCGTGATTTTATAGTTGCCTGCCTCCGCGGGCTTGCCCACCAGCGACGCGTCGGTGAGTTCGACCACCCAGCCCGAGCCGCGGGAAAGTCTGAGCTGTTTCGGATCAAACGCCTTCTCGACCGAGCCGTCGAGGAACTGGCGGGTCATGTCTTCCAGCCGACCTTTCACCTGCTCCACCCCGAGAGGCTGCTCAGACGGCGAGACGATGAGCGAGAACTGGGCGCTTACCACGGGGCCCGCTTGGGGCTCGGCGATGAGATAGAACCCCACCTCGTTGGTAGGCTGCGTGCGGACGCTCCAGCCGGTCGGTACGGCCACGCTGACAGTGCCGTGCCCTGGCCAGTCGAAGGCCTCAGCGTGGACCGCGGCCGGCGCGAAACCGATCACGAGGACGAAGGCGGTCGCGAAAAGGCGCATAGCTGGTTCCTAGTTGGGGGGAATGAAAAATAAGGATGGCACGTGGGGGAGAGCGGCCACAAGGGCTGTGGAAAGCTTACGGCCCAGCCCGGCCTCGTTACTTTTTCGACCAGATCGAAGCGCTCTTTTTCCGTGCGTTGCAGATTTGCTAAGAGCACGCGCGGCCGTCGATACAGATGGTTCTATGACAGTCCGTGCGTTGCCATATCGATCGCCATGGAAGCGGCGAAGCTGGTCACCGCGGTGCCGCTCAATTCGTCAGCGCGGCAGATCCACCTCAATAAGCGGACCCGCCGGGCCGGCAGTCGGCGCTTCCGGGTCGCGAGGAGCCCGATATTAAACGGAAGGCGGCAGCCTTCGTGCGGTGGCACGGCAGCGGCAACTCGACTCTAGCGCTTGGAGGGGGTATCAAGTTTCGCTTGGACCAGGCGCAGACAAGAAGTATCGCCGTCCCGAACTAGCATTCGATTCGTTATATCAACAGCCTTGCTTGCTGCATCTTCAGTATCGAACAGGGCGGCAACTTTTCTCTCTTTCCCGCAGCACGTTATGGGTGGAAAGTGGCCGACCCAATATCGACCACTCGAAGTCTTCACGCATACTGTCCAGTGGCCTTTCGAGAGGACGCGGCGGCAGTCGGGACAAAAGACCTCTATGCGCCTTAAATAGTATTCTGGCTCTACGACCACATCCTCTCTCTTGAACATCGCATTCCCCTAACGCGAGCGCGATATGTGCTCCCGATGAGGCTGAAATAGGCAAGGCTCGTCCGACTCTCATCTCGCAACTGAAACATCAGATGGCCCCACCAGCTCACACTACTTGCGTGGAACCAAGCCCTAATCCAGTTTGAGTGACCCCAAGCGCAGGAGCGAGCGGCGAGCACGGCATCCCGAGAGTCGTCTTCTTGGGACAGTTCCACGCTCGCTGTGTCTCCGACACCGTACTTCTTCTCGATCATGCCCAGCAGAGAATTATATCTTCAAGTGCTTCCCGCGGGTAGCCCCGTGCCTGCTCCCTGATGCCCCGCGTCTACCCATCAAATTCCTGATCCGGTACCGCGTGCTTCCTCTTTTTTGCCCTTGCGCTCCCCTTTCATACATTGCTGCTATTGCTCCCCTCCGACGGTCACGCACGGTTTGTCTCCGGACGTTTCGCATCCCGGCTGATTCCGGAGGTCCGGAGTGGGTCTTGTGTCACGAGTAACGCCAGTCCACACGGCGCTGCGTAACTGTACGAGAGATGAAGGTAGGTCCTTCGAGGTCGGCAATCAGGTGTTGATCTCAAGCCACCGCAAGCTACTGTGGTCAAAAGCCGTGGTGGTTGCGTGAAGGCGAACCGGCAAGGCTTGAGCCCTGGCGCAGCACCGCCACCGCCAACGGATGACGCGATTTCTAGATCCGAGAAGGACCATTATCGGAACCAATGCGGTTATTTGTCCGGGGTACGACGTCGGACCATTTACCGGGTTGAAAAGGCTCCTTCCAACAAGCCGCGCATCGCATGCGAGGCGCGTACTCATGAAACGAGAGAGTGCGGCATACCTTGATCGGTTGGCTGCGCTCGGAGGAATGTGCGCGGGCACTTCGCTTTCAAGAATGGTCCTGTCGACAGTTGGAAGTACGGGTCCCATGTCAACCAAGAGCTTCAAGCTTTGTTCGTACCTTGACTTTGCCAGTCGCGCCGTCGGTTCGATTTTCTCTTTCGCCTGAATTTTGCTCACGTTCCGGGGGCTCCAGCGCGTTCGCGGCTGGGCAGGTCAAGCGCCAGGTCACGCCCGAGGGCGCGTAATCAAGGTCGACCGCACCATCCACGCTGCGCGCCGTCATCGCTTCCATAACTATGGTGCCGAACCCGCGCCGCTTCGGCGCAGATACGGGCGGGCCATCGCGCTCGGTCCAGCTCATGGTGAAAGTGTCGCCATCGGTCCCCCAGCGGACATCGACACGACCCGTATCCGTCGAGAGCGCCCCGTATTTCCCGGCGTTGGTGGCGAGCTCGTGGAGCGCGAGCCCAATGGCTTGCGCGGAGGCCGCCTTCAAGCGCAGCTTGGGGCCGTGCACGGCGATACGAGAACCAATGAGGTCGGCGAAGAGCGCTAGCTGGGCACAAACCAGGTCCTCGATCTCGACCCCATTCCATTCGTTGCGCACGAGCAGGTCCTGATTGGCTGAGAGCGCCTGGATGCGCTCGGAGAAGCGCTCGACGAAATCTTCGGGATTTCTGGTGGCGGTCTGGTGGGCGATCGCGTCCACGACGCTGAGCATGTTCTTGGCGCGATGATTGATTTCGCGCATGAGGAGGTGCTCCTTTTCCTCGCGCTCCTTGCGTTCGGTAATGTCCTGTAAGGTGCCGACGAAGCTCACGGCCCGCCGCCCATGCCCGGCGCCCTCGAAATACGCAAGCCCCAGAGTCTCCACCCAGCGGACCTGGCCGTCTCCCCGCCGCAGCCGGAACTCAGTCGCGGAGCGCCTCGGGTCGACGGGATCGAGCGCCGCCTCGAGGTTCGACTGAACCATTTCCACGTCGTCCGGATGCACCAGCTTCATGATCTCTTCGATACCCGCCTCATTCTTGGGAAAATCGAAAATCTTCTGAGAGCGCGTATCCCCCGAGAACATGCGGTGGCGCGGATCGTACTGGTACGATCCGAGTTGGGCTACGTTGAGAGCAATCTGCAAACGATCTTTGCTCTTGCGCAGCCAATCCTCTGCTGCCTGTCGCCTGGCGGCGGCCCCTCGAAGCTCCGCCATGAGGGTGTCGACCTCGGCGACCGGGGTCTCGCCCGACGGCAGCGGACCGCCCTTTCCCAAAGTGGTCGCAGCGCGAGCCGCGTGGCCGACCGAGCGTGCGATAATCCGGCCCAGCCATGACGCCAAGGCAACCACCAGCGCAAAAGCGGTTAACGCCGTCAAGCCGATGGTCCACCACAACGCCCGAACCGGAGCCTCGAGCAGAGCCTTGGGCGCCCACACGGCGGTTTCCCAGCCGGTCAATTCCGACCGCGCGTATGCCTGCAGCGATGGTAGCCCTTCGGAGTCGGTAAACTCGAACACGCCGCCGGGTCCTGCGCGATGCCACTGCGCCGGCGGCAGCTCCTTCCCGATGAATGCATCCTCCTGTTCGGACCGCGCGACGATGCGGTGCGCTGCGTCGGCAATCACCGCCAGCCAGCCTGGCGGCAGTTCATTTGCTGCGACCAGGCGTGCTAGGGCGTGCTGACCTTGCGACCTCCCGAGGACGTAGCGGCTCTCGCCGCCGATCTCTACCGGCACGATGATGGCGAACATAAACTGGTCGACGACGGGGGCCATGAACAGGCCGGTCACTTGTGGCTGACCTGTTGCGAGGGCCCTCTCTATAGGTTTCGGAACAACCGCCTTTGGCAAAGGCTTACCGAAGGGCACAAAGGTATTGACGAGTTGCTGCATGTTGCGATCGATGAGCACGATGTTGCCGCTTTGCAGCAACGCTAGCGAGGCTTCGGCCTGGCGCTGGAACTCGGCGAAGTCGCTTTGGCGCAGCGACGGCGAAGCGGCCAATGCTTGCAGTCTCTCGATCTCGCCTATGATCACACGGTCAACTCCCGCCGACAAAATACGTGCCTCACTCATCAGTACATTCCGAACCTCGCGGAGTTGCGCGTCAGTGATGCGAATTCCCGTGTACACGCCGAACAGCAGGAGCGGCGCAATGATCGCGCATCCGAGCATGACCTGCAGCTGCCACAACGGTCGCGGCTTGCGGAGCGCGGGCATCGCTCCGATCCGCAAAACGATCGCGATGACGAAGCAAAGCAGGCCAACGGCGGTCAGCGGCCTGGGCGTCTCGACCGAGCCGTAGAACGTGTGGACGCCGCTCAGGTAGGCGAACAGGGCGAACACTTGCATGAGGCCGGCAAGGCCGCCGAGCGCGGTGGCGGCGAAGTGATACCTTTCGAAGCGGCTGAGCGCGAGCGAAGCGCCCGCGAGCGCGAGCGCCACCGGCACCCCGTTTATCATAGGATACTGGGTCTCAGGTCCCGGGACCGCAGCCCCCGGCACCAGCAAGCTGTTCAAACGGTTGATGCCGGAATCGATGCCGAATCGATCGAGCAGATCGAGCACAGCGATGGCAGCCACCGCGAGGCCAACCACGAACCCAAAGCGCGAGTTCTTGCCGGGGTACACGAGCGCGAGACTGAGGGCCGTGAGGCACAAAGCCGTCATCGGCCTCATGGTGGCGAAGCCCGAGCCCCAGCTCGACAGCATCGGCGGCGCGACCCACCAGCTGATGAGTGCCGCCGCAGCAATTGCCACCGCGGCGAAGCCAGCAACTTGGCTCGCGTGTTGTCTTTTCAGGCTGCGGACCCGGGCAAAGAGCGTCATGTGGGCTCCAGCACAGCCGGCAGGCGCTCCCGGACCCCGTGGTCGAACCTGTCCGGCGACGTTTTCAACATAAGTGCTTGCGTGAACGGGACTATGTCTTTGCAAAAATTTATTGTCGCAGCCGGAACAATTGGGCTGCTCCGGGTCATCGGCGACCCTGCCGGCCACAAACAGGCCCGGCAGGTTCGCCCCAGCAAGCTGTCGTTGCGGCCGATCGAGCATCCAGATTGTTCCGTACCTGGCGCAGCACTGCCGCCTAGGTGCGGCGCGATTTCAGGTCCGGGAAGGGCATTTATCGGAACCAATTTGTCGAGGCGTTTCTCACGAAGCGAGAGAGTGCGTCGCGCTAAGATCGGTCCGCTTTCCGCCCGATAGCTGTCGGATGGCAAGAACTTCGGCTGGTC
>Ga0209131_1002530_pt1 | contig 12391 bp, 11 predicted proteins | sample GraSoi_2013_40cm_FD_185826 | JGI IMG/M metagenome (GOLD analysis project Ga0209131, IMG submission 185826) | Grasslands soil microbial communities from the Angelo Coastal Reserve, California, USA - Sample 9_17_2013_40cm (SPAdes) (version 2) | ecosystem: Environmental > Terrestrial > Soil >...
TGCCTGCGAACAAAACTCGATAACCTTTCCCCGTTGGGGCTGAGCGGCAAGCACGAACTCATTCCGAAAGTTCTTCGGTACGTAGAACTCAATCACCTTCGCCATAACCATCTCCTGCGAGCTACATCTTCTGCAAACGGTCAGGGCAATCGAAGGACCAAAGCGAAGTGCTCGGGAACGTCTCGTAAACTGCTGACTTTAGCGGAAGAGATTTAGTCTGGAGCAAGAGGGCGTTGGAAAATGTCGAACCCAATTTCGACACTTGTCGAAGATTGGTGACAGCCGGTCAAGAGTAGAGGCTGCAGTTCAGGGAAGAGACGGGAGCCCAGGTGGGAGTGTGTCCGGTGGGCCTGGTTGATTGACGGTCATGATACTTTTCGCGGCTCGATGCCCAACCTCTTCATGCGGGAGATCAGCGTCGTGCGCTTGATGTCCATGCGTGCTGCGGCACCGTCAGGACCTGCTACTCGCCCGTTCGAGACTTTCAGGATGCGGACAATCTCATCACGTTCATTGGCTTCGCGCGTATCCATCACAGGAACGGTCCTGCCATTATTGCCCAGTTCACTGATCGGGGCCTGCAGCGCCGCGCCATGTGTAAGGATCACTGAACGCTCGATGAAATTTTCCAGCTCACGAATATTTCCCGGCCAATGCCAGCTGGCGAGCTTCCTCATGGCCACCGTGGGAATCGATTCGATCTGCTTCTGCATGCGGCGGCCGTACTTCTGCGTGAAGTAGCGGACCAAGAGCGGAATATCTCCGGGACGTTCGCGCAAAGGTGGGATGCGGATCGGAAACACGTTCAGGCGATAGTACAAGTCGCTGCGGAACTCGCGATTCTCCATCATTGTCTCGAGATCGCGATTGGTCGCCGCTACCAGTCGCACATCGACCTTTTTTGTTCGATTGCTGCCTAGCCGTTCGAACTCGCGTTCCTGCAAAGCGCGCAGGAGCTTCGGCTGGATCTCGATCGGAATATCTCCCACCTCGTCGAGAAATAACGTACCTTGATCGGCGAGTTCAAGTCGGCCAATTTTCTGCGCAATCGCGCCGGTGAAGGCGCCTCGTTCATGTCCAAAAAGCTCACTCTCAAGCAGTCCGGTTGGAATTGCGGCGCAGTTCAACTTTACGAAGGTCCGCTCCTTACGATGGCTGCGGTCGTGAATGGCCCGCGCAATCAATTCCTTTCCCGTGCCGGTTTCGCCCAGAAGCAACACTGTCGAGTCGCTGGGCGCGACGGTTTCCACCAGATTCAAAACGTGGCGGAGAGCCGAACTCTGTCCCACAATTCCTTCAAAGTCTATCTCGCCACGGATTTCATCTTCCAAATACAGCTTCTCCTGTGCGAGCTTGTCTTTCAATTCGGCTAGCTCGCGATAGGCCAGGCGATTCTCGATGGCGATCGCCAATTGCCCCGCGGCGTGAAGAAGGAAATCAACGTCTTCCGGGCGGATTGAGTTTTCGACCGGCTGCCGAGTGTGAGCACACCGAGCGTCCGACCTCGGCTGATCAGGGGCAGAGCGCAACCCGACTCGAGGGCTTCGGCGCGAGCTTCAGTAGACACATGGGCAGCCAGCTGTTCACTACAGAGATCCAATATGACAGGCTTGCCGGCCTTGAACACCGCGCCCATCACGGACCCCTCGATCGGTTGCAGCGCATCCTCCTTAACGAATCCCTTACTCTCTGGGAAGTCCATAGCGAGTTGTCGCAAATAGACGCGCTCAGCGTCTGGCAGCCACACCCCAACGATATCGTAATGCATGACTTGCCGAATGCTCGCCGACACCGTGCGGAGGAGATCGCGACATTCTAAAGCCGAGACCAAAGTGGTGGTCATGTCCAGGAGCAGCTTCAGTCGGTCGCTCTCGCGTTGCAATTCCGGTCTTGCGCCCGGCGACTCGTGAGCATTTAATGAGTGGTCCAGTAGCATCGAAGAGGTGCTCATTCGTTAGACCTCCCGAAAGGCATTGTCGCGATCGCTACACGCGCCAATCGCATGGGCCGCACAGCAGCGCTTCATAGTGATGCTTGGTCACTCGTGAGATCGCTGCTCACAAGGGACTCATAGACTTCCGTTATGCCGGTTAACCACGAACTGCTTCAACCACCGCTCGGACGAAACGACCAGTACCCAGTTCGTGGATATGCTTGATCTGATGTAACGAAGATGAGGAAGGCTTCGATAAAATGTCGTAGCCGTCGTCACCTGGCGAATCGGGTGCCGAAGCGCTCGACAATCCCTTTCCGCCGTCTCCAGCTCGCAGGATTGTAACGACCGCCATGGTCGCCCAAAAAAAGCGAGAGGAACGGCGATGGCGGCGCAAGCGTTGGAACCCGGCAGAAATCCTGGCGCAGCGGTGGAAGGAAGGATTCGAAGCCGCTAAGAGAAATGCATTCAGGAGCTTAGCGTTTGATTCATGATCCTGTGTCGATCCAAATTCAGCCGGCAAATAATCATGAACGCGGACCCAGCAGGCTCGTGAGGATGGCTGTGCATCATGCCTTTGAAAATTTGGCGACCAACCTGGGCACAAGACTCCGGGGCATCAAACGCTGTGCGAAAACGCTGAACTTATTGAGAGCTCCGGGAACCGTCAGACCGCCGCCATGGGCGAGCACTCGCAGCGCATCCTCGACAACCTCGTCCGGACTCTGATAAATGCCAGCCCATTTTCCCCGGGCGTGCTGCTCCGATTCATCATTCCCATTCTTATACAGCCTTCCCGGGCAGACGGTGACGACGCTTACACCAGCGCTACGCAGCTCCTGCTCCAGTGCCAGAGAGAACGCGGTCAGAAAGGCTTTAGTTGCGGAATAGACGCTCGCAAAGGGAATGGGCTGAAAGCCTGCAGTCGAGGAGATGTTGATGATGCCCTTTTGCCGTCGCTCCAACATTCTCGGAAGGAGGTTGTAGGTGAGTTCGACGATGGCCTGGTTATTGAGGTGAAGCATCTCGAGTTGCCGATGAATGGAGAGCCCTCGGAATTCTCCGCGGAGACCAAAACCGGCGTTGTTGACGAGTAGGTCGATTGGAATATCGCCCTTCGAGAGTTGTTCCGTCAGGACTTGGCCGGCTCCTGGAAAGGATAGATCAGCCTGTATAGCGATCACGGCGACCGACTTGGACCGGCGCAATTCGTTCGCCAATGCGTGGAGAGGTTCCGCGGACCGAGCAACGAGAACCAGATTGCAATGGCGCTCCGCGAGAGCGCGTGCGAACGCCATTCCAAGCCCGCGGGAGGCACCGGTTATGAGCGCAAAGCCGTCGTACTTCATTTCAGTTCTTGCTCAGAGATCGGCGCACCGCTTCCGGGAAGCGAGTATCGAACACGCCGTCCCAGAAACGAGTGCTGATGCCATAGCCCTTGTCGATCCCACGGGGGCTGTGGTGGTACAGGTGATATTTCTTCATCCGCCGAAAGAGGGGAAACCTGGAATTCGAAAAATGCAGCGAATAGTGAAGCCACTCTTCGCCGACGTAGCTCTGTACGACACCGGCGAGTACGACGGGCGCTGTATAGACGGGAAACAGAAAGCTGGCGGGCGCGGCAACGAAAAACAACGGCAGAATATCCTTCAGCTCACCGCTGATGTGCCTTCCATCGAATGGCCGCATGTGATGATCCCAATGGAGAGGATCGAGCCGCTCGTGCAGAAATCGGCGGACGATGCCTCTGCCTGGCGGAAAACGGCCATGCAAAACATAGCGGTGGAAGAGATATTCGACGAGCGTCCAGGTTGCGCAACCTGCCGAGAAGAAAGCTACTGCTGTCCAAGTGTGCGCTGTCGCAAACGCGATAGCGAACACGAGAATCGCATACAAGGTGTAGAAGACGGTGAGAGGGTAGAGACGATGGCGAGCAAGAGCGGCTTGACTCCGCTTGTAGGTTTGAAACGGGACCTCCGCGGTCCGGTGCATTGGTGGCGAAATGACTGCGGGTTGTGACATCTACCTTCTCAGTCCTTCCTTGGCATTCTTTGGAGGAACTACTCAAAGCTTCCGGTCGCACCCTGGAAGCCGTTGAGGGCTTGCTTCCACAGCCACTTCATCACGCGAGCTGAGCTGTAGCAGTACGCGACGTTGTACCCGAGTGTCGAAAAGCAATTCGGCTCGCAGCCCTTTTTCATATCCGAGAGTTGCTGGACATCGAACTTCTGATTGCCGACGGTGCCCCAGTCATAGTTTGCGTTGTACATGGGAAAGCACGGAGCGAGCGTCCCGTTGGTTCGAATAATCAGCCAGTTCTGTCCGGCGCGGCACCCCCAGTGCTCGCCGCCACCGCGCATGAACCCTTTCATGTTCTGCAAACGGGGAATCGAATCGACCATTTTCCAACCCTGACGCTGCTTGTCGATGAGCCAGTCAAGAAGTTCGTCCACCTCAGGAAAGTCTTGCGGCCGAATGTAGGTGTCGTTTTCGTGAAGATGTTTAAAGTGTTCCTGCTCCATCATCGGAGCCTCGTTGACGTGAAACGTAATGGAGATCCCATTTTCGTGCGCGATGGTAGCGAGTTCTTTCACGTCATCAATGTTGGTGCGGCAGATGTTGGTGTTGAAAAACACGGTATAGCCGTAACGGTATTGTCGCCGGACCAGGTAGTCGAAGTTCTTCCGCACGTGCTCAAACGCTTTCGGGAGTCCCGGCTTTTCCTTGATCGTATCCACGGCGAAGTTGACCGTAGCAATGCCGGCGTCAGCGAGACGATCGGTAACTTCTGGACGCAGGAGCCGTGCGTTCGTCGCCAGGTAAACCCAGAAGTCTTTCTTCGCGGCGTAATAGATTACTTTGTGAACGAAGTCCGGGCGGATGAGCGGCTCGCCGCCGGTTGGAGCCAGCACGCGGCACGGAGTGGATTCCAGCCAGTCGATGGCGCGCCGCGCTGTGTCCTCAGTCATGCCTTTGACGCGATTGTCGTACGACCAGCAGTAATGACAGTCGAGATTGCATTTCCATTCGGTAAAGAGGTAGGCGATGATCGGCTGAAACTCGCCTGGCAGCACACGTGACTTGAGATACGGAACCATCCAGCCCCGCATGGTCTTCATGACCTTGGACGCAGGCCAGTGCCGCTTGCCGGTCTGGAGGACAGCATCGTGCTGCGCAATATCAGCGGCATCGAGTTCGTGCATCAGAGCGGGGTACTGCGGAAAGACTGGCGAGGGCAGAGCGAGTGAAGCTCGGGGCGCGTGCTCCACCCTCGCCAGCGGTGGGGAGGGATCAGGGGGTTTTTGCAAAAGGTTGTGCAGAGGCACATCCAGCCGAAAAGGCTGCGTTGGCAGAGTTGGTAAAGATTGAACCGGTTGTGAGGTTGAAGTTGCCATAAACTCTCCTATGCCCAGTGCAGGCACTGCATCTCTCTTGCCAAATTCAGACGGGTTCGGCACAGGTGCGCAGCAGCAATCTCTTCATGCCGCATAGTGGGAAGTCCTGAGCGAGAATGAGCTCTCGCTGAACTCCTGTGTCGATGGTCACTTTCCCGCGATCCTCAAGCATCTGATCTCGTTCCACACCAGCGCAGAGTGCACTGCGCGTGCCAAAGACACGTTCCAATCGAGAACATGACAACTGATTGAAGAGAGAAGAGTCTCCGCTTTGTGAGACTGCGATCCGTTGAGAGAGTGTCGGAACTCTCGACGCTTTTCTCGACATGTGACGAGCGACTTAGACACTTGGATCCAGTCACCATTCGTCCTTCGTCTTTACTTCTTCCTGAGACCGCTTGTTGATTCAGTCAATTAGAGATTCATCGCGTTTCGCGCAGATCCAGTCTTCTGGCCCTGTATTTGCATTGGGCAACGACAAGAGGAAACGTTTTGTTGTATGCCTGAGTTCGAGTTGCGTAGACCACGGGCGGCCTTCGGGCGCAACCACTACCTGAGCGCGCTGTTGACCCTTGTTGTGAGCGCCTCCGCATCTGGCGCACGCGGGCAGGCGACTCAGGAGAACCCCCCGCAAACCGTGATGGGAACCATCCAGGGCGTGGTGACGGCAATCCAGCAAAAGGAACAAAGCCCTCTTCAGGGTATCCAGGTTGAACTGAAAGGGGGCGGTGGGGATTCGCAACCGGCTGTTGCGACCATCACGGATTCCGAAGGGCGTTACGAATTCACGAAGTTGCCTCAAGACAAGTATTCCCTCCGTGTGAATCAGCAAGGGTTCAAGCCGTTTGCTCGATCTATTTTGCTTGGCGCGAATCAGACGTCGGTCCTCGACATCGCACTCACACTTGACACTGTCGTGGAAAATGTCGAAGTGAAGGAACAAACCACACCGGTTTCATCGGAAAGCACTTCTCCAGCCTCAACCCTCAACAACGCGCAGTTGGAGACGTTGCCGCTGGCACAACAGAAGTTCCGGGACGCGCTCCCCCTCGTTCCGGGCGTGATTCGCGGCCTGGATGGAAGACTGAGCGTCAGAGGCACGTCGGAGAATCAAGGAATGCTGGAGGTGGATTCTGCGAAGACGGTTGATCCCGTGACTGGGTCCTTTTCAATTCCCGTACCGATCGACGCCATTCAGACGGTCACCGTTGACAAGACGCCCTTCAGCGCCGAGAACGGAGGTTTTTCCGGAGGGCTGACAAGAATCGAAACCATCCCGCCGCCCAGCGATTGGTTCTACAAAATCAAAGACTTCAACGTGAGCCTGCGCGGAAAGAATGACCACTTAGTAGGCGTGTCACAAGCGACGCCTCGAGTCTCATTCGGAGGGCCTATCAGCCGTGGCAAAGTGAACTTTTCTGAGGTGTTCGAGTATGACGTCAGAAGAGATCCGGTGCGTGGCTTGGTATGGCCCAACAACGAAATCAAGACTCAGGGCTTCAATTCCTTTACTCGCATTCAGGCCATTCTGTCGGCTCAGCACCTTTTAAGTGCGGACATCAATGTCTTTCCCATGCGCACGCAGTTCGCCAATATCACGGCGCTGGTGCCGCAGACCGCATCCTCAGACTACAACCAGAAAGGCGTCTCGGCAGGCATCTCGGACCTTCATAGTTTCAACTCGGGCGCATTGCTTAAGACTGCTTTCCGTTACACACGGTTTGATAGCAATGCCCACGGTCAGGGATCGGCGGACATGATGATCAATCCCGAGGGTTGGGGCGGGAATTTTTTTGACTCCTGGACCAGGGCTGCCAGTCAGTTCGAAGCATATCCAACCTTTCAGCTTGCGGCCAGAAATTGGCTTGGCCGACATGAATTGAAAATTGGCGCGGACGTGACGCATAGGTCTTATTCTGGCAACAGCCTGTCCCACCCCGTCCAATTGTTGAGGCAAGACGGAACGCTTGCCGGGGAGATCAGTTTCACAGGCAACGGACCGCTGAGCGCTTCGGCCACGGATCTGGAAGAGTTCATCCAGGACCAATGGACGTGCAACGAGCACTTGGCGATCTCCCTTGGTGGCCGCCTAACCAGTGAGACTGTGGGAAGGGTTGCCGCCTTCGCGCCGCGGGTTGGCGTGGCCTATTCGCCTGGGAAAAATCAGAAAACGATCTTTCGGGCGGGAGCAGGGCTGTTTTACGACCACGTTTCCTTACTGGAGGCAAGCTTTGCTCGCAATCCGGCGCGCACCGTGAGCGTTTTTGACGAGACGGGAAAACCCATAGGAACGCCCATTCTCTATCACAACGCCTACGTCGGAAGTGGTGCCGGCCCTCTTTCGTCACGTGTGCAATCCGCACCTAACTCCAGTCCCCGCAGTTTCGTGGGAAACATCGAAGTCGACCGGCAATTGTGGTCTGCGGCGACCCTTCGCGTTAGCTGGCTTTATAGCCAGACGCGCAGTCTGTTCATCGTGAATCCCGTGCCGGATGTTTTCGGAAGCGATGGTCTGTTAGGCCTCTTCAATACGGGCACGGCCAACTACCATGAATTCGAGGCCACGCTACACTTCCGACCCGTTCGGCACTCTGAACTCAATATTTCCTACGTCTGGAGCCGGACACGCGGCGATCTGAATACCGTATCCAACATTTTCCTTCCATTCGAGCAACCCGTCATTCGCCCCAATGTTTCGGGCATTCTGCCTTCGGACGTTCCCAATCGAGTGGTCAGCTGGGGAATGTTTCATCTTCCGTGGTCGCTTACGGTAAATCCCGTCGTTGATGTTCACACCGGCTTTCCGTACTCCGGCGTGGACGTGCTGCAGAATTACGCCGGACTGCCGAATGGCCGGCGCTTTCCGACATTCTTTTCACTCGACGCACAGGTTTACAGAGACTTTCATCTGCATTTGCCTTTCACGGAACATGGGCGCCGGCACAAAGTTCGGGTAGGCCTTTATTCGATCAATCTCACAAATCATGGAAATTTTCATGACGTGTACAACAACGAGGCTTCGCCTTTCTTTGGCAGATTCACTGGTTTTCAGCGCCGCGTGGATGGCTTCATTCTTAGTTTCGGTGATTGAAAGCATAGCGCACAGCCACGGAAGGGAACATAAGAAGATAGGAGGGCTGGGAGGTTATGGCAGCGCACTTTGAACGAATTGAAAAATCGGTGTTGGTCGCTTTTATCCTGGGGGTACTTTCGGTGACGCCACTTGCGGAAGGTCAAGACGCCGCGGGCCAGATAACGCCACAGGCGGCTCTATCGAGTTATGGAGATCCAGTTAGCCTGACCGGCGACGAGATCATCGCACAAATGCTTCAGCGCAATCTCGCACGAAATCAAGAGCTGAGGCAGTACTCTGCCGTCCGAACGTACGAGATCAGAAACCTCGAGGGGAAAGTGGCTGCGCAAGCGGTAGTCCGAGTGGAGTATCGGGCGCCCGACAAGAAAACGTTCAACAAGACTTCCGAAAAAGGATCGAGTATCGTCCGTCACCTTGTGTTTGATCGCCTGATCCAGAGCGAAAGCGAGACATCTTCCGGTCGGGAGCATCACAACAGTGCGATCACTACCGCGAACTATACATTCACGTTGGCTGGAGAAGAGGAAGTCGGCCTGTACCATTGTTTCGTCTTAGAGGCCATTCCGAAACGCAAAGACAAGTATCTGTTTGAGGGGAAAATATGGATCGACGCAGAGGATTTTGCGGTTGTGAAAATCGCAGGCCACCCTGCTAAAAAATTGTCCTTCTGGATCAATCGAGCTGACTTTGTCCGGCAATATCAAAGAATTGATGGATTTTGGCTTCCTTGCCGTGACGAGACGTGGGTCGAAGTCAAGATGTACGGGCGCAGAGTCTTCACGGTCGATCATCAACAGTACGTGATCGATCCTGCGAATCGCGTTCAAGCTGAGACAGGAGACATGGACAAACCGGATTAACGATTTCCTAGGTCGCAATCTCGTTTTGGATTGACGCCACCTCGTAAGTAGAGCGAGGAAGCACGGACTCCGATCGGGCCGGAAGTGAATCCTGTGCCAGTCTCGCACCATCCTAAGAAGCGGGTGTTATGAACGACAAAGCAGGGAAAGTCCTGGTGGTGGAGTCCGACGATACTCTCAGACAACATATCGTCGCGGTTCTGACCGACGCGGGATACGAGGTCTCGACCGATAGCCGGGAAGGAATGAAGGCAGTGGTCGCCTTCGACCCTGACACAGTTGTCCTGGGTGCTGATCCGCCCCAGCTCGATTGCTGTGACCTTCTCTCCGAAATCAAGGGCTCCGAGCAGACTCACAACATACGTGTTGTGATGCTATCTCCGGGAGGATCAGGCGAGCGCACCCGAGGTCTCGATCTCGGGGCCGACGATGTGCTGTCCCTGCCCTTTGACTCACATGAATTGCTGTCGCGGGTGCGTTCGCAACTGCGGAATAAATCCATTGCCGACGACTTTCGCGTGCGACTGCGCCTTGCCGACGAAAATCGAACCGCTACGCAGCAGGTGGTGACAGCGGTCAACGAAGAACGGCGGACGCTTCGAGTTGGCGGCCTTGCGACTGTTGCCGTGCTTATCGTTGCCGCCCTGGTCTTTTTCTTCTTCTACCGTCGCACCCAGGAACAGAATACGCGGGTCTATGCGGCAATCACTCGATTGCAGACGGGCGTGCTGACGGAACAACAGTTGATGGAACGTTCGCGTCGAGCCCTTGAAGACCGTGACCGCGGTCCATCTCAGGCTGGCGATCCCCAAAAGCTTCAACTTCAGAAAAAGAGCCAAGACCTGAAATCGCAAATTGCTATCAGTAAGACAGAAAACGTTTCTGTTTTGCAGAGTCAATTGGCCGCGGTAGAAAGCCGCATCCAGAAGATGGAGACCGACGGTAAGTTTGCGGAGAGAATTATCCAGGCCTATGAACCCAGCGTCTGCCTCATCCACGTTGTGCTCGCTTTCCGCGAGCACACTACAGGATTGAGACTCCGCTATGTTGGGGTGACGAGCACCGGCGAGCCTGCGACCGACGAACACAACAATCCGCTCGTGGGTGTCACCGGAAATGGTCCGGAAGTGCACCTGGATGTCTTCGGCACTGGCTTTCTCGTCTCCGACGCTGGACGAATTCTCACCAATCATCACGTAGCCGAGCCTTGGTGGCAGAATGACGATCTGAAGGAAATGCTCGATCAAGGTGTTGAGCCTGTGATTGCTGAGATGACGGCATATTTCCCTGGCGTTTCTCACGGCATTGCCATCAACACCGAGAAGATCTCCTCTGCCGCTGACGTTGCTGTTGTGAAAGGAGATATTTCCGAGTTGAGGATCAAAAAGATCGCACTTGCTGATGGCCTCCGTTCTGCCGTAAGCGGGGGCCCGGTGGTGCTACTTGGTTATCCGACTGCTCTTGATGCGATTCTGGCTCGGGCGGGGGCAGAGACGCTCCAATCCATCGCGACCGCATCCAAGGGTGATCCGAAGCAGGTGATCGAAGAACTCGCTCGCCGCCATCTGATCCGGCCTACCACCACACAGGGGCACATCGGAGACGTGCTGGCCGACAAGATTGTCTACGATGCCCAAACTACTTCAGGTGGGTCTGGTGGTCCGCTTTTCAACAACGAGGGCAAGGTGATAGGAATTAACTTTGCCATGGTGCGCGAGTTCGGCGGGTCAAATTTTGCGATCCCTGTCGGCTACGGGAAATCTCTTCTAAAACCTTAAGCCCGCAGAAATCGATTGCAAGCCAATGGGCACGAACTGGGTGGGCCTCTACTCGAGGCGAGGAGTTGATGGATGTTTGAGAGTATTCTCTGCCAAGTAACTGATCATGATCCCGACATTCTTGAGTCCCTGATTGGGCTCGCAGTCGAGATTGCCCGCGAAGGTCGAGAGGGCAGGCGGGTTGGCACCCTGTTCACGCTCGGGGATGAGACCGCCGTGCTCGCGAGATCCAGACCATTGATTTTGGATCCGTTGTTGGGACATCCTGAACCTTCGCGACATGTCACCAATCTCAACCTCCGCGGAACTATCAAGGAATTGGCGCAGCTGGACGGTGGGTTCGTGGTAAGTCGCGAGGGCATCGTCCTGTCCGCATGCCGGTACCTCGATGCTGTGGCCGCGCAAGTGGACGTGCCGCTGGGACTGGGCAGCCGCCACATTGCCGCCGCCAACATGAGCGCCGTTACCAAGGCGGTGGGCATTGTAGTTTCTGAGAGTTCGGTAGTGCGAATTTTCTGCCATGGACAACTGGTCGGTGAAATCATTCCGGAGGTTTGGATGATGGACCATGCCGCCCACCTGCGTGGTACCGCGAAGAGGGAACAAGTCGGCGACCTCACAATTCTGACACCAAATCTCCGACAACCCTCGATCGCGAGTGGGCGCGATTAACCACTGATTTGTGAGGAGCGAGCCATGACGGCACTGCAGGAATTCAGGTGTGAGGTCTGTGGACTCGTGACTACGAATCCCACCCACTGGTTCGTAATTCGATGTGGGGACTCCGATCTTACCGTGTACCGGTGGAATTCTGAAAGCGCCAACGCGGCCGGTTCCCGGCATTACTGCGGCGAAGCTCATGCCGAGGTGTACATCAGCCGCTGGTTCGAATCAGTGTGCGCGCCGCCGAAGCCAAGTTTTACATAGCGCTTCGATGGTGTGAGTTCGGTGCCGCGAGCGCCGCGCGTATGAACCGGAGTGATTGTGGCCGAAAAATACTTTGTGATCGCGCACGGTCGGTTTTCAAACATCGCCCAGCCGGTGAACTGGATTGCAGCTGGCGTTCTTCGTATCGAGGACGGGATTGTTATCAGCCAAAGAGCGGCCGTCCCATGTTCGGAGACAAGTTCCCGAAGTGAAAACGAAACCTAACCGTCGAAGACAATAAAACGGCGGTTCAGCCGATCGAATCGAGTGCGAAGCTGGGAGGCTCGAACATTTGCTCTGACCCGGCCGGGAAACCTCTACTCGCGCGGCGGTCGGTTCCTTCGGGAGTTACGAGGAGGTTGGACGGCGTCAGGTTAATTCCTAACCGTAACCAGTTCCAGATC
>Ga0209131_1002535_pt1 | contig 12381 bp, 7 predicted proteins | sample GraSoi_2013_40cm_FD_185826 | JGI IMG/M metagenome (GOLD analysis project Ga0209131, IMG submission 185826) | Grasslands soil microbial communities from the Angelo Coastal Reserve, California, USA - Sample 9_17_2013_40cm (SPAdes) (version 2) | ecosystem: Environmental > Terrestrial > Soil >...
ATCCCGCGCGGTCCTTGTGACGCGCGCAGCCGCGGAGTAGACTTTTCGCCACCGCTTGTGGAGGTCATTATGGCTCGCAATGTGCGTTGCGGTCTGATTCAGGTTCACTGCGAATGGTCCCCGGAGAAAATGTCGCTCGGTGACATCAAGGAAAAAATGATCGCCAAGCACGAGCGCCTGATCGCCGACGCCGCCAAGAAGAAGGTCCAAATCCTCGGCCTCCAGGAACTCTTCTACGGTCCTTACTTCTGCGCCGAGCAGCAGACGCGCTGGTATGAATTGACTGAGCGCGTGCCAAACGGGCCGACCGTCTCGCGCATGCAGAAGCTGGCGAAAAAGCACCAGATGGTGCTTGTCGTGCCTATCTATGAAGTGGAAATGCCCGGCGTCTACTACAACACCGCGGCGGTGATCGACGCCGACGGCCGCTACCTGGGAAAATATCGCAAGCACCACATCCCTCACTGCCATCCGGGCTTTTGGGAGAAATTTTATTTCACGCCGGGCAACGCCGGTTACCCAGTGTTTGAGACGCGATACGCGCGCGTAGGCGTTTACATTTGCTACGACCGCCATTTCCCCGAAGGCGCGCGTATTCTCGGACTCAATGGCGCCGAGATTGTCTACAACCCATCCGCAACCGTTGCCGGCCTTTCCGAGTATCTCTGGGAACTGGAACAGCCCGCGCATGCCGTCGCGAACGCCTACTTTGTCGCGGCCATCAATCGCGTGGGCACCGAACAGCCGTGGAAAATCGGCGAGTTCTACGGGAAAAGCTACTTCTGCAACCCGCGTGGCAAAATCGTCGCCCAGGCCAGCCGCGACAAAGACGAGCTGCTTGTCGCCGAGCTGAATCTGGATGAAATTCAGCAGGTCCGCGATACTTGGCAGTTTTATCGCGATCGTCGTCCGGAATCTTACGGCGAAATCACGCGTACGCGCGCGGCAGAGAACGCCGCTGCCGCGGACTAACCCACAAGGAATGGAGCAAGCCATGGCTACCGCTGTCTCAACATCACAAACCTGCCGCAATTTCATTGGAGGACGCTGGGTCGAATCCTCCGCCACCAAAACGGCTGAGCGCCGCAACCCCGCCAATCTCGACGAGATCATTGGGTTCGCGCCGCTGTCGACGCGCGAAGAAACGCGCGCAGCCGTCGCCGCGGCTCGCGAGGCTTTCCCCGCGTGGCGCGACACTCCCGCTCCCGTGCGCAGCCGCGTGCTCGCAAAAGCCGCGCTATTGATGGAGCAGCAAAAGGACGAAGTTGCGCGCCTGATGACACGCGAAGAAGGCAAAGCTCTGAAAGATGCGCTCGGCGAAGTGCAGAAATCGATCAACATCCTCGAGTTCATGGCCGGAGAAGGCCGCCGTCTAGGCGGCGAAACCGTGCCGAGCGAGCTGCCGAAAAATTTCGCATACACGCTGAAACAACCGCTGGGTGTGGTGGCCGCGATCGCGCCATGGAATTTTCCCGTTTCCATTCCCGTCTGGAAAATTGCACCTGCATTGATCTCTGGCAACACAGTGGTCTTCAAGCCCGCTACACTCACGGCGTTCACCGGCGCCCGAGTGATTCAGATTTTCGAGCAAGCCGGAGTCCCCGCAGGCGTGCTCAACATGGTCGTGGGATCGGGCAGCCAGGTAGGCGACGAGTTGCTGCAGCATCCCGATGTACGCGCGGTTTCCTTCACCGGTTCGAACGAAGTCGGCAGCGAGTTATACGCGCAAGGCGCGCGCCGCATGAAGAAATGCCAATGCGAAATGGGCGGCAAAAATCCCCTGGTGATTCTCTCCGACGCTGATTTGCCCCTCGCCGTGGAGTCCACAGTCTTCGGCGCGTTCGCGTCGACTGGCCAGCGCTGCACTGCCACCAGCCGCGTCATCATCGAAGAATCCGTCGCCGACAAATTTGTGCAGCTCCTTGTAGAGCGCGCGTCCAAACTGCGCACCGGTAACGGACTCGAGCCTGGTGTCGACATGGGCCCCGCCGTTGACGAATCGCAACTGAAGACCGATCTCCACTTCATCGAAATTGGAAAAAAAGAAGGCAAGCTACTGCTCGGTGGAGAGCGCCTGAGCGGCGGCGGCTACGACCGCGGTTATTTCGTGTCGCCTACAATTTTCGATCATGTCGCGCCGGATTCAACCATCGCCCAGGAAGAAATCTTCGGCCCGGTGCTCTCCGTAATTCGTGTCAACAATTTCGAGGAAGCTCTGCACGTAGCCAACTCCGTGCGCTATGGCCTCTCCAGCTCGCTCTATTCAAACGACGCCGCGAAAATCTTCGAGTTCATCGATCGCATCGAAACCGGTATAACCCACGTGAATTCGCCCACGGTCGGCGGTGAAGCGCAGCTTCCTTTCGGCGGGATGAAAGCCACAGGAGTCGGCATGCGCGAAATGGGCCGCGTCGCCATCGATTTCTTCACCGAACTAAAAGCCGTCTACATCGATTTCACCGGGCGCAAGCGTGAATCAAATATCTACTGACACGGCTGGTAGTTTCCCCGGCGCGTTAGCCGCGGAAACCGTTCGCGCGAGCTCGCTCTACAACAAAGATCTCGCTCCGGTCTCGCCCGAGCGCCGCACCTGGCGCACCTACAACTACGCGGCGCTGTGGATCTCCATGAGCGTGAACATTCCGACATACATGCTTGCGAGCGGAATGATTGCCGGCGGCATGAACTGGAAACAAGCGCTCTTCACCGTTTTTCTCGGCAACGTGCTCGTGCTGATCCCGATGTTGCTCAATGCTCATGCCGGCGCGCAGTACGGAATTCCCTTTCCGGTCTTCGCGCGCGCCTCGTTCGGCGTCCTCGGTGCAAACGTGCCCGCAATTTTGCGCGCACTCGTGGCGTGCGGCTGGTTCGGCATTCAGACGTGGATCGGCGGCGAAGCGATCAACGCCATGCTCGTCGCCCTCATTCCAAGCTGGGGCTACTTCGCCTACGGTCCTGCGGCGTGCTTCACCGCCTTCTGGCTGCTGAATGTTCTCGTGATCTTACGCGGCATCGAAACCATCCGTTTTCTGCAAGGTATCTCCGCGCCGTTTTTGCTCTTGATCGGGTTGGCGCTGCTTCTCTGGGCGCGGAGCAAGGCTGGCGGCTTCGGCCCCATGCTCGCGACGCCCTCGAAATTTCAGAATTTCAGTGAATTTTTCCGCTTCTTCATTCCGTCACTCACCGGAGTCGTCGGATTCTGGGCCACAGTCTCGCTCAATATTCCAGACTTCACGCGTTACGCGCGGAGCCAGCGCGAGCAGATGATCGGCCAAGCGCTCGGCCTTCCCGCAACGATGACCTTTTATTCCTTCATCGGCATAGCCGTAACTTCCGCCACGCTCATCATCTTCGGGCAAGCATTGTGGGATCCGGTCGCGGTTCTTTCCCGCCTCGGCAATCCGTTCGCAGTTGTGATCGCCATGCTCGCGCTGCTAGTGGCGACGCTCAACGTCAACGTAGCCGCCAACGTCGTCTCTCCCGCAAATGATTTCTCGAATCTCTCTCCGCGACGCATCAGTTTTCGCACTGGCGGCCTGATAACCTGTCTCGTTGGAATAGCCATGCAGCCATGGAAGCTGATGGCCAACTACGGCAGCTACATTTTTGGATGGCTCGTCGGCTACTCCGGATTTCTTGGCCCAATCGCTGGCGTGCTGATCTGCGATTATTTCCTCGTGCGAAAGAAAAATTTGGCATTGCAGGATCTGTATCTGCGCGGCGGCCAATACGAGTATTCGCGCGGCTTCAACTGGCAAGCCATCGCCGCGCTGGCCGCCGGAGCTGCCGTCGCGTTCATCGGCTTGGCTGTTCCGCTGCTGCGCGTCCTCTATAATTACGCCTGGTTCGTCGGTTTTGCGGTCAGCTTCGTCGCCTATCTCGCATTGATGAAGGTCAATCAACCGCAGCCGCTCGCTCAAGCGGCGGACTAAGGAGCGCAATGGATTTCGGCATAACCATTAAGCCCGACCTCACCATCGATCGCATCGTCAATCTCACAAAGCAAGCCGAATCCGCGGGCTTCCGCTACGGCTGGATATTCGACTCCCACGTGATTTGGATGGAGCCCTTTCCGCTTCTCACATTGATGGCCGCGAACACGAAAGAGATGCGGTTCGGAACCTGCGTTACCAATCCAGCCGTTCGCGACGTGACCGTCTCCGCAAGTCTCTTCGCCACGCTCAACATTTTCTCGCGCGGGCGCATGCAGCTCGGCATCGGCCGTGGCGACAGCTCGCGCCGCGTCCTCGGCAAGAAGCCCACCACGCTCGAAAATCTCGAGGAATTCGTGCGGATTTTCCGTGCGCTCAACGCCGGAAAATCCGTGGAGCTGGACGGCGTGAGTACGCGTTTCCCGTGGGCAAAAGGTGGCGTACCGGCCGTCTGGGTGGCCGGCTATGGCCCGAAAGCGCTGCGCACCGCCGGACGCATCGGCGACGGTGTAATCCTGCAATTCGCCGATCCGGACTTGATCGAATGGTGCCTCGGCTTCGTTCGAGAAGGCGCCCGCGAGGCCGGACGTGACCCCGCAAAGATCGAAGTCATGGCTGCAGCGCCGGTCTGGGCCTCCGACGACCTAAAGCTGGCCCGAGAACGTGTGCGCTGGTTCCCTGCCCTCGTCTCCAATCACGTGATGGACCTGATTTCGAAATACAAGCCGGAAGAGCTGCCCACTTCATTGGTCTCTTTCGTGAAAGATCGCGGAAAATACGACTATCTGCACCATTGCGAAGTGGGCAGCGATAACGCCGATTTCGTGACTGACGAAATCGTGGACCGTTTCTGCCTGGTTGGCCCCATCGAGCAGCACCGCAAGAAACTGGAGGCGCTGCGAAAAGTTGGCGTTACGCAGTTCAACATTTATCTGATGTGCGGCGACGAAGAAGAAACGTTGGATATATATGCGCGCGATGTTCTTCCGCACTATAAAAATGCCGTTTCCAAATCCACGGTTTAGCTCGAGGATCGCAAAATGCGTTTTGATACCGTCATTCGCAACGGCACGGTAGTAACCGCCACCGACACATCCGTCGCGGATATCGGCATCGCCGGTGACAAAATCTCTGCCATTGGCGCAGGGCTGCCTACCGAAAATGCCGGCCGAGTCATCGACGCTGCGAATCATCTCGTCATCCCTGGCGGCATTGACGTGCACACTCACCTCGATATGCCTTTCGGCGGTACCACCAGCGCGGACGATTTCGAGACCGGCACCATTGCCGCGGCTTTTGGCGGCACGACGACCCTGATTGATTTCGCCGTTCAGTACAAAGGGCAGACGCTTCGCCAGGCTTTTGACACCTGGATGCAAAAAGCGCAGCCCAAGGCCGTCACGGATTACGCCTTCCACTGCATCATCACCGATCTTGGTTCCGCGCAGCTTGAGGAAATGGGCCAGCTCGTTCGCGAAGGCGTGACCAGCTTTAAGCTGTTCATGGCTTATCCCGGTGTGTTTATGCTCGACGACGCCACCATTTTCAAAGCCATGCGTCAGGCCGCGAAGCATTCCGGATTGATCTGCATGCACGCGGAAAATGGCGGCGCCATCGACGTCATCGTGCAGCAAGCGCTCGCCGAAGGAAAGCGCGCGCCAAAGTATCACGCACTGACGCGGCCCACGACCGCTGAGGCCGAAGCCACCGGCCGCGCCATTGCCCTGGCGGAAATGGCCGGAGCGCCCGTGTACATCGTGCACCTCTCTTGCAACGAGGCGCTCGAAAAGGTGCGCGAAGCACGCGACCGCGGCTTGCCGGCCTATGCGGAAACTTGCCCGCAATATCTGTATCTCTCCTTGGAAAATATGGATGCCCCTGGATTCGAAGGGGCGAAATATGTTTTCACGCCGCCGCTGCGCGAGAAATGGCACCAGGAAAAACTGTGGCAAGGCCTCGCCCGCGACACGCTGCAAGTCGTTTCCACCGATCACTGCCCTTTCTGCTTTAAAGAGCAAAAGGAAATGGGCAAGGATGATTTCACCAAAATTCCCAATGGTGGCCCAGGCATCGAGCACCGCTTGAGCCTGATCTACACCGGCGGAGTTCACGGAAAACGTTTTAGCGCAAATCGCTTTGTCGAAATCGTCTCGACCGCACCGGCAAAACTTTTCGGGCTATATCCGCGCAAAGGCGCGATTGCCGTAGGCTCTGACGCCGACCTCGTCATCTTCAATCCCGATCAGGAAGAGACCATCAGCGCGAAGACGCATCACATGCGCGTGGACTATTCCATGTTCGAGGGCATTCGCATCAAAGGCATGCCGCGCACCGTGCTGTCACGCGGCCGCACAGTGATCGACGCTGGAAAATTCGTCGGCCGCCCCGGCTCCGGCCAATTCCTCCGCCGTCAAACCTACTCCGGCTTGTAGCAATCCGAGAGGATTGCGACGAGGTCCTGTGTCTCTCACACCCTCAAGCGCGCGGTGCTTTTTTGTCATAGGTATCGTAGCTTGCGGCGATGTTGCGGATTTCCTCTAGCGTTTGGTCGCGGCGCAGAACGCCATTTTCCAGCACGGTTTCGAGCTGGTCGTCTGCACGGGCGGGGGTTGCGCCATCGACCTTGATGGTCACGAATTCCTGGCCTTCCTTCAGCAAAACGAATCTTCCTGCGCGCGAGTCTTTCCCCGGATCGGTTACCGGTCGCTTGTAGACGTCGTGCCATTGGCCATTGATGTCGATCGCTGAGCATTTCAGCGCGAACCGCAGCGTGTCGCGATTGATTTGTTGAAGGAGCGCGCCGCCCATGCCGAAGCTCCAGTTGTCCATGGACCAGCCCTTGCGAGTCAGCTGGAAAATCATGTTCTGGATGGTGTGGTAATTCACACCGTCGCCCTGGATGAAGCGCACCTGCGGAGCGATAACTTTCCAGCCCTTGCGGTTCACTTCGTAGCCGAACTTCTCGGCGGCAATGTTGAAAATCTCTTCGAGAACGGCGACGGCCTCTCCACTGTCCGGCCGAATGACGAGCGTGCCTTTGCGATGCAGCACTTTGTCGCGCAGCTTGCCGCCCCACAAATTACGCACGGCGTCGAAAATGTCGTAGGAATCGCTGACGCAAGCGACGATGCCGTCCGGGACATTGTCGAGCAAGTTTTCAAAGGCATCGACCTCGTGGTCCTTGCCCCATGCCGTCATAGCGGAGTGCTCGGAAGCGGGAATGCTGATGCCCGGCATCTCCGCGTGGTAATACTGCTGTAGTAGCTCGATGGCGGCGAGATTGTCGGTACCGAGGAAATTGAACAGATGGGCAGCGCCGCCGATGGCCGCGGATTCACGGCTGCTTACGCCGCGGAAGCCAAAGTCGTGCAGTTTGTAAGGCAAGAGGGACGGATCACCGGTGCGCACCAATGCTTCGCCGACCGCTTGTTTTATGGCGCGGCTGAGTGTGGCGACGGTGACCGGATACCAAACCTGAAGCAAGACGGTTTCCGCCCAATTTGTCAGCCAATAAAACTCCGGATCGGTATTTTCGATGGTGATGATCGCATTCTGCGCGGCAACGAGCGAGCCTTCTTTGACGGCCTTAATTCGTAGCGGCAAAAATCCGCCGTATTTTGCATGCAAACTTCTCCAGCCTTCGTAGTTGAAACACTTGGGATTTCCGGAAAAGTGCTTGTCCGCTAATTGCCGCGCTTCTTCGACATCCTCCGCGGTAAAAACCTTTCCGGCGAAGTTCGCTTTTACGATGTATTGGAGTCCGGCCACTTGCACATGATCGAAAAAACCGCCGCGCGAGCAAACGTAGGAGTAGATGAAGCGCGTGTTCGGCGGGTATTGCCACCAGTGCGTCAGTTTGTAGCTATCGGTGTTGAGGATCGGGTTGAGACGAAGGGGCTGGATGGTGATCTCCTAATCGGGTGGCTACGATCCCGCAGTGAAGTTCTAAAAGTTCGTCATAGTTGGTCCAGCGTGAAGGCCACGTAGAGAAGACGCTGGTCGCGCTGGATTTGCAGCACGACGGGTGATCCGGGTTGTAGCGCGTTAAGGGTGGACCGAAGACGATCGAGCGTGGTCATGGGCTGGCCATTTACAGTGCGGATTACGTCAGCGACGGTGAGCGGGATATCTGCGCCAGCCTCCGTAGAACGAGCTACTACAATGATCCCAAAAGGATCGCGAAGATCCGATATCATTGCGCCGATTTTGGCGTCGATTTCCACGCCGATGATGCCCAGCGGACGCACGAGATTTTTCTCGGGGTCTGCGAGCGAGGCGACCTGATCCATTTCGTGCGGAGCCTGGATGACGGGAACATCAAAGGCAAGGCGATCTTTGTTGCGCAAAACTTCGAGGTGAACTTTGGCGCCGGTCTCGATGGACATCAAGCGAAACGAAACATAGGGGACGCTGTCCGCAATCCGGCCATCGACAGTCAGCAGCACGTCTCCAACGCGCAGCCCGGCGGCCATTGCGGGGCTATCGGGCAGAACATCGGAAACAATTACGCCGTAACTTCGCGGAAGATTGAGTGCGGCGGAGAGCACAGGCGAAATCGTCTGCATACCAATTCCAATTTGCGTCTGATGGATGTGACCAAATTTCCGGAGCTGTTGGTACGCGACATTGACGACGCTGCTGGGAATAGCGAAGCCAATTCCTTCATTTCCGCCGGATTGCGTGAGTATGAAGGTGTTGATGCCGATGACTTCGCCATCGACATTCACTAGTGGTCCGCCAGAATTTCCGGGGTTGATGGGCGCGTCCGTTTGGATATAGACCATCGGAGAATCGGGATCGGTCTGCCGCGCGACGGAGGAGACCACGCCCAGCGTGACCGTGTTGCGCAAGCCCTGTGGACTGCCAAAGGCAAGCACCATTTCGCCCTGGTGCACATTGCGGTAGGGGGCGAGAGAAAGCGCGGGAAGCTTCACATTGTCCGCCTTGAGAAGCGCCAAATCGATGTCCTTCGCTACCCCGACCACGTGAGCGGGCACGATGTTCGTGCGGCTAGAGAGGATCACCTGCAGCGGCGGACCTTCTCCCGTCGTCGCTTCAGGAACCACCACCTGCACGCGCTGTGCGCCAGCGACGACATGCGCGTTCGTGAGGATGTATCCGGAGGGGTCGATGACGAAACCGGAGCCGATGGCACGCTGCCGGCCAAGCGTCAGGGCCGTGGTGCCGTGCTCGGTGGACTCGACTGGACCATAACCGGTGACCATTATTTGCACGACGCTAGGGGAGACTTTCTTGATCAGCGTGTTGATGGATTCGTTGAGCTTGCGGAGTGTGTTGTCGCCGCGGTCCTGAGCAGGTGCTGCAATCGGGTGGGCGGCGACAAACGCCGCAGCGACGAAAACAACCAGAAATCGCACTTGGAGGAAATAGCGATGAATCATGGGAACCTCGTAGTCAGCCTGGCTCCGAGGATATAACGGGCAGGAGCATCCCGCAAAAAGCGCGCAGAGCGTGAGATGCCGCCAACGCGAGCGTTGATGGGTTGAGGCGGTACCTCCGACAAAAACAAGCGGTCGCTGGGGACAAACCCCTCCCCCGGGTTTTGCGTAAGTGTTCATTCTGAAGGTAGTTAAAGTCCTTTGTTTTGATACACTTTTGCAAGTGTTCATTCCAAAGGTACTTATTGAACGGAGTGTTTGCACCTCCCGTAGAGGCATTCGGGATGCGAAAAGCGCATTCGCACGGGAGAGAATCCGGAGGAAGGAAAGGCGTATGCCGCCCACCCCCAGGGGTTTTGTATGGATGTGAAACGAAAGGGTTTGCGCGAAAAGGGATTTGTAAGAACATGAAAACAAAGGAAGATAAAAATCGACGGATCGCGGAAACACACTGAGTTCGGAAAGAAGGAAGGGACGAAACGGGGACACTGTCAGCGGAACCTTGGGCTAGAGATTACCGCATCCGTTACTATTTGTCAAGTGAGAAATTAAACAGTGTGATTTGAAGGGCTTGCAGCGTCTGCAGCAAACAAAGGACATGGCCTTGACTCTCCACAAGTACCGGAAAACGTCGCGCCTGTCCCCGACGATCCCGACGATGTGTCCGGTAAGCCGACCAGGAGTTGACGCGGGCAGCGAATTCGCCAGCTTCATAATTGTCTCGCGGCTGACTGCCAAGTGGCGCGCAGTAAAGCCGGGCCGCCGTTGCGTGAACGCGCCACGGGGTCAGAGGAACCTCAAAGCCTTCCATCGCAGACAACCCCTTGGCGATAAGTCGTGTGCCGATAAAGCCGACACGTTGTCAGGATTTGGTCACGTTTTTCTGAGTGTGGGGTGTCTTCTAGTAGAAAGCCTACCGCTAAGTTGTTCTGCAATCAAAGCAGAAGCTGGAATTCCTCAACCCCGCCACTTGGAACGAGGTATGCAGTTAGACGTGTGCAGTTAAGGGAATATGCCTACCGCGGATGGTCGGATCAGGCTCCCATGCGGCAAGAGGAACTGTGACGACACGCCCACCGCTACCTCCATTTACTCGCGAAACCGCGATTCAAAGGGTTCGTCTAGGGGAAGATGGCTGGAATTCCCGTGATCCTGAAAAAGTAGCCCTCGCGTACGCGTTGGATTTTCGCTGGCGAAACCGCTCGGAATTTGTTAACGGAACGCAAGAGATCATCGCTTTTCTTACGCGCGAGTGGACGAAGGAACTGGGTTACCGGCCGGTCAAAGAGCTTTGGCCTTCGACGGAAATCGTATTGCTGTGCGGTTCGCATATGAGTGGCACGATAACTCAGGAAATTGGTTTCGGTCGTACGGCAATGAGAATTGGGAATTCAATGAAGTCCGGATGACCATCCGGGATTAAGCGACCTTGGTTTCTAAATGCCTGAGCCGCGCTGAAACCAGTCCGGACAAATCGTGATCGTTAAAAAATGCGACCACAAAAATCCCTCATGCTAGACGGGGCGAACACAAGCGCGCTTCTCTTGGCTCAAGCTGTGCCTTTTTTTTCGCGCTCGGAACTGCGCTGGGAAGTAACCAATATTGCGGCCGCCGTCGCTCTTCTGTCTGTTGCTCTCGCCGCAATCGCTCTTTTCTGCTTTCGCCGCAGGACGCGCGACCTCACGCTGGTTTACTTCAGCGTGTTCTGCATTCTCTATGCCGTCAGACTGTTGGCTTATCTCCCGTCCTTTCGCTCTCTCTTCGACGAGTCACCACTGTTTTGGAGCTATCTCGGTTGGGTCATCGCCTCTATAAACATTCTTCCCGGCGGCCTCTTCCTTTACCAACTCGCCGGCGAATACCTCAGAAAGTTCCTTCGCTGGCTTCTCACCGCACGAGCGCTGTTCGCCGTTTTCGAGATCCTCGCCGCCGCGCGTGGAGTCACTCCGGCCAAGCTCGGCGTCGCAAACAACATCATCGCGCTCGCCACGCTCGCGGCCACCGCGCTGTTCCTGGCCGCCAGCAGTCGACGCCTAGGCCCGCGCAAACGCTTAACCCGCGAAATTCGTGTTTTCGTCGCGGGTTTTCTCGTATGTCTCCTGTTCGTCCTGCACGCAAATCTCGTGGCCCTTAAGATCTTGCCTGGGCACAACGTGGAGTTTATTGGTCTCCTGGTTTTCGTCGCGTGTCTCGGATACGTGTCCGCGTTCCGTACCTTCGCGAACGAAGAACGACTCCTCGCCATCAACAAAGAGTTGGAATCCGCCCGCCGGATTCAATCCTCCACGCTTCCGCATAGCGTCCCGACGCTCACGGGACTCGAAATTGTTGCGCGCTATGTGCCCATGAGTGCCGTCGCCGGCGATTTCTACGATTTCCTTTGCATCGATGAAAGGCGCGTCGGCATTCTGGTCGCCGACGTCACCGGACACGGCGTTCCCGCCGCCCTGATCGCCTCCATGCTCAAGGTCGCTTTCGCGGGCCAAGCGGCTCACGCCCACGATTCCGCGCGCGTTCTCACCGGCTTGAACCGCTCTCTCTGCGGCAAGTTCGAAGCGCACTTCGTCACCGCCGCTTATCTCTTTGTGGATCTAGAGAAGAGCCTGCTGCACTACTCCGCGGCAGCCCACCCACCCCTCATGCTGGCCTCGGGCACCGCAGGTAACGTCCGGGAAATTGAAGAGAACGGCCTGATGCTGGGTATGTTTCCCGAAGCAGTCTACTCTTCTGTGGGAATCCGCGTTTGCCCGGGAGATCGCTGTCTGCTCTACACGGACGGCATCCTCGAAGCCAAGAACGCTGCTCAGAAAGAATTCGGCAAGTCACGGTGCAAACAATTTCTGGAAACGCAGCGCGATATTCCTGCCGCGCGTTTTGCCAACACCCTTCTCGATAGCGTCGCCGTTTTTTCCGGCTACAACTCCGCCCGGGCTCAGCAGGACGACATTACTCTCATCGTCCTCGACTTTCAGTAGGACTCTTCGTGTTCAAGAGGAATTTAATCCATGGGACGCCGAAAGATTTAAATCCTGGAAGCAAGCACTTCTATG
>Ga0209131_1002536_pt1 | contig 12380 bp, 11 predicted proteins | sample GraSoi_2013_40cm_FD_185826 | JGI IMG/M metagenome (GOLD analysis project Ga0209131, IMG submission 185826) | Grasslands soil microbial communities from the Angelo Coastal Reserve, California, USA - Sample 9_17_2013_40cm (SPAdes) (version 2) | ecosystem: Environmental > Terrestrial > Soil >...
CCCAGAAAGAAATGCACTCATCCCGGCCTTTGGTGCTGTTATGGAATCACATCCGCGAAAGGAACGATCTTTCATCTTCCAGTTGAGCTTCTTTGAAGGTCCAAAATTGCAAAAATGGGACATCCTTAAACCAGTAGAGAGATTTGATTTTGGACCAACATTTAAACGGACCATGATTGGCGTTTCGAGCCCATATGGCATAGTTCCCTTATCAGCAGCCTCTGTGGATGATGATGATGGTCATTTTGGACGTCTGACAAAGTCCGAATACTGTCCACTTCCTAGAGAGTCGGAATGTATTACAACTTGGGCTTATTTGGAGCTTCCTATTGATTTCTTTCTTTCTTTCCATAGCCTCAAAGAATTGAGGATGCCCAATTTAGGCCTGAGAATGAAGCGGGACCCACAATTTTCTCTCAATGCACCCCTTCTCCATACACTCAAGGTCCTTGAAGTCATGTCCATTTCGCCACCATTCTTCGCTAGTCAAACCTTTCACATGCTTGAGAGATTCTGGGAAACCCTGATTCAAGATAGGGACATTCCAGAACAGGGTCTATTGACCGAAATGCCAGTTTGCACAAGGTTGCACGTATCACTCTTGAGACTTGCTACTTTGAAGCTTCCACAAATCCGCGAATTGGGTTTAACCATTCGTGCAGGACACGAGCACATCTGGGAGAAGCACATTGCGGCCAGTGCAAATCTCTCAGGACTGAAGCTCCTGCATTTGAAATATTACGACGGTTGTTGGCCTACCATTCCTGTTATCAAAATCCTTGGATCATTACCTGCTCTGGAAACTCTGATTGCTTATATCCCCTATTCTACTACTCCACATATCCACTTCTTTGAGGCATTTGTCCCAATGAATGTGCCGGGGCCCTCTGGACTGAACCAGTCAAGTTGGAAGGGTCAGATATCCGGAGTACTTTGCCCTATGTTGGAGAGTTTGCAGATTGAATGGATTAACCCCACTGAGCAAGCAGAGCTGATGCCTGTTCTCAAAGATATTGTCACTCTGCGAGCTATCATTGGGTCTCCTCTGAAGAGTTTCACCTTTTATTTTGATGAAATATATCCAAGAAGATCACGGAAGTGGCAGCTGATTGGGAGGGATAAGAGTTTTATGATGGAAGAGGTTGTTCCCGATAAGTGGTTTCGACTTGACATTTGACCTGAGTGACTCTGGCCTAGTCATTGCAATGATCATGCTTAAAATGCTGCCGGACGTATGTACATAGGGGTAGTGCTCCATGCCTATGCTAGCTTCTATTCCTAAGAAGGAAAGTCCATTAATATCTCACCCACGCGTATTCGATTCAGGGGTTACGTAGACTCATTTGCTCATGAGGGTACAGCATCACTCCCGAGACACCAGCTATTGGGCTCGAGTCTTGGATAGCGAGGAAGAGCTGGAGAAGCATATTCAGATGGGACTGATGCTCGTGAGCCATTTTTTCCTTTTTGGAGCTCATGAATTATCCTATGTAAAGTGTTTGGTATGCAGTTAGGCCTAGTATGCACCGCGTTTCCCAAAAATTTCATGGAGTGAATGTTTGGGTGCTGGGAGCATCAGGTGGTTTACAAAGCAACTCACTTACTGGCGGCGCTCACAATCTTCCAACAACTGACGGCATCATGCATCCACCACGAACTACGGAGGATGAAGTAGCTTACCGTCCCCAGTTGCAATCGGTCTGCTCATCAGTCATCGACGATTTTATCCGACCTCTCTTCGCTTCAGGCACATTCCCTAAACCCTCCAAATCACATGGATGAAATGCCGAACCCATTAGCCTTGTATTATAGTGTCACCTCCTCTCCGATCCCCTCTCGCCCTCCTCCTTGTATGGCTTCTGCTTATGTATTATTTTTTCAATGCATTTTATTCTAGTGATCTGCTTTCATCGAGTCCTTTTATACTTCTTTTACGAGAGTACCATGAGGTCACCCTTGTGTACAATCCTATTACATCCTGTACGCATTGGTACTCTCGTCCCTCAGTCTGAACCTCGATATTGGTTTTTCTTGGCCATTACGTCCGACTCCACAATAGCAGTGGCGTGCCGATATGGGGCGCTGACCGTTGATATTTCTCTTACAGCTTGAAGTGACGCCTGATATTCCACATACCCGTCCAAGTTCCTCCACTACCGCTTTTCAAAGTCGCACGCCTGCTTCGACGGCGAGCGATGTCCTCTCTCGTTGGTACTACGCCGCCAGTATTCTGTCACTTGCAAAAGTCCTCCACCATAATACACTGATTACGACCTCCGCGGTTATCATTCCTCTCCGTCGCTCGTCCGTCGAAGGTCTGATCTCAGACTCGTCTCACGGACCTCTCGATGCTCAACACTGCGCTCGCATACATTCGCCTCTGCTACACGGCGCATGAGAGAAGTCGTCCGTGCTGTTTACTGTTGATAACTTCCTGCTCCGCCGGGATGCACCAACGTCGGGTGGTACACTCCTGTTTGTCCTCGGCTTTTGTAAATATCGAGGGTCCATGGTCACAGCGGACCTACTGGGGAGTTCTACCAGAGTGAAACCTCTGGATGCAGATGAGATAGGTGTAAGAACAATACGTGATCTCAACACGAATTCCGAAAAGGTTGCTAATCGATCACACCTATACTATTTCTCTCTTTGGAGAACCTGGAGCTCAATCAATCGGCAAAGGGCTTGAGTCCCCCGCATCCTCGGAATCCTTTGGGTGCTCGCGTCCTTACCCTTGTACGTCCCTCTCTAACGTCGAATTACCCTCTATCTCTCGCTTACTAAATTTGCACACCTGCGCAGAGCTCCACCCACATGCTGAACAGACCAGCCGCTCAATCGCAACCATAACCTCTGAGCCATTCTATTGCCATCCATCATGTTGGGGAGCATATTGAGAACAAGGCAAATGATTCAAAATGCACAAAAGGCCTATGAAGACCACTCTTGGTCGGGATGCTTCACAACGGCTCATGACGTTAGCAGCAGAAGACTAAAGAAGACACAGAGCAGCAGCAGCAGAAGAAGTATGATGGGGTATTGAGAGGCTCGACGTGCAATGTCCAATTGCTACCATCTGCGAACCTCTTCACCCCATCCACCCCTACGACTATGCGAGACACTCCGCTTCAACCAATGTCCTCGACGTCCCCACGCTCAGCGTGTGCATCACGAATGAATTCATTTGTCAGCGGCCAGTCGATGAGGGTATCTTCGACATTTACTCGCAATCCAACGCCTTCCCAAGAAGATCCTCGCGAAGCAGACGAAACAGCGCAGGTCCACCCTAAGCACCTTGGTGATACTAGTCGATGAATCCAGGGCCAGAGGACGAGGAAGCGGATGCTGAGCGATGGTCAGCGGTAACTGCGTTCGTTACGATGAAGGATGTTAGGATTGGGGCCCCACACGGCAGATCAGGCGCGGTCCGATTTCGTCTACGAAGGTCCATTCCCACTCGAAAGGTGAGGAGCGGCATCTTCCCAGTCTATGCTCTTATTTCTCGTTTAGAACAATCATTTTTCCTCTTTTCTGTGATCCCCCCCAATGTTTTCTCTTTCTCATATCGGACATTAAGGTGATTAGCCTACTGACGATTTGTTTTTTGGCTCACAGGTCAGCCTAATTTTGACGTACATTGCCAATGATGACCGTGCGAGGTCATGCATTTCCCTTCCACGAATATCGCCAATGGTCCTTCCCTCGTCCTCGCCCGGCCGCACTCTTGTAGTTCTACTCCTCATCTGCACCCCCATTGCTGCTCACCCGTCGGTCCTCGTGTCAGTCTACGTCCCATGGCGACTTTGGGTCGAGACGCGCCTAGCCCTACGACTTGAATATCCGCGTCTCGAATGTCCTTCTGCGGCGCGCAAAGGAGGCTCGCGACACCTTCCGGTAGATAACTCGCGAAGGCGCAGCGGGTGCATGAAGAATGCTGCGCCCTCGTTTCCTGGTTACGTTGTTCTAAAATTCGTTTCTGTTGAAAGCAGTCGTCTGTCACGTTGCCAAAGCCCATCCACCAGTCTCTACAATCCGCTTGGTGGCCCACATCGCCTCGCGAACGTATTCTTCGCCGCTACATCAGTCTCACTGACTCTGGGGCCGGGTTTACTTTGCTCACAGCTCACCCTCAATCCATTGTCTCTAAGACTGCACACTCTACTCCAACTGAGAAGGGCCCCCCGTCGTCAGTACCGCGCCACTCCCCTCCCTCACGACGTTGCCGACCGTCTGCGCCACATCTCCTTCGGCGCTCGTCCGTTATGCACTCGTGCCAAGTCGCGTTGGGGTGTGCCTACCCTCGGACTCACCCCAGTGGCTCGGACCACTGCATGAGGCTCGTATATACTCGCCATCGTTCCATAGCGCGTGAAGGAATCTCGTCGGCGCTGTTGGTACATCAATATCGGGCGACGAGTGAGTGGGGATAGGTTTTTTTTACCACGAACTCAATAGAGAGCTGATGAAACCAAACAGAATTCAGATTCCTTAAGGAGTATCTGGACGCTTACATCATCCAGAGCGGTCGGCAAGGCACCCAAGCGCTTTCGTCTTCCGAGCCCTCCTTCGCACTTGCACGCTTACCCTTGTGCGTCTTGATCTACTCAGCCATGACCTTCGGCTATCCATAGTGCGCTGCACCTCCGCCACCTGCACCGCTCGATGGAGACCAGCGCATCCGGTTCGACTAGGGCTTCTCTTGGTCATCTCGGGAATGTCGGCAAAGGTGTAGATATTACGTCCTGAGAGCTTCTTGGCTCCTGTATTGAATTCTGGTGTAACCTGGATTATTTCCTCTGAAAGGAGAATGAGGATTGGAGGCAAGTCAAAGATATCTTCTAGTCATCTCGATGTATAAATTGAGGAGTGATGAGATCGGCGAATATTCTTACATGTCAACCAGGTAAGTTTAGTATCAGGTTTGCGTCCTTTGTTTCGATCCTCGACCTCGATCTCGCCTTGTGAACGCCGCTCTATTGTCGACTCGCTCCCACATTGGACAATAAATATGCGTAGAATATCATTGCAAGATAGATTCGCGCACTAGTGCGACGACTCGCTTTGTTGGTCTAGCGCTACTTGCACCACCACTGCAACCCACAAAAACGGATAAGAAGAAAAGAAAGTCTCACTCTACCGCGTAATGGTAGTCAGCTCGTCACGAAGATTATCAAACAGCTGGGAGATCGGACGCCGTGAACTGGGCCTCAGAACTTGTTTACTGGTGAGCAGCAACGTCAGGCTCAGCCTCCGGGTAACGTTGCTCACGGCTAGCTCTAGGGTGGCCTCTGTCTTTTTGCGTTCCATGCCTCTCTGCAAGGTCGCACGCCCGCTCCTAAGAGCATTCGCGAGCTGCCTAACGAAGTATCCCCTGTCGTTCGTACCGCACCGCCAGCACTCTGTCTCTCGCGAGAGACCCTCATTACAATACCCTGACCACGGCCTCCGCGGTTGTCATTCCTCTCACCCGCATCACCTTCGTTCCTCCGTCGAACATCCACTCGAACTCGGTCATCCTCTCAAAGCTCAGCACAGGCCTCACGAATACCCGGATTTGCCACCTCGCGCATGAAAGAAGTCGTCAGTGCCGTTCGCTGTACACCACTCCCTGCACTGCAGTGGACGCCAGGCCGTCGTTCCGTGAGAGAGATTGTGATTCACTCCCATTCGTCCCTGGTTGGTGGAGATTCCACCGCCGACCACTGTGGAGTCCTACCAGAGTGATCCCACTTCGGCGCAGAAGCGATGGGCGTAAGAACGGTGTGTCGCCTCATCTGAACTCGATACGCTTGCTCACGAATCACACCAGTGCTCTTACTATGTGTGGAGTACCTGGACCTCGAGCACTCGGCAAGGAGCCTGCTCTCATTCTTACCCTTGTACGTCTCTCTATATCACTTAGAACCCCTCGCTATCCCTCGCTTACTGCGCCTGCACACCCGCGCAGTGCTCCACTCACATATTCAACTATGACTTCTGGGCCAATTGGAACCTGTTATATTGATATCAGCCCTGTTGGGCAACATAAAGAGAAGAGAACGAGTGACGTTACTGGGATCCACATATTCTATGGTGTTAAAACGATCGGAAGTAAAGCGACTTCATTGGACTAGACAGTCAGAAATATATCTTGGATGGGTTAACGAACGAACTGGAGCTAGTTTGACTACTATGCCTCTCGGCGTTTGAGCCATACGGGGACGAAGGCGTTATTTCCACTCATCCCTGCCTATTGTCAATTCATTTCGATTGGCCGAGCAATTTGACTGTAGAGTTAGTGGTTCTATACTGGCAGTGCATGCAATCCTCGCATCAGCTGCTGCTCGCCTCAGTTTGCCTCGCGAACAGGGCGCGGGAGTCGGGCCAAGGGAGAATGGAAATCTGATTCGCCCCACCAAGGCTTCTCAAGGGGGCACATAGTTTGTCCCGTCCAGGCTGCGTTTGCGGGAAGTGCGGCCGGAGAAATTAAAGCTGTCTTGTCTGTCACGCCAGACTCTTACCGGGAGGCGAGCAGACTGAACAAGTCGACCCATGGTTGCACCCCAGTACACTCCAGCATTGTCTGGTTGTTGCCATCTCCCAGAACGCTCGAATCAATCTCCGTCAAAATCGCGGAAACCTATCACGACCCATATCAATCATTCTCCATGGATACTGACTTCGATTGGTCTGACTTCAACTCGCGCTACCTTGGCTTTCCCTTCGATGGCTCATCCTCCCTTGTCCCTTCCACTTTCCACAAAAGCCATCATTTGCTGACTCGTGACGAAATCCATCGGCCGCTGCCTCGTCACAAAACCCACCGTTTCCCTGTAGAAATATTCTCCGAGATCTTTCTGTACACATTCCAAGCCGATCCAAGATCTCGGACAAGGTTGATGCTTGTGTGCCGGCACTGGCGCGACATTATGCTTTCAACTCCGGGCATCCATTCTCAATTGATGATCAGAGAGTGGACACAAAAGGCGAATGTCGAATGGTTTGGGAGGAGATGGCTCCTCGATGTGATTGTTGATACGGGTAATACCCCTGTTAGTGTCGAATCTTACGCATGCATTATGGCTGCAGCCGAGGCGGCATCCAGATGGCGCTCGCTCGCACTTCGTTCACTTCAACTTTCTGGAGAATACAAGGATTTGCAAATCATGCATCCTTTACAGCATCTTGAGTCCTTCAAACTCACCGCAAGTTGCAACCTTGGCAACTTCCTGGAGCCACTTCTCAACGCAATCACCACAACTGTCACCCCACGCTTTACCGTAATGGAAGTCTTTCACCCTGATGCCGCACTCTATCTTTTGCAACCTGCTCACTTCCAAATCTTCTCGTCCCTTACAACCCTCAGACTTATTGGTAGGAGGATGCAGAATCCTGTCGATGTCCTCACATCCCTTCACAAGCTGGAGATCTTTGATGCCCATCATCTCTCCCTCCCAATTTACCCACCAGGCGTTGACCTTCCTCTGACCCAGACGCTCCGTGTCTTGCACCTGAAGTCTGTTTCTGTCCAATGGATGGCAGGCCAGATATTTCCTGCGCTCGAGGAATGCTCCATCATATTCCCACCCCATGCCGATGCTATGCTGTCTGTGGATATGCCTTCCTGTTCGATTCTGAAATACGACTCCAATAACCTTTCCGCCCTTGAACATTTTCACATTTCTACCGTTAAAACATTGGAAATAAAATGTGGGCAGTGGAGGACCCAGAGCGGGAATCTGCAGCTCATATGTTTGCATCCGATTTTGGCTGCTCAGAGCCTGACCTGCCTGCATCTGGAAATCAAATGCAGTGGGCAGCTGTTGGCTTACATGCTAGGACTTGTGCCAGCTTTGGAAGAGCTATGGATGCGACTTTCGAGCCCCCATACCCTGAGCACCGCTTTCTTCCTTGCATTAGCTGCTGGAGGGCGCAAAGCGAATGCAGGTCCATCAAGCCAGACGATTATACCACTCGGTAGGAAACTGAGGATGCTTCATTTATACTACAAAAGATGGTCGAGAGGCTCAGAAAGAAATGCACTCATCCCAGCCTTTGGTGCTGTTGTGGCATCATATCCGCCAGAGGACGGATTTCGCTTCCATTTGAGCCTTGATGAAGGGTTGAAATTGCAGGAATGGTACATTCGTGAACCTTCAGAGAAGTTTTATATTGAACAGAAAGACTGGAAGATCACCATTGGGGTTCAAAGCCCAGGTGGCATCGTTCACTTATCCAAAAATGATTATGGTGGTTTGGGCATACCTCTGGCAGAGTCGGAATGCATTCAACTTCCTAGGGAGACGGAATACATTACATTTGAGGGACCTTCGGCCGTTTCTATTGATTTTTTCTTGTCTTTCCATAGCTTCAAAGAAATGAGGATGCCCCGTTTAAACCTGAGAATGAAGCGAGACACACAATTTTCAATCAATGCACCCCTTTTCCGTACAGTCAGGGTTCTCCATGTGTGGTCCATTTCATCGTCATTCTTCGCTGGTCAAACCTTCCACAAGCTTGAGAGATACGGGGAAGCCTGGAATTATGAAGGGGACGTCTCAGGAAAGGGGACATTGACAGAAATGCCAGTCTGCACAAGGTTATTCGTGCCACTCCGTAGACTTGCCACTTTGAAGCTTCCACAAATCCGCGAATTGAGTTTATCCATTGATGCAGAACTCGATCACATCTGGGAGAAGCACATTGCGGTCAATGCAAATCTGCCAGGACTGAAGCTCCTGCATTTGCGATATGCCGACCGTATTTGGCCTACCATTGCTGTGATCAAAATCCTTGGATCGTTACCTGCTCTGGAAACTCTGATTGCTGATATCGACCATCTCATTGCTCCACATGTCAACTTCTTTGAGGCATTTGTCCCTATGAATGTGCCAGGGCCCTCTGCACGGTGCCAGTCAAGTTGGAAGGGTCAGCCATCCGGATTAATTTGCCCTAGGTTGGGGAGTTTGCAGATTCAAGGTCTTATCCCCACTCAGCGAGCAGAGCTGATGCCTGTCCTCAAAAATATTGTCACTCTGCGAGCTATCATTGGGTCTCCTTTAGAGAGTTTCACCATTTTTTGTCATGATCAGTCAAATGCATCACACAAGTGGCAGCTGATTGGGAGGGATAAGAGTTTTGTGATAGAAAAGGTTGTTCCCGCTGAGCGGTTTGAACTTGACATTTGATCTGAGTGAATCTGGCCTAGCCATTGCAATGATCACGCTTAGAATGTTACCAGAAGTATGTACATAGGGGTAGAGCTCCATGCCTATGCTAGTTTCTATTCCTAAAATTGAAAATCTATTAATATCCCACGCAACCTTTCCAATTCAAGGGTTACTTATACTCAATTGCTTAAGAGGGTACAGCATCACTCCTGAGACACCCAGCCATTGGGCTCGAGTCTAGAATAGGGAGAAAGAGGTGGAGAAGCACATATTTAGATGGGACTGATGCTCGTGAGCCAGTGCTTCCCTCTTGAAGCTCATGAATTATCCCTTGTACGGTGTTTTGACATGCAGTTAGGCCTAGTATGCGACGCGTTTCCAATAAATTTCAATGCATGGGTGCTGGGACCCATCAGGTGGTTTACAAAGCAACCGACTTGTTGGCGCTCACAATCTTCCAAGCCAGCGGTACAACTGACGGCATAATCCTTCCACTACCAACTACGGAGGACGAAGCCGCTTACCATCCCCCATTGCAATCGGTCTGCTCATCAGTCATCCCGATGATTTTATCCTTCCACCTTCACCTCACGCACGTCTCCTAAACCCTCCAAATCATGTGGATGAAATGCCGAACCCATGACAGGATCCATGAAGCCGCAGGGGTCGGCGAACATGCCTCATCGCCCGACCGCCCGACCGCAGTTCTGTGGTTGTGGTCCCACTTCTCATCTACACGTCTATTGACGCTCACACGTCGATTCTCGTGTCAGTCTATGGCCTATGGCGACCCCGCGTCGAGAAGTACCCCACCTACTGTTTCCTTCCGACGACTCCATCCGCGAGACAACTTGCGAATATGCGGAGGGTGCGTCTCGTCCCCGGATGCGTCATGGTAAAGGTCGTTTCTGTTGAAACCCATTGTCTGTCACGAAACCAAGGCTCATCCACCCAGTATCTAGAAACCGTTCGATCCAATATCGCCTCCCCTCACGCTCGCGAATGTATTCACCGTCTCCAGATCAGTTTTCTGACTCGGAGGTGGGTTTCCTTTTGCTTCTTTGCTCACAGCTCGCCTTCAAACCACCGTCTCTTGAAGTCGCATACTCTACTCCAAGCGAGAAGGCCGTCTGTCGTTAGTTCTGGTTCTGTGCCACCAACACCTACAGGACCACGTGCTGCCGCTCACGGCCCATCGTTCGTTACACGCGCCCCTTATTCACCGCTCTTCCGTCACGTAGTTGTGGTGGGAGATACACTCATCTTAGCTGTCTAAGCCCTGCACGAGGCTCGAATATACACGCCTTCGCTACGCGCCTTCGTCGACACTCTATGCCCACGGGTGCTTCGTACTACTCATTTGTGTACACTGCCGGAGAGATGGTGGTAGTCCCGTTCGTTCCCGCTTTCTCGTGGACAGCAGCCATTCGTCAGGTTCCCATCGTTTCTGTCAATTGGGTATCCCTTATCAGGCGTTCAACAGAGTGAAATCTTCCTCGCCGCCGGAGTGCAACGCAGGTGGGCGTGAGTGTAGATGACGAGTGAGTGGAAATAGGTCGTTTCATCACGAATTTAATAGAGTACCAATGAAACAATATATTAATTATTTTCTCCAAGAAGTGTCTGGACGTCTACATCACCTGGAGCGGTCGGCAAAGCACCCAAACACCCACACCCATCGAGTTCTCCGAGCACTTGCACCCTTACCCTTGAACGGATTTATGCACTCAGTCCTGAACCCTCGGCTGTCTCTAGTTCATTGCACCTCCACCACCACAGAGATTGGAGCGTCCGGTTCGACCGCGACTTGTCCTGTTGACCTTTGAACTGTCTAGGAATGTATACAGAGCAGAGATCCTTGGCCTCCGCATTGTTTTATAGTGTAACCTGGATTATGTTCTTTGAACGAGAATGAGGTTTGGAGGCAAGGTCCTCAAAATACCAATCAAGGATATATGCTTGTCGTCTCGATGTATGAATCGAGGAGTGATACGATTAGGGACCATCCATACGCGTCAAATGCGCTGTTGCTGGTCAGGTGGCATTGTCATCGTTCTTGACTCTTGACTTCTATCTCGCCAGACGAACGCGACTCACTTGTCGACTCGCCCGCGCATTGTACAGTAAGCATGCGTAGGTCGTCTTTGCAAGGTGCATTCGCGTAGGAACTGCGACCACTAGCCTGTTGGCCGTTTTGCGGCAGTTCGCACCACCAGTCCTGCCCGCAAAACAACGGATAACACGAAGGAATTATTTACTCCACCATCGCATGATGGCATTCACCTCGTCACGAGGATTATCAAACGGCCGGGAGTCGGACGCCGTGAGAACTCATTTACTGGTGAGTAGCAACGCCAGGCGCTCTCTGGAGGATTGCGTACAGACCGTTGATCACTTGCCCACAGCTCTATGGTGGCTGCTATCTTCTGCCTTCCATTCACTAGTACTCTGCTCGGTCGCACTCCCGCTTCAACGAGCACTCGCAACCTACATGAGGAAGTGTCCTCTGTCATTCATACCGCACTTCCAGCACTCTGTCCTTTGCAAGGGATCTCCACTACAATACCTTGATGACAACCTCCGCGGTTGGCATTCCTCTCACCCCATCTCCATCGTCCGTCTCACTGTCCTATCGAAGCTCAGTACAGGCCTCCCGTATACCCACCTTTGCCACCTAGTGCATTAATGGAGTCATCAGCGCCGTTCGCTGGAGACAATCCCCTGCACTACGTGGGTGCTGGCGCGAGCAAGAATGTGGTACACCCCCATTCGCCCTTGGCTTGTGTTGGTACAACCATACTAATCTCCAACAACGGAATGTCAGGCGGCATCGTTCCCTAGATACGTCGTCTCTTGACTTGCCGATCACCTGCACAAAGGACATCATCTTCAGACCCACTCCCCACATTCGGCCTGAGCATCACAAATGAGTTCTATGATCAGCGGCCAGTCGATGGGTGTATCTTCGACATATACTCGCAACCCAATGCCATCCCAAAAGAGATGCTCAGTGCCGAAGCAGACGAAACAGCGCAGGCCTGCCCTAAGCACCTCGGTGATGACAGTTGATGACCCAAGGGCCAAAGACGAGGTCGCAGATTCTGGGAGATGGTCAGCGGTTCATGAGCGACCTTGAGGGCCAAGCGACAAGCAGCAGGACGATGCGCATAGCTTGAGCAGGAAATAAGAACAGCATGCGTGTGGACTGCCAGATGGGCTGACATCGTGACT
>Ga0209131_1002538_pt1 | contig 12377 bp, 9 predicted proteins | sample GraSoi_2013_40cm_FD_185826 | JGI IMG/M metagenome (GOLD analysis project Ga0209131, IMG submission 185826) | Grasslands soil microbial communities from the Angelo Coastal Reserve, California, USA - Sample 9_17_2013_40cm (SPAdes) (version 2) | ecosystem: Environmental > Terrestrial > Soil >...
ACGGCCAAGTCGTGTCGTTCTGGCGCCCCAATGCTGGCGTCAAGTCTGCGATAAGAAGCGCAGGCGACGGTGTCAAACAAGCCTGGTCACCGGGGAGAGCGCGAAGTAAGCCGTAAAACCATTGCGCGGGGAATGCCGGGTGATTTCCGGTGTGACCGTGGTGACTATGCTCGTGTGCTTTTTTATTTCGCACGCGAGGCCGCGGGCCCATTGAGCGCCCGGCATTCCCTGCGCCCTCTGTTTATCGAGGCGCGAACGGTCTTGCAAAACCTCGGACGCATCGCGCCGCGGGAACGCGGAGCCGTATCTGAAATTGGAGCGACGTCATTGCGAGTAGCAAAGCGATGCTAACCGTCATTGCGAGCGAAGCGAAGCAATCCATTTCGCCGCGCAAAGGAAGAATGGATTGCTTCGTCGCGGAGCCTGTCATCGGGCGCGCATTCGCGCGACCCGTTGGCTCCTCGCAATGACGGCCTCAGGATTGGCTGTTTGAAAATTGAATCGAGAATTTCTATCCACGTCGTCCCGGACAAGCGAGCGCAGCGAGCGCGAGCCGGGACCCATAACCACCAATGTTCATTGTTAGGCCAAAGCTGGGGCCACAGCGAACGCATCAACAGGCATTAGTGGTTATGGATCCCCGCTCCCGTGCGCAATTGCGCACTAGGCGGGGACGACGTTGAGATATTACGCGTTAGCGCCGACCCGTTGGCTCGCAATGACGGTCTCATGCTCCGATCATCAAAACCGCTTACTGAGAAATTTCGAGCCCTTCAGCCCGTATCGCCAGGGCAGCTCGACTGCCTTGGTGATTCCGATCCGCAACCCGGCGACGACGTCCGGCTTGCCCGCGCGAGCGCGCAACGCGATCGGGGAAGCATCGAGCGGCAGGCCGTTGTGCTCGTCGCTAATCCCGAGCGCTTCCGTCAGCTTGCCCGGACCCGAGCACAGCGATCGCTCGTCATGCAGTCGGCGCCGGCGCCGCATCGTCGGAATGCCGTGGGTCGGCTGCAACGCGCGGATCAGCACCGCGCTCGCCGAGCCTTCCTCCTCGCAGACGAAGTTGACGCACCAGTGGATGCCGTAGGAGCGATAGACGTAGGCAAAGCCGGGCGGGCCGAACATCACCTTGTTGCGCGGCGTCGGCCCATGGAACGAATGCGCGGCCGGATCGGTGTGATGATAGGCCTCGAGCTCGACGATGATGCCGCCGACACCGTTTACCAGCAGCGTCGCGCCGATCAGATCGGCGGCGACCTCGTGCACGCTGCGGGCAAAGAACGCGCGCTTGAGCGGCCGGCCAAGGTTTTGGCTGATCGGGCGCGGCACAACTCGGTCAGGGGAAATGCGGCTTTGGGCCATCAATGGGGGTCTTAAGACGGCTGGGAAGGGCAAAAATGCGTCCCGAATGCCAATATGCTAAACCCTCTGACCTAACAAGGCGACCGGTTGCGATTCTCGGTCAAGCGGATTAGCTAGGGTACTCTTGAGAGCGGACATTATATGGTCGTCGTCGTCGATACCGTTTCAGCCACGCCGCTGCGCCCGCGTCACCCGGAAAAAGTGAACCGGCCGGACGCGTTTTCGCCGCCCAAGCCGGACTGGATTCGCGTGCGCGCGCCGAACACGCGCGGCTATGCCGAAACCCGCAACATCGTCAAGGAGAACGGCCTCGTCACAGTGTGCGAGGAGGCCGGTTGCCCGAACATCGGCGAGTGCTGGGACAAGAAGCACGCCACTTTCATGATCATGGGCGACACTTGCACCCGCGCCTGTGCCTTCTGCAACGTCAAGACCGGAATGCCCGGTGCGCTCGATGCGCTGGAACCGGAACATGTCGCGGAAGCCACCTTCAAGCTCGGGCTTGCCCATATCGTCGTCACCTCGGTGGATCGCGACGATCTCGCCGACGGCGGCGCCGAGCATTTCGCGCAAACCATCCGCGCCATCCGCGCGCGCTGCCCTGCCACGACCATCGAGATCCTGACGCCGGATTTTCTGCGCAAGGACGGCGCGCTTGAAGTCGTGGTGGCGGCAAAGCCCGACGTGTTCAACCACAATCTGGAGACGGTGCCGTCGCGCTATCTTAGCGTACGCCCGGGAGCGCGTTATTTCCATTCGGTGCGGCTGCTGCAGCGGGTCAAGGAAATCGATCCCACCATCTTCACCAAATCCGGCATCATGGTCGGCCTCGGCGAGGAGCGTCCCGAGGTTCTGCAGGTGATGGACGATTTGCGTTCTGCGGACGTGGATTTTCTGACCATCGGGCAATATCTGCAGCCGACCCGCAAGCACCACGCGGTGATGCGTTACGTGCCGCCCGATGAATTTTTGGGCTACGAGAAGGTCGCCTACACCAAGGGCTTCCTGATGGTGTCGGCGAGCCCGCTGACCCGCTCGTCGCATCACGCCGGCGATGATTTCGCCAGGCTCAAGGCGGCGCGCGCTGCAATATCTGGCTGAGCGTCAAGGCAATGCCGCAATTCTCCAGCAAGCGCCGGGTTCACCACAGCGCGCCGAAGATGTTCGACCTGGTGGCCGATGTCGAGCGCTACCCTGAGTTCGTGCCGCTGTGCCGCTCGCTGAAAATCCGCCAGCGCATCCCAAAGCCTGACGGCACCGAGATCGTGATCGCCGACATGACGGTCTCGTTCAAGCTGGTGCGCGAAGGCTTCACCAGCCGGGTGACGCTGGACCGTCCTAATCTGAAAATTTTTGTCGAATACCTGCAGGGGCCGTTCAGCAATCTCGAAAACCGTTGGACCTTCGACCCGAAGTCGGACGTCGCCTGCGATGTCGGGTTTTTCCTGGCTTACGAATTCAAAAGCCGGATGCTGGCGATGCTGATGGGAACGATGTTCGACACGGCATTCCAGCGGTTTGCGGCGGCATTCGAAAAGCGCGCCGATGCGGTTTATGGAAGGCCTCGAGTCACCACCGGCGCATGATCCTGGGCATCTACCGTCGTCATTGCGAGGAGCGAAGCAACGAAGCAATCCAGCTTTTGTGGCCGTGGATTGCTTCGCGGAGCCTGTCATCGGGCGGCGCGGAGCCTGTCATCGGGCGCGCGTTCGCGCGACCCGTTGGCGCCGACCCGTTGGCTTGCAACGACGGAGGATCACACCCGCGGCGGTCGCCGGCGCTTGACGGCGCTGCGGCGCGGCGAGCGCGCGACGCGCGGATGCAGCCGGCTCGCGGCCGCGAGGCGCGGTTTTGCCGGTGCCTGCGGCCCGCGCGCCAGCTCCATCAGCATTCTAAGCGCCTCGACGACCGAGCGCTGGCGCACCGCGCTGCGGCCGATCGCGCCGAAGCGCGATTCGCGGTGCAGAATTCTGCCGTCCCGGGCGGCGACCGCGAAATGCACCAGGCCGACCGGCTTGCCTGGCGTCGCGCCACCCGGACCCGCTATGCCGGTAATCGCGACGGCGAGATCGACGCCGGCTTTCTCCAGCGCGCCGATCGCCATCGCGATCGCGGTCTCCTTGCTGACCGCGCCGAATGTCGCAAGCGTCGTCGCCTTGACGCCGAGCATCGCACGCTTGGCCTCGTTGGAATAAGTGACAAAGCCGCGGTCGATCACGTCGGAGGAGCCGGGAATATCGGTGAGTGCGCCGGCGACCAGACCGCCGGTGCAGGATTCCGCGGTCGCAACGGTCAGCTTGCGCATGCGGCAAAGATCGAGCAGCGAGCGGGAGAGGGCGCGGGCGTCGCTGCCGCTCATTTCAATCGCTCCAGGGCAGGCGGATGGTGGCGCTCGCGACAGCGGCGATGCCTTCCTCGCGGCCGGTGAATCCGAGCCGTTCGCTGGTGGTCGCTTTCACCGCCACCCGCGACAGCGCCAGTCCGGTGATCTCGGCGATGCGCGCGCGCATGGTGTCGCGCAGCGGACCGATTTTCGGGCGCTCGCAGATCAGTGTCACATCGAGGTGGGCGATGCGCCCGCCGCGCGCGGTGACGCGATCGACCGCGTATTTCAGGAATTGGTCCGACGCCGCGCCCTTCCACTTGGGATCGGTCGGCGGAAAATGCGAACCGATGTCGCCGTCCGCCAGCGCGCCGAGGATGGCGTCGACCAGCGCGTGGAGGCCGACGTCGCCGTCGGAATGCGCGAGAAAGCCTTTGCTATGCGGCACGCGGACGCCGCAGATCATCACATGATCGCCGTCGCCAAAGGCGTGAACGTCGTAGCCGTTTCCGGTTCTGACATCGCCGAGCATGGCGCCGAGGCGAGCTTCCTCGCGGACAAAATCTTCCGGTGTCGTCAGTTTCATGTTCGCAGGATCGCCTTCAAACGTCGCCACCGTCAATCCCGCCCATTCCGCAAGCGCCGCATCGTCGGTGAAATCGCTGCGCCCATCGCGCGCCGCACGGCGATGGGCGTCGAGAATCACATCGAACCGGAACGCCTGCGGCGTTTGCGCGACCCGCAGCCGCGCGCGTTCCGGCGTCGCCTCGACGTTTCCGTTGGCGTCGATCAGCTTGATGGTATCGCTGACCGGTATCGCGGGAATGGCCGCGCCGGTGCGGCTTGCGGCATCGATCGCGCGCGAAATCAACGCCGCCGACACGAATGGCCGTGCGGCGTCATGGATGAGAACGACATCCGGCTTTTGGCTGGCGAGCGCTTCAAGTCCGGCATGTACCGAGGCCTGGCGGGTTGCGCCTCCAATTGCAGGCGGCTCGTGACGCAATGCGGTGACGGCATCGTTGAAGACAGCCGCGTCGTCGGGATTCACAACCGGTTGCACGGCCAAGATCCGCGGATGGCGGCAAAATGGCTCCATCGCGCGGAAGATCACGGTCTGACCGCCGATCGAACGATATTGCTTCGGTCCCCCCGAGCCGGCACGAAGCCCGCGTCCGGCTGCGACAAGGATGGCTGCAGTCCGTTGTGGTATCGGCATCGGTCTCAATTGCGGGCGAATCGGAGTTGATGAGGGAGCGTTGGTTCGCTGGCGCACTGCCCTTATCATGCTGAGACTGCGAAGACAGAGTGAATCCCCAGCGCTGTGCGAAAAGCATATTTTGCTGCAGTGCACTTGCAAGATTAACAGAACTGTCTAAAGTGTAGGCATGAAGCTTGACTGCACAAGATTTGTGCTCAAAATGGGTGCCGACAGCCGCGATGAGGCGTCTGTCAGAAAAACGAGAAGTCCGTGACCGGCCCGGAAAGTTCACGCACTAACCCATTGAAAATAGGCGATATCAAGGTCGCCAACCGGGTCCTTCTCGCGCCGATGTCCGGCATCACCGATGCACCTTTTCGTCGGTTGACCGCAGCGCTGGGCGCCGGACTTGTCATTTCCGAGATGACCGCCAGCGATGATCTCGTCAATGGTCGCCCGATGTCGCGGCTGCGATGCGAGGCGACCGGAACAGGTCCACATGTGGTTCAGCTCGCGGGCTGCGAAACCAAATGGATGGCGGAGGGCGCGCGGATCGCCGAAGCCGCAGGCGCCGAAATTATCGACATCAACATGGGCTGCCCTGCGCGCCATGTCACCGGCGGCCAGTCCGGCTCGGCGTTAATGCGCGATCTTGACCACGCGCTGAAACTGATCGAGGCGACGATATCGGCTGTGAAAGTGCCGGTGACATTGAAGATGCGGCTCGGTTGGGACGATCGCTCGCTCAACGCGCCGGAATTGGCGCGCCGCGCCGAGGCGGCCGGCGTTCAGTTGGTTTCGGTGCACGGCCGCACGCGCTGCCAGTTCTACAAAGGCGGGGCCGACTGGGCCGCGGTGCGCGCCGTCAAGGATGCGATTCATATTCCCCTCGTCGTCAACGGCGACATAACGTCGTTCGAGAAGGCGGTATCCGCGCTTGAAATGTCGGGCGCCGATGCGGTCATGGTCGGCCGCGGCGCACAGGGCCAGCCGTGGCTGCCCGGCCAGATCGGGCGCCGCCTCGAATCCGGCATCGTCGAAACCGCGCCGTCGCTGACCGAGCAGCTCAAATATATCCATGCGCTCTATGATGAGGTTTGCAGTCACTATGGGCTGCGCATCGGCCTTCGCCATGCGCGCAAACATCTCGGCTGGGCCCTTGAAATCGCCGCCCGATGCAGCCGCACGCCGGCCGTGAGGCTCAAGAGCTGGCGCGAAAGGATTTTGACGTCCGACGATCCGCACCACGTGCATCGATCGCTTGAAGATGCATTCGACGACTTTGCATGGAGTGCTGCTGCATGACTTCAGCCGCAGAACATCGCCGACCGGTGCCGTCCGACGGCGAGGCCATCCTCAATGCGTTGCCCAATCCCGTGCTGCTGGTTGCACCCGACGGCAAGATTGTCGACGCCAACATGGCCGCGGAATCGTTTTTCGAGATTTCCACGCAATTTCTGCAACGCCAGTCGCTAAAGGAGCTTGTGCCGTTCGGCAGCCCTTTGCTGGCGCTGATCGATCAGGTGCGCAGTAGCGGCTCGCCGGTCAACGAGTACAAGGTCGATCTGGGTACGCCGCGGATGGGCGGCGATCGCCAGGTGGATCTTCACGTCGCCCCGCTCACCGAGCGGCCCGGCCATATCGTCGTGATGCTGCAGGAGCGCACCATCGCCGACAAAATGGACCGGCAACTTACGCATCGAAGCGCTGCGCGTTCGGTAATCGCGCTGGCCGCGATGCTGGCGCATGAAATCAAGAACCCCCTGTCCGGCATCCGCGGCGCGGCGCAGCTGCTGGAACAGGCGGCTTCGTCGGAAGACCGCATGCTGACGCGCCTGATCTGCGATGAGGCGGATCGCATCGTCACGCTGGTCGATCGCATGGAAGTGTTCGGCGACGACCGGCCGGTGGCGCGCGGGCCGGTCAACATTCATTCGGTGCTCGATCACGTCAAGCGGCTCGCGCAATCGGGCTTTGCGCGCAACATCAGGTTCGTCGAAGACTACGATCCGTCGCTGCCGCCGGTGCTCGCCAATCAGGATCAGTTGATTCAGGTGTTTCTCAATCTCGTGAAAAACGCCGCCGAGGCCGTGGTCGATCTCGGCAGCGACGCCGAAATTCAACTCACCACCGCATTCCGACCGGGCGTTCGTCTATCGGTGCCGGGCAAGAAATCGCGGGTGTCATTGCCGCTGGAGTTCTGCGTCAAGGACAACGGCCCCGGCGTGCCGGAGGATCTGCTTCCGAACCTGTTCGATCCATTCGTCACGACGAAACAGACCGGCAGCGGCTTGGGCCTGGCGCTGGTGGCCAAGATCGTCGGCGATCACGGCGGCATCATCGAATGCGAATCCCAGCCACGGAAAACCATCTTCCGCGTGCTGCTGCCGATGTTCAACACCGCAAAACATTTCGATCAAAGCAATCGCGATGACGTTTCCGGGACGCCGTTGCATGCCTCACAAGACACAAGATGAGGAATGACGATGCCCGCAGGTAGTATCCTTGTCGCCGATGATGACACGGCAATCCGTACGGTTCTGAACCAGGCTCTCTCGCGCGCCGGCTATGAGGTGCGGCTGACAGGGAACGCGGCGACGCTGTGGCGCTGGGTCAGCCAGGGCGAGGGCGACCTGGTTATCACCGATGTGGTGATGCCCGACGAGAACGCGTTCGATCTGTTGCCGCGGATCAAGAAGATGCGGCCGAATCTCCCGGTCATCGTGATGAGTGCGCAAAACACCTTCATGACGGCGATCCGCGCGTCCGAGCGTGGTGCATATGAGTATCTGCCAAAGCCATTCGACCTGAAGGAACTGATAGCCATTGTCGGCCGCGCGCTGGCGGAGCCGAAGGAGCGGGTCGCCAACCACGCCGACGATTCCGAATTCGACTCGATACCGCTGGTCGGCCGGTCGCCGGCGATGCAGGAAATCTATCGCGTCCTGGCGCGCCTGATGCAGACCGACCTCACGGTGATGATCTCGGGCGAGTCGGGCACAGGCAAGGAGCTTGTCGCGCGCGCGTTGCACGATTACGGCAAGCGGCGCAACGGTCCCTTCGTCGCCGTCAACATGGCGGCAATCCCGCGCGATCTCATTGAATCCGAGCTGTTCGGCCATGAACGCGGCGCGTTCACCGGCGCCAATACGCGCGCCTCCGGCCGGTTCGAGCAGGCCGAGGGAGGCACGCTGTTTCTCGACGAAATCGGCGACATGCCGATGGAGGCCCAGACCCGTCTGTTACGGGTGCTTCAGCAGGGCGAATACACAACTGTCGGCGGTCGCACGCCGATCAAGACCGACGTGCGCATCGTCGCGGCGAGCAACAAGGATCTACGTATCCTGATCCAGCAAGGCCTGTTCCGCGAGGACTTGTTCTTCCGCTTGAACGTCGTGCCGCTGCGTCTGCCGCCACTGCGCGAGCGGATCGAGGATCTGCCCGATTTGATCCGGCATTTTTTCGCGCTGGCCGAAAAAGACGGATTGCCGCCAAAGAAGCTCGATACGCTGGCGCTGGAGCGCCTGAAGCAGCATCGCTGGCCCGGCAACGTCCGCGAACTTGAAAACCTCGCGCGCCGGCTCGCGGCCTTGTATCCGCAGGACGTGATCACCGGCTCCGTGATTGACGGCGAGCTGGCGCCTCCGGCCGTGACTTCGGGCGGCAGCATTCAGCACGGCGTCGACAATCTCGGCGGCGCCGTCGAAGCCTATCTGTCTTCGCATTTTTCCGGTTTCCCCAACGGCGTGCCGCCGCCCGGCCTCTATCACCGGATCCTCAAGGAAATCGAAGTGCCGCTGCTGACGGCAGCGCTGGCGGCAACCCGAGGCAATCAGATCCGGGCTGCCGACCTGCTCGGGCTCAATCGCAACACGCTGCGCAAGAAGATACGCGACCTGGACATTCAAGTTTACCGCGGCGGCAATTAGCGACCCTCGACGCTTGGCGCGCTGATCGTCCTGTGGCCACGCCGCTGGGGATTGCGCATTTTGACGGCAGCACGCGCCGCGGAATTGTCGTAATTTGGCAACATTGTGATATGAATGCATCACCCGCCGCCGGACATCTTGACGGTGAGCGGTAAGGGGCCTTCATCTCATCCTTAGCCGTATGACCAGCGCAGACACCTCGGCCGCCTCGTTCGATCCGTCGTTCGCCGAACCCAAGGGGTGGTCCCTGCGGCGACTGCTGGCGCCGTTTGCGGTGGGCCTAGCACTGCTGTCGGCCTTCCTGACCTTCGTGGTGCTGACCGGCCTGACGCCGATCGAGCCGACCCGCGAAGTCGTCGTTTCCTTCCTGCTCATCAATGGTGCGACCATCCTGGTGCTGGTCGGCATCATCGTCCGCGAAGTCTGGCAGATGATCCAGGCGCGCCGCCGTGGCCGGGCCGCGGCGCGGCTGCACGTCCAGATCGTCGGTCTGTTTTCCGTCATTGCCGTGTTACCGGCCGTGCTCGTGGCGATCGTCGCCAACGTGACCATCGATCGCGGCCTGGATCGACTGTTTTCGGGTCCGACGCGCGAGGTGATTCAGAACTCGCTGATTGTCGCCAATGCCTATCTGCACGAGCACGCGCAGCTCATTCGCGGCGACATTCTGGGAATGGCCAACGATATCGCCCACGCCCGGCCATTATTCGACCAGGATCGCGCGACGTTTCGCGAGCTGCTGACCGCAAGTGCCGCCTCGCGCAATCTGCCGGGCGCCATGCTGATCGACAAGGATCGCAATATCCTGGAGACGGCGCAAACCGGCATTCAGCAGAGCTTCACGACGCCGGCGCCAGAATTCCTGAGCAATGTCGACGAAAATGAGCCCCAGATCGCGGTGTTCATCGAAGCCAACTACGTCGCGGCCGTGATCCGGCTGCGCGCCTTCAACGATACGTTCCTGTATGTGGCCCGTCTGCTCGATCCGCGCGTGGTCGCACAGCTCAGACAGACCCAGGCCAGCGTCGCCGAATATGCCCAGCTGGAAGCGCGCCGGCTCGGGATTCAGGTGGCGTTCGCGCTGATGTTTGCGGTGATCGCATTGACCATCCTGATGGCTTCGGTTCTGATCGGGCTGAACTTCGCCAACTGGCTGGTCGCTCCGATACGGCGGCTGATGAATGCAGCCAATATCGTCTCGACCGGCGATCTGCATGTCCAGGTGCCGGTCCACCGGTCGGAGGGCGATCTCGCGCAACTCGGCGAGACCTTCAACACGATGACACAGGAGCTGCGTACCCAGCGCGACGAGCTGGTCAACGCCAGCGACCTTATCGACAGCCGCCGCCGCTTCATCGAGGCGGTGTTGTCGTCGGCAAGCGCCGGCATCATCGGCGTCGATGCCTCCGGCAACATCGGCATCCTCAATCGTTCCGCGGAGAAGCTCATCGGTCACGCCGAATCGGAGACACTCGGTCATCCGCTATCGGAGGTGCTGCCCGAACTCGATGACATGATGAAAACCGCACGGGAGGGCACGCAGCGGCTGGTACAGGGCCAGATCACCATCAACCGCGACGGACATGAGCGCAACCTTTCAGTGCGCGTCAGTGCCGAACAGACCAGCCATTCGCGCGACAGCCACATCATCACACTTGACGACATTACCGAACTGGTTTCCGCACAGCGGACCTCGGCATGGGCCGACGTCGCGCGCCGCATTGCGCATGAAATCAAAAATCCGCTGACGCCGATCCAGCTTTCGGCCGAGCGCATCCGCCGCAAGTTCGGCCGGGTCATTACTGAAGACAAGGCGGTATTCGAGCAATGCACGGAAACCATTGTGCGGCAAGTCGACGACATCCGGCGGATGGTTGACGAATTCTCGCGCTTTGCGCGGATGCCGAAGCCCGTGATTGAAGGCGAGGACGTCGCCGACACCGTGCGGCAGGCCGTGTTCCTGATGCGGGTCGGACATCCCGAGATCGACATTCAGGCCAAGATCAAGGAAGAGCCGATGCGGGCTCAGTTCGACCGGCGGCTGATTTCGCAGGCGCTGACCAACATCATCAAGAACGCCTCGGAAGCCATTGAGGCCGTCCCGCAGGAGCAGCTGGGAAAGGGGCGTATCGACGTCATCGCCGCGCGCGAAGGCGATGATATCGTGATCGATGTCATTGATAACGGCATCGGCCTGCCGAAGGTGAGCCGGGCGCGTTTGCTCGAACCCTATGTCACGACGCGCGAAAAAGGCACCGGCCTGGGGCTGGCGATCGTCGGCCGCGTCCTGGAAGACCATGGCGGCCGAATCGAACTCAACGATGCGGCGGACATCCGGCCCGGTGCGCGAGGCGCCTGGATGCGGTTGCGCTTTGCCATATCGGGCCACGCACCGAAAGCCGAAGAGAAAGAACCGGCTCCCGAAGCAAAACAATCCGCATCGGAGACCGACGGACCGGCAGACGCGATTACCCATGAAGCAAAAATCGAAGCCGCAACAGGCAACTGACAAGACAAGGCGTGACCCATGGCAAATGACATTCTGATTGTCGATGACGAAGCCGATATTCGTGATCTGGTCGCGGGCATTCTTGACGACGAGGGTTTTGCCACCCGGACCGCGCGCGACAGCGATTCGGCGCTGACGGAAATTGCCAATCGCCGCCCGCACCTGGTGTTTCTCGACATCTGGCTGCAGGGCAGCAAGCTCGATGGGCTGCAATTGCTGGAGCAAATAAAGCGGGACCACGCCGATCTGCCGATCGTGATGATCTCCGGGCACGGCAATATCGAAACCGCGGTCGCGGCCATCAAGCGCGGCGCGTACGATTTTATCGAAAAACCGTTCAAGTCCGACCGGCTGATTCTGGTGGCGGCGCGGGCGCTGGAAACCTCGCGCCTGAAACGCGAAGTCAAGGAACTCAAGCAACTCGCACCCGCGGCGAGCATCCTGACCGGACGCTCGGCCTGCATGAATCAACTGCGCCAGACCATCGAGCGGGCCGCCAAGGCCAATAGCCGCATCCTGATCGTCGGTCCCTCCGGCTCGGGCAAGGAATTGGCGGCACGCACACTGCATAATGCGTCAGGTCGCGCCGAAGGACCGTTCGTCGTCATCAACGCCGCGGCGATTACGCCGGAGCGCATGGAAGTCGAGCTGTTCGGCATCGAGCAATCCAATGGCGAACATCAGCGCAAGGCCGGCGCCCTGGAAGAGGCCCATGGCGGCACGCTGTTTATCGATGAAATCGGCGACATGCCGCGCGAGACCCAGAACAAGATCTTGCGGGTGCTGGTCGATCAGACTTTCCAGCGCCAAGGAGGCACCACCAAGGTCAACGTCGACGTTCGCATCATTTCTTCGACCGCACGCAACCTGGAAGAAGAAATCGCGGAAGGGCGATTCCGCGAGGACCTCTACCATCGGCTATCGGTAGTGCCGATCCGCGTGCCGCCGCTGTCGGAGCGTCGCGAAGACATTCCCGAACTGATCGACTATTTCATGGACCAGATTTCGGTCGCGACCGGACTGCCGAAACGGCAGATCGGCCAGGATGCGATG
>Ga0209131_1002540_pt1 | contig 12374 bp, 10 predicted proteins | sample GraSoi_2013_40cm_FD_185826 | JGI IMG/M metagenome (GOLD analysis project Ga0209131, IMG submission 185826) | Grasslands soil microbial communities from the Angelo Coastal Reserve, California, USA - Sample 9_17_2013_40cm (SPAdes) (version 2) | ecosystem: Environmental > Terrestrial > Soil >...
CCTCGACACGCGCGAGCGCGAAGTCGCGCGCAACGGCATGGCGCTTCGCATCCGTCGTGCGGGCCGGCGCTGGATGCAATGCGTCAAGGCCGGGGCAAGCGGCACCGGGGGACTGCATTCGCGCCACGAGTGGGAGATCGAGCGGCCGGGTCCTGAAGTCGACCTCTCCCTTTTCCGCGACACGCCCCTGGCGGAGCTTCCCGACGCCGCAACGTTGCACGAGCGGCTGTCGGTCGCTTTCCGTGTCACGTACCAGCGCACGGCGTGGATCATCGCGCCCATGCCGGGGACCCGCCTCGAAGTCGCGCTCGACGTGGGCGAAGTGCGCCGCGGCAAGCATGCCGAGCCGGTCTGCGAGGTGGAAATCGAGTGCCTGGAAGGCGATGCCATGGCCGCGTTCGACCTGGCGCTGCTGCTGAACGAGGTCGTGGCGCTGCGGGCGAGCTCCGTCACGAAAGCGCAGCGCGGCTACCGCCTGCTGCGCGGCAAGCCGCGCCGGCCCGTGCGCGCCGAACCTTCGCGCGTGACTTTCGATATGACTCCCGCGCAGGCCGCCGCGGCGATCGTTGCTGGCGGCCTCGAACAGCTGCAGGCCAACGAAGAGGGTGTGCTCCTCGCCGCCGATCCGGAATTCGTGCACCAGGCGCGCGTCGCGCTGCGACGCATCCGTTCCGCGCTTCGCATGTTCGGCAAGCCCATCGGCGCGCAACGCGCCAACGCGTGGCGCAGGGAGCTGGCGCATGCCGCGCGCGCGCTCGGCGAGGCGCGCGACTGGGACGTCTTCGTGTCGGAGAGCCTGCCGGCGATCCTCGCCTCGTATGCCGTCCAGCGCGGCACGCAACGTCTTCGCGAGCGCGCCGTGAAACGACAGTCGCAGGCGCGGGCGGCCGCGCGCGAGGCGCTCAGGTCGTCGCGCTATGCGCGCGCGATCCTCGAGGTCTCGCGATGGCTTGCCGATCCCGGCGACGCAACGGACGACGGCAGCCTCGAGGATTTCGCGGCGAGGCTACTTCGCAGGCGACACCAACAGCTTGCAGGCGACCTGGAGCGCCTGCCGGAAGCGGACATGGCCGAGCGGCATCGCGCACGCATCGACGCGAAGCGATTGCGCTACGTGGTCGAGGGTCTCGCGCCGGCGCTCGATGCCGTCGCCGCGCGGCGCTACGCCCGCCAGCTCTCGCGCCTGCAGGATGCGCTGGGAATCGCCAACGACGCCGTGGCGGGCGAGCGGCTGCTGCAAACGCTGCATCCGCCGGCGGCGCTGGCCGCGCTCGCGAAGCACTGGCTCGCGGGGCGAATTCGCGGCGAGACGGGTAAGCTGCCTCGCCTGGCGAGCGAAATCACGGGTGCCCGGCCCTTCTGGCGCCAATCCTAGGGAGAAAAAGAATGTTCGAATCCGCCGAGATCGGCCACAAGCTGCCCAAGAGCCGCTTCAAGCGCGAGGAGCCGCGGTTTCGCAAGCGCCTGCTCGACCTGCAGATGCGCCTGCTCGAGAAATCGAAGTTCCCGGTGATCATCGTGGTGAACGGCGTGGACGGCGCGGGCAAGGGCGAGACCGTCAACCTCTTCAACGAATGGATGGATCCGCGCCACATCCGCACGCACGCATTCGGCGGCCTCACCGACATCGAGCGCGACCGCCCGGAGATGTGGCGCTTCTGGCAGGCGCTGCCCCCCAAGGGCCACATCGGGATCCTGTTCGGCTCGTGGTACACCGATCCGATCCTGGAACGCGTGGCGGGCAAGGACCACCGCGCGCGATTCGAGCGGCGCCTCGAGCGCATCCGCCACTTCGAGCGGATGCTGGTCTCCGAGGGGGCGCTGCTCATCAAGCTCTGGTTCCACCTCTCGAAGAAGGCGCAGAAGAAGCGCCTGAAGGAGCTCGCCTCGCACAAGGAGACCGCGTGGCGCGTCACGAAGGAGGACTGGAAGCACTTCGAGAGCTACGACAAGTTCGTCGACGTCTCCGAGGACGCGCTGCGCGCGACGAGCACGGGCGAGGCGGCATGGGACATCATCGAAGGCAGCGACCACGAGTACCGGTCGCTCACCGCGGCCCGGATCCTCGAAGACGCCCTGTCCGCGCGCCTGAAGGGCGAGCGCCCGGTGCTCTCGCCGCCGGCACCGCCGCCGGCGCCGCCCATCGACGGGCGCACGCTGCTCGCATCGTTCGACTACAAGCGCAAGCTCGAACGCGACACGTACGAGAAGAAGCTCGACAAGCTGCAGGCGAAGCTCGCGATGCTTACCCGCGGCAGAAAAATGCGCGAACGCTCCCTGGTGCTCGTGTTCGAGGGCATGGACGCGGCCGGCAAGGGCAGCACCATCCGGCGCATCACACCGGCGATGGATGCGCGCTTCTACCGCCTCATCCCGATCGCCGCGCCGACCGACGAAGAACGCGCGCAGCCCTACCTCTGGCGCTTCTGGCGCCACGTGCCGGGCCACGGCCGCGCCGTGATCTTCGATCGCTCTTGGTACGGGCGCGTGCTGGTCGAGCGTGTCGAGGGATTCGCTTCCGAGTTCGACTGGATGCGCGCCTATGGCGAGATCAACGAGTTCGAGGAGCAGCTCGTCGAGTCCGGTGCCATCGTCGCGAAGTTCTGGCTTTCGATCACCTCGGGCGAGCAGCTGCGCCGCTTCAAGGCGCGCAAGGAAACGCCCTACAAGCGCTTCAAGATCACCGCCGAGGACTGGCGCAACCGCAAGAAGTGGCCGGATTACGCGCGCGCCGTGAACGACATGGTCGAGCGCACCTCCACCGACCCGGCTCCGTGGGACATCATCGCCTCCGACGACAAGCACTTCGCGCGCATCGAGACGCTCGAGCGCCTGTGCGAGCGCATCGAGGCGGCGCTGTAGCCGGTCAGGAAGGCCTGGCGTCCCCGCGCAGCGTGAGGCGGATGCGGTTGCGTCCGAAGACGTAGGCGTAATCGGCGCTGGCGGTGAGCCCGTGGGCGAGGATCACGCCCAGGCCGCCTTCGCGGCGCGTCTCGGCGAGCGCTTCGAGCAGCTCGCGCGTGGCGCGCGCGAACGGGTTGAACGGCGGCGCGCGGTCCTCGTAGGTGAGGGAGACCGCACCGCCATCGGTGGCTTCCAGCGTGATCCAGACAGGTGCGTCGCTTCCCCCGCGGTGCCCGTGTTTCACGGTATTGAGGAAAAGCTCCTCGATCACCAGGTTGGTGCGCAGCGTGGAGTCCTTCGGCAGGCCCGCGCCCTTGCAGAAGCCCTCGATGAAGGCCCGCGCCTTGCGCCACGACTCCGGGCGGGACTGAAACATCCCCATTCTGGTAGTGACGAGGTTCACAGGCAAGCCTCCCCCGGATTTGGCATTATAGGGACGCTAAAACACGCTCAAGAGCTAGGGGGATATATGCGTAAGGTACTGATGGTAGCAGCGGTCCTGTCCGCGATGGCCATTCCGGCCCTGGCGTCCGATGCGGGCCTCATCAAGGTTTCCAAGGGTAACGTCCAGATCGAACGCAACGGCGCCAAGATGGCGGCCCCGGTGGGCGCTTCGGTGCAGGCCTCGGACGTGATCATGACCGGCGCCGATGGTTCGGCCGGTATCACCTTCACGGACAACAGCCTCGTTTCGGTGGGGCCGAACACGGTGTTCGCGATCGACAAGTACCGCTTCGACAGCACGACGCACGCGGGCGAATTCGAGGGCAGCCTGAAGAAGGGGCGCCTGGCCGCGATCTCTGGCAAGATGGTGAAAGCCTCGCCGGAGTCGATGAAGATCCGCACACCGTCCGCGATCATGGGCGTGCGTGGAACTGAATTCGTCGTCCAGGTGGACGAAGAGAAAAAATAGCGGACCTTGAATCTTTTCGCTGTATTCCTGCTGGCCATCCTGCTGGCCAGCTTCGTGCGGGCGCCTGAAAAGGCGCCCGAGTTGTTTGCGGTCCTTCCGGCGCGCGACGGTCACGTCGGCGCCATCGTCGTGAAGGGGCCCGGGTCCGAGAAGGTGATCAACGAGGCCTACGCGACAGTGAGGATCAGCGGGGCATCGCAGACCGACGGCTCGCTGTCCGAGACGCAGGTGCGCGAGATGTTCGGCTCCACGCTGGACGCGCTGCCAGGATCGCCGGCCAGCTTCATGCTGTACTTCCTCGAGGGCAAGGACGAGCTCACGCCGGAATCGCAGGCGGAGATGGACAAGGTCTTCTCCGAGTTGAAGCGCCGTCCCCTGCCCGACATCGTCGTCATCGGCCACACCGATACGGTCGGCACGCTCGAGTTCAACGACAAGCTCTCGCTCGCCCGCGCCCAGCGCATGCGCGAGATCCTGATCTTCCTGGGACTTCCCGCCGAGCGCATCCAGGCCGCCGGCCGCGGCAAGCGCGAGCTGCTGATCCAGACCGAAGACAACGTGTCCGAAGAGCGTAACCGGCGCGTCGAGATCAGCGTCCGCTAGGCGCCGTTCCAGCGCACCACGAGGAGCGTGATGTCGTCGGCGGGCTCGGCCTTTCCGGCAAACCGCTGCAGGTCCTCGCGCAGGCGCTTCACCAGCTCGTCGGGCTCGATCTCGTCGGGCATCCATGTGAGCGAGGTGCGCAGGCGCTCTACGCCAAAGAACTCCTTCTTGGTGTTCATCGCTTCGGTGGCGCCGTCGGTCACCGCGCACAGCCATTCCCCGGGCGACATGCGCCGGCGCGCCGCTTCGTAGCGGAAGCCGTCCACCACGCATAGCGGCGGGCCGCCCGGCGTATCGAAGCGCTCCGGCGTGCCGCCCGACTTGCGCGCGAACGGCGGCTCGTGTCCCGCGCTCGAGTATTCGAGGACGCCGGTCGAGGCCTCGAGGAAGCCGACGAACGCAGTGACGAACAGCTGCTCCGGGTTCTCGCGCTCGATCTCGGCCTGCGCACGGCGCAGCACCTCGCCCGCATCGCCGCCGCGCAACGCCGCGCTCTTCAGGTGCGATTTCGCCGACGCCATGAAAAGCGCCGCCGGGAGTCCCTTGCCCGACACGTCCGCGACCAGGAACACGACGTGGTCTTCGTCGCGCATGAAGCAATCGTAGAAGTCGCCGCCGACCGTGCGCGCGGGCTCCAGGAGTGCCGCGATGTCGAAGCGGCGATCCGTGGCCAGCTCGCGAGGGTCTGGCAGCAGGCCCATCTGGATGCGCTTCGCCGCGTCCACCTCGCCCGCCATGCGCGCGGCCTGGTCGCGCAGCTGGCGGCGCTGGCGTTCCGCCTCGGAAAGCGTGCCGATCACCGTCGTCGTGAACACCGCGAGGGTGCCGATCACCGGCCACGCGAAGTCGAACAGCATGTGGAAGTGGCGAAACGCGACGATGCCGATGAGCACGAGGACCAGCACCAGCATCGCCGCGAGGTTGATGCCCTGCAGGGCGGGCAGGCGCGGAATGAACCAGGTGAGCGTGAGTCCGGCGAGCACCAGCGTGAGCGCCTCCAAGTACAGCATTGCGTCCGGGCGAACGAGGCTCACCCCGTTGAAGAGGTTCTCCACCATCTGCGCGTGCAGCGCCACCCCGGGAACGAATTCGCCCAGCGGCGTCGTCTTGTAGTCGAGGATGCCCTGGCCGCTCATGCCCAGCAGCACCACCTTGTCGACGATGCGGTCTGCATCGACCTTCCCGCCGAGAATCTCGGCCGCGCCCAGCTTGGGCATGTCGTTGTAGTGGCTCATGCGCACGTAGACCGTGCCGTCGTCGTGCATCGGCGTGGTGACGTCTCCGATGCGCAGCGTGAGCAAGCCGAGCGACCCATCCTCGATGCGCATCCCGGCATCCATTCCCACGCGAAGCGTTTCGACCGAGAGCGCGGGAACGAACGCGCCCTGCACGTTGGAGATGAGCGGAATCACGCGCACGACGACGTCGTGCTGACCCGAGTTCATCATGCCCTGGCCCGCCGCGGCGGCGTCGATCGCGGGCACGCTGCCGACATGGCCCGCGTGCATCTCGAGATTCATGTGGCGTCCGCCCAGTGTTGCGACAGGCGCGGCGCGTGGGGCATTGGGAAAGCGCGGATCGGGAAGGTCGGCCGCGATGCCCAGCACCACGTTGCGGCCGCGGATCGTGTTGGCGAGCTGCTCGTCGTTGGAGGGCATCGAGCGCAACACATTCACCAGTCCCTGCGTGAGGACCGGCAACGAGTCGGCGATCGCGGCGGGCGAGTAGCGATCGGGCTCCGGAAAATACATGTCGAGCCCGATGGAGGCGGGCTTGAGCTCGGATATCGCGCGGATCAACTCCGCCACACGCGTGCGCGGCCAGGGCCACTGCCCGTAGGTCGCGAGCGAATGCTCGTCGATCAGGACCATCACCACCGGATCGGCGGTGCGCTCGAGCGGGAAGAGCCGCTGGTAACCGTCGAAAACCGCGTTGCGCAGCGGATTGGTGGCCTGCGGTGCAGCCAGCAGGAAGAGCGTGACCGCGGCGAGGAGCACCAGGGCGAGAACCCGCAGGCCCCTCAGTGTGCTCAGGGATCGATCTCCAGTCCGTCGTATGCGGCCGAGACCTTGAGCGCCTGGTCGCCGCGGGTGAGCTCCTCGAAGCGGCGCGCCTCCTTCAGCAGCCCTTCGAGCGTGGCGTCGTTGTTGGCCGGCTCGTGGTGGAAGAGCACCAGATGCTTCGCGTTGGCCATCTGGCACAGCTCCACGCCGACGATGTTGCTCGAATGTCCCCAGTCGGCCTTCACGCTGATGGCCTCGGCGAGCGCGTACATCGCGTCGAAGATGACGACATCGGCGTTGCGGAAGAAGTTGGCGAACGCCTCCGCTTCGGCGCGGTTCTCGAGCTTGTGCTCCGAGTCCGTGGAGTAGACGACAGACTTGCCGTCAGACTCGAAGCGGTAGCCGTACGAATCGCCGCCGTGCAGCTGCAGGTGCGGCGTGACCGTGACGTTTCCGACCTTGTGCGGCTTGTCGGCATGCAGCTTCACGAACTCGATCGAGGCGCCGAGCTGCTCCCACGTCACCGGGAAGCACGGCGGCGACTGCTGCAGGCGGAAGGCGTGCTCGAGGACGTCGTGCACGCCGTGGATGCGGATCTTCGTGCCGGGCACGTACGCCGGGCCGAAGAAGGGAAAGCCCATGATGTGGTCCCAGTGCACGTGCGACTGGAAGATGTTCACGGTCGCGGGCTTGCGCGCCTGCTTGGCGAGCACGTGCACGCCGAAGGGACGCGCGCCGCTGCCCATGTCGCAGACGAAGTACTCGTCGCCGGGGACCTCGATCTCGACGCACGGCGTGTGGCCGCCAAATGTGTGCGTGAGCGAGAAGTCGAGCTCGGCGGTGGCGTACGCGTGGGCCTCCTCGTAGGTCGCGAACGTCTTGCCCGAGGACTGCACCAGCGCCTGCGCCAGCTTGTCGCGGATGTCGGCCGACGTGAGCGCGACCGGTATCGATCCGCGGGTACCCCAGAAGCGCACGCGCATGGCGCCTATCCCTTGTCGAACGCCGCGGCCGCGTCGGTCGACACCGCGCCGAGGGCCTCGCGCACCGACGGGAAAACCTGGAACACGAGGTTGAAGTGTGAAATCTCGAAGATCTCCCGGACCATGGGTTGCAGCGCGGCCACGTAGATGCGGCCGGACTGCGCCTTGGCCTGGCGGGAGGCGAGCATGAAGCAGCGAAGTCCCGCGCTGGAGACGTACTCGAGGTGGGACAGGTCGAGGATGATGGCGCCGCCGCCGTGCGCCACGGAATCCACGTACGTCATCAGCTGGCGCGTGAAGTCGCCGCACGTGTCCTGGTCGAGTCGGCCTTCGACAAGGAGGACGATGGCGTTCGCGAAGCGCCGGGAGGAGACGTTCATCGTTGGAGTTATGTGCCGGGCGGCTAGCCTATTGTGTCACAGCCTCTGCTCGCGGAAGAACCCGAGCCGCTCCTGTGCCGCGCGGTCCGAATAGGAAAAGACGATCCAATCTCCAACACCGGCGAGCGAGTATTTCATCCAGCCGGGAACGACGACCACGTCGTGCGGCGCGACATCGAAGGTGACCCCGCCGGCCTCGATGCGCCCCTGCCCCTGGACGCCCACGAAAACCATGCCGTCGCTCGAGCGGTACGGGCGAGTCGTGAAGCCCGCGGGCACGAGCCGGATCATCGCCGCGATGGTGGGCATGGCCCAGCCGCCTTCGACCGGGTCCTCGTAGCGCATGAGGTGGCCGGCGTGGGGATCGGGCATGCCCTTTCGTGCCATGTCGTCGAGAACTTCACGCGCACGCGCGTACGGAAAGTGGATCAGTCCGCGGAATGGCGCGTCCGGTTGCCTCCACTCGCCATCGTCCTCGCGGAACGTCCCCCCGAAGTGGCGTGCCATCGGGATGTCGAGGCCGTCCAGCCAGACCATGGGGCCGGAGGTCTCGTTGCCGTGGTGGTGCCAGCGCCACGACGGCGTCACCACGAAATCGCCCGGGCGCATCGTCACCTGCTGGTCATCCACGGTTGTATAGGCCCCGTCGCCCTCGACGATGAAGCGAAGGGCCGATTGCGTATGGCGGTGCTTCGGCGCGACCTCGCCAGGCATGATGAGCTGCATGCCCGCGAAGAGCGTGTTGGTGACCTGGGAGGCGCCGCGAAAACCGGGATTCTCGAGGAGCAGCACGCGCCGCTCCGCTTCCTCGGCGCTGATGTGCCGCGCGGCTTCCATCACGAGCGGCCTCACGTCCGAATAACGCCATTGGTGAGCGACCGCGGCGGACGCCGGCTCGCGAGGCACGAGGCCCTTCAACCGTTCCCACAGCGGCGCCAGCTCCAGCGGAGCGATGCGGCGGTAGAAATCCTCGCGCTCTGCGCGCGTGTCGCGGGTGTTCATAGACAGTTCTCCACCTTCCAGCCGTACAGCCACTCGACCGAATCGTAGTAGCGCTCGGGCGTGCGCCCCTTGAAGAGGTCGTTGCGCACCAGGCGCTCGACCCCCTTCGCGTGGTAGATCCGGCCCATCTCGCGCGTCATCAGGACTACGCGCGCGGTGCGCGTGACCCTCGCGCCCTCGTAACGCCCGAAGGCCCGCTCGAAATCCCCGCCTTCGACCCGAAGCGCCTCTCCCAACGTTACCGCATCCTCCATCGCCATGCAGGCGCCCTGCGCCAGGTATTGCATCATGGGGTGCGCCGCGTCGCCCAGCAGGGTCACGCGGCCATGGGACCAGCGCTCGATGGGCTCGCGATCGGCGGTGGCCCAGCGCCGCCAGCTCTTCGGCAGGTCCAGCAGCTGCCGCGGCTTGCGGCCGATGCCCCCGAAGTGCTCGAGCACCTCCTCGCGGCTACCGTCGGTGACGCCCCACTCCTCGTGCTGGTGGCTGTGGAATGTCACGACGAGGTTGTACTGGTGCCCGTCACGCAGGGGATAGTGGACGACGTGGCAATCGGGACCGGCCCACAGGCACGGCGCATTCACCTTCATCTCGCCCGGGAAATTGTCTTCATCGACGACGGCGCGATACACGACGTGGCCCGTGACGCGCACCGGGTCTCCCACGAATTGCTCGCGCACGACGGACTTCACCCCGTCGCAGCCGATAAGCGCCGCGCCGCGGTGCGAGCGGCCCTGGCTGTCGATCGCGATCACGTGGCCGCCATGCTGCTCGACGCGGTCGACATGCGTGGAGGTGAGGAGCTCGACGCGCCCGCTTTCCTTCACGCCCTCGAGGAGCGACAGGTGGATATCGGCGCGGTGGCTCACGGCGTACGGATTGCCGAAGCGGCGGCGAAATGCGTCACCGAGCGGCATGTTCACGATTTCGGACTCGTCCACCGCATCCATCATGAGGATGCGTTCGGTGTACACCGCGCGCGAGCGGGCGCGCTCGCCGATGCCGAGCGCGTCGAATGCGCAGAATGCGTTGGGGCCGAGCTGGATGCCCGCGCCGATCTCGCCGATCTCGCCGGAGCGCTCGAGGACCTTTACCTCCAGGCCTCGGCGCGCAAGCGCAAGCGCGGCGGCGAGCCCACCGATGCCGCCGCCGGCAACCAGCACCGGGTTCGAACCGCCCTTCATGTTTCCGATTATCGGTCGCCGGTCGGGTAAGCCTGGCGGTCATCGTATACTCCGACGCGGCAGGCGCCAAGGAGGCTCGACTGAAGAACGTGCGCGCAATTCGGAGCCTCACGGATTTGAAGACCTCGACGCGGGTGGCTCTCTCCATGGGCTTCGTAGCCGCCCTGCTCGCCGCGCTGATGGCCACGAGCCTCGTGCGGATGAACGCCCTCACCAGGGACATCGACGCCCTCGCGACCACGCGCGTGCCCAAGATCATCCTCGGCTCGCGCGCCATAGAGACCCTGCTGCAGAGCGCGCGGCAGAAGGGCCAGGTGCTGGTTACGGAAGACGATGCCGAGGCCCGCAAGGAATCCGCGGGGATAACGGCCAATGCCGCGCGGCTGGCCGAGATCAGCCAGCAGATCGACGGCCTCGTCGCCGACGCCGAGGAGAAGAAGCTCCTCGCGGCGATCGCCACGGCGCGGGCAGCGCACGCACCGCTCGAAAAGCAATTCAACAATCTCGTGGAGACGGGTTTCACGTCGAGCGCCAAGAATCTGATGCAGCGCCAACTGCGCCTCGCGGAGACGAAGTACGTGGACGCAATGAGCGAGTTCGTCGCGTTCCAGGCGGCCGCCATCGAGTCGGATGCGCGCGCGACGCACGAGGCGCAGGTACGTACATCGGCGCTGATGGTGTCGCTCACCGTCATCGCGCTGGCGATCGCGCTCGTGGCGACGATCGCCGTCACGCTGGGCATCCGTCGGCGATTCGGCGAGGGCTCCTACGCGGCAACCATCGCGCGAGCCATCGCCTCTGGCGACCTCACCCAACGCGTGGAGGCGCGCGCGGGCGACGATGCGATCGTGCTCGCCGCCATGAGGAGGATGCGCGACGACCTCGCGTCGACCGTGGGCAGCATCCGCACCAGCGCGGAGTCGGTCGGGTCGGCCTCGCGCCAGATCGCATCCGGCAGCGGCGAGCTCGCGGGCCGCACCGAGGAGCAGGCATCCAGCCTCGAGGAGACCGCCGCCAGCATGGAAGAGCTCGCGAGCACGGTGAAGCAGACCGCGGACAACGCGATGCAGGCCGACAAGCTGGCCGACAAAGCTGCGAGCCGCGCGGTCCAGGGCGGGCAGGAGGTCGGGCGCGTGGTCGACACCATGGCGAAGATCAGCCAGAGCTCCACTCGAATCGCCGACATCATCTCGGTAATCGACGGCATCGCCTTCCAGACCAACATCCTCGCCCTCAATGCCGCGGTGGAAGCCGCGCGCGCGGGCGAGCAGGGTCGCGGCTTTGCCGTCGTCGCAGCGGAAGTGCGCTCGCTTGCCCATCGCAGCGCCGACGCTGCCAAGGAAATCAAGGCCCTCATCGGCGAATCGGTCGAGCGCGTCGGTGCGGGCACGCGCCTGGTCGAGCAGGCGGGCACGACCATCGAGGCGCTGGTGGACGACGTGAAGCAGGTGCGCGACATCATGCGCTCCATCGCTGAAGCGTCGGCCGAGCAGAGCCGCGGCGTCCAGCAGGTGAACAAGACCGTGACCGAGATGGACAAGGTGGTCCAGCAGAACGCCCACGCCGTTCACGAGACCGCCGAGGCGGCAGAAGCCATGCGCGTGCAGGCAGACCGGCTGCTCGAAGCGGTGAGCTCGTTCCGGCTGTCGAGCGGCGACGCCGCGCCCGCGCCCGCGCGCGCAAGGGCTGTAGCCGCGGGCGACATCCTCGCACTCGCGGGCGCAAGGACCACGCTCGCGCTGGCGAAAGCCGAGGCGACCGCGAGGTCACCCGCCGACGACGAGGAGTGGAAGCAGTTCTAGGGACGGCGCGGCGCGAGCCGCTTCGTCGAATTGGTGGCCTGGGGCGGAATTGAACCACCGACACACGGATTTTCAGTCCGCTGCTCTACCAACTGAGCTACCAGGCCGGAAAGCCTAAAATTATAACCTTTCCCACCCTCCCCTAGCCACATCCGGATTGGACGCAAGGCCTAAGGTAGCGGCCGCGCTGGGCGGCGTGGCGGTGTCCGCGTTCGGCGGCGCCGTGTGCGCGTGGATCGGCACTCCGCTGCCATGGATGATCGGCGCGATCTTCGCGATGGGCGCGGCACAGCTCGCCGGCGCGCGCTTCGAGGCGATCCGCGGCGGGCGCGAAGCGGGGTTCGTCGTGGTGGGCGCGAACCTCGGGCTCTACTTCACCGCGCCCGTGCTCCATGAAGTCGCATCGCTGTGGCCCTGGTTCGTGGGGCTCGGCCTCGCGGCGATCGCCTACGGCACGTTTTCGGCGTGGATCCTCGCGCGGCTCTCCGGCACCGATCGCGCGACGGCCTTTTTCGGTTGCATGCCCGGAGGCGCGGCGGAGATGGCGAACCTCGGCGAGAAATACGGAGCGGCCGCCGACCGCGTGGCGCTCGCGCATTC
>Ga0209131_1002541_pt1 | contig 12374 bp, 7 predicted proteins | sample GraSoi_2013_40cm_FD_185826 | JGI IMG/M metagenome (GOLD analysis project Ga0209131, IMG submission 185826) | Grasslands soil microbial communities from the Angelo Coastal Reserve, California, USA - Sample 9_17_2013_40cm (SPAdes) (version 2) | ecosystem: Environmental > Terrestrial > Soil >...
ACACCGCGTTGCTGTTGACGCTATAGCGCAGGCTGGTTGCATCAGCGTACGCGAGACACGTGAAGCAGTGCCTTGAGGTAGCTGACCAGGGTGCGTACGCGGGGGCGAAAGCGGAACGACTCCCGATAGGCCCGGCGCGCTTCAGCGAATTGTCCGAGACGCGACGCTGCGTAGCCCCACTCGAACGCATGCTCGGCCAGGCGATGCCGCGTCAGCCGCAGTGCCGGCCGCGGCACTGTCCGCGTGTCCACCCTGTTGAAATGGCGACGTAGCACTTCGTACGCGTCGCGGTGGCCCTTGGCGGGTGGGGCCGACGAAATGGTCGATGGCTGCCGCAGCCACAGGCCGAGGACTTCGGGGACAAAGATGCATTGGCCGTCCTCGAGCGCCCGCACGATGAAGTCGTGGTCCTCCGCCATGAGGAGCGTCTCGTCGAATCGAAGGCGCCGCTGTTCGATCACGCTCCTTCTGATGGCGACATTGAGTGTGAATGCGCCAAAAAACTCGCAGACGAGCAGCGGAAGGAGCGCGCGACCGTTCAGGCACACCTCGGTGCCCTGAGGGTGGGTGGAGAGGAGACTGTAGCCGAAGGCATGACCGAGGTGCGCGAGATAGCCGCCATCGATGGCGTCCCACTTGGGGAGCCCATACGGTTTGTAGTCGCCAAAGAGGACGCTCGCGTCGGGGCACGCGTCGAACGCCCGGCGGATGCGGCTGAACCGGCCGGGCGTGTACTTGTCGTCGGCGTCGAGGAAACTGACGATCTCGCCTCTGGCGGCCGCGAGACCGACGTTGCGAGAGATGCTCGGAAGCCGAGTATTGTCCTTTGCAATGACGCGGATACGTGCGTCCTTTGCGGCAAGCTCCTGGAGCACGGCGAGCGTGCCGTCGGTGGAACCGTCGTCGACGGCGATGATCTCCCACGACGGGTCATCCTGTTCCTGCACGGAGCGCACGGCATCCGCCACCAGATCGCGTTGCTGGTAGGAGATGAGAATGACGGACGTATACGGAGTCTGCATTGACGCGGCTGAGGGGGGACCGGCGGTTTGACGAATTCGCGTCGCAGGACGTCAGATATCATCGCATCGCAACCCTTGGCGCGCCAGCCGATCGTCCGTCTAGCGCCTGCCCGTGACACCGTCGTGGCACGCGCCGGCACAACCGATTAAGGCATGACCGAATCACGCATCACGACCGCCATCTGTACGTGGAACCGCAGCGCCCTGCTCGAGCAGACGTTGCACGAGATGGAGCATCTGGTCGTGCCGCCCGCGGTGACGTGGGAGCTGCTGGTCGTCAACAACAATTGTAACGACGATACGGACGACGTCATCGCGCGCTTCAGCGGCCGTCTGCCGATTCGGCGGCTGTTCGAGCCGGAGCCGGGCTTGTCGAACGCCCGCAACCACGCCGTGCGTGAGGCGACGGGGGACTATCTGTTGTGGACGGACGATGACGTACTGGTGTCGCCGTCATGGCTTGTGGAATACGTCGCGGCATTCGCGCGTCATCCGGCTGGCGTGGTGTTTGGCGGCCCCGTGGAACCGTGGTTCCCCAATACACCTCCCGAATGGCTTACCGAGGTCTGGCCGAGCGTTTTCGCCGCGTTTGCCTGCATCAATCATGGTGACGCGGAGGTTCGGCTTGACGATCGACGTCTCCCGTTCGGCGCGAACGTGGCGTTTCGGATGGATCGCCAGCGTGTGCTCGCGTACGATCCGAATCGTGGCGTCCGTCCGGGAAGCCGGATGGGGGGGGAGGAGATTGATGTGATACGCCGCGCGCTGACGTCCGGCGGTGAGGGCTGGTGGGTGCCCACCGCCCGCGTACGACACTACATCCCTCCCGACCGGCAGACCCTGGAGTATCTTCGCCGATACTTCGATGCGGACGGCGAGTACATCGGCCGCTACGAGAGTCATACGCTCATGGATGGATTCCCCACCCTGCTCGGGCGGCCGCGCTGGCTCTGGCGTGTCGCGCTCGAGGCCGAGCTGCGCTACCGTCTGACGCGGTGGTTCCGCGATCCAACCGAGTGGATGGGTGACCTGATCACCGCCAGCACTTCGTGGGGCAAGTTGCGCGGGTTCGCGCATCGCCGCGGAGAAGGTGAATGAAGGCACTCACCCGACTGCCGGAGCGGAACCTCGACATCCTGCGCTCCATCGCGGTGCTCCTCGTGGTCTTCAATCACGTGGCTGCGACGCTTGGCTTTCATACGCGATTCGTTTTCTGGACCGGGCAAGCGGGCGTGCAGGCCTTTTTCGTCCACACTTCGCTCGTTCTCATGGCGTCGCTGGAGCGCGACGGTGCGCCGGAGCGATCGTCGTGGGTGCCGCGTTTCTATTTGCGCCGCGCGTTCCGCATCTACCCGCTGGCGTGGGTCATCGTCGGCATCGTCGTGTTGTTCCACGTGAAGGCGGGGTTCACGACGAAGGAAACGGAGTTCACGCCGTCGCTCGTCCTGGTGAACCTCGCGATGATCCAGGACATCACGGGCCGGGACTATGTGCTTCCGGTACTCTGGTCTCTACCGCTCGAGATCGAGATGTATGTGCTGCTGCCGCTCTGTTTCGTCGTCGCGCGCGGCAGGTCGGCGGCGCCGATGATCGCGATGCTCGTCGCGGGATGCGCGTTGGCGGCGCTGTCCACGTACGGCATTCACGAGCCGCACCGCATTCCGTCGATGTGGCGCTTTCCGGTGCTGCGCTTCATCCCGTGCTTCCTGATGGGCGTGTTGGCATACTGGATGCTGCGCCGGCGCGTCGTACCGCGTTTGCCGTCGTGGACGTGGATCCCGATCGTGCTCGGGGACGTCTGGATTCTCTCGTACGGATTTGCCCTGTATCCCAACTGGGGGATGCGCGCGCTGTTCTGCGTGGTGATCGGCGTTGGCATTCCGTGCGTGGTGGAGACGGCGCCGTCGATGCTGACGCGAGCAGCGCACACGATCGCGACGTATTCGTATGGCATCTACCTCATCCATCAGTTGGCGCTGCGCGTGGGCTTCGGCGTGTTCACGGGGCAGATGGTGGCGGTTCAGTTGCTCATCTCGGCTGCGGTGCTGACCGTCGGGTGTTATGCGGCCTACCATCTGGTCGAGAAGCCGTGCATCGACTTTGGCCGGCGGCTGCTGGGTGAGCGTGGGCGGGTGGCGTCGCTCGAGGCGACGGCGCCTCCGCCGTAGGGCCCTGAAACGACACTGATACCTTCGCGGACGGACGACGGAAGCCCGGTTTCCTCAGGGTGCACTCTGGCGTCTATATTTCGAGTTCTGGTACATGTGGCGGACGGAATAGCGCGATGGCTCAAGGGACCGTTTACGTCGTCTCGAATTTCACGGCGGATCCGCTGTCGACCGGGTTGACCTTCTGGTTCGACAGCCTCCAACTGCCCTGGACCGTCGAATTCGCGCCGTACGACCAGATCTTTCAGCAGCTACTCGACCCTGGCAGCGGCCTGCGCCAGAATCGCGGCGGCGCCAACGTCCTCCTCGTCAGGCTCGATCGTCTCGCGCGCGCGGATGCATCCAGGCAGTCCGGGACTATCCTCGATGAGCTGATCACCGCGCTGCGTGACGCCGTGACTGCGACGGCGCAGCCCATGCTCGTGGTGTGCTGCCCTGCAACGCAGCCCGGCGAGCGCGATGCCGCGACAGCGAATGCACACATGGAGGAGCAGCTCGCAAGCGCGTTCGCGGGCAGCGGGCAGGTCACGGTGCTGCGATCGCGCGACGTTCTCGCACCGCTCGGCAACGCGCCCTGGCACGATCCGGAGACTGAAGCGCTCGGCGACATTCCATACACGGAGCTGTTCTTCGTCTCACTCGCCACTGCGATCGCACGGCACGTACGGCTGCTGATCGCGCCGCCGCACAAAGTCATCGCGCTGGACTGCGACAATACACTCTGGCGCGGCGTGGTCGGCGAGCTCGGGTCGGATGGCGTAGAGATCGACAATGCGGCCCGCCGGCTCCAGGAGTTTCTCGTGACGCAGCAGGAGGCGGGCATGCTGCTCGTACTCTGCAGCAAGAACAATTTCGCGGATGTCGAGGAGGTGTTCCGCACGCGCAGCGACACGCCGCTCAAGTGGGAGCACATCGTCCGGTCGCGAATCAACTGGGAGCCAAAGTCCGTGAACCTGCGTGCGCTGGCGTCGGAGCTCAATCTCGGGCTCGACAGCTTCGTCTTCATCGACGACTCCGCGTACGAGATCGCGGAGGTCCGTCAGAACGCGCCGGAGGTCCTCGCGCTTCATCTGCCATCCGCGGACAAGGACGTCGAGCGCTTCCTGCGTGCGAGCTGGTGGTCCGATCGACTCACCGTCACCGATGCGGACCGCCGGCGCGGTGCCACCTATCGCGAACAGCTCGAGCGGAGCGACGCCATCCAGCAGTCGGGCAGCCTCGAGGACTTTCTGCGCGGCCTTCAGTTGGTGGTGGACGTCCTGCCGCCGCGCGCGGCGGCGCTGGCCCGTGCGGCGCAGATGACGCTTCGCACCAATCAGTTCAATCTCTCCACGATCCGGCGTACCGAGCAGGAGCTGGCCGCCCTCCTCGCGTCGGGCGCGCTCGAGGCGCGCATCATCAACGTGCGTGATCGGTTCGGCGATTACGGCACGGTGGGCCTCCTGCTCTTCAGCGTCGAGGGGAAGCGCCTCGTGGCGGACACGTTCCTGCTGAGCTGCCGAGCGCTGAGTCGTCGTGTGGAGCACCGAATGCTCGCGATGCTCGGCCAGGTTGCCCGTGAGCGCGGCGCCGAGCGCATCGAGCTGCCGTACGTAAAAAGCAAGAAGAATGCGCCAATCCTCGCGTTCCTCAACCTTCTTGGTGTGGAAGAGAACGCGATCGAGGCGGATCACCGCTTCGTGGTATCTGTCGAACAGGCGCTCGCGGCACCGGAACTGCCGTTCGACGCATCCATCGCGGCGGATGGAGACGACGCCGGCGACGCCGCACCTGTCGCGGCGACGGGCTCGTCGATGAACGACGCGCTGGCGAAGATCTGCTCTGAATGGGCGACGCCAGCGGATCTGTTGCCCGCGATACGCGCGTACGTTCGACGCATGGCACCGGCGGCGCCGGCGCGGACGCTCGTTCCACCTCGCACTGACACGGAACGCGATCTCGTCGCGGCGTTCCAGCGCGCGCTTCACACGGAAGACGTGGGCATCACGGACAATTTCTTCGACCTCGGCGGCGATTCCGTGGGCGCAGTCGCGCTGTTCGCGCAGCTTCGCCGGCGATACGACAGGTCGCTCGTCCCGACGCTGCTGCTGGAGGCGGGGGCGGTGGAGCAGCTCGCCGCGCGGTTGGGCACTGCACGCCGGCATGGGCACGGTGCTGTTCTATTATCCGTTGGCGAAGGCGCTCGGAAAAGATCAGCCGCTGTACGCGTTCCAGGCTCAGGGACTGTACGGAAAGGAGACGGCGCACGCGTCGATTCCGGAGATGGCCGCGCACTATATCCGGGAGATGCGCACGGTTCAGCCGGCCGGACCATATCGGCTCGCCGGTTTCTGTCTCGGTGCGACGATCGCGTTCGAGATGGCGATGCAGCTGACGGACGCCGGCGAGGAGGTCGCGCTGCTCGCGTCGTTTGATGGACTCGCGCCGTGGTTCAAACCGAAGGGACAGGCGTGGAGCGCCACGCCCGCACACTGGACGGGAAGAGTGCTCCGCCGCGCCCTCGGAGCCCTCATCAACAAGCGTAACCAGATGCTGCGCGCTTATCAGCGCCGACGCGGCGGGCCCGTGCCGCGCGTGTTCAGGCTCCTCAAGACGTACATCGCGTTCAACAATCACATGGCGAAGACGAGCTATGTCCCGACGACGATGTTTCCCGGAGACATCCTGGTGTACACGGTGAAGGGACGGTATCCGCAGCCCTCACTGGGATGGGAGCGTTACACGCAGCGCGAGGTGCGGTTGAGAGAGATCGCGGGCGATTTACGCGCCCATCGCGATCTCATGCACGAGCCGATGGTGGAGATGCTGGCGCGCGACCTGGAGTACGCTCTTGCGGCGCCTGATCAAGCGCTGGCGGATGAGCTCGAGCAGGCGCCCGAGACGCCGAGCCTGCACATCGTTCAACGGTAATCGAGCAACAGCACCTGGCTTACCGGTTGCTCGGCAACCAGCGCCGCCGAATACTCCGGCCCCGCGTCGAGCGCTGCGAAGTACCATCGCTCTGACGCCATCGCGTCACGCTCGTCGGTAATGAGCCGCGCCGGCTCGCCTGGCCTGAGCGACACGCTGAAGTGATCCAGCCCCTGCGTGATGCCAGTGCCGGTGGCCTTGAGGTACGCCTCTTTACGCGACCACGCGGCGAAGAAGCCGGCCACCAGGTCAGCGTCGTGCGCGGCAAGCGCTCTGAGCGCGTCTCGCTCATGAGCCGAGAAGAAGTGCTCTGCCAACTCGAGATGCTCGGTGTGGCGATGCCAGCGCTCGACGTCCACGCCGACGCGCGCGGCCGCGCTCACGGCGAGGAGAGCGAGATCACCGGAGTGGCTCAGGTTGAATTCGACGTGTGTCTCCGATTGGCCGCGAAGCAACGACGGCTTGCCTGCTTCGCTCTCCGCGAATTGCAGCGCATCCGCCGGCAGACCGATATACGTCGCCAGAATTCGGCGCACGATGGCATGCGTCGCCACGAAGAACTTCCGGTGCTCCTCGAAGATGAAACGGCCGGCGCGCTCACGCTCGGCGTCTGACAGCACGGCCCAGGCAGTGCTCGTGTCGTGCCGCGCGGGGCGTATCCGCCAGACATGCACGGCCCCGGTCTCCAACGCGGACGGCGGAGGTGGCCGCCAAGCGGTCACGCGCCGCGCATTCCAAGAATGCCGCGAAGCACGTCGGCCAGCATGTGCAGATTGTTGGTAATGAGCCCGATGTGATTGGACTCAATGGTGTGCAGCCGGGTCTTGCCGAGCAGGTTCCATCGCGCAATCGGGCTGGGCCGAGGCGGTGCGCCCTTCGGCCCAACAGCCCATACTACATCCACGATGTCCTCATAGGGGCCGGGGACGTATGCGGACGCAGCGCGCTGCTGGGTGGTGCGCACGCGCTCGTCGGGTATCTGCTCCGGCTCGTCCGACACGGGTGCCTTTGGCGCATCCACGACCTGCTCCGAAGCCACGATACCCGTGAGACGTCCCACCTTGCGCGCGGTCCATGTCACTTTGCCCGCGAGCGAGCGCTGGCGGAACTGCCTGAACTGTAGTCTCGCCCAGCGGGCTTTCTTCATCAGCTCGGCCTCGCGCGTGAGTCGTGCGTCGGCGTCTCCCTTTGGAAGCAGGGGCGTGATGAGCGAGCGCATGCCGCGCAGCCCGGCATTGAGCGGAATGCTGTCGATGGCCACCACGCGTTCGACGGTCTCGCCCGCGGCGCGAAGCTGGCGAGCGATCTCATACGCCACGAGTCCGTTTACGCAGTAGCCCACCACGTGATACGGTCCGTGTGGACGGACCTTCCGCAGCTCGGCAATGTGCCGTTCCGCCATTGCCTCGATGGTCCACGGGAAATCGGACTCGTCGGCGTCGTTGGGCGGCAGCACGTAGAACGGCGACTCGGGCGCGACCAGCGGCGCGAGACGTCGCATGTACCATCCCGCGCCGGTCCAGTCGCCATGCAGATAGACGATGGCGGCTCCGGTACCCTCCTCCTGAAGCGGCAGCACAGTCGGCTCGCGCGACTCCACGAGGGGAGAGCCGACCTGCTTCGCCAGCAACTCGATGGTCGGCGACTCGAACAGCGTGCGGAGCGACATCCGCTGCCCGAAGACCTTGCTGATCTTGCCGAGAATGCGGATGGCGAGCAGCGAGTGGCCGCCGAGGTCGAAGAAGTTGTCCGCCACGCCGATGACGGGCTTCTTCAGCACTTCCTGCCAGATCAGCACGAGCTGACGCTCGGTGTCGTCGCGTGGATCGACGTGCGCGCTGCTGTCGTCCGCATCACCCTCGGGCGCCGGCAGAAGATTCCGGTCGACCTTGCCGTTGGCGGTCAGCGGGAGCGCTTCCAGCAACACCACCGCCGACGGCACCATGTACTCGGGCAGCCTCCCCGCGAGCCACTCGGTGATGGTCCTGCCCGTCGGCTTCTCCGCGTGGCTCGCGGCGTATCCCTCCTTCTTCGGGACGACGTACGCCACCAACTGCGGCTCGGCGCCTTCGTCGCTGCGCAGAATGACGAACGCATCCAGCGCTGCCGGATGCGTGCGCAGCACCTGAGCGATCTCGCCGAGCTCCACACGATAGCCGCGAACCTTGACCTGATCGTCGACCCGGCCGAGAAATTCGATGGCGCCGTCGGGCAGACGTCGCACGAGATCACCCGAGCGATAGACGCGCTGCCCACGGAAGGAAATGAATCGGTCGGCTGTCTGTTCGGGACGCCCGAGGTATTCCTTCGCGACGCCGTCTCCACCGATGAACAGCTCGCCCGGGATGCCGACGGGCTGTTCACTGCCGTGCGCGTCCACCACGAAGGCGGCCGTGTTCGCGAGCGGCCGTCCAACCGGGACTGTTTGCGCGCCCGCGGCCTGCGCCGCCTCCACGGACTCGAACGTGGCCTCGAAGGTGAGCACGCCGACGCTGGTTTCCGTCGGCCCGTAGTGATTGAGGATCCGACACGGCGCGCCGCGAAGCAGTGTGCGAACGAGCTCCGGGCGCAATGCCTCACCACCGAGCACCAGCCAGCGTCTCGGCAGTATGGCCGCGAGCTCGCCGCCGGTCTTGCCCGCCGACAGCGCATTCAGATGATTCGGTGTGATCTTGAGGATGTCGAGTGGGTGCGCAGACACGTAGCGCGCAAACGCCGCAGGCTCAGATGCCACCGCCTTTCCGAGCATGTGCAGCGTGGACCCGGAGAGCAGCGCTGGGAAAAGACTCGTGTTGCCGAGATCCGCGCCGAGCGTGCTGATCATGCCGAAGTGCAGGTTGTCGAGCGCGGTGAAGCCGTTGCCTGGCGCACTCGCGGGCACGTCGCCGAGCACGCGGCTGACCGCGCGCGCATAGTGAACGATGTTCGCATGCGTGACCGCGACGCCCTTCGGCACGCCCGTGGAGCCAGAGGTGTAAAGGACGTACGCCACATCGCTCGGCGACGCCGAGGTTGTCGGATTGGAGACAGACTGCTTGTCGAGAGCCGCCGCGTCGCGATCGAGCGCGACAAGCGAGACATCGGCGGGAAGGTCCCACGTGTCGGACGCGAGTCCGATCAACACGCGTGCACCGCACTCCTTCAGAAGCTGCTGCCGTCTCGCGGGAGGAAGCTCCGGCGGCACGGGGACATATGCGCCTCCCGCTTTGAGAATGGCCAGGATGGCGACGAGACCCTCGAGGGACCGGTCAAGTCCCAGTGCCGCGCGCACGCCCGGCCGCACGCCGAGCTCCTTCAGCCGCGCCGCGATCTGATTTGCGCGCGCGTTGACCTGCGCGTAGCTAAGCGACGTTTCGTCGCCTCCAGCCGCGGGCGACGCAATGACTGCGGCACGGTTCGGAACGCGCGCCGCCTGCTGCTCGAACAGCTCGGAGACTGTTGCGGGAGCCCCCTCGTCGACCTTCGTGTCGTTCGCCGCATCCAGCCACTGACGCTCGTCCGGTTGGGCGAGATCGATGGTGGAGACGAGAACATCGGGATTGCGTGTTGCTGCAGCGAGCACGCTGACCATGTGGCCGAGCGTGCGCTCGAGCGTATCCGCCCGATGGAGATCGGCGCGGCCGCGCAGCGAGAGCTCGAGCCGATCGGCGCGCTGCGACATGAACAGCGTGAGGTCGAACTTCGTCGTGGCGTTGTCGAGCGCGAAGGGCTCGAGCACGACGTCGCCCATGCGCGCTTCCGGCGCCTGCGAGGAATCGAGCTGCGTGAAAACGACCTGAAACAGTGGCGACTGGCCGAGCGACGCGCGTCCCTCCAGCTCCAGCGCCAGCTTCTCGAACGGTACGTCCTGGTGATCGTACGCGCCGAGCGCGCTGTCGCGCAGGCGCTGGAGCAGTTGCGCGAAGGAGGGATCTCCTGTGAAGCGTGCGCGCTGCACGATCGTATTGGCGAAGTAGCCGATCAACCCTTCCGTTTCCGGACGCGCGCGTCCGGCGATCGGCGACCCAACGAGCACATCGGACTGTCCCGTGTAGCGATGCAGCACCGTGGCGTACGCGGCGAGCAGCACCATGTATGGCGTTGCGCTGAATCGCTGACCGAGGGCGCGCAGCTCCTGCTGTAGCTCGCCCGGGACGGTGACGGACCGCGTGATGCCCTCGAAGCGCGAGACCGTCGGCCGCGGAAAATCCGTCGGCAGGCGGAGCACATGGTCGGCGTCGCCGAGCTCGGTACGCCACCAGCCGAGGAGTGCGTCGAGCCGCTCGCCCTGCAATTGTTCGCGCTGCCAGATGGAGAAGTCCGCGTACTGGATTGGCAGTGGCGGCAGCGAGGGTGCGCGGCCAGCCGCGAAGGAGGCATACAACTCCGACAGTTCGCGAAAGACGATATCGCGCGACCAGCCGTCGAATGCAATGTGGTGCGACTCGAACAGCAGCACGTGCTCCGTGTCGCCGAGCGTCACGAGGGTGACGCGGAGCAGAAGGTCCTTCAACAGATCGAACGGCCGAGCGCTGCGATCGCGAATCACCTTCGCCGCGGCGTCGTCGCGCTCCGCCGGTGCGACGCTCGAAAGATCAACGATCTCGAACGGGACGGCGCGAGGTGGGTGCACCACCTGCACGGCCTGATCCTCGTGCGTCGCGTAGGTCGTACGCAGAATCTCGTGACGCTCGACGAGCGCATCGAATGCGCGACGCAGCGCGTCGACGTCGAGGGCACCGCGCAGCCGGCGGGTCCGCGGAACGTTGTACGCCACGCCGCCCGGAGAGGCGCGGTCGATGGCCCAGAGCAGTTCCTGCGCGAACGACGCGGGGAGCATGACGACGTCCTGCGCGTCGGCCGCCAGCAGCGTGGGCTCCGTGGTCGTACCCGTCATCGTCCTGCGCCTCCCGTTCCATCGCTTCCCGCCGGCGACGGCGCTTTGCTGATGCGATATGCGTCTCGCGATACCGCGCCGATGCCGGCTGCGGGTGCTGCGGCGGTCTTCGCCACCTCCGCGTCGAGCACCGTGGCAAGCTGCTCGACCGTGGGCGCCTCGAACAGCGAGCGCAGCGTGAGCCGCACACCGAACGACTTGCTGATCTTCCCGAGCACGCGAATGGCCATCAGCGAATGTCCGCCGAGTGCAATGAAGTTGTCCGTGACACCGATGTCATCGTTGCGGAGTATCTCGGACCAGATGGCGGCCACGCGCTTTTCGGTATCGGTGCGTGGGGCCACGCGCTGCGTCGTGACTCCTGCCGTCTCCGGCGCAGGCAACGCATTCGTGTCGACCTTGCCGTTCGGCGTAAGGGGTAGCGCGTCGAGAAGGACGATGGCCCACGGCACCATGTACGCGGGAAGGGTCGCGGCGATCCATTCCGTGAGCGTCTCGGGCGTTGGCCTGTCGCCATGACTGACGGCGTATCCACTGCTCTTAGGCACTACGTAAGCGACGATTCCAGGCTCGCCGCCATGGTCAGGCCGAAGAATTGTAACTGCATCGCTTACGCCAGCGTGTGCCCGCAGCACATGAGCGATCTCCGCCAGCTCCACACGGAAGCCGCGCACCTTCACCTGGTCGTCGGCGCGGCCGAGGAATTCGATGGCGCCCGTCTCGAGCCGTCGCACGCGATCGCCGGTGCGATAGACGCGGTCATCGCGATGCATCAGGAAGCGTTCCCGGGTCAGATCGACGCGGCCCAAATAGCCGCGCGCTACGCCGGCGCCGCCCAGCAGCAGCTCACCGGGAATCGACACCGGCTGCTCGTTCCCCTTCGTGTCCACGACGTACGTGCGCGTGTTCGCCAACGGATGGCCGATAGGCACCGTCTGTGTTCCGAGCGCCTCCGCCTGTGCGAGCGAGTCCGCCGTCACCTCGAAAGTGCACACGCCCACCGTGGTCTCCGTGGGACCATAGTGGTTGAGCAGACGGCCGGGCGATGCCGCGAGCAGCGCGCGCGCGACGTCCGGCCGGAGCGCCTCGCCGCCGACGATCGTCCACTGGCGCGGGAGTATGGCGCCGAGCTCCGTGCCGGTCTTCCCCGTCACCAGAGCGGCGAGATGGTTCGGCGTAATCTTGAGCACATCGAGCGGATTCGCGGTCATGTAGGACGCAAAGCGCTCCGGTTCGGTCGTCACCTGCTTTCCGAGTACGTGGAGCGTCCCGCCCGCGAGCAACGAGACGAGGAGGCTGGTGTTTCCCAAATCGGCGGCAAGTGTGGAGGCAAGGCCGAATTGCCACCCGTCCAGGGTCGCGAAGCCATCGCCCTCTACGCCCCGCGGGACATCGGCC
>Ga0209131_1002544_pt1 | contig 12370 bp, 10 predicted proteins | sample GraSoi_2013_40cm_FD_185826 | JGI IMG/M metagenome (GOLD analysis project Ga0209131, IMG submission 185826) | Grasslands soil microbial communities from the Angelo Coastal Reserve, California, USA - Sample 9_17_2013_40cm (SPAdes) (version 2) | ecosystem: Environmental > Terrestrial > Soil >...
TTGGCATTCGGCGCATGCGCGCCATCGTACGCGAATCGCACACCTTACGGGTGCGAATTCCTGAGCACGCGTGTTCTCTTGTCGTGGCGGCTTTCACGCCTATCCATGGGCTCTAACACTCGCTTCCCCAGCCACCGGGCTACTACACGTCCTCGTTATCGACGGATTGGGGCCCACCAGGTACCATTGCCAAATCCCCGTCTCCCGTGTATCCTCTCATCATGACGATTTTCCCCCAGAGGAACGCACAGCTCTACATCTGTTGTATGTGCCGTATGCGTGTGTCTTCTGGCGCGGGGAGGCTGAGCTTCTAGGAATTTAAGCGAGCCTCAAGAGTTCTTCAACCCACCGCCAGAAACGAACTGGCCGGTGGGTTTTTTGTTTTTGGAGCAAACGATTTTTAAAGTTGAAGGCAAAAGGAGAAAGCAATGTCCGACTACAAACACCCCGAAGTTCTGGTTTCAACCGATTGGGCCGCTCACAATCTCAATTCCCCCAATCTCCGCCTTGTCGAAGTTGACGTCGACACCACCGCCTACGACCAGGGACACATCCCGGGCGCCGTAGGATGGAACTGGCAAACCCAGCTCCAGGACAACATCCGCCGCGATCTGATCGACAAGTCCACGCTCGAAAAACTTCTCAGCGCCTCCGGCATTTCCAACGGCACCACCATTCTTCTCTATGGCGACAACAACAACTGGTTCGCCGCTTACGCCCTCTGGCAATTGAAATACTACGGCCACAAGGATGTTCGCCTCATCAACGGAGGCCGCAAAAAGTGGCTCGAAGAGAACCGCCAGCTTTCGACCGAAGCGACAAAGGTCACTCCAGCCTCCTATCACGTCTCTGGCACTGACGAATCCCTGCGCGCTCACAAGGAAGAAGTCTTCGCCATTCTTGATGGACGCAAGCCCGGCCAGCTCGTTGACGTTCGCTCCGTCGATGAGTTCACCGGAAAGATCATCGCCCCTCCGGGCATGACCGAAACCGCCCAGCGCGCCGGCCATATTCCCCAGGCCGCCAATATCCCCTGGGTGCAGGCTTCCAATGAAGACGGCACTTTCAAATCTTTTGACGAATTGAAAAAACTCTACGAATCCAAGGGCATTACCGGCAGAGACGAAGTCATCGCCTACTGTCGCATCGGCGAGCGCAGCTCGCACACCTGGTTCGTCCTCAAGTATCTTCTGGGCTTCAACCAAGTGCGCAACTACGACGGCTCCTGGACCGAATGGGGCAACCTCATCGGCGCCCCCATCGTCAACGAAACGCGCGCACGCGACGCTGAGCAGGCCGCCACAGCCCGCTAGTCGTCGTTGCACAATTCTGTAGGGGCGTGGGCTTGCCCCGCCCGTGAACAGCGCAATGCCAGACCATCGAAGATTCGTTCGGACGCAGCCTGGAGAACAACGTCAGCCATTAGCATATTTTTTTTCTCTTCTGACTGACAACTGAGAACTGAAAACGATTCGATCCGGTGGCGCGGTCGCCAAGTGGTAAGGCAATGGTCTGCAAAACCATTATCGGCGGTTCGATTCCGCCTCGCGCCTCCAAACTTTGTTTTTTTTTGCCCTCCATCGGGGCGATTCACGTCCGCAAAAAGGGGGATAATGTTGTGAGCAAAATTCTGTCAGAAGTGCTGAAAGCGAATCAGGTTTACAGCACCAATTTCGGTGAGAAGGGCAAACTCGCTTTGCCGCCCGCCCGTAGCTTCGCCATTCTCACTTGCATGGACGCTCGTCTCGATCCCGCCAAGTATGCAGGCCTCGCCGAAGGCGACGCCCACGTCATCCGCAACGCCGGCGGCCGCGCCAGCGACGACGCCATCCGCTCGCTTGTCATCAGCTACAAACTGCTCGGCACCCGCGAATTCTTCGTCATTCACCACACCAATTGCGGTATGGAATTTTTCACCAACGATGTCATGCGCAATCTGCTGGCCTCCAGCCTGGAAACCGCCGCTCTCACTCCCCAGGGTTTTAAGGACGTCGGCAAAGGTCCCGGCTCCCGCGCCGGCGAATACATCGAGTGGCTCACCATCGGCAACCAGATACAAGCTGTCCTCGACGACGTCGCCCGCATCCGCAATCACCCTCTCGTCCCCAAATCCATTCCGGTCCACGGCTTCCTCTACGATGTGCGCTCAGGAAAACTCCTCGAAGTCGAAGGCGCCAATGCTGCCGGCGCCGCCGGTTAGAACCTGTCCAATCATCTCGGGGTGCGTTTGCGAGAATGGATCCCAGAACATTTCAATTGCGGAGAACAAGAAGTCGGGGGTGTTATTGTTAACTAGAATTGGCGGAGGGATGCGCAGCGAACTCTACGCACTGGCCAGTTCTTTCAACAGCGCCTTGCCTCTCCGGAACCACGGTCGTTCGCGCCTCTGCATGTACCGAGGCAGTGTGCGCTTCTTCGCCAGCAGCTTTTGCAACCACTCGCGCGCTTCTTCCCGCCGGTTCGCCGTCTTCAGAAAACTCGCGTAGTTGTAAAGCGTCTCCGGAGTCGTCGAAATCTGCGTGACCTCCGCGAAAAGTTGATCCGCGCGTTCCAGTTGTCCCGTTTGCGCATACGCATTCGCGAGCAGTCCCGCCGCCCGGTAATAGTCGAACTTCCGGTCGCCCGCGACCACTCGCTCTAGATCCGGAATCGCCGCAGCCAGGTCATCCAATCCCAGCGACGATTGCGCCCGCGAATAGAACGTGTAGATCGAATCGCTTCGCCCGGTGATCGCATGATTGAACACGTCGCGCGCCTTCTCGTATTGCCCTTGATCTTTGTAGAGTTCGCCCAGTTCTTCGTAATTTGCCACCGAGGGATTGTCCAGAATATCGGTTTCGACCTTTTGTATGCGTGACCGCCGCCCAAACCCCTGAAACACCCCGCGAAGCAGCCCCAGGTCCGGCAGCACTTCCGCCACGATATAAACGCTTGCCCCCAGGAAGCCGCCGAAGAAAATAATGTAGAACCAATAGTTCTCCGGCCGGCGCCGCGCGAAGTGCACGATCGCCAGGCCCTGCACGATGAAGCCCCACGGATAAAAGAGGTAGCTCAGCCCAAACATGGAAGACCGCCCTGTCAACAGAATCGCTTGGCTTTACCAGCGGGTCAAACGGAAACTCTGCTCCGTGCGTGCGGAAGTTACTGCCTGTTTGGACGATTTCCCGCCTGCTATGATGATCCCGCATGAATCCCATCGAAACGCTCGGCCTCGCGCTCGGGGCCGGATTTTCTTCCGGCCTCAATCTTTACGCCACTGTCGCGACGCTGGGTCTTCTCCAGCGCTTCGGAGTGCTTCATCTGCCGCCCGGATTGCGGGTTCTTTCTCATCCCTGGGTGTTGGGCGTCGCGATCGCTCTTTACCTCATCGAATTTTTCGCGGACAAGATTCCGTACTTCGACACAATCTGGGATGCGATCCACACTTTCATTCGTCCGCCCGCCGCCGCCCTTCTCGCTTTTGCCGCCGCTGGAGGAGCCGCACCGGAATGGCGCTGGGGCGCCGCGCTGCTCGCAGGCGGAGTCGCTCTCGCTTCGCACGGGACAAAAGCCAGCGCGCGCGCCGCCGTAAATGCCAGCCCCGAGCCATTGAGCAATTGGGCATTAAGTTTTGGCGAAGACGTTCTCGCCGTTTGGCTGACCTGGATGGCCACGGCTCATCCCCTTGCCGCGACCATCATCGTTGCCGTACTCGTCGCGCTTTCCGCGTTTTTGCTCTACCATCTCTTCCGCTTCGCGCGCCGCGCTCTTCAGCGCCTGCTCGCTTCTTAATCTTTGTATTGGCGTTCCGACCGGGTCGGAGCGCCCCTTCTGGCAAGGTTGATCCGCTATTTCACGTACGTCGCCACCCAATCCAAAAACGTCTTGTACCAAAACTGCGCATTCTGTGGTTTCAGGATCCAGTGCCCCTCATCGGGAAAAATCACCAGTTTCGACGGCACTTCCTGCCGCTGCAGCGCGCTGAAAAATTCCAGCGATTGCGTGTACGGCACGCGGTAATCTCGTTCTCCCGCAATTACCAGCGTCGGCGTCTTGAATTCTCCCAACTTACCCGCGTACGATACCGGCGCCCACTTCTTATAACTTTCCGGATTTGTCCACGGCGTGCCCTGCATGTCGTGTTCTTCAAACCAGAGTTCTTCTGTCGCGTACATCGCCACTTTGTCGTACACACTCGCGTGGCTCACGATGGCCTTGAACCGTCCCGTGTGCGTCGCAATCCAGTCCGCCATGTATCCACCGTAAGATCCTCCGGCCGCGGCCATGCGTGTCCCATCGATGAAAGGATATTTTTTCAGCGTATAGTCCACCCCATTCATCACGTCAGTGTACGCTCGCCCGCCCCAGTCATTCGTAATCTCATCCGTGAATTTTTGCCCGTAACCTGTCGACCCGCGCCGGTTGATCATCAGCGTCACGTATCCCGCTGCGGAAAAAACTTCGGCGTTCCAACGGTATCCCCACGCATTCGACCACATCGTCTGCGGCCCGCCGTGCAGCAGTACCAGGAGCGGGTACTTTTTCGTCGCGTCAAATTTCGGCGGACGGATCAGCATCGCCTGTACTTTCGTCCCCTCGGCCCCGTCGAACCAGAATGTCTCCGGTGCATTCATCTCGAGGCCCGCAAGGATCGACTCATTCTGATGCGTCAATTGCCGCACATTCGAGCCGTCGCTCGCCGCCGCGAAAACTTCCGCCGGCATCGTCAGGCTGGTGCGCTCAAAAACTAGCGTTTTGCCGTCCGCCCTGAATGAAATCGCGGTGTTATAGGTGTCCGCGACAATTTTTTTCGGCTCCGCTCCCGCGCGCGCCGCCATCGCGTACACGGGCTGCTGCGTCTCATTCTCCGCGGTGAAATAAATTGTCTTGCTGTCCGGCGACCAAGCCAGCTCATTCGCGCTGCGGTCAAAGCCTTCGGAGAGATTCTCGATCTTTCCGCTCTGCCGGTCGTAGAGCATCACGCGCGAGCGGTCTGATTCGTATTCGGGCGTCAGCTGCGCGTGATAGGCGATGAATTTCCCGTCGGGCGAATACACCGGATTCCCGTCAAATCCCGGCTGCGTTGTGATGCGCTTGGCCTCGCCGCCGGCAACCGGAACGATGAACAAATCTCCGTTCGTGCTGATCGCCTCCATCTTGTCGGTCACCGCCGTGAAGCAAATCTCTTTTCCATCCGGCGAAAAATTAATATCTCCCGGCCCGCTGCGCTCATCCGGTGGAACGTCGTAGTTCGCTCCTGGCGTGAGGCCTCGCGGTACCGCGCTTCCATCCGCGGGAACCACAAACAAATGGCTCCTCTTGCCTTCATTCCAGTGCGTCCAGTGCCGGTAGAGCAAGTGTTCCGCCACGTGCGCTTTCATTTTGCTCTTTTCCTTCTCCTCATCTCGCGACTTATTGCACGCATCGTCTTTGCAATCTGGATAAACGGAGGACGTAAACGCAATCGTCTTTCCGTCCGGCGGCCACACCGGCGACGAATCGTGCCCGCTCTGCGTCAATTGCGTCGCGGAACCGCCCGTCGTTGGCACTATCCAGATGTTGCTCGCATTGCGGTTGGCTTCCATGTCCGGCGTCGCCACCGTGTACACGACCCATTTTCCATCCGGCGAAACCTGCGGCTCCGAAACGCGGTGCAACTTGATCATGTCGTCAAACGTGATCGCATGCTTTTCCTGGGCCCACACGCCGCCCATGCCACTTAGAACCAGCGCGCACGCCACTGCCACCTGCAACACGATGCGATTCATCCATTTTTCTCCTTGCACTTCAAGACCAACTCACCCTGCACGTGGAATTCCGCATCATGTCACGATTCGTTTCCGATTCCAATACGCGATAGTCTCCTAGTCTCCCGTAGTTGGGCCAGGCGGCCTCGGCGGATCCACTGCCCAAACGCGCTTATAATCGTCGTTGGATATGAAGACGCGCCAATGCGATGAGTGTCGGGCCAACCTCCGCGATCTCGATGAGGCCTATTCCGACACCTGGACCTCGGCCGCACAGGAATTCCAGGATGCCTGGGTAGCCACCTATCAGATGATCGGCGGAGCCGAACAGGACGCCGCGTGCGCGGAAGCATTGCTATCTAACTTTCCCGATCGAATCAGGAAATTTGAGAACGAATCGGCAGGCGGCAGCTTGAGAATCCGCGGTGCATTTCTGCGGAAACTAGAACACGAGGCGCGGACCGGCCACAAGGTCCGCGCTTAAGCAATCTTGTGCGAACGCAGTTCATTCCTCTTTTGTGCGGGGAATCGACACATCCACCGGTCCAGTCAGCGCGTTATAAGGCCAACCGTTTCTTTGCCATTCTGCAATAGGCGGAGGAATAAGCACCTTTCAACTCGTACATGGCGTGATCTGCTTAAACTTGTTCATTAAGTCCAACGGCTCGCGCCTTGGCGGAAGAGATTGCTTCTGCCACGCTGCCACTAGTCGCCTTCACAGCCTGAATTGGGACTGGCTGCCGCTGCGACGCCGCCGACCGCGCTGGCTCGCTTTCTTTCCAGAACACAAGCCCTCCCACACGCGAGTCGAAATCAATGCACAGCATGTCGCCTGCTTTCACCTGCTCGGTTGCCAAGAGGTTCGCCAAAGGGAAAACTACGTGCCGTTCGATGGCGCGCTTCAAATGGCGAGCGCCGTAACGCTGATCCGTGCCTTCGTACAAGAGAAAGTCGCGGCCTGCATCGGTCACGCGGAACAGGAATTGCCCGTTCTGTGTCTTCAAAACCCGCTGCTGTACTTGCCGTAATTCGATCTGCAGAATTTCCGCGAGATGCTCGTGATTCAGTGGATGAAACACCACGATTTTATCGAGGCGGTTCATGAATTCGGGGGAGAACTTCCTCCGCGCGGCTTCCACCGCAGTGCGCTTCACCTTCTCGTCAAGATTCGTCCTGGGTTTATCTCCAGGCTGGATGAAGCCCATCCCGCCATGCATCAACTCTGTGATTTCTCCGCCGCCCAGATTCGAGGTCATGAAGATCACTGTCTGTGAGAGGTCCACACGACGGTTGTCTCCCAGAGTCAAGGTCGCCTTGTCCAGCATTCCCAAGAGGAGTTGCCAGAGGGCGTCGCTGGCCTTCTCAATTTCATCGAAGAGCAGGAAGCTAAGCTTCAACGTGTCAGTATGACTCGCGGCGAGTGCTTCTTGAGTGATCAGCGGATGGGTCTCTCGGTGGCCCAGGTAGCCCGGAGGTGACCCGATCAGCTTCGAGATCTCATGCGAATGCTGAAATTCACCGCAGTCGACCTTGATGACCGCACGGGCGTCCCCAAACAAAATCTCAGCGGCGGCTTCCACGATGCGCGTCTTTCCGGACCCTGTGGGTCCCAGAAACAAGAAGCTCCCTACCGGGCGCCCAGGCGAATTCAAACAGGCACAGAAAACCTGGAACAGGTCGACCATCGCCTGCACCGCTTCCTCCTGCCTGACGATCTTCGCCCGCAGCGCCTCCGCAAACTCCGCCGCCTCGGAACTGCGCAGAGTCGAATCGAGAATCACCGGTTGAGTGCACATGTCACCCTCCTAACAAACGCTTCGCTTGGGAACTATTGCGGTGAGAGAGCCCTGATTGGCTTTCACTCGAAGATCGTGGAAATCGTGAATGCCGGGAGCTTGCCGCACAACGGCCGCGGAGCTGCGCGGTTGCCCTTTGAGGCGCGCTTGGCGTAATTGCTTCACGCCCTTTGGACGGTGAGTCTTCCGTTGTTCAAAGCGTCGCCACATGTTCTTGAACCTACTTCGGAGGACAGAGCAACGAAGGAGCATGCGGCCAAACGAGCGGGCCTTGTGGCCTGGATCGCGGGCCGTTGATCCTGTATTCGGGGCCCTTGTCGCCTGGCCCTAAGCTATCTCTGCGAAGAGGCCCCTACAATCCAGCCAAGGCAGCATATCGAGCGGCGGTAAACACCGGGGCGCCGCTGCGCTTAAGACCTGCATTTTCACCCAGGTTAAGTCCTGATGATTCGCTTCTGAGAGGCCGCCGCGAATCCCACCCCGATGCAAGTGTGCAAGCAGTCCGGTTAACCGGAAATTGACCCACTTGTGTCGCCTGTAATGAACAATTTTCGTTTACCAGCTTCCGCGCACCCTGCTGAGCTCACTTGCGACTCTGCTACAATCCTTTCCCGGGCATCTCATGCCGACGAGCAGCGGGCTTTTCCCGCGCAATTTCAAGAAAACCTATCCCATTGCAGTTCGTGGGGACGGTTGCTGGATCATCTCTGCCGACGGCCGCCGCTTTCTTGACGCTTCCGGCCAGGCCGCTGTCGTCAGCATCGGTCACGGAATCCCCGAAATCGGCCGCGCCATGGCCGAGCAATCGTCGCAGATCGCTTTTGCGCATACTTCGCAGTTTCATACCGCTCCGGCTGAAAAACTTGCCGAGCGCCTGCTCGCTTTGGCTCCGCCGAATTTCCGTAACGGCGGCCGCGTCTATTTCACTTCCGGCGGCTCCGAAGCCACCGAAACCGCGATAAAACTCGCGCGGCAGTTTCACCTCGAAAGCGGCCAGAAAGATCGCTACCGCGTTCTCGCCCGCCGCCAGAGCTATCACGGCAGCACTCTCGGCGCGATGTCCGTCAGCGGAAACGTCGCCCGCCGCGCGCCCTACGAACCGCTCATCGCGGAATGGGGACACATCGCTCCGTGTTTCTGCTATCGCTGCCCTTTCGAAAAAACTTTTCCCCAATGCCAACTGGTTTGCGCCGACGATCTTCACGTCCATTTACTCAAACACGAACCCGGGAAAGCCGCAGCCTTCATCTTCGAGCCGGTCGTCGGAGCCACTCTCGGCGCCGCGGTACCGCCCGAAGGTTACGCCGCGCGCATGGCGGAAATCTGCCGCAAGAACGGAATTCTCCTCATCGCGGACGAAGTTATGACCGGCATGGGCCGTACCGGAAAACCTTTTGCTGCGCAGCACTGGAACATCGAGCCGGACATGATTCTGGTGGGAAAAGGAGTCGCCAGCGGATACGCGCCGCTCGGCGCGGTTCTCGTTTCCGCGCGCGTCGTCGCGGCATTCGAACGCGGCTCAGGCACCTTCATTCACGGCTTCACTTACCAGGCTCATCCGGTCTCCACCGCCGCGGGCAACGCCGTTCTCGACTATCTCGAAGCGCACCAGCTGTTTGATCGCGTGACTCCCGCCGCAAAAAACCTCCGCGTCGCGCTTTCCCCGCTTCAATCGCACCCGCATATCGGTGATTTCCGTGGCCTCGGCCTCCTCCTCGGCGTCGAGTTCGTCAAAGACAAAGCCACTCGCGAACCTTTTCCTCAATCCGAAAGCATTGCGGAAAAAATCCGCCAAGCCTGTCTGGAAGAAAGTGTGCTTACCTACCCCACGCAAGGCTGCTTCGACGGCGTGCGCGGCGATCACATTCTTCTAGCACCGCCCTTCACGATTTCGCCCGAAGAATCCGAGCTGATCGCTCGCGCGCTCCAGTCTGCTTTGGAAAAAGTGTTTCCATCTTGATACGCTGTCTGGCCGTTCTTTTTCGTTGCCATCTGCCCGGCCGTTTTTTGTGGAGAACAAAATAATTATGCTTCTTCGTTCTCGCAATCTTTACGCCTTCTTCTGTTCCTTCCTCGTTCTTGCTTTCGCGCTTTCCGCTCAGCAGAAGCAGCCCGAACCGCCTTCCACTCCCATTCTCGGTTTTTCCCCGCCGCACGCCGCCGCTGAGCACGCGATCGAAACCACGTTTCAATCGATTCCTTCTCCCGAACAAGTACGCGAATGGCACCGCACCTTCACCGCCGAACCTCACCCCGCCGCTTCCGACCGCAATAATCAGCTCGCTGATTTTGTCGCGGACGAATGGCGCAAGCAGGGGTGGGAAGACGTCACGCTCCGCCGCTACGATGTTTTGCACTCGCGCCCGCGCAGCATCTCCCTCGAAATGACCGCGCCGCTCCAATTCACCGCCTCTCTGCGCGAAGATGCTTACGACGCCGATCCCGACACGAAAAATCCCGCCGTCTCCGGCTCCTACTTTGGCTATTCCGCTTCCGGCGACGTTACCGCCGAAGTGATCTACGCACACAGCGGCAATCCTGAAGATTACGATCTCCTGCGGAAAAACGGTATCAGCGTGAAAGGCAAGATCGTTCTCGTCCGCTATTCGAATCCGTACAGCTATCGCGGCTTCAAGGCGCTCACCGCCGAGCGTGAAGGCGCAGCTGCGCTGCTCATTTATTCAGACCCAGCGGAAGACGGCTACACGAAAGGAAAAGTTTTCCCCGATGGCCCGTGGGGCCCGGAAAGTCACATCCAGCGCGGCGCAATCACTTACGATTACATCGTTCCCGGCGATCCCACGACGCCCGGCTGGGCCTCCGTCCCCGGCGCAAAGCACATCGCTCCGGAAGAAGCGCGTTCGGTCCCGAAAATTCCCGCGCTCCCTCTCTCATGGCGTGACGCCAAGCCTCTTCTCGAAAACATGAACGGTCCTGAAGCCCCGAAGGATTGGCAGGGCGCATTGCCCATCGTGTATCGCTTCACCGGCGCCGTAAAAGTTCACGTGAAAGTGGACATGGACACCAGCATGCAGACTTACACCGTCGTCGAAGCGCGCATTCGCGGCGGCGAGCTTCCCGACGAATGGGTTTTGCTCGGCAATCATCGCGACGCCTGGGTCTTCGGCGGCGTGGATCCTTCCAGCGGCACCGCCTCCATGATGGAGCTCACGCGTTCTCTTGGGGAACTCAAGCAGCTCGGCATCCGCCCACGCCGTACCATTGTGGTCTGTAGTTGGGATGGCGAAGAATACGCGCTCACCGGCTCGACGGAATGGGGCGAGCAATTCGACTATGACCTGAAGAAAAAACTCGTTGCGTATCTCAACGTGGATGAATCCGTCGCAGGAGCCGCCACCACCGCGGGTCCCGAGGGCCTGAGCTTCTCGCCCTCCGCCGTAGCTTCTCTCGCGCCCATGCTTGTGGAAGCATCCAAAGACATTCGAGCGCCTTCCGGAAAATCTCTGTACGAAGCCTGGCGCGCCACCACGATGCGCGATTCGAAAGCGAGCACTCCGCCGCTCGACAGCGCCCTCGTCGAAACGCGCATTGGCAGCGGCTCCGATCACACTGTATTTCTGAATCATCTTGGCCGGCCAGTGATCAATCTCGGATTTGACGGCGACTACGGCGTCTATCACTCGATGTACGACGATCATTACTGGATGTCGCACATCGGCGATCCCGCGTTCGAATACCACGTCGCCCTCACGCGGATCTGGGGGCTCGTTGCGCTTCGTCTCGCCAATGCGGACATTCTTCCTTTTGATTTCGGCTTCAACGCTTCGGCGCTCGAACAGTTCCTGCGCGGGCTCGAACAAAAAAACAGAACCGAGCAACGGCGTCTTCCTGTGAAACGGCTTCACGTTCGCATCGCCGAATTCGAGAAAGCAGGCCACCTTCTGCGTGATGCCGTCGCTCATGATCTCCAGTCAGGCTCCGCCTCGCCGGAGAAGATTCAGCGTCTCAACGAAGAGCTCCTTCAGGTCGAATCCAACTGGCTCGATCCCGCGGGCATTCCCGGCCGCCCGTGGTTCCAGCATCTTCTCTATTCCTCTCGCTACACCTACGCCCACTTGGAATTTCCCGGGCTAACCGAAGCCGTGGAAAGGCACGACTGGAAATTGGCGGCGCAGCAAGCAGCGCTGCTGGAAAAGGCCGTGCAGAAAAACACCAAATTGCTGCGCTCCGCGCAATCTTCCTGGGAGAAGAACAAACCATGACTGGTCCAAATTATTTTCGCGCTCTCGCCATTCTTCTTTGCTCGCTTTTGGCAATTTCGTGGGCCGCGGCTCATGCGACTCCGCCTGTCAAGCCCCGCGCCCGCGATCTCGGCGTCCCTTTTGACGGCACGCCCGGCCCGCTCAACGCCATCACCGACGTTTCCGGCGTCACCGTCGGCCACACCACGCTCATTTCAGGCGAAGGAAAACTTCAAGTAGGCAAGGGGCCGGTTCGAACGGGAGTGACCGCCGTGCTCCCGCGCGGAAAAGACTCGATGAACAATCCCGTTTTCGCCGGCTGGTGGTCGCTCAACGGCAATGGTGAAATGACCGGCACGACCTGGGTCGAAGAGTCTGGCTTCCTCGAAGGTCCTGTAATGATCACCAACACGCACAGCGTCGGCGTCGTTCGCGACGCTGTCATTCAATGGCGTGTCGCGCACGGCCAGCCCGATCCCACCGGTTATTGGTGGTCGCTGCCCGTCGTCGCGGAAACATGGGATGGCTGGCTCAACGACATCAACGGCTTTCACGTCAAGCCCGAACACGCTTTCCATGCCATTGATTCCGCAGCTTCCGGTCCAGTTCAGGAAGGCAACGTCGGCGGCGGTATGGGAATGGTCTG
>Ga0209131_1002545_pt1 | contig 12369 bp, 9 predicted proteins | sample GraSoi_2013_40cm_FD_185826 | JGI IMG/M metagenome (GOLD analysis project Ga0209131, IMG submission 185826) | Grasslands soil microbial communities from the Angelo Coastal Reserve, California, USA - Sample 9_17_2013_40cm (SPAdes) (version 2) | ecosystem: Environmental > Terrestrial > Soil >...
TCAACAACAATTACAGCCTGACTACCATGCCGAATGATTGCGGGAATTCAGGATGCCATTTAACGGACTGGCAGAAGACCAATAACCCGACGCACTCAACCTCGGGACCGACGTTCGCTGTCGGGAACTGCTCCACATGCCACAACACAATTTCGTGGACCACGGCGATCTTCGATCACAGCACCACGGGATTTCTTCTGACCAACGGCCACGCCAATGTGGCTTGCGCTGCCTGCCACCTCAACAACAATTACAACTTGACGATGGGGCCGACGGACTGCGGGAATTCGGGCTGCCATTTGACGACCTGGAAGCAGACGAATAATCCGATGCACTCGACCTCGGGGCCCGCTTTTCAACCGACGAATTGCGCGACCTGCCACACCACCAAGGGCTGGGATTCGGCTTCGTTCGATCACAGCACGACGGGCTGGGCACTGACGGGTTCTCACCAGCTGGCTCCGGCCGGTAAAGTCGTGGCCTGCACTGATTCGTTCTGCCACGTGGGCAACAACTACAAGTTGCCGGCAGAGGATTGCTCCGTATGCCATCAGGCGGCCTGGCTGAGCACGCAAACGCTCGGCGGCCAAGTGCCGGATCACATCAAGTCGGGCTTCCCGGCATCTCAATGCTCGATGTGCCACGACACGCTACTGTGGGCGGATGGCAAGTTCAATCACAGCACCACCGGTTGGCCGTTGCAGGGTGCGCACGTGACCACGCCCTGCTCCTCATGCCACATGGGCGCCAACCCATTCGGCCTTACTTCGGCGACTACGGATTGCTATGGATGCCATCAGGCGGCCTGGCTGAGCACGCAAACGCTCAGCGGCGCCGTGCCGAACCACGTTGCCGCGCTGTACCCGACCACTTGCCTGACCTGCCACACTACGTGGGTCACCACCGGCTGGCTGGGCGCGACCTTTAATCACACTTGGTTCCGCATTCCGCACAATGGCTCGGTCTGTTCGGACTGCCACCTGGTCTCGACGGACTACGCGAAGTTCTCTTGTATCGACTGTCATACGCGCGCCAATGCGCACAACAAGGGGAGTACGGACCAGAACCATCAGGGCGTAGGCGGCTACGTCTATGGCGCGACGACTTGTTACGACTGTCATAAGAATTGACGCGGGATGCGTTTCGCGCGCTTCTGCGGTCTCGGCGAGTGAAATCGTGCAGGAGCAAATCCTTTGGGGAACCATAGTAGGGGGGAGGAAAGCAAGTGTATCGAACGACCCCGGCGGGCAAGACTAGCCACGAGACTATGTCTCATTTCGCACAGACACTCAACTCTCGACGCGTTAGTCTATTCCTGGATCCTGATTCACCGGGATCTTCAGCCACCCGCGAATCAAGATGAAATTCCTGGTTAAATCCCGAATCGGAGCGCTCTTGGTTGTGGTCGCGGCTTCATCCGCACTCTTCGCGCAAAATAGCGGACCGGACGAACATCAGAATCATGCGAGCGTCCTGGACGCCCGCGAGATCGTGGGCCTGTCGGTGGCGGCCCTCGAGCGCAGTTGGCAGGCGCGCGACCATTACATCTACGTGGAGCGTGATGAGGATCGACGCCTGGACTCGCTGGGTCAGGTGAAATCGGAAAATGTCGACGTCACCAGAATGATTCTAGTCAACGGCGCTCGCTTCGAGCAGCTCATCGAACACAACGGGCAGCCTCCATCGGCCGCGGAACAGAGGAAAAGCGACGCGGATCTGGAAAAGCTGAAGCACGAAACGCCGGAGGAGCAGACGGCGCGGCTCCGGAAGGATCAGGAAAACAGGTCTTTCCTCCGCGACGTGCTCGAGGCCTTCGACTTCAAGCTCACCGGCGAAGAGGTAGTCGGCGGCAGGCGGGCCTACGTGCTTCATGCCACGCCGCATCCGGGCTATCACGCGCACGGCAAGTTCGGCAAGATGTTTTCCAAGGTGGAAGGCAAGCTTTGGGTCGACATGCAGGACTTCGGCTGGATCAAGGTCGACGGCGAGGTAACACAGCCGTTTTCGATGGGATTGTTCGTGGCTCGCGTACAGCGTGGCTCGCACATCATTCTGGAGCAGACTTGTGTCGGTGACGCGGTCTGGATGCCGAAACGCCTCGAAGTACGGGCAAGCGCCAGAATCCTTTTCCTGAAAAGCCTCAACATGGACAGAATTCTCACTTACTCCGACTATCGCCCGGCGACGGACGGCCCATATTCCGTGAGCAGATAAAAGTAGTTCCTCTCGACCGACGCGATTTAATTGCTGCGAAGCGGAGGCAGATCTACATTCTCATAGCCTTCCTCGTCGCGCCAAAACAACTGTATTCTGGAGGTCGCTGTGGCCATCCGCCGAAGAACGGGCCTAATCGTAGTTGGAATCGCCGCGATACTCTTGCTCACACTCATTTTTGTTATACTCGCGCTCATCAACGTGGACCGTTACCGGCCCGAGGCGATCGCCTATCTCCAAGAGAAAACTGGAACGCAGGTCGAAATCGGGCAGCTGGCACTCACGTTTTTTCCTGTATCGATTCACATTGACAATTTCGGCGTAAAAAATCCCCCTCTCTTTCCGTCCGGTTATATCGTCAAGGTGGCGCGGATGGATGCTGAACTTAGCGTTGGTGCCCTCCTGCGTCGGCAGGTGGTTATCAGATCGCTCGTGCTCGATGATGCGGTCTTGAATCTGACTTCGGACCCCGACGGTCCGTGGAATTTCGAAAATCTTCAAGCGAAAGTTTCGGCAAACACGTTGCCTCTGGGAGTGATTTCGGGGGTACAAATTAGGCGGGGGCAGCTGATAGGACGGTATCACTCGTCTCGCCGTTCTCCTCATCTGGACCCTCGAAAACGGGAATCATCCCCGCTTCCTCCTCAGCCCCCGTTCTCCATAGATGCACACCGCGTTTCGCATCGCTCCGCAGCCGCTCCTACTTTGCAAACGAGGTTCCACGAAGAAGTGCCTACAGCAGGACACTTAATTCCTTGAAGTATATTTAGTACCGACGCGGGCATATCACCCGCACAAACGCCGTGTCCCTGCGGGGTTGCAGGCGAAGGTCGTTACGCCCTGAAGCTATTTTTTTGCCTCAAGGGCGTGCTACGAAACTCCTGTCCGATGCATCGAATCTTCAAGTACAGTAGAGACTGTCTGGGGAGCGCAGAGAGAATGAGGGGAATCCTTTCCAGCATGGCACAGAAGGAGCGCAACAAAATGGGAGTCAGAGCGCTATTCTTGGTTGCGTGTGCCGCGCTCGCCCTGCCTATAGCCGCGCAGCAGCGACAAGGGCCGTTGCCACCCCCGCCTCCAAGCACCGTGGCTCCATCCGCCGTGCCTGCCGAAGCAGCGAAGACAAGCGCACCCAGGCAAGAGGCGTCCTCTCATATCACCAATGAGCCGCCGGCACTTCCCGTGCAGCAAGTCATCCAGAAATTCACGGAGCACGAGGAGGAGTTCCGCAAGGAACGCGACAACTTCACGTACACACAGATTTTCGTATTCCAGGAAATCGATGAGGACGGCCGCCCCGACGGGGAGTACCGCCTGACCAGCGACATCCTGTTCACGCCCGCGGGGAAGCGCTACGAAAAAGTCCTCGTGGCCCCTACGCCCTCGCTCCAGCGCATTACCATGTCGCAACAAGATTTCGATGATATCGAGAAGGTGTGGCCTCTTGTGCTGACCCCGGCCGATTTGCCCAAGTATGACGTCAAGTACGTGGGCCGAGAGCAGGTCGACGAGGTAAACACCTATGTTTTTGACATTGCTCCGCTGAAATTGGAAAAGGGCCAACGCTACTTTCAAGGCCGTATCTGGGTAGAAGACAAGGACCTCCAGATTGTCAAAACCAGGGGGAAAGCCACGGGCTTGCTGAAGAAAAAGGAAGACCAGGCCTTTCCAATGTTCGAGACCTTTCGGGAAAATATCGAAGGCCACTACTGGTTCCCGACCTATACCCGCGCTGACGACGTCCTGCATTTCAAGTCCGGTCAGGACGTGCATATCCGCTTGTCCGTTCGCTACCAGAACTACAAGCGGTTCGGTTCCACCATCAAGATCGGAAAACCGACGCAGACGGACCCGGAGAAGCCGTAAAGGTGGGAAGCTGAATTCGTGGCCTAGCGTCTGCTGAGCCACACGAGAGTTACTCCGATGCAAACGATCAGGACGCCGAGCCAGCGCTGCGGGCTGATGCGTTCGTGCAAGAACAACATGGCGCCAAAGGCGCCCGCCGCATAGCTCAAGGCCGTCACGGGAACGACGAAACTCACGTTCTCGATGGACAGCATCGCCAAAAGCGAGAAGAAGGCCAGCGTCATCATCGCGATACCAATCCACATCCAACCCACGCGCATAGCTCGGAAAACAAAACGAACGAGCGCGGCCGGCCGGAAGTCGTGAACTTCGCCGACCACCTTCATTGCGCGGGAAACACAGAGCTCGCCGCCGGTCCCCGCAGCAACAATGGTAAAAAGGAATAAAAACTCGAGCACGTTTACGCCTTCTCCGTGCTTCGCGGATGCGTATGCCCGACAATAAAGACGCCGACGCAGATAACAAATATGCCGATCCAGCGCAGCGGAGGCACGGCTTCTCCCAATAGGAAATAACCCAGCATGGCCACCACGGCGTAGGAAAACGAGGAAGCTGGCTGAACGTAGCTGTAGTCCGCCCAAGTGAGTACGAGCATGTAAGCGACAAAGAAGGTGAGCAAGCAGGCGATTCCGAGCCAGATGTAGCCTGAAGTGACGATGCTGGCAAGAATATGAAAAATATCGCCCGGCACCCAGTTTTTAGCGGAGCCAACTCCCTTCATACCCTTACTGAGCAGGACGTTGCCGAGTGGAGCAAACAAAACGATGAACAAAATAAAGACGTAAGTTTTCAGGTGCAGGCCCGGAGAATCTTTCATACGGTGTTTGCTTCGCCCCTTGCATTGCCTTTCAATCGTGCGAGCACGGCGGTTGCAGTCATGCGCGTTAGTGTCTCGATGGATTGCCATCGTGCATCCAGGAGTGAAGCGGCCCACAACGGAATCAACGTTTCATAAATCATTCGAAAATGATCTTACCCGATGTTTCACCGGGACCAAAGACCGGGCAGCGAAATACTTCGTTTTTTGCTATCCTTTTTCGATAGCAGCGGCAGTTGCGGGCCTGACTTACTATCGACGGAGCGGCGTGGCACAATCCTAGTGCTCGAGGTGCAATGATTTCGAAAGCCGCCGATTACCTATTTCTTACCGTAGCTGCCGCACCGTTCATCTACTACCTGCTCGTCTTGTATAGTTCCCGGCTTTTTTTCCGGAGCTCCAAAGATGGTCCGTCGAAGAATTTTGATTTTGCGCCTCCGATCAGCATTTTGAAGCCCGTCCGGGGATTGGACCCCGAAGCATACGAAAATTACGCGAGCTTTTGCCGGCAGGATTATCCGAGCTATGAGCTGATTTTTTGCGTCGGGGACTTCAACGACCCGGCGGTGCCGGTTTTACAAAAATTGATGCGTGATTTCCCCGAACGCCAAATCCGCCTGCTCTTTGGTTCCGGACGCAGCGCCATCAACGACAAGGTGGCCAAGCTGGTGCGGATGGTGAACGAAGCGGAAAACGAGTTTCTGGTCATCAGCGACAGTGACGTCCGGGTCGAGCCAAATTACTTACGCGCGGTAGTCGCTCCCCTGCGCGACCCGAAAGTGGGTTGCGTGACCTGCTTCTACGTATCCATCCACGATGAAACGCTCGCGCAACATCTGCAATCCATCGGCATGTATTCCGACTTCTATCCTGGAATTCTGGTCGCTCAGCAGTTGGATGGAATTAAGTTCACCCTCGGACCGACTATTGTTACAACCAGCACGCACCTTGCTGGATTTGGCGGATACGAAGCGATTGAAAACAAGCCCGCCGACGATCTTCTGGTTGGCCGTTTGATCGCTCAACAAGGTTTGAAAGTCGAACTGCTTCCGTACGCGGTGCAGACCGTACCGGATTATGATTCGCCCCGCGCACTCTTCAGCAAGCGGCTCCGTTGGATGACGGTGATGCGGCACATGCGTCCTTGGGGACACGTGGGGCTTGCTTTTACACAGGGATTGCCGTGGTGTCTGGCTGTTGCGCTGACTCATCCGGCAGGAATTGGCCTCGCGTATTTCGGCGCCTATGCGGGATTCCGCGTGGCGATGACATGGCTGGTCGGCGTCTGGGGATTGCAGCAGAGCGGACTCTGGAAAAAGATGCCGCTCATCGTCGTGTGGGACGCCACCGCATTCGTGATCTGGCTGCTGACGTTTGGACGCAACAGCATACGGTGGCGCGACGTGGACTACAGGATTCGAGAGGGAATGCTCGTGCCCGCCGCCTCAAGCCCTGCCCAGAATTCCCCGCAATGAAAGCCGGGCCGAGGGTAGTCTTACCCCTTCTTGGCCTTTGCCCCGGCTAAAGCCGCAAGTACCGCGCGCGGCTCCAGCGCCGAGGATTTCGAAGGCATGCTCATCTGCATGCGGCGATCGTTTTTCGGCTCACGCCAGTTTACCTGAGGCAGCATGAGAGAAACATCCACTCGATCTCGATACTTTATGGCGATGTTCATGAGCGAATCCAGCAGCGCATCCGACAATTTATGCGGTTGCAGGCCCAGATCGACCAGCTTCGAGTGTTTTGCGTTGTAGTAGTGCTGCTCCGCCTCCACGCGCGGGTCGGGGATGTGGTCGATTTCGACGACGACGCCGAGTTTTCTTGCGGCGGACTTGACCAAATGCGCCAGTTCGAGGACGGAAAACTGTTCCGTGAATTGATTATAGACGCGGCACTCGCCTCTGGCTGCCGGGTTGTGGCAGGCGATCTCGATGCAGCGCACGGTATCGCGGATATCGAGGAAACCGCGCGTCTGACCGCCCTTGCCGTAGACCGTGAGCGGCTGCCCGATAGCCGCCTGTACGCAGAAACGATTGAGGACTGTGCCGAAGACGTCGTCGTAGTCGAAGCGATTGATGAGCGCTTCATCGAGCGCGGCTTCGTCCGTCATCGTCCCGTAAACGACGCCTTGATTAAGGTCCGTGGCTCGAATGCCCCAGATCTTGCACGCGAACATCATGTTGTGGCTGTCGTGCACCTTCGAGAGGTGATAAAAGGATCCAGGCTGCTTCGGGAAAGGAACCACGTCCTTGCGGCCGTTGTGTTCGATGGCGATGTAACCCTCTTCGATGTCGATGTTGGGCGTGCCGTACTCGCCCATGGTTCCCAGCTTGATGAGGTGACAATCAGGCAGGAATTCGCGGATTGCGAATAGTACGTTCAATGTACCGACGACGTTGTTCACCTGGGTAAAGACGGCGTGCTTGCGATCGATCATCGAGTAGGGAGCAGACCGTTGTTCCGCGAAATGAACCACCGCTTCCGGCTCGATGGACTTGAATGTGGAAGCGAGAAAGTCATAGTCGGAAACGTCACCGACGAACAGCTCGATGGTCTTGCCGGTCAGATTCTGCCAGACCCTGACGCGCTCCGTCAGCGGGCGAATCGGAGTCAGCGTCTGCGCGCCAAGCTCGTGGTCCCAAAGGCGCCGCAAAAAGTTGTCAACGATCGCAACCGAATGGCCCCTCTGCGACAAATAGAGAGCTGTCGCCCAACCGCAGTAGCCGTCCCCTCCGAGTACGGCAATCTTCATGTACCCTCCTCAGGCTAAATCTCTTGTCTAATTTCTACAGCAATCCGAAATGAGAACGGCTGTCCCTTAGATGCTCGGGCAGGTAAATAGGGGTACTGTGGAAATAAACCGCTCTGGACTGGACTTTCTTTTTTTACCTGTATACCGAGGGCTTTGCAAGCGGGTTTTTGGAAGTTGCTGACAGGCGGTGTATCCCCTCTCCCAGGCTGACGTGTTTCAACGGATGGTTAGTAAGTATGAGTTTGCCCCCTCCCGTAGCGACGATATTGAGATGGTCCCGGCCAACCAAGTCTTCGAAATAACTGAGGTCTGTCTGGTAGGCCTCAAGATAATAGCGCTGCGGCTCGATCCAGAGACTCTTGAATCGCGTGTCGTCGATGAAGACGTCCGGGGCGCCGGGAGCATAGGATCCATACTCAAGATTGAAGTAGCGCCCATTCAACGTCAAGGCGTCGCGATTGGTATAGAACGTGAGCGAAGAAAAAGTCCAGTAGTTATGGTCCACGATCAGTTTTCCATCCGGAGATTTAAGGACCACCTCCGCCAGCGGCCGCGACGACAGAAATGGATCGAACACCACCAACGCCAGGCGAGCGGCGTGGTAGAACAAAACCATCATCAGCGCGGCTGCCAGGAAAGAGCGCAGATCGACCCATCGAAAGGTTGCAAGGGCCCCTCCCAACAAAGCGATCGTTGCGACCGCCAGCGGGAGGCGCAGATAGGCAAAGGAATCGAAGGTAAGGTCCATCATGTGGCCCAGGGAGAGGGTATAGACGCTGGGATGGTGTCCGAGCGCGGAAGAGATGTCCCCCGGCGCGGGAACATTTCGCACCAGAAAAAAAATAGTGATGCAGGCGAGTCCCGCGCAGCCGGCAACCACGGAAAGAACGCGGGTTCCACGGCGGATCCAATCACCTCCCGCAGCCATCGCTGAGCCCAGCAGCAAGGCCAGCGCGGGATAGCAGGGCATCGAGTAATATTCCTGCGTCGTTGAAAACGTGAAGAACACCAGCATAAATCCAATCCAGCATATCGCCAGCAGACGCGTGCGGCCCGCGCGCTCGATGGGTTTGAAGGAGAGCCTGGCGATGGCAGGGAGGTACACGCTCCACGGGAACAGCCAGAGAAAATGGAGCAGCCAGAACCAGAGCCGGGGGACCGTATTGTAATCGCGAGGATAGCGCAAATTGAGGAAGCGAAGGACCTGCTCGTTGATGAAAAAGAACCAGAGAAAGCCGTGGTATTCGCCCGGACCGCCGTGAAGCGCGATAGAGAAATAGGGTGGATTACGAAGCGTGGCCAGAATGTGCCAGGGCGCTGCAACGAGGAGTGCAATGAATAAACCGCTGATGGGACGTAGCCGCTTCCAGGTTCGAGCCAAAAAAAATTGCCTGGTCAGGAAAAGATAGAGCACCCCGGCGGCCACCGGGAAAACCGCGCCGATCAGGCTTTTCAGCAGAAGCCCGGTCCCCAGGCTGGCAGCGAGAACGAATGCCCAGAACCGCGGGTGCGGCTCCTCTTCGTCGAGGGCGCGCAGGAATGCCCACATCGCCGACGCGATCGTGAGAGTTAGAGTCACATCGGGAATAACGATGCGCGTGAATAGGAAGAGGCCGACGCAAGTGGCCATGCATAAGCCCGCACACAAACCTGCTCTCCGCCCGAACGCCCATGCACCGAAGGCACAAGTCAGGCAGGCCAGGCCGATTGCCGAAAGCGCGGACGGGATGCGCGCCGCCCAGTCATGAACTCCGAAAATCTTCAACGAAACGGCTATCGGCCAGTAAAACATGGCCGGTTTCTCGAGGAACACGATGCCATCGGCTCGCGGGGTCACCCAATCCCCGGAGGTAACCATGTTTCTTGAGATTTGTGCCACGGCCGCATCGACATCGTCCATCAGCGACGGCGGCGACACGCTACAACCCAGGTAGACCGCTCCGGCAACCAGGGCAACGATCAGGTATAGGAGCCAGCTTTTACTTGTAAGAACGCTTGCGTCGTCGCGTTCGACGACGCTTGTATTCGCCATCTTTTCATCCATTGAAAGAGGATCATCAAGCCCCAGAGGTGATACCCGACATTGGCTTTTCTTTCCAGATGCCTGGTCAAAAGGTTTTCAACGGCATCTCCACGAAAGAGTTGCCCGTATTCTGCGATTCCCTCCCGCAAGGAATCGATAAGCATCGAACGCAGGGGCCCGCGGAGCCATTCATGCGCCGGAATGTCAAACCCCGTCTTCTTGCCGGCCTGGATGGAGGCTGGGAGCTTGTCTTTGCGCAATTCACTCAAGACGAGCTTCTGCTGCGATCCACGAATTTTCAAGTGCGCGGGCAGCTTTGCCGCGAATTCCACGATGCGATGATCGAGGAACGGCGGACGCACTTCGACGGAATGAGCCATGCTCATGCGGTCGCTTTTCACCAGAATGTCGTCGGCCAGATAATATTTCTGATCGAACCACAGAAAGTGCGCGAGAGCGTCGCGGGTTTTTGGCAACTCGTCTACTTCATCCAAGAGATGGTGAAAAGCAGTGGGAAGCGGCCGGCGCAGCAGCGATCGCTTTTCCTCGTCCGAAAAAGTTCCGTTCCAGTATACGTGGGCGTGGCTGGGCTCCAGTAGACTGCCCTCCAAGAATCGCTTCACCTTGTATTCGAAGCTGATTTTCTCATCCGAAACGGGCCAATGGCGGACTCCCGTCAGCGCGGCCTGCAGAAGCGGGCGCGGCATCCGCCTGGCCCATTTGGCAAGTATGTCTGCGCGGCAGGTTATGTATCCGCCGAATAGCTCGTCGGCGCCTTCGCCGCTCAGCGCCACCGTAGTTTTTGATTTGCACAATTTCGAGAGAAACCAGACGGGCAACGAGCCCGCATCCGCGCTCGGTTCGTCTGAATAGTAGGCAAACTCCTCGATCGCGCCGCACAGGTCCTCCGCAGGCGTTAAATCCAGAACCTGGTGGTCCGTTCCGTACTGATGCACGGCGCGATCGATGAATTTCGTCTCATCAAAACTTCGTCCTCGGAATGAAATCGAAAATGTTTTCAGCTGCGAAGTGGAGGCTCTCGAGGCGTAGTGCAGGATGGTCGTCGAATCCATTCCGCCGCTCAGCCAGATCCCCAGCGGAACATCCGAAATCATGTGCTCGCGCACCGATTGCTGCAGCAGGCTGTCGAGTTCTTCCTTTGCTGTCTCCAGCGTGTAATGGGACGGCTGCGTGAAAGGCAGTCTCCAATAGGCGTCCGAAGATATCTTTCCGTCGTTCCACTCCAGCCAGTGTCCCGGCGGAAGTTTTTCGATCCCTTCCACGAGAGTCCAGGGGCACGGCACATAATTCAGCGAGAGATAACAATCGAGACCAGCAAGACTCAGCCGGCGTTCGATTTCCGGATGGATAAAAATCGCTTTCAGCTCGGAGCCAAAAAAAAGATCTTCTCCCTGACGTGTGATGTAGAGCGGTTTGATTCCCATGCGGTCGCGCGCCAGAACAAGGCGTCTCGCCGATTTCTTCCACAATGCCACCGCGAACATTCCGCGCAACTTCGCCAGGCATTCTTTGTCCCATTGCATGAACGCGCGAAGAACGGTTTCCGTGTCGGAATGCGATTCGAATCGATGCCCGAGCTTTTCCAGTTCGCTCCGTATTTTGAGATGATTGTAAATCTCGCCGTTGAAGGCGATTCCGAAATCCCCGTCTTCGGAAAGAATCGGCTGGTTCCCGGAGTCTAGGTCGATGATTTTCAGGCGCGCCGCGCCCATCGAGAAAAGGCTTGATTGAAATACGCCTTGCTGGTCCGGCCCCCGGTGGATCAACGTCGCCGTGGCCTCCTGAATTCGCCGGGGAGGAGGGGTCCAGCTCTTATGTGTATACCCTACAATTCCGCACAACTCTTTGTACCTCGCGGAGCGCCTTTCGAAAGATAAGACGCTCTTCCTGTCATCGTTAATGAGCTTCGGGAGGCTTACATTCCGCCGCTCACTGCCGCGTCCAGCAATGCACGGTTCGAATCGTTGCGCCACGCGAACTGGCAAAACCTGGCCGGATCGCCCGCGATCCCGCCGAGACAAACGGAAGGATGCAATTACTTCACACTTCGATTGTAGCCGTAGCCCTTGCGGCGGCGCAACGCGGAGAGCCCGCGAATCTGAATATTCGCACGCTATTCGGCAACGGCTGCCTTGGTGCGGCAGACGGTCGCAAGTCCCGTCCAACTGTATCCGCGGTGGGATCGGAGTGCGGCGTCCCTGAAGCCCGACGCCAGCCAGGGCCTGACTTCATCCTCACGCAAATAGTAAGCTACCGGCGTCACCAGTTGGTCGAAAACGTTGGCGTGAATTTCGTCGAACGGGTAGTGATACAGCGCGGCAAAATAATCGCCGTAAGGAAGTTTCGCGGGACCTTTTCCATCAGATCGCGGACGGTAGAAAAGTTTTATGACCGCCCAGAGTGCGGCGGCGGGCGGAATGGAGGCAATCCGCAAAAATGTCGCCGGCAAGCGCGAAGTGATGGCTTTGCGCACGGGATCCACGTACCGGGTGATCCATTCATTTCCTTCGTGGCCGTAAACCCAAAACGCTACCCGGCCGCCTTCCCGCGCTCGCGAGGCCAGACTCGCAAAACCAGCCGCGGGGTCCGGCAAATGGTGCAGAACACCGACGGAAAATGCCAAGTCAAAAACAGGGCGGACAGGCGGGTTCAGCAAGTCCCCGATAACGACGTGGG
>Ga0209131_1002548_pt1 | contig 12362 bp, 14 predicted proteins | sample GraSoi_2013_40cm_FD_185826 | JGI IMG/M metagenome (GOLD analysis project Ga0209131, IMG submission 185826) | Grasslands soil microbial communities from the Angelo Coastal Reserve, California, USA - Sample 9_17_2013_40cm (SPAdes) (version 2) | ecosystem: Environmental > Terrestrial > Soil >...
CTCACTGCGCGCCAGTCTTCATCCAAACCACTACCTCTCAAAGAAAATCACTTGGAGGTTCTATCGTACTCGACAACATCAAACTCACGAACGTCCCGATCGCCGTCGGTGAGGCAACCGGAGGAACTGTCCTGAAAGGAGGTACGACGACAATTGCTTCATGGGCTCAGGTGAGCCGCCCAATCCCGTGGACCTACTGTGTCCAATTTACGACGTCCCAGGGGAACATCTATTCTGGGACGAGTGGTGCTGCGAGCTACGTTCAAACGAACCTCGTCGCACCATATAAGCCCGACGTCCTGCTCGAAGGTGGCCAAATTGTCTCCCGGTCTAAGCCGACCTATAAAAATTATGCCACAAGCGAGTTCTCAAGTGCCAAGGCCGCCGGTGCGAAGGGAGATGGTCAGGCGGACGATACAGCTGCCTTACAAGCGTGGATCGATAAAGATTGGGGCTGCAAACTTCTCTATCTTGACGCTGGGACCTACCTTGTTTCGAATACGATCACGATCCCCGCAGGCACGCAGATCCTTGGTGAAGCTTGGTCGACAATTCTTGGATATGGGTCAGTTTTCCAAGACCAGAAGAATCCGAAAGTGGTAATCAGGGTTGGCGAGGTTGGCTCTTCAGGGGTGACGGAGATTTCCGACATCGTTTTCGGAACCAAGGGCCCAAGTAAGCGTCCTTAGATCTGCGGAGAGTATATGGTGCTCATCCGTTCCTCAGCTCCCGGGGCAATTGTGGTTGAGTGGAATGTCCGTGATCCGGATGGGCAACAAGGAGCAGCCGCCGCCTGGGATACCCACGTTCGCCTTGGAGCGGCAGCTGGCACTGCCCTAACCGACACCGAATGTCTCAAGCAGAACGACACAGGCTCTAAATGCTTTGCGGCCTTCCTTGGTTTCCATCTTACATCGAAAGCATCGGCGTATCTTGAAGGCCTGTGGGTTTGGCTGGGAGATCACGCCCTGGACGGCGGTCATCAACAGATCACCCTCTACTCTGGACGGGGTCTCTTGTCTGAGTCTGAAGGGCCTGTCTGGCTCATCGGGACTGGTTCAGAACACCATGTCCTATACCAGTACTCGTTCGTGAACGCTGCCAATCATTACGGTGGTTTGATGCAGACCGAGACGCCATACTTCCAGCCACTACCAGCACCACCTGCGCCTTTCGTCTCCGACCCTGCCTTCAATGATCCTGTGTTCGACAGCTCAGTCGCGGCCTGGGCACTATGGGTCCACGAGTCTCAGGATATATTAATCTATGGTAAAGATATTCCCTTTCCGTCTAAGAGAAAACCTTATATATTTTGACCAGGTGCCGGATTCTACTCTTTCTTCAAAAACTATGACATATCGTGCCTGAACACGTTCACTTGTCAAGACCAGATCGTCAACATTGACTGTAACTCTGACGTCCATATCTACCAACTATCCACTGTCGGTACTGCTAATCAGCTCAGCGTGGACCAATGGCCGATTATTAAACAAGCCGACAACCGCAATGGGTGAGTTCCGAGCTGATCCTTCGGAAGCCGAACCAACCGAATATTTCAGGTTACAATCTACCGTCACTGCATGGTACAGAGAATCTCTCTTGCCTTAGGGGTCATTCAACAGCATCTAACAAGCGCACGTTTCTCATTCGCTTTTTGTCTCTTCTTAACGGTCCTCAAAGCCTCTTCTTAACGGCCCTCAGGCTTTTGTTGCTCCTTTTTATTATTATTTCCTTGGCTTTATTTATGTCAGGACCGGTACTGCTTGTCCTAAACAAATATCAAATCATTCGCAGGTCTGCGAACATCGGGTAACACCTAATCAAGCTGTAAGGGGTCTTGCCAACTCTTATTCGCCCGCTTTCATTCAAAGGAACGGAACTAGGCATACAATACGCTTCCACAGCAGGATGAGTACAACGCTCGTCAGCTCAAACCGTACGAGCCTCGGCGGAAATGCGGATCACAGAAACCAAAAAATCCATGTGGACCCCTCCCAACGCCTTCGGGGTGGTAGCCGCGTTTTAATGGGATGTTTAAACGGCAGTGGCTCAACAGAGTCTAACCACTTAATTCATACGAACAATCGAGAAGCTCCTAACCTTGGTCAATTTGTCGAAAGCCGGAGTTATGTGTCGTCGTGGTGTATTCCAGATCTCCCCAAGAAACCGTAGATGTGGGACATTGCCAATGCGGGTGAGGTGTTGAAACAAAAGTGTGGTCATAAATACACACGAGGGTATTATGTGTGACAAAAGGTAGCGGCGAGGCGAGCTATGGTTCGACAGAGATGGAGGTGGAGAAAACAAGACGAGGAAAGCATGCATTCGGTGGCAACGTCAGGTGATTGAGACGCACTCATAGGGCGTGCGACGGTTCTTTGGCGGGCACTACTCACGTTCCATCCCTAAGTCCACCCCTCCATCGATGGGTTCCCAGTTTACGCAAAGCATCTCCGTCTTGCCCGAGCTGTCAGCCAATACAAATGACAACAAGATCGAATCCCCCGTGTGTCACCGCGAACGTTTTCCATGGGGCTAGGGCCACATGATCCCTTACGGTCCACAGCCAACTACTTAGGCCAACCCCCAAGCCAACCAATCGAGAAACCGTGGAAGTTGGAAGCGATAGATGACAAATGAGGATTGTCCGCCGACAGGACCAGGGATCCAAGCCCCTTCTTCGGGTTCTTGACGTGCAGGTCCGTCTGCCGATTCGTTACGGGCTCCGGCTTCTGACAAGTGGATGCTGTACATGCCGTGGAGTGAACTTGAGATTATTAGCAAGAAGAACACGGCGGTTAGGATCCACCACCCGTGCTGTCTGCGCACAAGTGACCGATGTCGCGACTCTCTCGGATAACCATTGTGTGGAGGGTGTAGATAATGCGTTGGTTGGAGGTATAATGGATTAGGCTCAGAGATCGGCCAACTTGACTCAATAGAGTGGGCATCGTGACCCGTGCTGAAATTTGGTGACGAGGGTGGTGTAATAACGATTGTTGGTACTATCGGAGTATCCTTTGATACGTGCTTCTCCTTGTCAATGGAGTCTGAAGATGTAGACCATCGAGCCGGCCACGCACGCCGGAACTTCGACAAACGGCCCATCAAGATGCGGGGAGGAGTCCAGAACGAGTGGGGAGTATATGCGGTTATATGGTACTGGTTACCTACGCCTCCTTTCAAATGTGACACTGCGTCGCGCAGGGTCTCCGGCTGAAGTACCAGGGCTGATCAAATGAGCGGGTTGTAACCTGGGAAAGCTGCACAGGAGAGGACGAACGGCGCTTCAGCGGGCTTATATTAAGACATTGGCTAGACTTCCAATGACGGAGCGGAGGCTTAAGTCTGACTTTAGACATTGGCTCAGCACCCGATCCAGAGAAACGGTGACAGAGGTAGGCTCCAGGAAGGCCACCTAATGCCATAGGTCAAAGTGGAGCACACCGAGGGGCATCGTTCTGGCCCTGGACGGGCTTCTTGCGAAGGCCTCATTCGAAGGGTTTATGAAATTTCCATTTGCACGGATTTCGGTACAGATGCAAAGCAAGTAGCAGGAGGAATGGACGAAATGGGTCCCCGGGATTCCCTTACGTTTAACTGAGCTTCTTCGCTGTGAGCGCAAGGTGTGCGCTATGTTCGTCGTAAGGGTTCTTGGATAAGGGGATTTCTCTCCAGAGATCGGGCGTGAGGAACGCATACGTTTTGGTAATCTGAAAATCATGAGGGAATTCAGTCGATTTCAATCCAGGACTGCCAGTTGGGTTCTGGCAATGAAAATAATACTCACAGCAGCGAAAGTAGCCTTCAAGAAGTTACCCATGGTAGCGGTGCTCCCTTTCGATTGAGTATAGACGTCATGTACACCCGCAAGCTGGAGAAGCCTCTTCGATGCCGGGGCAGCGACGATACCAGTACCTCGGGGGGCAGGGATCAGGCGGCACATGACCGACCCGACCTTGCCAGACACCTTGCTGGGCACGGTGTGAGGCTCGGCGAGAGCAGCACCCCAATAGCCTCGTCGGACCGGGATGACAGAAAGCTTGGCGAGGATGATAGCACCACGAATGGCAGTGGCGACTTCCTTTGCGCACTTGACACCGAGACCGACATGACCATCGAAATCACCGATAGCTACGAAGGCTTTAAAGCGGGTACGCTGACCAGCTCGAGTCTGCTTCTGGACAGGCATGATCTTCATAACCTCGTCTTTCAGCTTGGGAAGGAAGAAGTCGACAATCTGGAACTCCTTAACGGGAAGAGAGAACAGGTAGATTTCCTCCATCGACTTGATCTTGCCGTCTTTGACCAGTCGTCCGAGCTTCGTCACAGGTTGCCTGTGAGGTCGCATAAGATTACTATAGTCGCCGATTGGCGGAATTGGTTGAGGACATACCACTCCTTCTCCTCATCTCGTTTACCTCCTCGCCGAGGACCACGGCGACCGCGACCACGGTCACCACCCCGTCCACGACCGAATCCACCACGACCGCGTCCAGCATCAGCCATTGCGTATTTTTATTGACAGAATTTCTTGAAGAACGGAATCCGGGGGCTGCGCCTATAAGGAAACAGAAGTTGGGACAACGATGAGCACAGATTTACTTGACGGGACGGAGAGAATACATACGTATAAGGGCGAGTTTTATGAGCTGAGGAGGCGGAGATCGGGATTAGGCTTAGAGTTTGGTCGCTGTTTGGTTTTGTTTGGTTTACGAGTTGACTGCCACTTTCGAGGTGATATGGAACAAGCAGATATCGAGGCTCCTCAAAATGACCTCTGATATTTGCGGCTTCTCAATAGCTCCTGTTGCACTCTCTGCCATTCACGAGCTGTACAACCAAGTGATCGTCAAGGTCGCAATACTCTCTCAAAAGAAACCGATCAGCACGACAAGTTCAAGGCCCGCCTAAATGGATGAAGCAATAGAAACGAGAAACTAATGTAGAAAGACGGGCCATCGTCTATGATCAAAACGTACTGTCCCATGGACGTGATCTAATCGCGTCGCTCGGAATAATAGCTCGGCTCTGTATTCGCCGTCTCGTACCTTGGCTCTGCATAGTGCGTCTCGCAGCTCAGCCATGAATAATGCTGCTTTGCCATATCGTAGCTCGCCTCCGAATAATATGAATTTGCCTTCTCATGATCCAGCAACGAATAACCCGGCGATTCTATGTCATTGCTCTCCCGGCGCATATAGGTAGACCACTCTGAACAACCGCCTCTAGACAGTCGTTGATACGCGACGACCCTCGTCTTCCTGCGGTGTAATCTCCTCCACCAAAACATCACACAGCCCGTGATAGTAGCGATCAGGACCAGCGCCACGATGATGGCGGCTATAATAACCGTACGCGAAGCCCCGTTCAGTCCTCCTTCTACCATCCCCCCTCGCATTCCGGTAGCCTAGAGGGGGGATTTTGCATCATACATTCTTCAAAAATGTGATTTTTTGCGCAACGGTGAGGATTACTGGGAGTGCCAGGGTCACATTCGCAATGAAATGACCATATAATCTGGGGCAGCGCAACGTGATAAGGTATACAATCTTCGACGAGATCAGTGTTTTGTCAGCCATGGCGCTGGAGCTTCAATAATTGCCGGGGGATGAGCATTGACGAAGAAGTACTGTGTGCCTAGGAAGCGAACATTAATAGACATTCTTACTTGCTTCAGTATTTGTCCGCCTCTCGTCGATAGGGAACCCCCTTTAAATGGCATCCCGCCTTGTCCTCCCTCTGTAATACCAAATCTGCCTTGTGAGATATGTGAGGCGCGTGGTTCTATCATAAAATCATCCATGGGGCTAGCCACAAACATACCGATATCGAGGCGCCTCGAAATACATCATATGAGATTTCAAGAAACGGTTTGGATACGCATACGGCTCTAGAGTAAGACAAGCACAACGCCCATTCGCCTATACAGTCCATGTGGCACTAGTGTTAATGCAAACAACAAAAATAAATAATGTAGAAAATAGTTCCATCGTCCGTGATACACACACCAAGTCCAACTTTCCCATAAACGCGATCTAATTGCGTCGCTCTGAATAATAGCTCGGCTCTGCATGATGTGGTTCCGATGTCTCATCGCTCGGCCCTGCATAGTGCGCCGTCGCCAGCGGCGTCTCGTTGCTTAGCTCCCCATAATGTAGCTTCGTCGTCTCATAGCCCGACCCTGCGTAGTACGTCGCCGCCGAGTAGTATTTCGGCTCTGTATAGTGCGTCGTCGCTGTCTCGTAGCTCGGCTCCGCATGATGTAGTTCCGATGTCTCATCGCTCGGCCCTGCACAGTGCGCCGTCGCCGGCGGAGTCTCGTTGCTTGGCTCCGCATAATGTAGCTTCACCGTCTCATAGCCCGACCCTGCATAGTACGCCGCCGCCGAGTGGTAGCTCGGCTCTGTATAATCCGCCTTCGCCATCTCGTAGCTTGGCCCTGAATGTTGCCACTCTGCCTTCTCATAAACCAGCACCGAATATCGCGGCGGTGTCACGTCGTAGCTCTCCTGGCGCATATGGGCGGACCATTCAGAACCATTGCCCTCAGACAGTCGTTGATACGCGACGTCCCTCGTCTTCCTCCGTTGGAATCTCCTCCGCCAAAACATCACACAGCCCGTGATAGTAGCGATCAAGCCCAGCCCCACGATGATGGCAGCAATAATAACGCCGGCTTTGTGCGCAAGGTAGAAGCTCTTGATGCCAAACGGATCGGGGTCCTTGAATTTAAATCTGCGGCCGACAATTTGACCCTCTGGAGGCGGGTTCTCTGGGTCGTAGCAGTACTTTTTGAAACAGTTCGAGCAAATATCCGATCGCGGGGTCACGGGGTTTGTCTTAAGCCGTGCACGGTCGATGGCTGCGCATTGAAGACAAGTTCCGTATTCAGGATCAGCACCCAGCTGACCATCCAAGAAACCATCGATTGCGGTCGCTCTTGCCTGGCTGAGGAATTGCTTAGTATGCCATGTCGCATATGTAAGCTGGAAGGTTCCAGAGCTGAGGAGTGATAAGTATATGGTTATTGAGGGGCGAGTAAGCGGGCTCACTTGGTAACAGGGTCACTGCCATCAGATGGAGGAGCGTTGGGGATCCAAACCATCAGAGGGAACTCCGGAGGGTTCTGCTTGGGGTCACAGCCGAAGAATGTGGAACGACGATTGAGGCCGAGACGGTCAAAGTCGGACAAGTTATCGGGAACAGGTGGGAACATTTGGGAAACGGCAGCGGTGACTTCATGGGTACGGTTGCGAGTTGCAAAAATGGATCTACCTCTGTGGGTGCGCGGTCGGTATTAGAAATCGGGAGGCGTTCGACAATTAATGAAACGCACATCGGCCAATCGTTTGCATCCTCGGCACCTGCATCAATGGCGACGATAACATCGAGCTTTCGAGCTTTAACGAGTAAAGGACCAAGAGGTAAGTTCTCCTTGTTTGTAGAACCATCGACAAGCTCGATCCATGTCGAATCAGAATTCTGGAAAATGCCCGAGTTGATACCCTGGAAAGGCTGAAGGCAAAATGAGGGGACATTCAAGTAGGGGAAGGGTAGAAGCCCACATTGGGATAGTTCGCAACGTCATCAGCACGAGTCGCCACCGTTTTTAGCATCCGTTTGAGAAGACTGAGTAGCGCATTGCTGTTGTCTGAGTCAAAGTCATCGAGCTTTTCTTCGACTAGCGACAGGATCCGCTAGAAGGGTGAGTCAGCGTCAGATATGAATGTATTGTAGTGCAAATACGGACATCGAACAAGCTACTGCTTGTGCCAAAGACGAACGAGGTCTGGTCAAATTCGGTGACACAGGCGGAAGAGTTGAGGGGTTTCCCGTTAATCAAACGAGTACCCAAAAACTGCACATCAACGAATGCAGACAAATCGGGATCGTAGCTTCCCATTTCCCAAGGGGTGAACTCGTACTGAGTCGAATTCAAGAAAAGGACGGTATCCGGCGGTAACTTGGAAAATCCCGGAGGGCGTACGTTGGCCACAACAATCGGTAGTGGAAACTCGCGCTTCTGGAATGTCGGGATGTTCTTCATGTCGGACCAAAGAATTCCTGCGCCGTGCGAGGTGTCATTGGTGAAGAAATTATTGGCTGTGGTGATCGTATCCATTGTGTCGAGACTGCCTAGTCCAGATAAGAAGTGATAGGATAATGCGCGCGCCCATATATCTGTCATCGATGTGTCGAGCCCAGTTCGTCCCTTGCCATTGACGCTCCAGAGAAGACTCCTATGGAGACGTGAATACATCTGATACATAAATGGCAAATACAGCGACGCACCCCCAGAAGAATTGATTTTTTTCGTTGAAGGGGTTGATTCCATATGGGAGAATCAGTCCCCTGTCAAGAAACCAACCATTGAGAGTACCGCCTTTGTCATTATTGCCCATTACAAGATCGTTCATCTCTGGGAAGTCGTGGAAGAGCATTGATGAAACAAGCCAGCTTCCACCACTGAGGCTCGACAGGTAGCTAGATACTTGCAGTAGTCCGCCTGTACCCTTTCCCCTTGCAATTATGTCGCGTGAATCAAGGCCAGATATGGCACCAGCGCCATTTTGTGATGCGCTACAAGGTACGCTATTAGAGTTTTCTTGGCGTATGTATTGGGACGCACCGGTAGCCACCACCGCTCGCAGCGATGCCGATTACGGGGAGACCAGAGCCATTATTTTCGGTTATACCTAGCTTTCCAAGGTCATAGCCCAGCTTGCTACCGTCCCCTAGCCAGTCTCGCCAGGCATCCGGGAAGAGCTTGCGCCGCTCGGCCAAATAGCTGACTTCGCTTGGGCTGAGGGTTTGGTTCAAAGCAGGAGGTTGTCGTAATAGGGTCTTTGGACATTGCTGATTTGTCTTTGGCGCGTACGACCCTGGATCTTTTTGGGCATTCGAAGAGTGCAAGGCCGCAAGCACCCCAAGGGTGATCGAGAGGATCGAGGCGGCCATATTGGAATAGAGAAGCTGCTGCGTTGTGGGCTGGACAAGGTTTTATGGAAACCCAAGGGGGATGCCAGGCGTGGGTCCGGAGATCAGCGGCGTTTTCCAGCAGGGATAAAGATTGCAAAAGCGGGCACTGCACTGGCGGTCGGAACGGATCGGGTTCGCGCGGCAAACATATATAGCCTGCTTTATATCGCTCAATCTGGCCTCCGAACCACTGCCACGAACGAACGATTACTAGTAATATCAGTAACTCCCTATGCTATACGCACTTGAAGTCTGTCATGCATAGCCAATTTCTAAACGTCGCACCGTCGACTGTGGCCCACCCTGGCCATGCTCAGGCTCGCTTAACGCACTACACTGCAGAATTTAAATCAGGGAAGGGGGATCGATCAGCCTCAACGATGCGTTTCATGGATAACACGGAGTGTTGGGGTTTCACCGACACCGATAATACGACAACAACCTCAATGCTCACTATACTACAAACAACAAAATGACTAGGATTGAGATCTGATATACCCGAGACACCGCCGTGTGCTAACCGCGCATGCTACCCTCATGTGACCCACGCTCAGTCGCTAGCGTAACTAGACACCAACTAGTAATAGCTCGGCTTTGAAGTATACCGTCGCTCGGCTCGGAAATATTATGGTTGTAGTGCGTTGGCGACCGAGGCTCTCAATGCGGGCGGCCGATATGTCCGGAATTTTCTTCCGTTCTTGTAGTTCTTCTCTTGCTATCACATGGCAACGCCTCGGGTATATAAGTGATCCTATATTTTGTACATTTACGTTTGTAGCGGGCTGCAACAAACACGATATTACCGCTCTCGCGGAAATCGATGTCGAGAGGTATGTTCTCTTTGCTTACCTTTTATGGAGTCGAATTCAAGGAAGACACGGGATCCAGCGGCGACTTACTAAAACCCGGAGGGTGTATGCTGGTCACAGTATCCGGTAGAGGGAACCCGCGCTTCTGGAATGTTGGGACAATATTAATCTTCACGTCGTACCAAAGAATGCCTGAGTCGTGCAAGATGTCATTGACGAAGCTTTTTCTTGCTGTGAGGATCGTATTCACCGCCCGCTCACTAGTTCCAGCCCGTGTATTGACCGCTTTCCGATCGGCGGGGTATGACACGGTACGTGCGGGCCATTGTGGGCACCCTCACAAACAGACTGGCTTAACCACTTGTTCCGTATGATACGGTGCAGTGAATCTCTCCGGTTTCGTTCGTGCCGCGTGGCCGGGCTCCTGTGCACTAGTGTTGCCGCGAGTCGTGGTCTCGGCGAGTCCTTGGCGGTGTCATTTCCAAAATGGGCCGTACTCGCGCCAAACATCCTAATCCGGACAAGTCCTGGTGAGTCGATGGAAATGTATTAAAAGCCAATCCAAGCTCTCCTACCCGCTCCAGGAGCACATAGAAAGGGTTTAGATCCCTCAGAGTGTACTTATATAATAATAATAATAATTCTGCTTGAAATTGTACGTTGAGGAGCTATTGGTAATTGGGCGTGAGCTGGGGTTCTCGCTTGCCCTCCTTCATGCCATTTGGTCTGCGCATGGCATGTTGGGATACTCCGCGAAGCAGGTGGAGGAGAGTCTCTTGAAAGAGGTCAGTGACACAAATCACATTCACGGCACATCTGACATCAATACCAGATGATTGAGAAGCTGGAGGAAATGGGAACCACGATGTCTAATAGTGGTTTGGGCTGCGGCACACCTGGCCATCCGCAGTTAGAATCTGCACCCTTCTCAGTCCGCATGTCAACAAGCTTTGCTGCATTTGGAAGGATGCGCAAATCATCCTTGGCAGTGACTTCAAAAGAACCTTCTGCCCCCATTGCAAACGCTGTAACTGGTGAACCTGCCAACAATGCGCCAATCTGTCACACAACCACTGCTCGCAACGAAATGAACCAATAAAAGGCAGAGAAAGCACTTGATTGGAGTGATGAAATGTTTTCGGATGAGTAGTTACTGCGCTGGTGGACGGTATGTGCCAAACGAACCAGGTTTTTGCCATCAAGCACTCACGATGCACATAGTCGAAGCAGCATCAATATCCTATCATATTCAAAATCGTTTTAGACATACTTGCGATTCCTGCATCGGCTGTCCCATCTGAAGAGGCCTTCTCCTCTGCACGACGGACCACAACTTGGGAGCGTAATCGGCTATCTCCAGATCTCATACGCTCTCTTCAGCTATTAAAACACCGTAATCGATCTCTTGGCCGGCTGGAGGACCGTAACCTGTGGGCATATACTGAACAGGATATCAATGCCATTTCGGCTCGTGCAGAAGAGGATGGCGAATATTATTACTTGAATGATGAAATTGTAAATAGTTATTAGATATTTACTGATTGTACAAATTTTACTGAATTTTTAGTACTTTTTTTCGTGCCCAGCCACGTTCCGACTCTCGGCCTTGACTCGTGAGTCAGCCAAATGCGGATGGCCTCGCCTCAACTCAGCTCAACTCAACTCGCGGCAACACTACCTTCGACCCATGGTGCTGTGCTGTTACATGTGCACCATTGCACACGTATCGTTGCCTCTAGGCAGCAAAAGGGGCGGGTGGATTGCAGAACTCTATTTACTATATTTATATTGGTGTATCGTTTGAAACCCCTTTCGGACACAGTCCGTGTCATGAGGAATATTTTGAACTCCAACTTACTCCCAAACCTATAATTTGAGGCCCAGGAGGAAGTTGGAAATTGTATGTTCATCATATGCTGTGCGCTTGATATTGCCCAATTAACCGACACGATGCAGAAGGTAGGGATCCGACGCTAGTGCACATCGATCACTATATTACTCCCCAAGTCCGAAAGTAAAAGATTGTTCGACGTCTTACTACCTAGCCTACACTACGTCTTTCTGGGTCAGCGGGATCGATCGACAATAATATGACTTGTAAGACCATTGAACAACTGGAATCTTTGTGTGGGAAAAGTGATCAGCAAGAGGGATATACATTCTCCATTCGGCTTCATCTGACGTGACCTTACCTTCTTTGTTTAGAGTCTAATCGGCGTGGCACGCGAGTGCGAGAGTATAAGTATTGCATCGAATCTCTACTGAGTACACGAGCAATCTATGACAGAAAATGATGGATTAAGACTGTCCAAATTCCACTCCTTGAGGCGTAGCGATTGGAAATGACGACTACTGAACGAACTCGACGGAACTGTTGAGACGGTAACAAGGGAAATACCAGACAATGATGGATTCGGACTACCCAAATTCCACTCCTTGGAGGCGTAGACCTGGGAAATGGTTACTGTTTGGACCGTAATAAGGGAAATAAGAGACATGGAGAATATGAGCCTACGAGACTACGAGATGTGGAGGAGACGGAAAGAGAATGTATAATGGGAGGGACAATGA
>Ga0209131_1002550_pt1 | contig 12356 bp, 12 predicted proteins | sample GraSoi_2013_40cm_FD_185826 | JGI IMG/M metagenome (GOLD analysis project Ga0209131, IMG submission 185826) | Grasslands soil microbial communities from the Angelo Coastal Reserve, California, USA - Sample 9_17_2013_40cm (SPAdes) (version 2) | ecosystem: Environmental > Terrestrial > Soil >...
CACCACGGTTTCCAGCCGCGCAGCGAACGAGTAGCGCCCGGGAACGTCGGCCGGTGCGGCCAGGTAGCCAAGGCCTATCAGCAGGTCCGCTGCCAGCAGCCAGATCAGGACGGTGAGCGCCCGCCAGCGGGTGCGCGGATCGCCGACGGCATAGAACTCGCTGCGGAAGTAGGCACCAGCGGCGATGAGCAGCACGAGCAGCACGAAGCCGATGCCGACGCCGAACGCCATGTCACGATGATGGCGGACCAGGTAGGTCGCGTGGGCCAGGCCGATCAGCGCGCTGATCATCAGCAGGGCCATGACCTCCTGCCAGGCCCGGTGCTTGCGCCTGCGCAGCCCGTGCGACAGCATCAGCAACATCAGCCCGATGATGATATCGGCCGTCCTGGTCAGGGCGGCCACGGTGCCGGGCACCACCACCGGCAGTCGCTGGAGCCTGGCATGCAGGTCGTTGGTCGGGGCTGTCACGCCAAGGATGATGTCGGCCAGGCCGAGAAGCCGCATCATCCAGCCCGCTGTGACAGGGACCCAGCGGCGGTGCTGCCGGCGATCTACGGGGCGAGTTCCGTCGGCGCGACCAGAGGCTGGCTCGGCGGCAGCCGGCCCGCATGGCCGCTGCTTCGATCCGGTTCTGGGCTCTGCCGGTCCTGGCCCGTTAAGGTCCGTCATCTCCGAGATGTCTGCGCGGCCCAGGCTCACGGGCACAGCGTAGTAACAAACGGCCGCGTTTGCGGACGAATCCGTTCTAGGTTCTAGCGACGGGCCATTAGCAAGCTCATGGCCTCCGCTCTCGTGCCATCCGAACTGCGGAAACAGCCACGGACCGCGGAGGTGACGGTCTTAGATCCTGGTTTGCGCACGCCGCGCATGGCCATGCACAAGTGCTCAGCTTCCACTACAACGATAACGCCCCTCGGCTCAAGCACTTCCATCAGCGAGTCGGCGATCTGGCTGGTCATCCGTTCTTGCACTTGCGGTCGCCGAGCGTAAACGTCGACCAGCCTGGCGAGCTTGGACAGGCCCGTAATCTGACCCTTTTCGTTCGGAATGTACCCGACGTGGGCATGTCCGAAGAATGGCGCCAGGTGATGCTCGCATGTCGAGAAAAGCTCGATATCGCGAACAAGCACCATTTCATCGTGGTCGGCATCGAAAACTGTCGTGAGGACGTCCTTTGGATGCTGGCTCAGCCCGGAGAACTGCTCGGCGTACGCCCGCGCCACCCGGACTGGGGTGTCCCTGATTCCTTCCCTGTCTGGATCCTCGCCGATCGCCAGCAGTATTTCGCGTACTGCCCGCTCGATGCGCTCGAGGTCAATTGACTCGTTCACTGAACTGGCTGGCTCAGCGCGAGTTGCCGGACGGACCCTCAGCGCCCGGCTCCAGGCCGAACGGGTCGGACATCGACGGCATGCTGCCGGGATAGCCGCCCTTGCTCAAGTTCGGTGCCTGGCCGTTGCCGCCGAGCGGAAGCTCCTTACCGTCGCTCGCCGCGGTCAGCGCGAGTTCCTTGGGCGTCAGGACCGGCGGCCGGTCCGACGGCATCCGCTTGCCGTATCCGGTGTAAGAGCCGCGGGACGGCCGCTCCTGCACCGGCGCGAAGATTTCAAGGACCTGCTTCCTGGACAGCGTCTCGTGCTCCATCAACTGCAGCACGAGCGTGTCAAGCACATCCCTGTACTGATCGAGGACGTCCCACGCCTCGTCGTGCGCTGCCTCGATCAGGCGCCGCACCTCATCGTCGATCGCCGAGGCGATCTCCTCTGAGTAGTCGCGCGAGTGCGACATCTCCCGGCCGAGGAACGGCTCCGCGTCACCGGTGCCGAACTTGCGGGCGCCGAGCCGCTCGCTCATGCCGTATTCGGTGACCATGCCGCGCGCGATCTGCGAGGCCTTCTCGATGTCGTTGGCCGCGCCGGTGGTCGGCTCGTGGAACACGAGCTCCTCCGCGGTACGCCCGCCGAGCAGCATCGCCAGCTGGTCCATCATCTCGGCCCGGCTGACCAGGAACTTGTCTTCCGACGGTGCGGCAGCCGTGTACCCGAGGGCACGGCCGCGCGGAATGATCGTGATCTTGTGTACCGGGTCTGCGTTGGGCATCGCGTGGCCCACGAGCGCGTGACCGCCCTCGTGGTAGGCGATGATCTTCCGCTCCTTCTCAGACAGCAGCACGCTCTTCCGCTTAGGCCCGGCGGTGACCCGGTCGATGGCCTCCTCGAGGGAGTACATCGTGATCTGGGTCTGGTTGCCGCGCGCCGTGAGCAGCGCGCCCTCGTTGATCACGTTCGCCAGGTCGGCGCCGGTGAAGCCGGGCGTGCGGCGGGCGATCACGTCCAGCTCCACGTCAGGCGCGAACGGCTTGCCCCTGGCGTGCACCCGCAGGATGCCCTTGCGGCCCGCCAGGTCAGGCTGGGCAACCACGATCTGACGGTCGAACCGGCCTGGCCGCAGCAGCGCGGGGTCAAGGATGTCGGGACGGTTTGTGGCGGCGATCACGATCACGCCGCCCTTGGTGTCGAAGCCGTCGAGCTCGACCAGCAGCTGGTTCAGGGTCTGCTCGCGCTCGTCGTGCCCGCCGCCGAAGCCGGCCCCGCGGTGACGGCCGACCGCGTCGATCTCGTCGACAAACACGATCGCTGGGGCGTTGGCCTTAGCCTGCTCAAACAGGTCGCGAACCCGGGAAGCACCGACACCGACGAACATCTCGACGAAGTCAGAACCCGAGATCGAGTAGAACGGCACGCCAGCCTCACCGGCGACGGCGCGCGCGAGCAGGGTCTTGCCGGTTCCCGGCGGGCCGTAGAGCAGGACGCCCTTCGGAATCTTGGCGCCGATGGCCTGGAACTTGGCGGGAGTCTGCAGGAACTCCTTGATCTCCTCGAGTTCCTCGATCGCCTCGTCCGCGCCGGCCACGTCAGCGAATGTGGTCTTCGGGGTGTCCTTGGTGATCAGCTTGGCCCTGGACTTGCCGAAGTTCATGACCCGCGAGCCGCCGCCCTGCATCTGGTTCATGAACACGAAGAACAGCAGGAAGATCACGATGAACGGCAGCCAGCCGAGCAGCACGTTCAGCAGCGAGTTGCCCTGCGGGTTCTTGACGTCGTAGGAGGTGCTGTGACTCTGCAGCGCCTTGGTGATCTGGTTGTCCTGGTTGCCGACCCAGGTGGCTTCGAGATTGTGGCCGTCCTTGGTGGTGACCTGGACGACCTGGGTCGGCACAGTCAGGCTCGCTGACCTCACCTCGTCGTTCTGGACCAGCGCCATGACCCGCGAGGTGGGCACCACTTGGTACTGATTCGAGCCGGTGAACTTAAGCACTACGACGAGGAGCACGAAAACCAGCAGGATGACAAGCATCCAGCTGCGGAAGATCCGCTTCAGATCCATCGATTAGCGGCCCGGCGAGCCGGGCCGGTACCTCCTGCCGAGCCTCGTGTCCCGCCGCCTTCCGGCAGGAGCGCAGTTCCGTCCGAGCATTCCATGCGGTATTCCCGATCTCACGCGCGTAACGCGAGAGAACCGACGGTACTCCGCGCCGGCTCGCACCGGCACGTAGGCGGCACTTCAGGAAGCCGCGTGCCCTATGCTCCGCCTCTACCCCATGTAAACGCTATTCAACTTCTGATGTGTTCCCCTCAACAACCACCAAACTGCTGTCGGAGTAGGCGTGCGGCGCGAGGGTGCCGATGAACGGGAGGTTCCTGTACCGCTCGGCGTAATCAAGGCCGTAGCCGATCACGAACTTGTCCTCGATCTCGAAACCCGTGTATGCGACGTCGACCGCCATCTGCGCGGCAGCCCGCTTCCGCAGCAGGACGCACACGTTGACCGAGGCCGGGTCGCGCGACTGCAGGTTATGTACCAAGTAGGACAGCGTGAGGCCGGAGTCCACGATGTCCTCGACGACGAGCACATGCCTGCCGCCGATGTCGGCGTCCAGATCCTTGAGAATCCGCACCACACCCGACGACGTTGTGCCCGAGCCGTAGGACGAGATGGCCATCCAGTCCATGCTGACCGGAAGGTGCATGGCGCGGGCGAGATCGGCCATCACCATCACCGCGCCCTTGAGCACTCCGATCAGGATGAGTTCGCGGCCAGCGTAATCGGCGTCGATCAGCGCGGCCAGCTCAGTGATCCTGGCCTGTAGCTGCTCGGGCGTGATCAGCACCTCGAGCAACTCCGCACCCATGTCGCTGGCGTCCAACACGGTCTCCGTTCAGTGTTCCCCGGAGCGAGCGCGTCGGCCAGGCCGCCACGCTGCCGCTCAGTGTTTCCCGGAGCGAGCGCGTCGGCCAGGCCGCCACGCTGCCGCTCAGTGTTCCCCGGAGCGAGCGCGTCGGCCAGGCCGCCACGCTGCCGCTCACGATCGGGTCGTGAAAAGCAGCCTGCCATACCGCCGCTGGCAACGGATCCCGCCCGGCAGGTCAGACCAGCGTTGACCGTGCCAGGCTGTCACGAGCGCGTCAAGTTGGGCAATATGGCGCGAACTGAGCGATCCGGCGGGGACACCGGCGGCGATAGCCGCCCGTTTGAGCAACCGTGTCCTGATCGCGTCGGAAAAAGCGGCGAGGGCCGCGATTTCGAGCCCCTCATCGGAGGACGCCAGGCGCTCTGCCGCCTGGTCGGCCATCGAGTCCAGGGCCTCGGCGTCCGCGCGGAGCTGGTCGGCCGTCCTGGCGAGCGCCTCGGTGATGCCAGGGCCGAGCAGTTCCTCCATCAGCGGCAGCACCTGCTCCCGCACCCGCGTCCTGGCGTACGCCGGGTCGGCATTCTGCGGGTCATGCCAAGGCTCCAGGCCTAGCGCCGAGCAGGCCGCCCTGGCCTGAGCCCGCCGCAGGCCGAGCAGGGGGCGCAGGTAGCGCCCTGAGACCGTCCGCATCCCGGCCAGCGACCTGGCCCCCGAGCCGCGGGCTAGTCCGAGCAGCACGGTCTCGGCCTGGTCATCCATCGTGTGGCCGAGCATGACCGCCGTAGCGCCGCACTCCACAGCCGCTGCCTCGATGGCGTCGTACCTGGCCCGCCGGGCTGCAGCTTCAGGCCCCGGATAGTCAGTAACGTTTCCGCGGACGGCCACCTCGGCCCGCAGGCTGTGCACGGGTTCCAGGCCAAGCTCACGCAAGGTGGCGGCCACGCGCGCTGCCTGCTCGGCCGAGCCGGGCTGAAGATCATGATCGACCGTGACGGCTCCGGCCCGCAGGCCGAGCCTGGGCGCTTCAAACGCGAGAGCAGCGGCCATGGCCAGCGAGTCGGGTCCGCCGGAGCAGGCGGCGAGCACAAGACCCGGATCAGCCACTCCGGCCAGGCTGCGGCGGACGCCGAGCCTGACCGCCGCGACAGCCGGGTCCGGGCCCATCGCCGCTCAGCCTGCCTGCCGCCCCGTGCCGTCCGCAGCCGACCCATCGGCACCGGGCGCATCCAGCGCTGGCCGCTCAAGACCGGACCCGGCGACCCGTTCCAGCCAGCTGCGCGGGCTCGTCAGCTCCTCCTTAGTCGGGAGCGTGTCCGGCGACGTCCAGACCCGGTTGAAGGTCTCCATGCCTGCCTCGCCGACCACGGCGCGTACGAACGCCGCGCCCTGCTGGTACTGCCGCATCTTCAGGTCGATGCCGAGAATCCGGCGGATTGCCTGCTCCAGCCTGTTCCCTGACGTCCTCCGGGCGTTGAACTTGGCCCTGATCTGCTCGACCGACGGCACCACGGACGGGCCGACGGCATCCATCACGTAGTCGCCGTGTCCCTCGACGAGCGTCATCACGGCGGTTAGCTTGCCGAGGATCTCGCGCTGGCGCTCGCTCTGCATGGCCTCGATCAGGCTTCCGCCGTCACTGCCGCGGACCGCGCCGCTGACCGCGTCGGCCGCGGCCCTCAGCCTGTTCAGGATCGAGGCGGGATCCAGGTCGGAGGCCAGCAGAAACTCCGTCATCTGCCGCTGAACGTACGGGCGCAGCCAGGGAACAGAGGTGAACTGGGTCCGGTGCGTCTCCTCATGCAGGCAGACCCAGCGGCGGAAGTCATGCGGATCGACGCCGAGTTCCCGCTCGACCATGACGATATTCGGTGCGACCAGGGTCAGCCTCCCCGGCGGCGCATCGTCCGCAGGAAGGTCGGGATCGGGCGGCAGGAAGAGCTCGTACTGGCCGAGCACGCGGCTCGCGAGGTAAGCCAGGATCAGCCCGGCCTGCATGCCCGTGACGCGCGAGCCGACAGCGGTCAGCACCGAGCCGGCCAGAGGGGCGGCTCCGATGTCCTGCATATGCTCGACCAGCGGGTCCAGCACCACCTCGAACCCGGTGATGTTGCTCTTGATCCAGCCGGGGCGGTCGACGACCGCCACCTGCCCGCCATCATCATCACCGGGAAGTCCGGTTACCGCGCGCACCGGCTCAGCGACGGCCGCAGCCTGCTCGCGGAGCTCGGCCACCACCCTCCTGGCCTCGGGCAGGCTGACTTGAGGGCCGGGCCTGACCCACCTGGTGGCGGTCGACGCGGCCACGTTCCAGTCGATCATCTGGGAGCTGCTCACCCCTACACCGTACGTGGCCGCAATGCTTCGGTCAGCCGCAGCCGCACCCGGCCAGGGCGGTGGCCAGCCGAGCCAGCGTGAGTTCGGGCTGGAGCGCAAGCTTCTGGGAGATGTCATTGCCCATGAACGCAAACGCCAGCAGTTGGCCGCTGGCCGTATAGGCGACTCCTGCGAGCGTCGCCACGTGCGTTAGGTTCCCCGTCTTCGCCCGGACGGTCCCGAGAGCGGCCAGGCCGAACGGGCCGAAGAAACTGCCTGGGCCGAGCGTTCCTGAAAAGCCCGCCACCGGCATTCCGGTAATGGCAGGGCGCAGGCTCCGAGGCCCGGACTTCGCCGCCAGGCCGACGAGCGTGACGAGGGCCTGCGGGGAGATCCGGTCCATGGGCGACAGCCCGCTGCCGTCGTAAAGGTGTACGCCCTTCACGTTGAACCTTGCGGCCACGGCCATCACCGCCGCGGCCGCGCCGGCGAACGTCCCGGGTCGCCCGGTCGCGATGGCCACCTGCCTGGCCAGCGTCTCGGCGATAACGTTGTTGCTCTCCATGAGCATCTGCTGCACGATTTCGGCCAGCGGCGGGGACCGTACCTCGGCCAGCACGGCGCCCTTGCCCGGTGCCCGCCCGGCTGACGGGTTGCCGCGGACTGTGATCCCGTCCTTGCGCAGGAAAACTGCGAACGCGTGCGCCGCGTCCTTGCTGGGCGTCAGGGACCTCGGCAGGAAGTTCCCCGGATCATCGGAATCGTCGGGCTTCCCGCGCGCGGTCAGCCTGCCCTGGTCCACCTCAAGGCCGGTAATCGGGGAGAAGTTGCCACTCGATACGTAGTTGTCTGCCGCCCCCACTGCTGGCCAACCGCGCGCGACCTGCGGGCCGCCGAAGAGCGAGGCGTCATAACGCAGCCGGACCGAGCTGAGGCCCTTGGCGCGCAGGGCATTGGCGGTTGCCGCGGCCAGCGAGCGCAGCGTCGCCGGCTGCGGGTAGTCGCTGTCCGGGTACCCGCCAGCGGCAAGAGTCGGATCGCCGCCGCCGACTAGGACGACGCTCGCGCCCGCGCTGCGAGAACCGCTGCCGCCTGCCGTTCCGCCCGAGCCGCTTCCGCCGGCCCGGCCGCCCGGACCCATGATGACCTTCGTCGTGAACCTCGCGCCTGGACCGAGCGCGCCGAGCGCCGCGATCGCCGTCACGATCTTCGTGGTGGAGGCCGGAGCGAGGCCGACATTCGGGTTGAGCTGATACAGCACCTGACCGGTCGACAGATCAGTCACGAGCGCGCCCGGGCGCGAACCGAGATTGCCGGACTTAATGAGCCCGTCCAGGCTCGCGCTGACACCGGCCGCCGTTGCCTCGCCGCCTGACTCAGCCGATGGCGCACCAGTCGCGCCGCGCAAGACCGTTCCCGGGCCGGCCAGGCCCTTAGCCCAGATGGTCGGCAGCTGAAACAAAGCGAGCCTCGGCGGGAGGAGTCGCGCCACCGCGGCCCCAGCGCCAATGGTGAAAAGGCAGAGCAGCGCCAGCGTCAGCGCCATCATTCGCGCCAGCCGGTTCACCGTCCGCTCTCCTTCGCCAGATGCCGGTCCTTCGACAGGCGCTGTTACCGAGGGTATACATCACAGCAGGGGTACACACGAAGGCAGTGAGGCAATCATTCCACCCGGTAGGGAGACTTGGCCGTGGAGTTCGACGTAATCATCGAGATCCCGAAGGGGCAGCGCAACAAGTACGAGATGGATCACAAGACAGGGCGTATCAGGCTGGACCGGATGCTATTTACTTCCACCAGATATCCCGCCGACTACGGATTCATCGAGCACACGCTTGCCGACGACGGAGACCCACTCGATGCACTCGTCCTGCTCGACGAGCCGACCTTTCCTGGCTGCCTGATCAGCTGCCGTGCGATCGGCATGTTCCGGATGCGAGACGAGAAGGGCGGGGACGACAAGGTCCTCTGCGTACCAGCCACCGATCCCCGGATGGCTCACCTGCGCGACATAGCCGACGTCTCTGAGTTCGATCGGCTTGAGATACAGCACTTCTTCGAGGTGTACAAGGCGCTGGAGCCGGGCAAGGAGGTCGAGGCGGCGAGGTGGGTCGGCAGGCAGGCCGCCGAGGAGGAGATCGAAGCCTCGAGGAAGCGGCTCACGGAAGCCGAGCGCCCGCAGCAAGGCGATCGCCATGACTAGGCCTAACGTCGCGGTTCGCCCCGCCGTCACGATGCGAGGAGGCCCCGGTGGCTAATCCCGGGCAGACGGCAGGCCGGCTGCAGCAGATGGAATTTACCGATGACGACGCCCGCATCCTGCTCAAGAGCTCGCTGTTGCGCGAGCTCGACGAGGAGGACGTGGCCCACTTCAGGCCGCACACGAAGGTGGTGCTGCTGCCACGCGGCGAGAGATTGTTCAACGAAGGCGACCTCGGCGACTGCCTGTACATGGTTATCTCCGGCAAGGTAAAGCTCACCAGGACCGCGCCCGATGGCCGGGAGAGCCTGGTCAGCGTGCACGGTCCCGGGGACATGTTCGGCGAGCTCGCCATGTTCGACCCGACCTACCGGACCTCGACCGCAGTGGCGATCACCGACGCGCGGCTGGCCGAGATCGCCCATAGCGATCTGCGGGCTGTGCTGACGACCCGGCCTCCGGTCGCGCTGTTGCTGCTCAAAGTGCTGGCGCAGCGGCTGAGGCGGATCACCGAGGCCAACACGAACCTGATCTTCACCGATGTTCCTGGGCGCGTTGCGAAGGCGCTGCTGGAACTGGCCGACAAGTTCGGCACCCCAGCCAGCGACGGCATCCAGGTGAATCACGACCTGACCCAGGAAGAGCTCGCGCAGCTCGTCGGCGCGTCCAGGGAAACAGTCAACAAGGCCCTGGCCGACTTCGCCACCAGGGGCTGGATCCAGCTCTCGGCCAAATCGGTACTGCTGCTCGACCCCGACCGGCTCAAGCGCCGGGCCAGGTAGCGATGATCACGCGGTGTTGGTGCTTCTAGCCACCAAAACCGCTTGATCATCAAGTGGGGTGAGGCAGCTCGCCTCGGTCGGCTAGGTAGGCGAGTTGGGCGCGGACCGAGATCTCGGCGAACGGCCACAGGGCGCGATCCACGTCGGCGTAGACCCTGGCCACGATCTGCGCCTTCGTCCGATCCCCGGCAGCTAGAGCAGCCCTGATTTCGGCGAGTCGCTCCGCTCGGTGGGTTATGTAAAAGTCAAGAACCGCACGCGGACTGGCGAGTACCGGGCCATGACCTGGCAGCAGCATGCGCAGGTCAGCGGCATCGGCCAGGGCTCGGAGCCGGTCCAGGGATCCGAGATAGTCAGCGAGGCTGCCGTCGTCCGCGATGACCGTAGTGCCGCGGCCGAGCACGGTGTCGCCCGTCATGACCGCCTGGTCGGCGCGCAAGTACAGGCTGACCGAGTCGGCGGTATGGCCGGGAGTCGCGATGACCTCGATCTCGCAGCCGCCATCGGTAACCACCGCGCCGGGCGGCAAGCCCTCGGCGCCCAGCCGGTGGGCGGGGTCGACCGCTCGCACCCCCGCGCCGGTCCATCCGGCGAGCGTCCCGGCGCCGCCGGAGTGGTCATCGTGTCCGTGCGTCAGGACGATCGCCCCGATCCGCTGACCAGCCCGTTCGGCGACCGCCACGACACGGCGGAGGTGAGCCTGGTCGTCTGGGCCTGGGTCGATGACCACCGCCGTCGCGGAGCCCGGCTCGGCGACCAGCCAGGTGTTAGTCCCGTCGAGCGTCATGAGTCCGGGATTGGGGGCGAGAACGCAGCGTGCCAGGTCCGTGCCTGACCCGTCAATGGGGGCCTGCGCGTCCGCCGGCTGCCCGGCGGCCGTCACAGCGGATACTCCCGGTCGCCGGGAACCTTCAGCCAGGTCGCTCCTTCGGCGACGATGACCTCCGGCAGCAGCGGTCGCACCTCCCGCACGGCGGCCAGGACAGCGGCCGTATCCGGGTACTCGGCGAGTTCGGCCAGCGTCATCGCCGTCGGCAGCCAGAGCTGGATCTGCCTGGCTCTGCCCGCTTCGAGCGCGTCGGCCGGTGCGATCCACTGGACAGCGGCTGCCTCGCCGCCCACGTCCCTGGTACGCTGCCCGGCCGGCAGTGCGGCGGCGAAGAACCTGGTGTCGAACCGGCGCGGCTCGACCTTCGGGGTAATCCACCTCGACCACGGGCGGAGCAGGTCAGAGCGCAGGATCAGGCCGCGCCTGGCCAGCATCTCGGCCAGCGACATCGACCGGTCGAGCAGCGCCTGCCTGTCGGCCTCCCAGTCCTCGCCCGTGGTGTCGGCGACAACGGTGCCCGCCGAAGGCCCGGCCAGGAGCACTCCGGATTCCTCGAAAGTCTCCCGCACGGCAGCGCAGACCAGCGCCCTGGCAAGTTCAGCCGGTGCGTCGAACACGCGGCCCCAGTGATCAACTGCCGGTCCGGCCCACGCCACCTCCTCGTCGGCATCCCGCTGGTCGACCGATCCGCCGGGGAAGACGTAGGCACCAGGCGCAAAGGCCATTGAGGGCTTGCGCCGCAGCATGTAGACCTCGAAGCCGCCCGACACGCCCGCCGGCGTGCCCCCCGCGCCCCCGGTGTCCGGGCCGCCGGCCGCGGCAGGGCGGAGGAGCATCACCGTGGCGGCGTCCCTAGGCGTCGCCGGCTTGGCCTTGCCGTCGATGACCGCACACGCGGCCTCGGCCATGTGCTCGGGAATCCTGACCTGGCTCATGGCGCGCTTGGCCCACGCATTCAGTCGCTGACCTCAGCGATCAGCTCTATCTCGACCGGGGCGTCGAGCGGCAGCACGGCGGTACCCACCGCGCTCCTGGCGTGCCTGCCTGCCTCGCCGAAGACCTCGAGCAGCAGCTCGCTGGCCCCGTTGACGACCTGCGGCTGGCCGGTGAAGTCCGGCGCGCTGGCCACGAAACCTGTCACCTTCACGATCCGCTTGATGGCCGACAAGGTCCCGGTCACCGAGACCACGGCGGCCAGCGCGTTCAGCGCGCAGGTCCTCGCCAGGGCCGCTGCCTCGTGGGCTCCCACCTCCGCGCCGACCTTGCCCGTGGCGAGCAGCTGCCCCTCGACCACGGGCAGCTGGCCAGCGGTGTACACGAAGCTGCCCGACTTGACCGCCGGCACGTAAGCCGCCAGCGGCAGCGTCACAGCCGGCAGGGTCAGGCCAAGTGCCGCCAGCCGCCTGCTGGGCGAGTGCTCGTCGCCGTCGTTCATTCTTTTGGCCGCTTCATATACGCGACGAGCTGCTCGGCGCTAGGCCCTGGCACGACGGCGACGAGCTCCCAGCCGTCGTCTCCCCAGTTGTCAAGGATCTGCTTGGTCGCGTGCACCAGCAACGGCACCGTCGCGTACTCCCACTTAGGCTGCATGGGCGTTACCTTAGCCGTCCGCGGGTGCCTTGCAGCCGCGGGCCGGGTGATCCAGCCGGGCAGGGCCTCAGCCGCCTGAGGACTCGCCCTGCTCGGCGGCGCCGTTGCCGGTCGGGTCTCCGCCGCGAGCGCCGGGGACCCGCGTGTCGGGAACGCGCGCCTCGGGCAGGACGGGCTCCGGGACCTCCGGGTCGGGGATCACGGGATCGGGTACCTGGGCCGCGGCGACCGGCGATTCGGGGATCGGCGCGACCGGCGGGATCGCCAGCGTCTCGTCCTGCCCAATCGCAGCCGCCTCCGGCGATAGCGGCTTGTGCTCGAGCGCCGCTTCCGCGGCCGCGACCTCGGCGTCCCCGGTGTCCGCTGGCATCTGCCCGGCATACTGCGATAGCTGGCCTGACCCCCGGTCAAAGAAGCGCAGCAGCTCGACCGGGATCGGCATCACCA
>Ga0209131_1002551_pt1 | contig 12356 bp, 10 predicted proteins | sample GraSoi_2013_40cm_FD_185826 | JGI IMG/M metagenome (GOLD analysis project Ga0209131, IMG submission 185826) | Grasslands soil microbial communities from the Angelo Coastal Reserve, California, USA - Sample 9_17_2013_40cm (SPAdes) (version 2) | ecosystem: Environmental > Terrestrial > Soil >...
GAAGGACGAGGGCCTCATCCCGACCGGCACCTTCAAGGCCCGCGGCGCCGCAGTGGGCATATCGCGCGCGGCCGAGCTCGGCGTGGCGGGAGTGGCCATGCCGACCAACGGGAACGCGGGCGCAGCCTGGGCGGCCTACGCAGCGCGCGCCGGGCTGGCCAGCCTCATCGTGATGCCGACCGGAGCTCCGGCGATCACGCGAGCCGAGTGCGCGGCCGCCGGATCCGAGCTGTACCTCGTCGATGGCCTGATCGGTGACGCTGCCACGCTGGTCAGCGCCGCGGTCGCGGATCGTGCTGGCTACCAGGACGTCGCCACGCTCAGGGAGCCGTACCGCATCGAGGGCAAGAAGACCATGGGGCTGGAGATCGCCGAGCAGCTTGGCTGGCGGCTGCCCGACGTGATCGTGTATCCGACCGGAGGCGGCGTCGGAATCATCGGCATCTACAAGGCCATTCTCGAACTGCTCGAGCTGGGCTGGGCAGAAGGCGACATCCCGCGGCTAGTAGCCGTCCAGGCAAGCGGCTGCGCGCCGATCGTCGCGGCCTTCGCCCGCGGCGCGAGGCGGAGCGAACCGTGGCCCGACGCCAGGACCGTGGCCTTCGGCCTCACCGTGCCCAAGGCCCTCGGGGACTTCCTGGTGCTTGACGCCCTCTACGCCACGGGCGGGACCGCCGTCGCGGTCGACGATGACGCGTTGCTCGCCGACCAGCGCGAGGTTGCCAGGCTCGACGGCTGCCTCGTCTGCCCCGAGGGGGCTGCCTGCTTCACCGCCGTCCGCCAGCTGCGCGAATCCGGCTGGCTCGCTGCCGACGACGCCGTGGTGGTGCTCAACACGGGAACCGGGCTGAAGTACCCGGACGCCGTGCGGGTGCAGGTGCCCGTACTGGCGCCCGGCGACGGGATCCCGCCGGCTGGGAGTACGGATGGACGATCCTTTTAACCTTGAGCGCTTCGTCACCGCGCAGGATGCTGGCGGCCCCCCGGGCACCTATGAGCGCGCCCTCGACGAGCTCCGCGCCGGCTTCAAGTCCAGCCACTGGATGTGGTTCGTCTTTCCGCAGATCGCCGGCCTCGGGCACAGCCCGACCGCACGCCGGTACGCGATCTCGTCGCTGGCCGAGGCAGCGGCCTACCTGGAGCATCCCGTGCTTGGGCCGCGATTGCGCGAATCGGCTCGAATCCTCGGCTCCCTCAAGGGCCGCAGCGCCGATCAGATTTTCGGCGGCATCGACGCGATGAAGCTGCGCTCGTCGATGACGCTGTTCCACCGCGCCGCGCCGGAAGAACCGCTGTTCGGCCAGGTGCTGACGCGCTACTTCGACGGCATTGCCGACCACACGACCGACGCGCTGCTGTGAGTGCAACCCGTCAGGGCGTCCGCGCTCCGTCGATCTGGTCGAAGTCGCCGTAGCCGTTGCGAGTGCCGCCGCCGCCTGACCACTGCCACATGAGCGCGGTGCGATCCCCGCTGTACTGGCCGCCGAAAAAGTGGGCGCAGGTCGACGTGCCCTTCAGGCACCACCCAGCAGGAACGTCCCCCAGGCTGCTGGTGCTGGCCTTGTAGGTCCACTCGTACAACCCGGGGATCCTCGACGCGCTGCCCTTGCCGAAGATCGCCTTCCAGACAACTGGCGCCGAGTAGACGCCAGGCTTATAGGTCGAGTGAGCGGTCAGGTAGCTGGCGAAGCCATCGATCACGGCACGGTCGACAGCCGGGGCGATGTGCCGGGTCCGTACCCGCCCGCTGCACGGCGACGTGTACACGGCTTTCCAGCCGTTGTCTGGCGCTGGCGTGAATTGCGGCGCGTTGCCCGGCAGCTCGACGTCCATCCACAGCACCGGATACCTCGCCGCCGCACCGATACCGCCCAGCGCCCGCGCCGCCTGCCGCTCCCCCCAGGCTGCCGCCTCGGCCACCGTCCCGTTGTAATGCGGATCGGTCCCCGGTCCGGCCATGAACCAGAAGACGGCCACGCCGATGCCCGCTTGGTACCTAGCGAGATTGGCGGCCGCCTGGCTGGCGTTCGCGGCCGACCAGACGAGCCCGCCGCCGCAGCCCTGCCAATGCGCCCAGTTGCCGGCCATGCCGATGTATCCGCCGTAGCTTCCGCCGACCACCGGCTCGGCGTACGGGCCCGTTCCGGTAACAGGCATCGTGAAGCCGTCGCTCCCGTACCAGAACTTCGGCGGTGCGGCCGCGGGCAGCCCGTCGCCCGCAGGGGAGCTACCAACCGCAGGGGAGCTACCAACCCCAGGTGGACTGCCGTTCGCCGATGCGCTGCCTGCCGCGGCGGCTCCATCGGACGCGCCGGACGCGCCGCATGCCGCCACCGATAGCGCGATGCAAACGGCGGCCAGAAAGCCGAGCAGCCCGGCCGCCCCTGGCAGGCTGGGTAGTCGGCGAGCCAAACTGCGCCACCTCCCGGCAGGCTGGAAGCGCGGGCTCAGGCACAGATGGCCCGCGAACAGCCCGCCAGGCTCGCGGATTGTCCATTATGCCGGATAACTGGAGTGTTTCGTCTGCTCCGCGCCCTGCCAGCCGTAGGACCGCAGGACTTCGGCGAGGACCTGATCCCATGGCGTCGGCTCGAGGCCGAAGGTCTGCCGCGCGGCAGCGGAGTCCATCACGAAGTTCTCGGCGAACTGGTACCTGGTCTCGGCTAGCTCGCGCATCAGCGGCGAGAACAGGCCCGCAGCCCGCATCATCACCGCCGGCACCGCCCGGACCGGCACCGGCGCGCGACCGGCCGCCCTGGCGAGATCATCGATCGCATCGCGCTGCGTTCGCGGCGGCCCTGACGGAGCGTGCCAGGCACGGCCCCATGCTCTGCGGTCACGGCCAGCAACGACCGCCATCCGCGCCACATCGCCCGTGAACGACCAGGTATGCAGCCGATCCGTCCGGCCAAGCACCTGGACTGCCCGGCCGCGCAGTACGTTGGGGACAACGCGGGCGCCGAGCACACTCTCCGCACCGGGCCCGACGTAGTCGGACGCGCGGACCTCGACTGCCCGCACCCGGCCCGCCTGGTGTGCCGCCAGCGCGTCGAGCCACATCCGGGCCCGAACGGTTCCCTTCCTTCCCGTGGCCGCCAGGGGCGTCGCCTCGGTCATGGGGTGGGCCTCGTCGTAGCCGGTCGCGGACTGAGAGCTGGGCGCGGGACCGTACCCGTAGAGGTTGCAGATGGTGACGAGAACCGCGCCATTGCGCTCGGCGGCGCCGAGCAACGACGACGCGATCGGCGGCCAGAGAGCCGGCCAGCGATGGTAGGGCGGGTTCGCGCAGTTGTAGATGGCCGCCGCGCCCTCGGTGAGCCTGGCCACCGCCTCGGCGTCGCTGGCGTCGGCAGCGACCAGCTCGGCCGGCGCGGCGGCCCGGTCCGCAGACCCGGAAGGCCCCGACGGTCCGGACCCGGACCTGGTGATGATCCGCACGCGGTGATCGCTGGCGGCCAGTGCCCGCGCTACCCCGCTGCCGATCGCGCCAGCGCCGATGATCACATGCAGTTCGCCGGAGTCCCTGGCGGTTCCGTTCTCGTCCATCGTCCGCTCCAGTGTGTCGAGTGCTCAAACTCGCGAGCAATGCTCTTGTTGATGAACAGCATCGCAGCTCGCGTCACCCACGTCAAGAGCGGTGCTCTGTTTTGTTGCCAATGCTCTTGACTTGTGCCAGGATTCAGGGATGGCGAGTGGCGCAGAGGTGCGGTCGGTACCGCGGACAGCCAGGGAGCGCGCGCGAGCCGAGATCACCAGAGAGATCCTGGCGGCCGGACGCCGGCACCTCGCCACGGACGGCGCGGCCGCGCTGAGCCTGCGTGCTATCGCGCGCGACCTGGGAATGGTGTCCTCGGCGGTCTACCGCTACGTCGCGAACCGCGATGACCTGCTCACCCGGCTGATCATCGACGCCTACGACGCGCTGGGCGCTGCCGCTGAGTCCCGCGAGGAGGCTGTGGACCGGGGCGATCTGGCCGGCCGGTGGTCGGCGGTCTGCCTGGCCGTCAGGGACTGGGCGCTGGCCAACCCCAACGAATGGGCCCTCATCTACGGCTCGCCGGTACCTGGCTACGTGGCTCCGGCCGACACGATCGGGCCGGCCAGCCGGGTCTCGAACCTGCTGGTCCAGATCCTGGCGGACGCCGCTGCTGGCGGGATCGAGCTGCCCGATCCCGCCAGCCGCAAGCTCTGCCCCGCGGCTCGGGCGGCGCTGGCCCCCGTCATCGCCGCGCTGCCGCCCGCGGTGACCGACGTGGCGATACAGGCCGGCCTGATGGCATGGGCCGGGTTGCTCGGGACTGTCTCACTCGAGCTCTTCGGCCAGTTCCAGAACGTCATCGGCGAGAACCCCGGTGACCGTGACGCCTTCTTCGCCGAGTGCATCGCCCGCTGGGCCGCCGAGATCGGCCTCGGCTAAAAGGTCGGTCGGAGCGTCACCTGCCTCACCCGCCGAGCAGGTCCATGGCGACCTTGACCAGGAGCGCGAGCTTGGCCCGCTGCGCCTCCGGCGTGATCGCGTTCCCCGCCGACGACGTGGCGAACCCGCACTGCGGACTGACGGCCAGCCGGTCGACTCCCGTCCGGGCGGCGGCCTGCAGCACCCGGTCGGCGACTTCGGCTTCCGGCTCGACCCGCGAGCTTTTCGTGGTCACCAGGCCAAGCACGACGACCTTGTCATCGGGCACCAGGCTCAGCACGTCGAAGGTGCCGGAGCGCTCGTCGTCGTACTCGAGCAGGAGCCGGTCCGCGTGCACACCGCCGAAGACCGGGCCGGCGATCGGCTCATACCCGCCAGCCACGAGCCACCGGCTGAGCTGGTTCCCCCGGCACAGGTGGAACCCGAACGTGGCCGGGCGCCCGGCGGCGATCACCGCGTTGTCCAGCTCGATCCCGTAGGAGAGCCAACGCTGCATCGGCCAGCCGCGCGCCTCATAGAAGTCCCGCCAAGCCGGATCGATGAGCAGCGGATAGTGCGGCGCGTCAAGCTGGATGTAGCTGCAACCCAGCCTGACCAGTTCGGCGACCTCGTCGCGCATGACCGCGACCACGTCGTCCATGAACGAATCCAGGGTGGGATAGGCACCCGCCGACCGTTCCGGCGACCACAGGTTCGCGAACAGCGTCGGGCTCGGCAGCGTGACCTTGACCTGGCGGTCGGCCGAAGCGCCAGCGCAGGCGCGGACGAAGGTGAACTCCTCGGCCGCGAGGTTGCGGCGCTTGCGCAGCTTGGCGACGACGGCCAGGTCCTGCGGGCGGCTGATGCTCGCGTCGCCTACCTCGTCGGAATGCCAGTCGCCCCACAGCCAGGCATCAAGGCTGACCCCCGCGAAGCCATCGCAGGCCGCGGTGAGCTCTGCCTGGAATGAGTCGCGGCGCATCTCCCCGTCGTTGATGACCGGCAGGTCCAGCCCGTCCTGAAGCGCGACGACCTCCCGCACGGCGCGGTCTTCTGCAGCCTTGAACTCGGCGGGGCCGATATCACCGCTGGCGCGGCTGGCCCTGGCATCGAGGAGGTAAGCCGGGCGCAGCAGGCTTCCAACATGTTCTACGCGAGCGGTGTTCGTCATGATCCAAGCCTGCCACGGCGGCGAGGCCTGCGTTCACTGCGGAGATTGATCAGGTCCCTGAGTGCCGCTTCAGGAAGGCCAGCGTCCGCTGGTTGAATTCCTCGACGTTCTCATAGAGCGGCGCGTGCGAGCAGTCCTCGAACACGCTGAGCTCCGAGCCGGCAATTGCGCCGGTGAGCGGCTCGGCGAAACGCGTGGATGTCACCGCGTCGTGACGGCCGAATGTGATCAGGGTCGGCGCGCTGATAGCGCCCAGTACCGCTGTCGCGTCGTGGGTCAGTACCGCTTCTGACTGCCGCATGAATTCGGCTACCTGAGGCATCGGGCGGCTGCGGACGAAGTCGGCGAGCGACTCGATATACTCGGGGCGCGCGCTGTACAGCTCGGGAGTCAGGCACCAGGGAAGAATCCCCTTGATCACCATCTCCGCGACGCTGCCGAGCCCCTCGGCAATGATGCGCCAGCCCTCGACGGCAGCGCGCAGGTAAGGATCGGTCGCCGGCCACGCACTGTGCAGCGACAGCGACCGCACCCGGTCCTGGTACTTGGCCGCCAGCCACATGCCGGCGGCGGCGCCGAGCGACAGGCCGGCGACGTGCGCGCTGCCGATCCCCGCCTCCTGCATGAACGCCGCGACGTCGTCGGCCAGCAGCTGCGTCGTGTACGTGCCGTCCGGCTTGTCGGTGAGCCCCGCGCCGCGCAGGTCGACGGTGAAGCAGGTGTACTGCTTGGCGTAGTCGGCGACCTGGAAGGCGTAACAGGCCTGGTCGGCGGCGAGGTAGGGGATCAGGACCAGCGGCTCGCCCGCACCCTGCACCTCGTAATAGACGTCGATCCCGTTCGCGTGGACAGTCGGCATGCTGATCACTCCCTCACTCCCTCGGACCGCGGCGCCCTTGAGCCGATTGTTCCCGCTCACACCAATCTGCGCCAGACAGGCGCCCAAACTCAGCGAGGAATGGTCAGCTAGCCACCGAGGCAAGCAGTTCGGCCCTCGCCTGATCGACCGCGGCGAGAATGGCACCGCGCAGCACGGGACCGCCGCTGACGCCCCGGTGCACCGGCACCCGGTCGCGCAGTCAGTTGTCCTCGCGCTGCTGGCCGCCAGGCCAGATGCGGTCATCGTGGAGATGGGACTACCGGTATGGCGTCCACCCGCACAGGCATATCTGGTTACATTTGGTGCAACGCGCGCCAGCAGCCTAGCGGCCGCGGAAGTGCTCGGCCTGGCTTCAGGCCCGACGTAAGAGGTGAGCGCCCATGGGCCAGATCGTCCTTGACCACGTCACGAAGGAATACCCGGGTGGCGTGAAGGGGATCGACGACCTGAGCCTGGACATCGCCGACGGCGAGTTCATGGTCCTGGTCGGACCGTCAGGCTGCGGCAAGTCCACCGCATTGCGGTCGATCGCCGGGCTTGAGGAGATCACGTCAGGGACGATCTCGATCGGGTCCCAGGTCGTGAACGACCTGCCGCCCAAGGACCGCGACATCGCGATGGTGTTCCAGAACTACGCCCTTTACCCGCACATGACAGTGGAGCAGAACCTGGCGTTCGGGCTGCAGCAGCGCAAGACGCCCAAGGACCAGATCAAGCGCCGGGTCGGCGAGGTGGCCGGGCTGCTCGGCCTGGAGGACTACCTCAAGCGCAAGCCGGCCGCCCTATCCGGCGGTCAGCGGCAGCGGGTCGCGATGGGTCGTGCGATCGTCAGGGAGCCGAAGGCATTCCTCATGGACGAGCCGCTGTCCAACCTGGACGCCAAGCTGCGTGTCTCGATGCGCGCGTCGCTATCGCAGCTGCACGAGCGGCTCGGCGTCACGACGGTCTACGTCACGCACGACCAGGTCGAAGCGATGACACTCGGGCAGCGAGTCTGCGTCATGCGCGACGGCAAGCTACAGCAGGCCGACAGTCCGCAGGCACTGTTCAACGCGCCGGTCAACCTATTCGTCGCGGGATTCATGGGATCGCCGGCGATGAACTTCGTCGGCGCCAGCCTGGTCCGCGACGACGGCCCGGCCGTCGTATTCGCCGACCTCCGGCTGCCGGTGCCCGACGCGGTCCTGGCCGCGAGGCCAGGCCTCAGCGAGTACTTCCGTCGTGACCTAATCCTCGGGATCAGGCCGTCTGACTTCGAGGACGGCGAGCTGGCGGACGCGACCTGGCCGCGCATCCCCGCTACCGCGGACGTCACCGAGGCACTCGGCAGCGAGATGCACGTTCTGTTCCGGGTCGACGCTCCGCCCGTCGAGCACGCTGCCCTCGGCGACGCGAGGGCAGCCGAGGACAACGAAGACGCCGCCCTGCCGTTGACGGCCGGGAAGACACTCTGGACCGCGCGGGTGGCCGCCCGCAGCACGATCGCGCCCGGCCATCAGATCAAGCTCGCTATCGACACGTCGAACTTGCAGTTTTTCGACGCGAGTTCCGGCCTGTCGATCGGCCACCCCCAAGCCGAGGCTGCCTAGCCAGACAAGCCGCGGCCCATTGCTCACAACCTGGTCGCGGCTCGGCATATACGCAGACAGAAGACCAGGATCATGAGCCTGCGGCGCCAGGGGGCCGCGGCGCCAGGGATGGCGCGCGCCCGGTTTCCACAGTCGGTGGTACCGCGCTCTCGGTCATGCACAGGGACGATCGCCGACCATGACAGACCAGCCAGCGCGGATCAGGCTGCCAGCATGGCAACCCGTCCATCTCATTGGAGCCAGGAGCTGATCGAGCAGCAGCATGGCGTCATCGCACGCTGGCAGCTTCGCGGCCGGGAACCTGACCTGGCGGCCGCGGACAGCATGCTCCGCTCCGGACGCTGGCAGTGGCTGTATCGCGGCGTGTACGGCGCCTACACCGGGAAGCCGTCGCGGATGAGCATCCTCTGGGCCGCAGTTCTCCGGTGCGGGCCCGACGCGGCGCTTAGCCATTTCACTGCCGCCGAACTCGACCGGATCGTGGACGACCAGAGCGACGCGATTCATGTGACCATTCCCGAGGCCATGCGGATCAGGTTCGCGCGCTGGGAATTCGGCAATGGACGACCTCGGATCGTCCTGCACCGGTCGCCTCGGATCGCAGTGGCCCGACATCCGGCCAGAACGCCCCCAAGGACGAGGATCGAAGAGACGGTCCTTGATTTGACAGATGCCGCGAAGAACTTCGACGTCGCATTCTCCTGGCTCAGCGCCACATGCGGCCGCCGCCTCAGCACTGCCGAGCAGATCCGGCAAGCGGCAGATAGCCGCGCAAGGTTGCGCTGGCGGACTGACGTCCTCCAAGCGCTAACGCACATCTCGGCCGGAGTGCTTTCCAACCTGGAGCGTCAGTTTGTGCGGAACGTGGAGCGGCCGCACCGGCTGCCTTGCCCTCGCCGTCAGGCCCGAATGCGACGCGGCACCAAGTCTGTCTATTTGGACAACCTGTACGATCCGTTCGGGCTTGCCGTCGAACTGGATGGCCTCGCTTCGCACCGAGCCGAGACCAGATGGCAGGACATCCACCGGGACAACTACATGGCAAGCGCCGGAATAATCACCTTGCGCTACAACTGGGCAGACGTGACGAAGAGACCGTGCCAGGTGGCCGCCGAAATTGCCTCGGCGCTGCGGCTGCGTGGCTGGACGGGCACGCTTGGTAGCTGTCCCGCCTGCTCCCAATCGCCTCATCCATGATCCTGGTCGCCAGTCGGCACATACGTCGATAGGTGACCAGATTGTGGCTCAAGACCGGCGACCGGCCAGCGCAACTCATCCCGTGGCAGGCCCGCGTCAATGCCGTACCATACTTCTATGCGTCGTTCGACCTGCCTGATCTGGGTGCCGTCCTAGGACGGCCGAACGAAGCATGCACCCCGAGGGCCGTCCGGCTGGGCGGCCTTATTCATTGTCGCAACGGGACGCTGCCGGACTGTCTTCCTTGAAGCAAGAAGGAGTTTTCCGTGCATCAGACCCCAGCCACCCTCTTCCCCGCCCGCCCGCAGGCCGATCCAGGCGGATCGCAGTCCCTGCTCGCCGAGCAGCGCAAGAGCGCTGAGCTCGAATCCCTGATCACCGCCGACCCGGCGCGGCTCAGGATCGCCACCGGGGACCGGCCGACCGGGCCGCTGCACCTCGGTCATTACTTCGGCACGCTCGCGAACCGGGTCAGGCTCCAGCGGGCCGGAGTTCAGTTGTTCGTGCTCGTCGCTGACTACCAGGTGCTGACCGACCGCGATGTCGCCGACCGGCTCACGGAGCGGATCGACGGTTTGGTGGCCGACTACCTCGCCGCCGGCATCGACCCGGCCGCCGCGACGATCTTCACTCACAGCGCCGTGCCCGCGCTCAACCAGCTGATGCTGCCGTTCCTGTCACTGGTGTCGGTGCCGGAACTGCGTAGAAATCCCACGGTCAAGGCTGAGATCGCCGGGTCCAGGCAGCAATCAGTCAGCGGTCTGATGCTCACCTATCCGGTGCACCAGGCAGCCGACATTCTGTTCTGCAAGGCGAACGTGGTGCCGGTCGGCAAGGACCAGCTGCCGCACTTGCAGCTCACCCGGGCGATCGCCAGGCGCTTCAACGATCGATACGCCGCAGGCTCTTCGTTCTTCCCCGTGCCCGATCCGCTGCTGTCCGCGGCACCGAACCTGCTCGGCACCGATGGCGAGAAGATGAGCAAGAGCCGTGGCAATGCCATCGCGCTGGCGGCGACGGCCGACGAGACGGCGCAGCTCGTCAGGGCAGCCAAGACCGACGCGCAGCGGCACATCAGCTACGAGCCGCGGTCCAGGCCGGAGGTATCCAGCCTCGTGCTGCTGGCCGCGCTTTGCCAGGGCCGTGACCCGGCGGAGGTTGCGGCGGAGATCGGAGCTGGCGGGTCTGCCAAGCTCAAACGCGTGGTGACCCAGTCGGTGAACGAGTACCTGCGGCCGATCCGGGCGCGGCGAGCCGAGCTGGCAGGTGACACCGGCTTCCTTCGCCAGGTTCTGCGCGAAGGGAACGCCAGGGCGAACGCGGTCGCGTCGCGAACTCTGACTGAGGTGCACGCGCTGATGGGCACTGGTCCGCGCTAACTGGCAGCGGATTGTCCCAGCCCGCTGCGGTGGCGTCCTTCGCCCGATGGGCCGCTGCACAGCCAGCAGTCGTTACGTAGAGTAGTTATCGCGGTGCACGGGTACGTCTGGCGCAGAGAAATGCGCTAGCGATTGCGGGGGCGGAATGCGGACTGCGGGCAACGGATCTGGCGCACGATGGCGCGGTTGGCCGGGCCGGCTGGCTGATGGGTGAACTCGCCCACACGCCCCCCCAACGGCACCGCGACGATCCATCCCAGACCAACGAAACAAGCACGGAGGATATGATCCGGGCGACCCTGGCAGCAGCGGGCGACGGCATCATGGCCATTGACGACCGCGGAACCATCAGGTTCGGCAATCACGCTGCCGCGGACTTGCTTGGCCTGCCGGCCCATGACCTAGTCGGCAGGCGGTTTGGCCATAAACTAATCGCGGGCCAGGCATTGGAGATCGAACTTTCGGTGCCTGGCCAAGGCATGCGGGTGCTCGACGCCCGCACTGCGGCGACGAAGCTATCCGGCGAGCGCATTCTGGTCGCGGTGCTGCGCGACGTCACACAGCGTAAGCAGTCGGAGCTCGCGCTCGAGGCGGCATTGGAACAGCAGAGCGCTGGGCTCGCCGTCGCTGCCCACGAGCTCCACAGCCCGCTGGCTGCGATCGGCGTGCTCGCCCACGTGCTCGGTGATGAGCAAGTTTCGATGGCGCTCCCGGAGCGCGCCAAGATCGCGGAGCGGATCGCGGAGCTGGCCGAGCGCCTCCAGATGCTGATGCGCAGGCTGCTCACCAGTGTCCGGATCGAGGCAGGCGGCTCCCATGGCCAGCCTGAGCCGGTCCGGGTTCTTGAAGTCATTATCGATCAGCTTGCCCTGGTCAATGCCACACCAGGCGCGGTGAGCGTGAGCTGCAGCCCAGACCTGACCACTGCCGTCGACCGTGCCGAGCTGACCATGATGCTCTCCAACTATGTCGACAATGCGCTTACCTACGGCAAACAGCCGGTCGAGATCGTCGCCGCCGAAAAGGACGGCTGGGCAGTGATCGAGGTCACGGACCACGGGCCAGGAGTCCCGCGCTCGTTCGAGCCACTGCTCTTCGAGCGTTTCGCCAGGGCACCTGAGGCGGAGCGCAAAGCGGCAGGAATCGGGCTAGGTCTGTGGATCGTGCGCATGCTTGCCCAGGCGAACGGTGGTGAGGCCTGGTATGAACCACGCGACGGCGGCGGTTCGCGTTTCGTCCTGCGCCTGACGGCGCCCCCTGGCGATACGTGCGGAGGCGGCACGTGACCAGTGTTCTGGTGGTAGAGGATCAGCAGGTGCTGGCGTCCGCGCTCGAGATCGCAATCGGGACCCAGCCTGACCTGGACTGCGTGGGAACCGCGGCAACGGTCGACGATGCGTTGGCGCAGATGGCCGCGTGTAAGCCTGACGTTGTCCTGATGGACATTCAATTGCCAGGAACAGACGGCATCGAGGGGACCCGCAGGATCAGCGCGAGCTACTCAGGCGTCAGCATCTTGATCTTGACGGCGGGCGCCACGCCGCAGCGTCTAGCGGCCGCGGCCGCGGCGGGGGCAGCCGGATTTCTTGCCAAAGACGGCGCATTCTCCGACATACTGGCGGCGATAAGGAATCCGATGCGGGGCATGATGGTCGTTCAAGGCGCAGCCGTCAATGAGCTGATCAAGGACAGCGTTCCCGCTGCAAGCAAGGCCCAGCGACCTGGCGAGCAGCCCGCGCAAGTG